>Ga0210390_10000128_pt1 | contig 77986 bp, 69 predicted proteins | sample IncBWH11OmetaG_FD_161050 | JGI IMG/M metagenome (GOLD analysis project Ga0210390, IMG submission 161050) | Forest soil microbial communities from Barre Woods Harvard Forest LTER site, Petersham, Massachusetts, United States - Inc-BW-H-11-O ...
CGCATGCGTTCTTCCACGATCGACCGTTCCTTCCATGGCATCGGCAACTCCTGGCTGGACTAGTCCAGCCAGGAGTTGTAAACCATGTCTCCGGAACGTTTTGTAAAGGGTGAGGCCGAACGCACAATTGAATCCACTCACCGTCAGGCTTCAACCTAGGGGCATTTGGGCGCAAAATCCCGGCCAACTTCTCGACCGCGTCGCGCTGTGAATTTCCAATCACGTGAGAATAAATCCCGAGCGTGATACGCGGATCGGCGTGTCGCAGCTGCGCTTGAGCAACGGAAACCGGAGCGCCGCCTTCCACGAGCAGGCTCGAATGCGTGTGACGAAACGCATGGAGTCCACAGCGAGGAATCTTGAGCGCGTGCAAAATCGGCCATAGCTTTCTCTGCACGACTTTGTTGGCGCTCATGGGCCTCACGATTTGATTTGCAAAAAGCAACCGCAGCGCGTTCGGCTTCCATGTTTTCAAAAAACTCACGAGCATTTAGCCAGAGGCGCCGGCATCGGGAGCGCGCCCTGGCTTGCCTTGCTCTTGAGCGTTTGAATTCGCCCGTACCACGCGGAGTGACGAATGAAAATCAAGCGGCGCTCGAAATCGAGATCATCCACCTGAAGTCCCAACAGCTCCGCGCAGTGAATACCCGTCATGGCAAGCGTGGCAAACATCGTGGAAAACGGCTCGGCGCCGCCTCGATAATCCGACGTGCTTCGTCAGCGCTTAAGAAACGAGCAGCGGTGCCGATGCTTGCCTCGGGTAGAGCCAATTTTTCAAACTCTACCGCTTCGCAAACATGCCCCACTCCTTCGCTTTGTTCAGCATCGAGGAAAGATGGGAAATGGGTTGTACCTGCCCCGTGAAGCGGGGAAGTTTCTAACGGCTGGACTCGCTGACGTTTTGAAGCCAGGATACGAAGCGTTCGAGCGTCCGCGATTCGAACGCGGAACCTGTTGCGAATTGCTAAACTGTCAGAAGGTCGGCTAGAAGCATGATAAGCCCTCGTCGATTCAACAGCTGCGACAGCCAGTTTTGAGGAAACTACATCCTTAACTGTTCCCCTCTACCCGCTTCACAGTATGGTGCTCGCGAATCATAGTAGTTATGACTGCAGCATAATCCGTCCGTTCTAAAGACGAGAAGGGTTGTTGAAGCGAAAGCAAATGGGCAAGAACTCGTAACGAAACGGAGGACGTGATGGGCGGAAGAGACAGTTGGATAAAATCGATTCCTGCATTCGGTATCGGGCTTGGCGTCGGCGCTGCTCTTGGGATTCTTTTTGCTCCCAGGTCGGGGAGGGATACGCGCGATCTTGTCGTGGAGAGCGCCAAAGGCAGCTTGGACGGGGCAATCGTGGCCGGCGAAGCATTGAAAGAGCGCGCACAAGACAGTATTGACCAGGTAAAAGGTCAAGTGAAGAGAGCAACCGAGGTCGGAGAACGAGCGTATCGTGAGGCAAAGAGCTCGGCATCGTAAAAGATGTGGTGCTAGGGGTACAGATGTCGTCGAGATGAAGGCATAAGGACTTTATCGAGCCACCGGCCCAACCCGCGTGCCGTTGAGGAGAGAACGAACATGCGATACCTCATAACTTACGCAACTCTGTTCACGTACCTTGTTACGGGAACCCTTTTCGGATGCTCTAGCGAGCCCGCGAAATCGCCCGCCGTTTCTGACAACATTCGGAAATCGTTAGACCAGTCGGGCCTCAAAGATGTGACGGTAAGCCAGGACCGGGACAAGGGCGTCATAACTCTTGGTGGCCATGTACCTTCGGGCACCCACAAATCGCAGGCTGAAATGATCGCGGAGTCCTTTGCAAGCGGTCAGGTCGTGGCGAATCAGATCGCGGTCATCCCTCCAGGCGTGGAAGGTGACGCCAAGGCGGTGAACTCAGATTTGGACAAGGGCATTGAAAAGAACCTGGACGCGGCCTTGATTCAGAACCGGCTGAACAAAAGCGTAAGGTATGACGTCAAGAACGGGGTTGTGACGCTGACGGGCGAAGTAAATTCTCAGGCAACGCGTGCTTACGCGGAAAAAGTCGCCGCCACCGTTGCGAATGTCCAGCAGGTTGTGAACGAGCTGCAGGTCAAGAATCAGAAAGCGAGCTCCACTAATTAGCATTGACGGGACGGTTCTCAGAGAGGGTTGGCAGCGGGTCGAGCGCGTTCAAGGATTCTGCGACTCGCAACACGGGCGGCCACCCAAGAGTCGCAAGTGGAGCAACAGCGTCTACAAGCCGCGCGATTGGTTTTCGAGCCTGCCGCCTAAAATAACAGTGGTTGCCCCCTGTAGCTTCGAACGACGCTATCAATGAAAATCTCGCCACAGAGAGGCTCGGCCTCTGCGAGTCATGCCAAACGGTCCTCGCTGCTCCGTGCGCTTGTCTGTGCGCTCCTATGCAGCGCGCTGATGGCAGGAGTCGCTAACGCTCAGGCCGCGCTCACCGGCTCCGGGCAGACTCCGACTACGGCTTTGAACGTTCCGGAACTCGACGCTGGTTTTCGCCTACTTTACGAACTGAAGTTCGGGGAGGCTCGCACCCACTTCGAGGCGTGGCAGAAGTCCCACCCGGACGACCCTCTCGGGAGCGCCTCGGAAGCGGCGAGCTATCTGTTTGAGGAGTGCTATCGACAAGGCATCCTGACCTCCGAGTTTTTCCTGGACGACAAACGTTTCCTAGGCAAAATCCCTCTAAGACCCGACCCGGAGCTGCGTGCGGCATTCTTCGCGGCAGACCAACAGGCGCAGGACTTGGCGCAGCAGCGATTGAAGACCAACGCGGACGATCCGAACGCCCTGTTTGCAGTGACCCTCAGCCTGGGTATGCAGGCCAATTATGCCAGCCTCATAGATAAGCATCAGTTAGACAGCCTGAAGAAAGTCCGCGAAGCGGATGCTTATGCCAAGAAGCTGTTAGCGGTCGCTCCGGACGCTGCTGATGCCTATCTTGGTTTGGGCATGGCGAATTATTTCATCGGGAGTTTGCCTGGAACCAAGAAGTTTTTCCTCGGCTTCGCTGGCATCCACGGTGACAAGAAAGCAGGCATCCAGCAGCTCGGGATTGCCGCCGAGCATGGCCACTATCTGCGGCCCTTTGCGAAGATTTTGCTGGCGCTGGCAGCCCTACGAGAGAAAAAGACAGAAGTGGCCCGTACACAACTCAAGGAGCTCGTCGCGGAATTTCCCGAAAACCCGCTTTTTGCTAGCGAGCTAGCCAAGCTCAAGGATTCTCCGGCCTCGCCTCGATGATGACGACACGACTCGGCTCGGCAGCCTCGACCCGGAGGTCGAGGGTTTTCGGCATACGGGAACCTTCTCTGACTGTAAATATCGGTTAATGAGACGAGGATCGTGTTCTCTGTGGAGGTTGCAATATTTGGATACGGAGTAATCGGAACCATATTACTTACCCTGCGTATCTGTGTGATCGTTTGAGTCGTACACGCTTCGTAAGCGGAGTCGCGCCAGCGAACGCCCTACTTCCCGTCACGAGTGCAGAATCGTTGTTCAGCACCCTGTGTATCGTTTGTAGCCGTCTGCTGCGATAGTGATATAATCTTTGAGCTGAGGGGTTTTAAGAATACCCAAACTCACTTGATTGATGAGTGTTCGTCGCAGGAAGGGTATGCCCAAGGCAACTCCCAACCGGACCAAACCGTCTAGCGATATCAATAGGAAGCTTGCTTTCGATGCGCAAGCTTTTCTAGATTCGGCGGGTGTGTCCCGGAAGGTCAGAGAATTCACGAACAAGCAAACGATCTTCTCGCAGGGCGATCCCGGCACGACTGTCTTGTACATTCAAAAGGGTGGCGTCAGGCTTTCGGTGATCAGTGAAACCGGCAAAGAAGCTGTCGTCGCAGTGTTGGGACCGGGAAATTTCTTCGGCGAGGGCTGCCTGGCCGGCCAGCCGCTGCGAATCGGGACCGCGACCGCGATTACGGCGACGACGGCTCTGGTGATTGAAAAGAAGGAGATGATTCGAGTCCTTCACGCGGAACACGAATTTTCCGATCGTTTCATCACCTTCATGCTGGCCAGGAACATCCGAATCGAAGAGGACCTCGTAGATCAGCTCTTCAACTCGAGCGAGAAGCGGCTGGCGCGCACGCTGCTATTGCTTGCTCGCTATGGCGAGGAAGACACGCCGCACAAAACGCTTCCCAAAATATCACAAGAGATGCTGGCGGAAATGGTAGGCACGACGCGCTCGCGCGTGAACTTCTTCATGAACAAATTCCGCAAACTGGGCCTCATCAAGTACAACGGCGGGTTGCAGATCAACAAGTCACTTCTGAGCGTTGTCCTTCACGACTGATCCAGGACGGCATGTCCTCGGCGGGTCGAACGTTGGCCATTCGAGCACTCGTCCCCGCATGGGCGGCTTCTCAAGAACGCGCAGACTGGCATGATGCCCTTGCTCAACGTCGTGTTCGATTGCGATTGCAGCCAGGCATCCCGCCTGCTCAATCAATTGAAACTCCTCAAGAGAAGGGCTTTGCGGAGTGCCGCAGTAGATCTTAAGAGATCCCAGCACTTCGTGGTTGGCACCAACAAGGCTCGCGGAGCAGAAAGTATACAAGCCAAAAAGTGCTGCGTTCAGGTCATTTGTGGCTGGCTCGCCTGTATCGCAACTTGGCAGGCAAATGAGCGAGGCAATGTTGGCAATCTGACAGTCAAGGGCGCTGCCAATTTCATTCAGGATTTCCAGCAGTGGTGTTCGGGCATATATCAATTCAAGAATGCGTCTTTCCGCCTTCAGTAAATATTGAATCGTGGGGCCAGAGGCGCGGGAAGGCACGACAATTTGCCACTTTTCGTGCGCGCGGGAAGGGGAATCATCCATGTGAGCTTCTCTGTTTTGTGTTGGCGTCCATATCGTTCCTGATTTTGGCGGCAGCTTGAATCGCCTTCAGGATGAACAAGAGCTGCGCGCGGATATCGGCCGGTTAGCTTTCATCGCATATAGGGCCCGATCCGCGGCGTAGAGAAGAGTTCCGATGGTATCAGCGTCCTTCGGATAGCTAGCAATCCCCACGCTCACCGAGAGCGCCGGCTCTTCAGTTTCGCTTTCAAGAAGTTCGCAAATCCGCCGTGCTAGCAATGTGGCGGCCACAGCGTCTGTCTCCGGCAGGACCACTGCGAATTCGTCCCCGCCGTGGCGGGCTGCTGTGTCTATGGAGCGACAGCAATCTCTCAGGATCTGCCCTAGCCGGGACAGCGCCCTGTCACCCGTCACATGAGAAAACCGATCGTTGACCTGTTTCAAGCCATCCAGGTCCAACAATAGAAGAGAGAATTCGCGGCCGGTGCGCTTCGATCGGCAAATCTCTGCGTGCAGTACTTCGAATAAGCGCCGATGATTGGCCAAACCGGTCAGCGAATCGCTCGATGCCTGGTGGCGTAGCTGGTCTTCAAGCGTCCGCTGCTCCGTGATGTCAACTACGATGATTTCACGTCCCGCAAAGTTTCCGTGGTCGTCAAAAATCCCACGTCCGCTGATCCTAACTTTGAGGATTGTGCCGTTTTTCCGTTTCCACTCTGTTTCGACGGGCTCGATTTGCAATGCGTCGCCGGAGCGCTCCGCCGGCGCGGAGCCCACTCCGACATGAGATAGAACTTCGGTCAGACCATTCGCCGCCAGCAATGCCTCTTTGTTTGAGTAGCCAAGCATGTTAACGAGAGCCTGATTCACATCGAGAATTTTCCCTTCGGCATCATAGCGATAGATTCCATATGCCGGATTGTCCACCAGCGCTCGATACAGCGACTGCGAATGCCGCAAAGCTTTTCGGGCTCCCTCCAACTCTTCGCGGAGCTTCTTTTCGTTCAGGGCATGGCGGACCGTCAAGGGCAATTGAGCGAGATGGTCCCGCTCAACGTAATAGAAACCACCACGCGCCGTTAACTCGATCAGGGGTTCACTTCCCGAGGCGGAGGTTACAAAAAGAAGCGGAACCTCCGGTGCCATCTGATGTAAGAGTTGTAGTGCCTGAGAAATCTTCCAACCTGGGCTGGGGTATCGGGCCACAATGATCTCATAGGAGTGGGAGAAGAGTTGTTCGTTACACTGTTCCAAGGTCAACACGACATCAGCTTTCACAACGAATCGCGCTGCCCTCAACTTTTGCAGGCAGTTGTCTACCATATCCGCATCGTCGTGGACGAAGAGGACCCGGATGTAGCGGGGTCTGTGGGAAGACTTGCGCTCGATCCGAGAGTTTGCGAGATTAGATCCTAAATCATTCTGAGCCAGTCTTGACATGGAACCGCGCACAGAGACAAACGAAGCTCTCCGTAGACATTCGGGTGAGCGTCTCGGAGGTCGCCTCGCCCATGTTCAACGTACGCCAGCGACGAAGCGAAAACTGTCCCATTTTGAACACCTAGGAAAGGGGCGTTCCAGATTGAAAAGTGGGCAGTGGACGGGTAACGGAAGCTGTCTTTTGTTAGTTGTGGTGTTCGAGGGCTTCGGCCGTAACAGTAACCTCAACGTGAGCGCCCTTTTTGAGTCTCACACCATCGCCGTGTTCGTCGATTAGCGCATTTTCGATGCGGAGATCTCGATACGGACGGGCAGCCCCATCCACAGCAATTTGTGCCTTTTCCGGTTGGTTCGCACCAGGCGACGGGATGATTTTTTCGACAGTTCCAGGTAGGGTCGTGCTTGGTCGCTCTGGATTTCGCGCAGTATCTAGATTCAGTTCCGCTATTCTCGCGGACCTCGCCATGCGCGGCCTCGCCATTTCCATCTTGACGCTGGCACGTGTGGGGCTGTCGGACTTTTTCCTACGTTTCTTATGGAGCATGCACACATCGTGGCATCGAAACCGAAGCCATACAGTGCCATTTTGCACAGCCGCTAATTATGAGGGCGAGTCCCGTGTGACGATTCGAGGGCTGCGCGCGATAGCCCGAATTCGAGCCTTCTCTAGAGGGTTTTCTCGCGTAGGTGATCGCCGACTTCCAACCCGAACCCGAGAGCTAAGATTTGAAAGTGTCTCAATGTGAACAGTAATCTGCACTCATCTTTCCTAAAATGATGGCGCTGGGGATGGTGTGACTCTTCTGCGGACGATTCAACCAGCTTTATCTGACTTGGGAGGATTCAAATGGAAACTCTATTGATTGTTCTTCTCGTCGTGTTCTTGCTGGGCGGCGGCAGTTGGGGTTATTCCCGTTGGCGCAGGAGCTAGCGCGCATTGGTGTCAGTTCAATGATTGCTTGCGCAGAAGCGGAACCGAAGGCGACGAGTGGCCGGTTCGGGCTCCTCGGCGCTATTCTCGGCGTAGTGCTGTATTTCGGCGTTCTGCGAGGAGTGTTTTGGGGCGTTGCCACCTTCCTGAGATTCGTCTGGCGGTGATTATGAACAAATCGTCGGGTGCCTACCACACACGTTGCGCCCCCAACCACTCCGCTTATGACGCCGAGGCTCGCCGCATACTTCGCGCCACTCCTACAGAGGATTACCGATTTAGCGCTCTCGATTTTCTTGGCAGCAATGCCTAAACGCAGAAAGGTATCGCAGAGGCCGTTTTCATCTTCGCTACGCCCGAGTACCGCGCTTTTTCCTCCGAGACATTTTCTGCGCCATGAACAGCAGCAGCTTCACGTCGTCTTCATCTGCTTGGCTCATCAGTCTGCGAAGCCTGTGGAGCGTCTTCGCGTCGCGACCCGAACTACCCCAGCCCATCGCCACTTTCGTCGGAATAACCGGCGCGGGCGGTTTCTCTCCGTCGTAGAAGAGGTGATACATGGGAACTTCTAGCGCCTGCGCCATCTTTTCAAGTGTCTCGATGGCTGGCACCGTGTGACCGTTTTCAACGCGCGAAATATAGCAACGGAGTAATCCCGTACGCTTTTCGACATCGCCTTGGGACATGTTTTTCTTTTCCCGCAGTGCCTTCAATCTATCAGCAATGACCATCTGTCATGCCTCCGTTACGAATGACACAGTAAGCAACTGATACATTGTAGTTCATCCGACAATACAGCGAATCGTGTAGCTCCGTAATAGGAGAGCGTGGGGTGATCGCACGCCCGCAACTTCTCTTTTCCGTCTTACTTTTTTCTCAAGGCATTTGTCGCATCGCGTCTGAGCGGCTTGCCCCAAGAACTCGTTCGCGCATTTGCATATCTTTCGGACCAAAACCTGGCCTTTCGGAGTGATGACTTTTTTGACGGGCCGCAGATTGGGAAAGAACGGCTTGTTAGTTGGCATGGTAGCGTGAGACTAATCCAGCCGGGGGATTGCAATGGAGTCGAAACGTAGGTACTGGGTCATCGTTTGGCTCGCACGTTCTCTGTAGGCGCAATCCCATTGGTTCACAGTGGCATCAAACATCGCGAATCGCGCTTACGATAAGCCTGTCTCTCGTCTGTTGAGCAATTCCCATATCCGCGCCAGATGGTGATCATCGTGTTCAGCGACAAAATATAGATGGTCAACGAGACGCATCGGCGTTTTCAAGCGCGGGTGTGAAATGACTCGTCGGGCAAATAGTGATGCGCCAAACTCGTCCACTCGCGTCAAAAGTCTCGCTCTCGCGGCACGGAATGCACTCAGAATCTGTTCCAGCGGGTGTGCGTTGTGGTTCGCTTCGTCAGTTTTTCTATTCGTCAGGTCTGCCGCAGCCAGCTGGGTGCTGGCCCTGATGTAATCTTCCACTCGTGCCATCCACAATGGTTCCAGGTCCAGCAAGTGACCCGCGTGCTCTTGCGCCGACCACTTTCCGTCTGGCTTCCAGGTCAGGATCGTTTGAGCACAGCCACGAAACGTCTCTTCAAGCCTGGCAGGCGTGCCGCGCAGACGCGCGCACACATTCGGAAGCAGTCCGGCGGGAAACGAAAAATCAAACTTGCGCTCAAACCAAGCCATCTCAGTCATAAAGGCCTCTCAGCAGCGCGGACACGCAACGGTCTGGTCGTGGTGCGAAGGTTCTTTCATTTGCGGAGTGTAATCTCTCTCGGACGACATTTGGTAAACGTTTAGGTATGATGCCCCTAGGTGACGGAAAGAGTCTGAACGCGCGTGTGCCGTCCCAGAGGTCGTGACAAACTTCGAGCCATGTCCGACCGCCAATCAACTTTTTGAAGAGTTTGCCGAAGCGGCACACGAGCACCTAAAGGCGGAAATCTCGCGCCGCCCGTCAAGCCTTAGAACAGCACTGGAAAGAACATGGATGCCATGGCGAATCCGCGCGGGCAGGCTAACGTCGGCTACTGCATCGAAATACACTGAAATAGGGCGGCGAACGAGGCGCTATAGGTGGACACTGCAAGTGAGGATTTACGCCGATGGCGAGCTGGGCTTGTAAGAACTGCCGTAAGGTTTCACCTATTCCCAGATACCGGACACAGTGGCCGATTACTATCTCCCCACGCGGCCCGCGTTCCCGCCGAGTGGTGTTGAACACGAATGCCCCAATTGCGGGAGCAAATCCACTTATCAGCAACATGAACTCACGTATCAGTCCGACCGCATCAAGTAGGCTCGTCCTGCCTGACAATTCATCCTGCTCTGAAACTGGTCGTGGATTGAGCCGCCGGAATAGATTGCAATTATGCGAGGGAGACGAATTCCGACAAATTAGCTGTCCGCCGTGGGAACCGAGGGCCAACCTAGTTTGTGAACCTTGATGGCCAGCAAACTTGCCTTCGCGACCGTCATCTGGCTGCGTTCTTCGTGATGATCTGAGGAGTTTAAAAGTTCTTGAGCACGGAGGGCTAGCGCCTGCTCTGTGGCCTGGACCAGTTCTGTCAATTTCTCAGTATCGGATTCTAGCAGCGCGTGAAGAAAGTGTTCTTTCCACGACATCAGATAGGAGTCTTGCATTGGCGCTCTCCTCGTCACCGGCTATTTCCTTTTCCGACTGAAAGGATTAGCTTCGGTCTTTGGATAACCAACAAGGCGCTGCAAGCGTCCAACAGCGCTCGCTGTTCTTCGAGGTTCTTTGGACCAATCCGTAGTTCTCCCAAACGGGAAGCAATAAGTTTTTCAGCGGCACAGATTCGTTCAGTCAGTTTATGTGGGTCAACTTCCAGTAGCGCTTCGTGGTAGGTCTTTCGCCATTCTGGATACTGCGACCCTTCCATAGGAAGCCTCCCCGTGAAAATACCGCCTGGTCATCTGTGAGAACTGTTCAATTTTGGACACAAGCGTATCACCGCGCAGATTGCTGGGCATGAGGTCGTCTATTCAGTGGTATTGGCCAAAGCAAGCAACCCGCTGAGTCGTGATGATGTTGAAGGCCATTTCAGGGGCGAACTTTCGAAGAAGTAGCGATATTTCGATTTGGGATTCTTATCCGCGAACCAACGTTTCGGGAATCTTGCTTTTGAATCGTCTTGTCTCGCCTCGCGTATCCGATAGGTGTGTGCTGTATGGGACGTAAATCAACCGGCTCTGGATGGCACAGTGATGGCTGCCGCGATTCCAAAACGCGGACATTTTTGAATATGGAGGAGTACAACATGCATCGTGCCCATCGTTACATCGCGTCGATATTCCTGACCGCTGCCCTTGCGGTGCCAGTGTCGATTATGGCCGCTCCCGTGCCTCAAGAGGGCCACGATCAGAACCAAGTCTACGATAAGGGGCACAAGGATTATCACAACTGGGATGACAATGAAAATCGTGCCTGGGGACAGTACCTTACGGAAAACCACAAGAAGTCACACGAATTCTCGAAGGCGAACGAGAAGGAGCAGTCGCAATACTGGAATTGGCGACATGCTCATCCAGATAAGAACTAGGAGAGTCATCACATCGGACGAAGAAACATAGGACAGAAAAAATACGTCCGGTCCGTAAGGTTACGGACGGGACGGCCGGAGTGGAGCCACTCCATTAGTTCAGCCCGGCAATCTGGACCGCGGCGCCCCATCCCAGCAGAAGACCGGTGCCGATCGAGCCGCCGATCGCGACCATGGCCATTTGTCCTGCGCGGAGCTCGTGACGGAGTTGGGGCGGTTTTTGCTCCACGAAGTTGACGAGAGAAAGTAGCCCGCGCTTCGGCCGTCGCTACTGTTTCCTTGGATTGATCTCCTTTTCGCTTCAAAAACAGGCGCCATTCTATAACGGTCTTGAACGTTCGCAATGTTGCAGGTGACTTCCGTCACCGCGCGAGCGTTTTCAGGAAAACTGCATCTGCCGGTTGCTGCACAAACTGGCGATCGGCGTCGCTGTCGAGGCTGCTCCGGATCCACCGCAGAACCCTGCCAGACTGTAATTCACAAAGATTCATCGTATATTCCCGCCAGGCCACGCCAGCGTTATTCAGCAGGTCCAGCTGCTTCATGAACTCGGATCCAGCTTGACCGTCTGGATCGGTCCCGCCGGCTCGTCACCCGGCACGGCAAGGTGGTCACAAAGGCTGTCGAAGGCTTCGGACCAGACGGATGGGGCCATGGGCAGCGGGCGGTTGAATTTGGCGGCCGTGGAACGCCGCCATGCGAACCTGTAGCGCTTCGTTCTCCGGTCCGAAAAGTTGGGCGCAATTAGGGCGCAAAACCTTGGGTGAAATGGCCTAAAATTGACCTGCCGTGAGTGGAAGGGCAACCGTTTCAACGAGACTTAGCGTGGTAGCGATGGGTTCAAATCCCATCGCTCACCCCAACATACTTCAGAATTTGAATCTCATCTCTTCGGAGCAAACTTCAGCCTTGTCTGACCGCGTTCTGTTCTCCCAGAAGCCAACGTACCGCTGGTTGCGCACTCGGCGCGGCGTGGCCATCTTTATTTTGTTGCTCGCGACGCTGGGTGGTTGCAGAGCTTCCGCCGGAGATGCGTTCCCGCAAGATGAAAAATCACAATGGGCTCTCGTTTGGAGCGACGAGTTCAATGGTCCTGACGACTCGCGACCGGACGCGGCAAAGTGGAGATTCGAAGTTGGCGGCGATGGCTGGGGCAATCATGAGCTCGAGTACTACACCAACCGGCCGGAAAATTCCTTCATTCGCGGCGGCAATCTAGTTATCCAAGCTCTGAAGGAAAACTTCACGGGACCCAACCACGTGACGCGCGAATACACCTCTGCGCGCATGACGACGCAAGGGCTGTTCGAGCAGGCCTACGGACGGTTCGAAGCGCGCATCAAGATTCCTCGCGGACAAGGGCTCTGGCCCGCATTCTGGCTCCTGGGAAATGACATCGGAAAGATCGGCTGGCCCGGCTGCGGCGAGATTGACATTATGGAGAACATCGGCAAAGAGCCATCGTTAGTTCACGGCTCGCTGCATGGCCCCGGCTACTCGGGCGACCGCGGATACACCTCCGAGTACAAATTCCCAGGCGGCGTGCACTTCTTTGACGATTTCCATGTCTTCACGATTGAATGGGAACCCAAGGTCGTTCGATTCTTTGTGGATCAGGAGCTCTACGCGACGTTCACGCCTACGCGGCTGCCCTCCGGGATGAATTGGGTCTTCGATCATCCGTTCTTCATCATCCTGAACGTTGCGGTCGGTGGCGATTGGCCTGGTGCTCCGGATTCCACGACCGTCTTCCCGCAAAGCATGCTTGTCGACTACGTTCGAGTATACAAGCCGCGTTCCACTACAGAGTGATGGATGAGAGCGCCAGTCGCTCTCACGGCTAGCATTTCGTGACGAAAATCAAAACCACGCCTCAAGGCTAAAACCCCCGATGATTGACCGAGCTTAATGTCCGAGCTAAAGCTCCGACCCCGTGAAGACCACCATGCAAAGGAGACTGCTACGCGTGGCGGGTAGCATCGTCCTTCAGCAGAAGTACGAGCGGATCCAGTCCAGCGTTGAAATCCAAGGTGATGCTGGCGCAATTGTCCACGATCGAATCGGCGCCAGCTACACGCAGTTCCGCGTCGGAGTGCGACGTACGCAAGCCGATGACCCGGGCGCCTGCTGCTTTTCCGGAGCGCACTCCCGCTCCGGCATCCTCGATTACGACGCAATCGCTGGCGGCGAGCCCCAGCTTCCCGGCACCTTTGAGATACGGTTCGGGATCGGGTTTGCCGCGTGCGATATCGCTCGATGTGACCAGATGTTTCGGGAGTGGCAAGCCCGCAGCGCGGAGTCGCGCCTCCGCTAGCGGACGCGTGCCCGAAGTGACGACGGCCCAGCGATCGGGTGGAAGAGCCCGCAGCAGCTCCGCGGCGCCCGGCAACGGTTTTACATCTTCCACATCAGCGATCTCGCGACGCTCGATTTCTCGATTTTCAGCCTCGGCGTCGCCCTCGGGAAGATATTCGCGCACCGTTGTCATGCTAGGACGACCGTGGGCTTTGTGCACGACCTCGTCGGGATCAAATCCGTGCTTCAGCGCCCAGGCAGTCCACACGCGGGTCGCTGCCGGAATGGAGTCCACTAAAACACCGTCCAAGTCAAAAAGGACCCCACCGCAAGAAACACGAATCATGCCACATGATAACAGCCTTCGCGGGAAGCTGAGGGGAGCTAGCAAACCCTATTGCAGGCCGTCTTGCGCTTTCTTTGCAGCGTCAGCAGCGGCTTTCTTGGCGTCGTCAAGGGCTTGTTGGGCATGTTTCTTTGCGGCTTCTTGCGCTTTCAACCCTGCTTGCTTGGCTTGATTGGCTTTTTCTTTCATCGTCGACGCCGCTTGATCGGCTGCGTCGCTCGCAGCCTTCTTTGCTTTTTCCGTGGCGTCGGCTGCGGTCTTGTCGGCGGCTTTCGTTATCGCCCGCTCCGCGTTCACGGCGGCTTTGCTGGCCGCCGTCTGCGCGTCGTCCATCGCCTTCTTCGCGTCGTCCCTCGAACAGCCTGCTACGCCGAGCGCAAGTAGAGCGCAAAATGTGAATTGCATGATCGAACGCATATGCCCCTCCGTACGTGCCTCAAGGACTAAAGCCCAAGATGGAAGATGCCCGCTCGACGGCGGGACTGAAGTCCCGGCCTTCCTTTTTTTTCGCAAGGTCGAAAGCCCGGGCCCTGACGAAAACATGGTGTCACGCAGGCGGTCACGCCGCTTTTTTCAGGAACCGGTAAATCAGCAATAGCAGCATGGCTCCGACGATTGCCACAAAGAAACTGCGAAGATTGAAGCCAGTGACGGTACCGAACCCGAGCAAATCGCCGATAAAGCCGCCCACGATCGCGCCCGCGATGCCGATCAAAATGGTAACGATAAAACCACCGGGATCTTTACCGGGCATAAAAAATTTCGCCAAAATCCCGGCGATCAAACCGAATGTGATCCACGATAGGATGCCCATGCAGTCCTCCTTGGAGCACTCTTGAAGACGAGCTCCGCATCGCCAATCGCTAATAAATCCGGATCGAACTGATCCGGTTGTTCCAGTTTTTGTTGGTGTAAGGTCCCAGGCTCCAGCTGCGCAAGTCCGACACACTCTTGCGCGTGGAGGCGTTCGGGCCGCCGAAGTTCGCGTCGTTGTAGAAGGTGACAGTTACATTGCCATAGATGCGAATCGAGGATATCTGGTCGTTGAATCCAGGCGGAACATTGAGACTGGTGCCTTTCTCCTGGCAGAAATAATCGCTCGAGTAATGCGCTTGCCGGAAAAAACACGCGCCATTGCGAGGTTGGTCCGTGGGGCGATGATGCCCTCCTGAATTCCACCACCACGCCGGAGTGCCACTGTAAGCGGTAACGTTAAATCGCGCACGACAGCCGCGGTCCACCCAGATGCCGAGACCGTCATTTCCCCAAGTCACGCCGCGCGTGCAGGGGCTGCCGCTCAATTGCTGGACCAGATCCACCTGCGAGCGCGGATCGTTAATTTGGCAATAGCGTCGCTTCCCATTGGTTGATTCACAGGTCACTTGGTAACCACCTGGACTGGGGCCCGGCCCTCCGGGCCCTCCTGGTCCGGCGTAGCCTAGCTGAAAGGTTGCACGGCACCCGCGATCTACCCAGACGTTGCGGCCGTCATATCCCCACGTCTGATTCTGCACGCATGGGGATTGGCTGTTCTGGCGCACCATCGTGACGCCGCCTCGTGTGTCGGCCGGGCAGTACTGGCGACCGCCATCGTTCGAAGCGCAAGTGATCTGATTTTGCGCCGAGCAACGACCCGGTACGGCCAACGCCAAGAGAACGGCGACCAAAAAGGCGCAGATCCAGCCGATCCTCATGCTTTTCGCTCCTTCAGCTCACAGACGTACATCCACGTCCCCTTCGACAGACGAACGCGGCTGAGCTTATCCGCGGACACAATCGACCGACGTCACTGATTGTTCTTCGCCGCATGATAGCCGGCCTTCATCGCATCCGCTTCGGACATGTACTTGCCACTCTTGGTTTTTCCGTAATACCGAGTTCCCTCTTTGTGATAGACGCCCGAATCTGTGTTCACCCAAACCATTCCGCTGCCCGAGGGCGGCGGTGTTTTCGGCGCACTCGAGGGCGGCGCGGACTTTGCCGGTGCGGCAGCTGGCGCGGGCGCATTCGAACTCGCCGCCGGCGGAGGTGTTGAGGCAGCGGGTGTGGAAGCGGAAGCCGAACCGGAGGTCGAACCCGCGCTCGAGTTGGACGCGGAAGCAGGCGTATCCGCACTCGTCTTCTTGCTGCGCGTTTTCTTGGTCGAAGACGCTGATGCATCCTCTGTCGTGGGAACCTTCGACGAATCCGTTGCCGCCGCACTCGTGCTGGCGTCTGCAGACGTTTTCTTCGACCGCGATTTCGTCGAACCCGTGGACGTATCCGGGGTGGCAGTTGACGCCGAAGAGGTGTCGCTCGAGGCCGGTTTGGAAGACTTAGAAGATTTAGACTTCTTGGTGCCAGCCGCATCAGTCGTCGATCCGGACGTAGCCGAAGTATCGGCCGCCGCGGATTTGGAGGACTTGGACGACTTCTTGGTGCCGGTCGCGTCAGACCCTGACCCGGAGGTCGCCGAAGCATCGGCTGACGCGGACTTCGCAGACTTTTTCGACTTGCTGGAAGTGGCGTTGCCGCTAGGCGCTGCGGAATCCGTAGCGGATGAATCCGATGACGCTGCCTTCTTTTTAGACTTGCTGTTGGAAGTGCCAGTGCTGCCCGAGGAACTATCGGTTGCGTTCGAGTCCGAACTTGTGGTCGTCTTTTTGGATTTCTTTTTGCTGGTGGTACTGTTACTGCTTGCGTCCGGTTGTTGCTGATCTTGCGCTTTCAACGGCGCCACAAACAACACCATTGCCGCCAATGCCAGCCATGCCAAGGGTGCTGCGGCACTGAACCAAAGTTTTTTCATGATCGTTCTCCCTGTTGGAACGTTTTCGTTGGAAGGTGCAGCCGCCCACTGTGGCGGCGGGGAGTCGCGTTAGTTGGGAAGCCGCGCGATCTGGTGCGTCGGCCTCGTACTTGACGGTGGTACTCTCGGAATCTGGCTCAGTTCGTCCCGGAAGTTTCTGCCGTGAGGTTCTTCAACCGGCGGGATTGTACGTCGCGGGAGCGTCGATTTCAACTTTCTGGAGCCCTGCTACCAGTCCAGCCAGGGCATCCTTGGTTTGGTATCCCGCGGCTGTTCTTGTTTGACTGCCGGACGTTGCGAGATATAAGTTCGAGTGTGTCTCGAGGGAGTGTTCATGAAAACGAAACCGACCGCCGCCAAGTCGCAGAAAGTTTTGGTGATTGACGTAGGCGGAACACATATCAAGATGTTGATGACCGGACAGAAGGAACCGCTGAAAATCCCTTCGGGCCCCGAAATGACAGCGAGCAGAGTGGCGCGCCTGGTGAAGGAAGCCACTCGCGGCTGGAAATACGATTGCGTCTCGTTGGGTTATCCCGGTCCCGTCATCAACAACCGCCCCCTGCGCGAGCCGCACAATCTTGGCGGCGGATGGATGGGATTCGACTTTTGCAAGGCTTTCGGTTGCCCGGTCAAGGTCATCAATGACGCCAGCATGCAGGCACTGGGTAGCTACAAAGGCGGACGCATGCTGTTCCTGGGTCTGGGAACCGGATTGGGATCGGCGATGGTTGTTGACGGAGCGCTGGAACCGATGGAATTAGCTCATCTCTCCTACAAAAACGGGAAGACCTACGAAGACTATCTTGGTCTGCGCGGGCTGGAAAAATTAGGAAAGAAAAAGTGGCGCCGCCATGTTGCCAAGATCACCGAGCAATTAAAGGCGGCGTTGGAAGCCGACTACGTGGTTCTGGGCGGCGGAAACGTCAAGAAATTGAAAAAGCTGCCGCCGGGTGCGCGCATGGGCAACAATGAAAACGCGTTTGTGGGAGGATTCCGCCTGTGGCAAAACGCCGATAGCAGGAAGTGAGTACGGCGAAGCAATAGCCGCCGCATTCCAGCAGCGCCTCGAACAATTCTGTTCAATGCGCGTTGCGTTACTGCGGCGGAGCGCTAGGCGCGCCGATTTTCGTCCCGATCACCTCGCCGGAAATGATGATCTCGACACGGCGGTTCTGCTGCCTTCCCATGGCAGTGTCATTGCTTGCAACCGGATTCGTCTTCCCGAAGCCGGTTGCGGTGATGGAAGAAGGGTCGAGACCCTGTTGGACCAGATAATCCCGGACAGCCGCGGCGCGCTGCTCGGAAAGAGTCTGGTTAAACGCATCACTGCCGACGCTATCCGTGTAACCCTCGACCGATAAATGCAGGCCCGGGTGAGCCAGCACGATGCCCGAGAATTTCGCGAGGGCTTCGCGTGCAGGTGGCTGCAAGTCGTATTTGCCGAACGCAAATAACACATCGGCCATGTTGACTTGCAAGCCGCGCGGCGTATCCGTAGTCGGCAATATGCGATTAAACTGCGCTAACAACGCTGCGCGCAGAGCCTGCTTATCGGCTTCGGCCTTAGCCGCGGCATCTTGTGCTGCCTTGGCCTGCTGCTGCGCGGCCAGCGCTGCAGCATCGGCCTGGTTGCGTGCTGTGTCGGCCTGAGCGCGAGCGGCGTCCGCTTCGGCGCGGGCTTGTGCTTCCCGCGCCGCGTCACGCTCCGCCTGCAGTCTTTGCAATTCGGCTTGCTGCCGCGCGGCTTCTTCTTCTTTTTGCTTTGCGTTGGCCGCATCGGTGGCAGCTTGTTGCGCCGCACGTTCCGCGGCTGCCTTCTGGTCCGCGGCGCGTTTCAACGCAATCAGGCGCGCATCCGCTGCGGTTTGCACCGCATCGCGAGCCGCAGCGATCACCTCCTTCTTGTTGCTTTTATTTTTCAACAAGCTTTCGGCTTGATTCAAAGAAGCGAGCGATTTCTGATAGGCGTCGGGGGCGAGCGTATCCGCTCCAGCGGTCTGCGCGATGGCTACCGCGTTGCGCGCCTCGTACACTTCGAGCGGAATTTTCGGAGAGAGGTTAGCGATGTCGTCTTTAGATTTGGAAGTAATGTAGGTGTACTGGCCGCGCTGAATGAGTTCGTAATTCGCGGTTACTTGCTCGAAGGTGCCGGCTGTGTCCGATCGCACCACGTTTTCCAGAACCACCACATCACTCGGCATATTCACTGCAAAATAGGGCTCCGCAGTGACGATCATGCCGAACGATTGCAGGTTCGTAGTGGCAGTTAGTTTGCTCTTGGTGCCATCGAGCAGCACTTCGCCCAAATTGTTAGGCTTGCCCTCTGGCGTGATGGCCCACAACACATACGTCAAATACTCCTTGCCGAACATCTGCGCCGGCTGCAAATCCCGGAAACTGGCGCTCACAACAATCGAACCTTGTCTGCTGTCAACCTTCGCGTCGCCTTTCGCTAGCGGCATCAATGGCGTGCCGCGAAAATCAACCATGGTCGAACCGCTGCGGTGCTGATAGCTGATGGAAGTAACGGTCTTCCCTACCATCGTCACGTGATAGATGGATTGGTCCGGCGGTTGCGCCGAAGCAGGTTGCTGTTGCGCGCTGGCTGAAGCAACAAGAAACAGACACGCGATGCTCAAAATAACAGTCGCCTTTTTCATGGCCTTAAACGCTCCTCAGTCGAAATCACACTGCTTTTCGCACACCCCGTGACGTGGATTTGCCCCGCAGCCGTAGTTCGAACGTGTGCCTTTTCCGGATTTGCGCAAGAGTGTATCAAAATGCTGGCGCCGATGCTGCTCGAAGTTCTCTGTGTCTCAAAAATTTCTTGGCCCTCGCTCTCGATTTTCACGCGCGTCACAATGTAGGATATCTGGCGATGATCCAAAGGGCGTTTATAGCATTGGGGTTTCTGCTGCTTTTTGTGCCGTCGGGCCTGCGGGCTTGTACCTGTTCAAAGGAACCGCCGGGGAAATGTCCGGGGCTGCAGTCAGACGACCTGGTGTTCCTGGGCACTGTGACCGAAGTTGCCGATCTCCCGCCAGCGCCCGCCGCCGAAGCGTCCGATGGCGCCAATGAAGCGACTCCGCAGAGTGCTGCCCCCATTACCCGCTATCATTTTCACATTGACGAAAAATTTGCCGGCCCGGACTCGCCTGACGTTGACGTCTTCTCCGGCGGCGACGACGGCGACTGCGCTTACAAATTCAAGAAGGGCGATCAGTATATCGTCTTCACGCAACAGGAGACCGAGGGTCGCTTGTTCGCGGTCATCTGCAGCGGCACACGGCCGGCCGCGGACGGCCGCGCGCTGTTGCCGCAATTGCGCGCGATGCGCAATCACGACAAGGTCGCTTCCGTGTTCGGCGTGCTGCGCCGCGCGGACCCTCCGCTTCTTGCACCCACCGACGATCCGGATGATCCGCTGCCGCACGTCAAACTAAAACTGCGTTCCAGAGACGACCGCTTCTCTACCAGCACCGGGCCAGACGGAGTTTATTCCTTCTACGATGTGCACGCGGGCGAGTATCAATACACAGCCGACCTCCCCGCGCGCTTTGAATTCACCCAAAAAACGCTGAAGGGCGGCCTGCCTCCGTTCAAGATACCCAACGGCGCGTGCTACGAGTACAACGTCGCTGCGCTACCAACCGGAAAAATTCACGGCAGTGTGCTGGGCCCAGACGGCAAGCCGCTCAAGATTGCCTCCGTCGAGCTTTATCGCGCCGACCGCTTCGAAGAATCGCGTCCCGGCCTGTGGAGCTTTCAAGGCGACAACGGCAAATTCGAATTCGATCACATCGGCCCGGGTGAGTATCTGCTCGTCTTCAATCGCATGAACCGCCAGGATCCGAATGCGCCTTTCCCGCGCGCTTTCTATCCCGGCACGGCCGATCAATCCGAAGCCAAAATCATCAAAGTGAAGGAAGGCCAGCAGCTGCTGAACGTAAACATCAAGCTCAAGGACGGCTTTCCCACGCGCAAGGTTAAAGTCCAACTCAAATGGCAAGATGGCCGTCCGCCCGGTGAAGTGACCGTCATGGCCAAAGCCGAACAGGGTGATAATCCCTCGGCGAAAAAAATTCGCGAGGGCGTTTACGAATTTACCCTGCTCGATTCCGCGCACTACACAATTTCGGCATGGGAAGACCTCGACCCTCAGCGCGTGAGCCAACGCCACGGTGACTCCAGTTGCACGATTCCCGCGCGCATCGAATCAGACACCCACACCGTCGGTGACGCAGACACCGATGGTGACGATATTACTCTGACCTTCGTGAACCCACCTTGCAACTAGTGACCATTTGTTTGGCAGTTTGACTTGCTGTTCCACGGCTGCGTAGAATTCCTCGGCGATAATTGGGGCGGCGAATGATGCGATCGGAGCGCGAATGAATAGGATGCTGGGAATTTGTGCGGTTGGACTGTTGTTATGTGGCCAGGCCACGCGCGTGGCGGCGCAGGAACCGAATAAAGACACGAAGCCTGCGACGGACGCAAAAGCCGCCGAAGCCAAGTCTGCCGAGGCGAACCCGCCGAAAGAAGAAACCTTCATTACGGACCACACCATTCACATCGGCGGACAGACGATTGCGTACAGAGCCACCGCGTCCACCACTTTGCTCAAGGACGACAAGGGTGAGCCGACCGCGCTGATTTATTCCACGGCCTACACGCGCAGCGACGTGAAGGATTTTAGCCAGCGTCCCATCGCGTTTGTCTACAACGGTGGCCCGGGATCTTCCTCGGTCTGGCTGCACATGGGAGCATTCGGCCCGCGACGAGTGGTAAACGCAAACGCCGGATTCACGCCGCCCGCGCCGTACAAGCTGGAAGACAACGCGAACTGCCTGCTGGATAAAGCGGACCTGGTATTCATCGACCCCGTAGGCACCGGTTTCAGCCATGCCGTGGGAAAGGCGCAGAACAAGGATTTCTGGGGCGTGGACCAAGACGTGAAAATGTTCGCGCAGTTCATCAGCATCTACACGAATCGCAATAATCGCTGGAATTCGCCCAAATTCCTGATTGGCGAAAGCTATGGGACTTTCCGCTCCGTGGCGTTGGGAAATTATCTACAGTCTCACGACGGGATGTACATCAACGGAATCGTCTTGATATCGTCCGTACTGAATCTGGGGACAATTTCCTTCAACCCCGGCGACGATATACCTTACATTTTGTACGTTCCCAGCTATGCCGCTGCTGCTGCATATCAGAAAGTGCTGCCAGAGCCTCCCGGTGATTTGAATGCGTTCTTCGCCGATGCGCGCAAATTCGCCGCAACTGAATACGCGGACGCGTTAATGAAGGGCACGAACATCAGCTCCCCGGAAAAGGCGGACATCGCGAAAAAGCTTTCGCACTTTACAGGGCTCAGCGAGGATTACTTGCTGAAGGCCGACCTGCGCGTCAGCCTGCCTCAATTCAATGTGGAGCTTGAACGCAGTCGGGGACTAACCACTGGACGCTACGATGCGCGCTACACCATGCCTACTTACGATCTGCTCACCGAATACGCGGAAGACGATCCATCGTACGTCGCGGTACGTGGAGCATTCACCGCCGCGTTCAATAGCTACACGCGCGAGGAGTTGAAGGTCACGCAGGAAAGATCCTACGATGTGCTGAATGGCGAAGTGGGCAGCAACTGGGATTGGAAGCATCACGGCCCGGGATCGTCGGGATACTTTCCCGGTTCGGCGAACGTCGAAGGCGATCTGATTCAAGCGCTGATGACGAATCCGCACCTGCACGTGCAAGTCGAAAACGGTTTTTACGACATGGCCACGCCATTTTTCGCCACCGAATACACGATGGATCACCTTTTCCTGCCGGGAAATCTTCGCAGCAACGTCCAGCTGGAATACTATAACGCGGGGCATATGATGTACTTGCACGAAGAAGACCTGGCGAAATTGAAATCCAACGTCGGTTCGTTTATTGACGGCTCATCGAAGTAGATGGCGCAGTTTTTTGCGCTGCCCCTCGTCCGCATCGCCGCGGACGAAGTTACCGCACGTTTGCCGCCCGTTGCGTTCAGCTAATCCGTGGATTTCGTCTCCGGCGGAATCGCCGGCCCTTCGCCCTTCACATAGTGTCCGTACCAATCGAGATAGCGCTCATAGCGGTCCTTGATGAAGGAAGGCCGCGTGAATTCGTGGAATTCGCCGGGATATACGACGAGCAGCGTGGGCACGCCGAGACGCCGCAAGCTCTGATACATTTGTTCGCCGTTGATTACCGGCACATTTCCATCCACATCGCCTCCCATGATGAGGGTTGGCGTGGTGATCTTGGTTACGCGGCTGAACGGAGATAGTTTTTCCCACAACGCGCGATTTTCCCAAGGCAGCCCGAGCTCGTACTCCCAGTCGCGCGAATACAAATCGTGGCCCCAATTTGTGACGTACAGAAATTCACCGGCGCCGGAAATCGCGGCCTTGAAGCGCGTGGTCTGCGAAATAATAAAATTCGTGGAGATTCCGCCATACGACCAGCCGCCGACCCCGAGTTTCTCCGGATCTGCGATTCCCTGCGCCAAGGCATAGTCCACCATGGCCATGTCGTCGGCGAAATCCTTGTTTCCCCAGTCCGCGAAAATCGCTTTGCAGTAATCCTGCCCATAGCCCGACGAGCCACGCGGATTGGGAGTGAGCACGACATATCCGTTCGCGGCGAATAGCTGCGGGTCGAAGTTGAATTCTGCGTAATAAGCCCACACAGGGCCGCCGTGCGGTTTCAATATCGTGGGATATCGCACGCCCGGCTGATAGTCGGGAGGTCTGTATAGATAGCCCGCGACCGTCGTGCCATCTTTACTTTTGAAGTGAACGTACTCCACGCCCGGCAGGCGCAGCTCGGCCATCAATGCGTCGTTCGCGGTGGTCAATTTCTGAAGTTCGCCATCCGCTGGCAAATAATACAATTCGGCGGGATGCGTCAGTTCCCCGACCACCGCCACAACTGCACCGTCCTTGCTCAGTGAATATGATTCGACCATTTTGCGCCCACCGATGGGCCGCTGGATTGGGCCGCCTGCTGCCGGCACACGCAATAAATTCTGCGTGCCGTCATCATCAGCGATGAAGTATATCCATTTCCCGTCGGCCGAGAATCTCGGCACCGTCGAGTTGCGATCCAGCACAAGCGTTAGAACTTTCGCTTCACCGCCCGTCGCCGGTGCCGCGCCGATGTGAAACGTCGCGTACTGAAAAAGCTTCGGATCCATTTGGGTGCTGAATGCGATCCACTTTCCATCAGGCGACCATGCCGGCGCGGCCTCTGACCCGGGACCCGTGGTGACGTGCGCGAGCGATTTGCCTTTGTCAGTGGTATCGGCGTCCACGGTCCAGATATCAGTGTTGTAATTCAGGTCGGGCTCTGCCGTGCGATTGCTGGCAAAAGCGATCTTCAGGCCATCGGGCGACCACGCCGGATCGGAATCGTCGTAATCACCGGAAGTGATTTGCGTCTGCTTGTGATCGGCGGTATTGAAAACGTAAAGGTGCGTGCGGCGCCGATCGAGATAGCCTAGCTCGTCCTCCTTAAAATGCAGCCGGTCAATCACCCAGGGCCGCGGCTTTGGCTTCGCTTTGCTCTCTTTCGCTTTGTCGTGCGCAGCTTCGATTTCGGCCGGCGACGGATCCTGCAGCAGGAGCACCAGCCGGTCGCTCGAAGGGGACCATGCGAAGCTTTGCACGTCCTGAATCGTGTCCGTGAGCTTCTGTGCTTCGCCACCTTCTCGATTCAGTAGCCATACCTGTTTCTTCCCCGAATCATCGTCGTCAGTGGCCTCGCCAGTGCGCGCGGAAATGAACGCCAGAAATTTCCCATCCGGGCTCCAACGCGGATGCGAAGACGTGAGTCCGTCCGCTGTGAGCGGAACCGTGTTCCCGCCGGACACCGAGACCATCCAAATGCGTTCGTAGTTTTTGTCGTCTTTCAGATTCGCGGTCCTTACGGTGTATGCGACCCACTTTCCGTCAGGACTGAGCTGCGGATCTCCAAGTTCTTTGATTCGAAAATAATCGTCCGCGGTAAGCGTCCGTTTGCCGGCAACCGAAGAACTTGCCGGAACGCCAGTGACGGCCGGGGACTGGGCCCAGGTGGGCCCCGTTGCCATGACCATCAAAAAGAGAAACCAGAATCTATGGTGCAAATTCATGCGATGGGCCTTTCAAATCACAATTGAGCGTGAGCGGTCGGGCAGTATAACAGAACGTTCAGATCGAGCGGGTACCGCAAGGGCAAGGCCATCGGCCCTGCCCTTTGATGTGCGTCCCAAATCTGCGGAGATGGGTTTTTCTGTCTCAGCGGAAACTGAAAAGCCAGCCGATCACAACCCTTTCGCCGTATTCATGGTGAGGGACGAAACGTGAATAGTGTCGCCATCCAGCTTTCCGGTCACCGTGACGTCGTGTCCCGCATGGCCCTCAGCCTTGTCCTGCGGATCGAGGATATATACTTTCTTGTCTGCTTCGTCGTACAGAGCGTATTTCGCACCATGAGACTTCACGCACTTCGTCGTACACTCGGCCTTCGCAGCACTAGCATCCTTGGCTCCGCACATATTGTTGGTGATCGTGCCGGACCACGAACCCGGTTTCGCATTGTCTTGCCGCGCCGCCAATAGCCCCACGGCGAAAAGGACTGCAACCATCACCAGCACCAAACGTTTTGCCATGTTCAATTCCCTCCTCAGGATTGGGTATGAACTCGCCGCCCCAGAGGCCACTCAAACCCTAACCGCAAATAATGTGTCACTAACTTATGTGATTGTCTATAGAACAGGCCGGACGACGAAAGCGCTGCTTACACGTTCCCGAATTTACTGACCAGCACTTCCTGTTGGTGCATTGGTGAGAAGCTTTCACAGCAACTGATCAAGCGCGCCAATACGTCGTAATAGAAGGCATCATTGTCGCAGTTCTTCAGATCCGCGGCCGAGTTCCAAACCGAAATCGCCATGGCGTCTCGGCCCTCGGGATCTTCTCCTCGCAGGAGTAACAGAACGCGAAATCCGGCCAGCTTATCCATCGCAGCAATGAGAGGTTTGACCGTCGCGGCAAATTCTTCCACTTTTCCTGGACGGATCCGATAGTGCGTCACGCGAGCGACCATGGCGACTCCCGATTCGGATACAAGTTTGCGAGTCTGCGATTCTACTGCGTGGCGAGCAGGAGGTAAACGGCTGCTCCTTAGACTCGCCGAGCCACCAGACAGCAGGTGTCGATCTGAAACCTCGCCGCCGAGATGCCCCACTCTCGAATTATTGGGGGCTCCATTGACATGGTCATGGGCAGCCGATAGTCTCGATCCGATGGCCACTTCGAATGGCGTGTCCGCTGGATTTCGCGTTCGTGCCCATCCACATCTCTACGAAATCAACACGCGCACCTGGCTTGAACAGCTTTCCGCGCAGCATAAGCAGATCATAACGCTCGCGGATGTTCCGGACCCAGAGTGGGACGCACTTGCGAAGCTAGGCTTCAACATCATCTGGCTGATGGGTGTGTGGAAGCGTAGCGAGGAATCTCGCCGCATTAATCTGGAAAATCCCACAAATTTCCAGCAGTTCGATCGTGCTTTGCCCGGCTGGAAACCCGATGACGTGATCAGTTCCCCATACGCCGTAGCGGGCTACGTTCCCGACGTCCGTATCGGAACGTGGGACTCTCTCGAAGCAGCTCGCGAAAAGCTGCGCGCGCGGGGCATGGCGTTGTTTCTGGACTTCGTTGGCAATCACACGGCGCTCGATCATCCCTGGATGCGCGAGCATCCTGAATTCTACGTCCAGGCCGGGCAACAAGACTTCGAGCAGAACCCAGTGCTGTATTACCAGCTAAAGACACCGCAAGGAACGCGTTTCATCGCCCTCGCAAAAGATCCTTACTATGCACCGTGGATAGATGTGGCCCAGCTAAATCATTTCAATCCCGGAATGCGCGCCGCGCAGCTCGCAGAATTGCGAACCATCGCAAACCACTGTGACGGCGTTCGCTGCGACATGGCCATGCTGCAACTCAACGACATATTTGCGAGCATCTGGCAGCATCTGCTTGGCGGTACGCAGCCTCCCACCAAAGAATTCTGGACTGAGGCGCGAGCCAACGTGCCGAACTTGGTGTTGCTCGCCGAAGCATACTGGGGCACGGAACAGCGGCTGCTCGATCTCGGGTTCTCGTTTGCCTACGATAAAACGCTCTACGATGCGGTGCGCGACATCAATATCCCGCAAGTGCACGCTCGCCTTGCCGGCAGTACCGAACAGCAAAGCCATTTTGCGCGTTTCATGGAAAATCACGACGAGCCAAGACGCCCCGAAGTTTTTGGCAACGAGCGTCTCGCGGCAGACGGAACTTTGATGGGAACGCTTCCGGGCCTGCGCTTTTATCATCAGGGCGAGCTCGAGGGGCGCAGAATTCGCTTACCGATCACGCTACGCATCGCTGCGAACGAACCGCCTGATCCCCCAAGTCATGCGTTCTTCCAGAAGGTTCTTCAAATCACGCACCGGGATGTGTTTCACGAGGGTGAATGGAAATTTCTTGAACTTGTGCCGGAAGGAGATGCTCCGCCAGACGGCTTGATCGTGTACGAATGGCGTTCGGGGAAAGTTTGGAAAATAATCGCGGCGAACCTGACAGGAAGCGCCGCTCAGGGTCGGCTTCGCTTAGGAGATCGCGTCTCTTCGGCGCAACAATATATTTTGTATGACGAACTCAACGACGTGAAATATTCGAGGAGCGGCGAAGAACTCCACAACGTGGGGCTTTTTATTCGCCGCGAAGCCTTTCAAGCTCACATCTTCGACATTATGTCCGCACCTTAGGCTCTGGCGGTGGGGACAAACGAAGCCGGATTTTGAGTGCTGACGCTCCGGCGAGTTTGGTGGAAGTTTTCTTTGCCATTGAAAATGACGGAGTAGTTCACTATGATGCCGCGCTTCGCACATCATGGTGCGTCGGCTTAATGCCAACGGACTCCCCTGAAACCGGGCAACGGCTTCCTCCCGACGGCTCCCACCTGCGTCAAATTGGCTTTCTCCCCCTGCTGGCGATTTTCTATGGCTACACCGCAGGCGGTCCCTTCGGTTACGAAGCGATCTTTCACGATTCAGGGCCGGGGATGGCCCTGGTCTTCCTTGCGTTCGTGCCGTTCTTCTGGAGCATTCCGATCTCGCTTGCGTCAGCCGAACTAAACAGCATCCTTCCGGTGCAGGGTGGCTTCTATCGCTGGAGCCGCGCAGCCTTCGGCGACTTCTGGGGATTTCAGTGTGGCTGGTGGAATTGGACGGGCACGTTCTTGCTGAACAGTTTGTATGGTGTGCTGGTGATGGATTACCTGAGCATCTATTTCCCCTCGATCACCGGCTATGCGAAATGGGGCGGGGCATGTTTCGTGCTGATCCTGCTTGCGTATCTGAATGCGCGCGGCATTCAGGTAGCAGGGTGGCTCTCGGTGGCCTTATTGTTCGCGGTGCTTGTGCCGGTGTCGTGGCTTTGTGCCGTGTCGCTCTTTCACCTGCACTACAACCCCGTGGTGCCGTTTGTGCCGCCGGGCGCGCCGCTCGGCAAAGTCTTTGGCACAGGCCTTGCGCTGGCGATGTGGAACTACGCTGGATACGAGCAGCTTTCCAGCTCCACTGGCGAAATGAGAGAGCCGCAGAAGATGTTCGTGCGTATTTTGGCGTGGAACACACCGATGAACATCCTCACCTATATTCTCCCAACGACTTTAGCGCTCGCGGTGCTCGGGAACTGGCAGGAATGGAGGACGGATTACATTGTCACAGCGTCGAAGTTGATCGGCGGGCCGGCGCTGGGAGCAGCGATGCTGATCGCCGCGATGATCGGCACGCTATCACTTTCGAACAGCACGATCTTGTACACCACGCGTGTGCCGGCGACGATGGCCGAGGACGGCTATCTTCCGGCGTGGCTGGGGAAAATACATCCGCGGTTTGGAACGCCCGTACGTGCGATTGCGCTTTCTACGGTGGTTTATTGCGTGCTCGCGAAATATGATGTCGAAGATCTCGTCAACATCTACATCTGGACGCGTATCGCAACGACGCTGTTGACGCTCTTCGCTGCGTGGCAAATGCGACGGAGGGCGCCTGTTGCGCCGAGGAGCTTTCGGATTCCGGGTGGGGCAATTGGGCTCGCTTACATTCTGATCTTTCCGGCGGTTTTGTGCGTGGTGAAAGTTGCGCAGAGCGAGGATTATGTTTGGAGATATGCGCCGTGGCTTTTGGCTTCTGGACCTGTGGCGTATTTGATTTTGCGCTATGGGCTAGGTTTGAGGCCTGTGGCTCAAATCGCGCCAAGCAGTTTAGAAATTCAAAAGCTCTAACACAGAGTTCACTGAGGAAGGCGGAGGGCACGGGGGTAGTTTCATCGCTTCGATTCCGCCCTTGGATTTCTCCGTGCCCTCTTTTCTTTCCTCTGTTTCCTGTATTAAGTCTTTGCGATTCGAGGTCAACAACCAATCATCTCGTCGCGCCGATCTTCTCTGAAACTGTCTTCGCTTGCAGGAACAGCAGCAAATAATCCTGGCCGCCGGATTTTGAATCCGTGCCGGACATATTGAATCCGCCGAAGGGGTGTGCGCCGACCATGGCGCCGGTACACTTGCGATTCATATAAAGATTCCCGACGTGAAATTCTTCCTCAGCGCGCTCAATTTTCTTGGGGTTTTGCGAATAGACGGCACCGGTCAGGCCAAACTCGCTGTCATTGGCCATCGCGAGCGCTTCGTCGAAGTCCCTTGCTTTCGTCACGGCCAGCACGGGACCGAAAATTTCCTCCTGGAAGATACGCGCCTTGCGGTCCACGTCCGCGATCACGGTGGGCTCGACGAAATATCCGTCGCCGAGCGCCCGCTTGCCTCCCGCCATCAGCCGGCCTTCCTTCTTGCCATGGTCAATGTAGCCCAGGATCGAGGTCATGGCCGCCTTGTTGATCACCGGGCCCATGTAGTTCGAGGGATCTTCGACCGGTCCGACCTTAATTTTCTTCACGCGGTCGACCAGCTTGGTCAGGAATTCATCGTAAATTTTTTCCGAAACGATCGCGCGCGAGCACGCCGAGCATTTCTGTCCTTGAAAACCGAACGCGGAAAGCGCCACGCCTTCGACGGCCGCGTCCACATCGGCTTCCTCGTCGACGACGATCGCGTCCTTGCCTCCCATTTCGAGCACGGTGCGCTTAATCCAGACCTGGCCCGGCTGCGTCTTGGTAGCTTGCTCGGCAATGCGCAGTCCCGCTTCCTTCGATCCAGTAAAGGCTATGAAGCGCGTCTTCGGATGAGTGACTAATGCTTCGCCTGCGGTGCTGCCCGGGCCGGTGAAGAAACTGACCACGTCGCCGGGCACGCCTGCCTGGTACAGGATGTCAACGAAGAGCGCGGCGATCGTCGGCGAATCGCTTGAGGGCTTCACGACGACCGTGTTGCCGGTCACGATTGCAGCTAACGTCATACCGCCCATGATGGCTGCGGCAAAATTCCACGGCGGAATCACGATGCCGACGCCCAGCGGAATATATTTCAAGTAATTCCGTTCTCCGCGCATCGGCGTCAATTTCTGCGGCGCCCCAAGACGCAATGCTTCCCTGCCGTAGTATTCGCAGAAATCAATCAGCTCGGCGATATCCGCATCGGCTTCGGGCCAAGTCTTGCCGATTTCATGAGACAGCCATGCGTCCAGCTCAAAACGGCGCTTCCGCAAAATATCGGCGGCGCGATAGACGCAGGCGACGCGCTCTTCGATCGGAACGCGCTTCCAGCGCTCGAATGCCGCATGAGCCTTCTCCACTGCTCGATTGGCCATCTCGACGGAGGCCTTCTGAAATATGCCGACGACCTGGTCCGGATGCGAGGGATTGTGCGATTGGATTTTCTCGGTGGTAGTGATGCGCTGCCCGCCGATCGTCAGAGGATATTCGCGGCCGAACATGCTCTTGACCTGCGCAAGCGCCTCTTCCATGGCCTTGCGATTATCTGGCTGCGAGAAATCGATGAACGGCTCATTGTGGAATTCGCCGCGGTGCAAATCTACGGGGGCGTGTGTCGTCCCGGTGGTCGCCGTGGATGTCATAGGATTGTGCCTCGATGTGTGTGCTGTTTGGGTTTGATAGCGCTCTATTTTAGCTCCGGGTAGACACCGGCACAAGGAGGCAGTGATTGGCAAGATTGCCGTTGAGATCCGCCGGCTCGGCGCCATACGGTGACGTCGCAAAAACTTAACGTAGAGGACAGAGAAAAGCCGGAGGGCGCGGAGAGAGGGCTGGGCTGAAATAGGGCACGTTTTTCTGGGAATCAAGCCTGCGACTGTGGGTGATCGGCTGGGGTGGGCTGTTGCCGTTAGTTACGGACGTTGATGACCTGAAGCTTCCTTGCGGTTCTTAGATACTGGCCTGGTTGCGGCCTTCCCTGCCTTGTTCTTTCTCTCGCTTTAAACTTGGCCCCGGGGCCCTCTTGCTTCTGCTGTGACATATGCACGCGGCGCGCCATTGTGGCGGAGCTGGTACGCGGGGGATATGTCCTTAAGATTCATTCGTGTGATGCTGAGAACGTCATTTGCCCTACGTTCGCGACGCGTTGAAAAAATCAACCTTGCGTTGAAATTTTCATCAATCCTGCTATTCGCCTCGGCTGTTGCTTGGCGGGGCTGCCAACCATTCAGGACGAGCGCGCTGGAGGATGACGCATCGCCGGATTGCAAATAGTGAATTCGCACGCCTGCGGTAGTGGTGGCGAAGCCTTCTTTGATTTTGTCATCCGCGTGCAGACGTAGGCCCAGTACACTTCCAGCAATGAGAGTAAGCAATAAGGCGAAAATAATACGGCGTTTCATGCTGCTCATGACGGCTCCCTTACCCCTGCTTTTAGACGCGCGAGGCGGCTAAGCCGGTGCGGGGCACGAGCCAGAGGTGGCGCCAGCGGGCGCACAGATGGGGCGCTCGCCATTTGGAACGCACCACGTCAAAATAGTGAAGTCATGCAGAGCTCAACGCCATCCCTGTTGCGCCTGATCTTGCTCGGCGGTTGTCTGGCCGTGCTGACCTCTGCGCATGTTTCTCTTGGCCACAACTCGACACAGATCGCCGTGGCAGCAAACAAGCCACCGACTCATAAGGAAATACCTCCAGCAACGGCCGAGGAAATGCGGGCGCTTGAGAAGATTCTGGCCAGCCAGCCGAGCGAACCGGCGGCGCTATTCAATCTGGCGTTAGACTACGCGACCATCGGCGAAAACACGAAAGCAATCGACCTGCTGGAGAAAATGGCCGAGGCTCATACAGGACTCGACCCCAAGGGTGGAACGGATAGAGCTTTCAAGAACATCTCCAGTGACCCACGTTTTGTGGCGCTGGTGACGCGGATCGAGAAAGAGAATCCTCCCATCGTGCGCAGTGCGACAGCGTTTGTCGTCGGAGATAGAGATTTGGCACCGGAAGGCATAGCGTACGATCCAGTCAGCCATAACTTCTACATGAGCAGTTTGAGCAAACACAAGATCGTTTGTGTCAGTAGTGACGGCGGTGCGCGAGACTTCAAGAGTTCAGGCCAGGACGGGCTTGGCGAGACGCTGGGAATGAAGGTGGACGCAAAGCGGCGGATCCTTTGGGTCGTAAGCGATTCGTTTACCGCAAAGGCGACGGAGAGTCCCGCCGGTTTGTACCAGTACGACCTGAACACCGCTGCGCTTCGATTCAAGCACCTGCTGCCCCCGGGGGCGAAGGGTTTCCTAAATGATGTCGCATTGACCTCAGCGGGCGAAGCTTTTACCACGAACACCGGCACCGGCGAGGTGTTTCGGACGTCACCGGAGCGAGACGGACTGGAGCCATTTCTTCCGGCAAACAGCGTGGGGCAGGCGAACGGCATCGCCCTTTCGAACGACGACAAGGTGCTGTTCGTGGCAGGGTGGATTGGAGTAGCACGCGTGGACATTGCGACAAAAGCAGTAAATCTATTGAGGAAACCCTATGAGATCGCGGACGCTGGGTTGGACGGCCTCTATTTTCATGACGGAACCCTGGTAGGTATTCAGAATCCGGACCTACATCCTGCGAGAGTGATGCGCTACATTCTGAATGCGGGGTTGGATACGATCGTCAAGGCAGAGGTGCTCGAAACCTACAATCCGCTTTTTGAAGTGCCCACGACAGCCACGCTCGTCGGTGATTCGCTTTATTTTATGGCGAACACGCAACTCGAAAAGCGGAGGTCAGACAACTCGATGCCGCCGACTAGCGAATTGCAAGACATTCGGATTCTAAAGCTGCAATTGTGACCTGGGCTCCGGATTGCGCTACAGGAACCGTGAGCCCGAACGCCGTCCAGAGGTCACTTTCGATAGATGACGCCGTTTTTCATTACGAAGGAAACCTTTTGCAGCGCCGTGATGTCATCGAGCGGGTTGCCGGGGACCGCGACGATGTCAGCGGTGTATCCAGGCTTTAGCTCGCCGATTTGATCTTGCCAACCCAGCAGCTTTGCGCCGTTGATCGTGCCAGCTTGAATTGCGGCCAGCGGCGACATTCCGAATTTCACCATCAAGACAAATTCGCGTGCTTGGGTGCCGTGCGGAAACGGGCCGACGTCCGAGCCCATGGCAATGGGAACTCCGGCGGCGAGCTGTTTTTTGAATTCGCCGGCGTGCAGATCGAGCAACGCGCGCTCGCGGGCCGCGGCTTCGGGAGTCGCGGCATGGTCGGCGAAATATTCAGCGATGGTGAAAGTGGGGACGGCGAAGATTTGTTTTTCGTGCATGATGCGCATGGTCTCGTCGCTGAGCTGATAGGCGTGGTCGACAGATTCCATTCCCGCGCGGGCGGCGTAGAGCGTGCCGGGTTCGCCGGTGGCGTGGACCGCTACGCGATGGCCGGTGCGCGCGGCCTCGCGGACGGCGGCCGTGAGTTGGTCCTCGGTGTATTGATAGGGAGTCGAAAGACGCCCATTGACGAGCGTGTCCGTTCCCGTCTGGTAGATTTTGATGAAGTCCGCGCCTTCTTTTAGCTGCTCGCGGATCACGGTGACGAGTTCGTCGGAGTTATTGGCGTAAGTGGCGTTGGGAAGCACGTGCTGCTCGGGGTTGTATCCAATGGCGTCTTCGTGGCCGCCGAGAATATTGATCGCATTGCCGCTGATGCGGAGACGCGGCCCGGGAATTTGGCCGTCATTGATGGCGTTGCGTACGGCGGTGTCGGCCGAGCCTGCGCCTTCGGTGCCCATGTCGCGTTCGGCGGTGAATCCGGCCATGAGGTCGTCGCGCGCAGCAAGGGCGGCTGTGATGGTGCGCTGCGGGACGGATTCCTGGATGGTTTGCAGATCTTCAGCGCCGGGATGAAGGAACAGGTGCACGTGGGCGTCAATCAGGCCGGGGAGAAGCGTGCTGTCGCCGAGATCGATGATTTCGGCGCCAGACGGATGGGTGACTTTGGCGCCCACTTCTTTTATTTCGTCACCCTCCACGAGTACTTCGCCTGGAGTGGCAACGCGGCCGGACTCGACGTCGAGCAGGCGCGCAGCGTGTAGAACTATGGCGTGCGCCGTTGGCGCGGTTTGAGGATTTCGTGATTGCGTGGCAAGCGGTACGACGTAGGTGAAAATTACGAGACCGAAAGTTGCGAGCGTGCCTGGCGTGTTCATGGTTTCGCGGGGGATATTAACATGCGGTGCGGAAGGCGTGGAAGGCGCAAGACGGCACCGGAATGTCGTTACGAGCGCGCTTGATGAGCGAGGAAATCGTAAGAGACGTCTTTCGCAATGCTCAGGATGACGGCGAACTTCAAAAACACAAACAAGAAAGGCTGCGCCGGGCTCGCTTAGAATTTTTCGCGAGGGTCTACGCTTTTGAAGCCGTAGGTCTCGTACCGCCACGTTATCTTGCCATCGCGGAGGCTGACTACCGTGTAGCCCTCGGGGAACGCCAGGCGCGGGCCGTGCCACCAATTGCCGCAGACGGCGCCGCAGCAGACGTACTGGCAATTTTTGTAGTTCACCAGCTCATTGATATGGAGATGTCCCTGCAGCACGGCCAGAATGTTGTACCCTTCGAAGCGCGCGATCACGTCGGAGGAATTCGCGACGCACGCCGTGCTGTAGGGCGTGGTTCCGTCGGGATTAGGTCCGTAAGCGAGGTATCCGGTGATCAGCGGCACATGAGTAATGACGATAACGGGCGCGTGAGGCTCGATGCGTCTGAGATCGTCGCTGAGCCAATGCAACTGCGCGTCGTCGACGCGCGCTTCCCAAAGGCGATCGGGCGTAGGAAGAATCGAATCCAACACGATGAAGTGGTAGCCCTTGTGATCGAACGAATAATAAGTGCGCGCGCCGATGCGGTCTTCGTACATTTTTTTCCCGTAGCCAGGGTCCGTGGGCGCGACGCCGCTTTTTGTGAGGATGCCGAACACGTCGTGATTGCCGATGGTGTGGTGCAGCGGCATTTTCAGGCAGTCTTCCGTGCGCTGATAGAGATCGAAAAGCATATTGGCGCGGTGACGGCCCTCGCTCATGACGTCGTACACGAGATCGCCGCCGCAGATGGCGAAATCAGGTTTCCCGGCTGCGATTTTCGCGAAGGCCATCGTGCAGCCGTGCGCGGCGTCCAGTTCCGGCTGGATATGCGTATCGGTGAGGAAAACGAAGTCGAAGGAGCCCGCACGGTTGCGATCAGTTGCGGTGGCGAGATTGAGCCACGAAGTGCGCGGAAAAGCTGCGGCTGCGCCCGTGGCGGCGAGGGTCTTCAAGAATTTTCTGCGGTTGGAATTCATCCGATGGTCCCGGTTATGAAGTGATGTGCGCTCGTCGAGTCACTCTCGGCGATGAGAGACTCAAGTGTACTTGGTTGGCGGCGTGGCAATCCATCTGATAACTTAGCGATTTCGCAGGCCTGCATGTCGGCTTTCATTTGTATGGAAATGGCGTTCGATGCTGAGATCGGTGCTCGCAATTCTATTCGTACTGATTCTTGCCAATGTGCCTCTGGCGCAACAGAGCGCGAAGCCTGAGGCTCAGTCCCCACGGGCGAACCCTTGCGACAACGCCACGACGCAGGCCGACATGGATCAATGCACCGCCGAAGAATATCGCAAGGCGGATGCTCATCTGAACATCGTGTACAAGAACCTGGTCCGCTTGCTGCAGAAAGATGCGGATGAACCCCAACAGCCGAGTGGCGGTGAGCAGAAGAAGGCGGAAATACCGGCCGTGCAGAAATTAAGGGCCGCGCAACGCCAGTGGATCCAATATCGCGACCTTCATTGCGGAGCCGTAAAAGCGCAATACGAAGGCGGGAGCATCGCCGCGATGCAGTGGTCGGCTTGCATGACGGAAACGACCAATCACCGCACCGAAGAATTGAAACATGGATACGAAACAGGAGATCGCAAACTCGAATAGGGACTATTCTCTCGATTGGCGCCTGCGAGAGTCGGTGTGTCCGTTACTCGGTCAATTCACGTACGGCTGACTCGAATATTTTGGTGTGCTGTTCAATGTCGACTTGGCTCGTTGCTGGAGACATCAGCGCCATGTTGTGGAAGGGCGTCAGCAGGACGCCGCGGTTGAGCGCGTACAAATGCATGAACCGCTCGAGTTCGAAGTCCATCGCCGCCGCGGCTTCTCCGCCATTGCGCGGCGGGCGCGGATGAAATAAATATTCGGCGCGGCAGCCGAGACGTGTGACGTGCCAAGGGAGCGCCACCTCGGCGATTGCGTTCGCGACGCCCTCGGCAAATTGCTCAGCGAGCGGAATCATGTGCGCAAATGCGGTGGGCGTGAGAACGTGTTCCAGTGTGGCGCGAATCGCCGCCAGCGAAAGGGCGTTGCCCGCGAGCGTGCCACCGATGCCACCGGTGTCGCAGTCTTCCACGTGAATGCGGCTGGTAATTTTTTCGGCTACCTCCTCAGTGCAGCCGTACGTTGCGGCCGGCACGCCGCTTGCGATGGGTTTGCCAACTACAAAAAGATCAGGTTTGAGTCCGTGCGCACGCGTGTAGCCACCCGGGCCGGTGCAAATGGTGTGCGTCTCGTCAATAATGAGGAGCGATCCGTACTTTTGCGCAAGTTTTGTTGCTTGCTCCCAGTACGCGGGCTCCGGATGAACGATCCCCACGTTGGTCAAAACGGGCTCGGCAAGAATACAGGCAACGTCGCGATGAGCGAGCTCCGTTTCGAGCGCGGCAAGATCGTTGAACTCGACGACGCGTGTGGTGACTGTGGGATTCACGGGTGGCCCAATATTTCCGCGGCGTGGGCCGGCGACCCCGTCTCGAATTGAGATGTAAGTTTCGTCTACCGTGCCGTGATAGCAGTAGTTGTACACAAGAATTTTCGGACGGCCGGTAATTTCGCGCGCGATGCGAATGGCGGAGCGGTTTGCGTCCGTCGCCGTGAGAGTGAATTGCCAGTACGGTAGGCCGAAGCGGCGACAGAGTTCATCGCCCACCCACACGGCATCTTCCGTGGGCAGCATCAGTGTGATTCCGTGATTTGTTTGGCGCGCAATCGCCGCGGCGGCTGCTGACGGGGAGTGGCCCGTCATCGCGCCGGTGTCCCCGAGGCATAGATCAACATATTCGTGGCCGTCAACATCTTTGAAATGCGCGCCATGAGCTTCCGCGACGAAAACGGGGAACTTGCCAGCCCATTTTTTCATCCAGTTCATGGGCACGCCACCGAGCAGGGATTTCTGAGCGCGGGTATAAAGCGCAGCGGATTTCGGGTGCGCGTCGATGAAATCCTGTTCTTCGCGCGACATCATCACTTGCAGGCGGGAGGGATCAATCGTCTTGGGCCGCTTCTGCTGACCGCCGCCGGGATTGCTCATGCTCGAATCTCCTGATCGTAAAGCAAATTCAACCGCACCACATAAGGCTACCGGTTTTAAACGCGACCGTGGGTCAGCGAACGTGCTTGAGGATTTCGCGAGCGGCGTTGTGACCTGACGCGCCGGTTAGTCCGTTGCCTGGATGCGTGCCGCTGCCACAGAGGTAGAGGCCCTTTACCGGAGTGGCGTAGCGCGCCCAACCCAGGATCGGCCGCATCGTAAAGATCTGATCGAGGGCCAGTTCACCGTGGAATGGGTGGCCGCCGGTTAGGCCGTAGGTGTCTTCAAGATCCTTGGGCGTGAGAGTTTGCACCGCGAGAATCTTCGATGCGAAATCCGGAGCGTATTCCGAGAGCGTGTTGATTGTGGCGTCGCGCAGGGAGTCGCGTTGCTGCCTCCAGTCCCCAGTTTTCAATGTGTATGGCGCGAATTGCATGTAGATGGACATGACATGCTTGTCCGCTGGCGCTAGCGAATCGTCCAAAATCGAAGGGATCGAAATATCCAGATACGGCGCGCGCGAAAATTCGCCGTATTTCGAATCGTCAAAGGCGCGCTCGAGGTAATCGATTCCGGGACCGATATGGATGCGGCCCGCTAGTGAAGCTTTGGCGTCGCTGGAACTTTTCAGCGCGGTGAAATTCGGAAGCGCGTCGAGAGCGATGTTCAATTTCGCGGCGGTTCCGCTGCAGCGGTAATTGCGCATTTTCACTATGAAACTTGGCGGCAGATGCACGGGATCGAGCAGGCCCAGCAGGGTGCGCCGCGGGTCGGCTCCGGAAACGACCGCTTTCGCCGGGATTTCTTCGCCGCTGGCGAGAGCGACGCCCGTTACTTGTCCGTGCTTCACGAGAATCTGCGCGACTTCCGCACCGGTACGAATTTCAGCGCCTGCTTCTTTCGCCGCCGCGGCCATCGCGGCCGTAAGCGCACCCATACCGCCCCGCGGATAAGCCGAGTTCCCCACCGGATACGGGTCCGCTGCTGCGCGCAGAAGCAGCAACGCGGTGGAACCGGCAGACCATGGTCCCAGGGCGGCGCCGAAAATCCCGCGTGCGGCGATTGCGGCGCGGAGCAAGTCCGTCTCGAAAAATTCAGCGACGAAATCCGCGGCCGCCATGGGGCCCCAGCGAATCAGGCGCATCATTTCTTTTTTACCGAGGCCGCGAACCTTGCGTCCGATTTTCAGGAGCCTCCAGAGGTCTTCCTTCGAGGGCTTCTCGATTACGGGCGGAGTCAGCTCGAGCAATTGCGCCGCGATTCCGGCCACGCGCGCGAGGCTTTCTTGAAATTCGACGTATTGCGCCGCGTCTTTCGCTGAGAACTTTTTGACTTCTTCGGCGGAGCTCTTCGCTTCGCCGTATAGCGTAAGAGCACGGCTGTCGGGCGTGGGCGCGAAAATTCGCACCGGTGATTCAAGTTTTTGCAGGCCGTGGCGCGCGAGCTGCATGTCCTTGAGAACATCGGCGAGCGGAGGGCCGCCGGCGTGCGCTACCGTCGAGCACTTGAATCCAGGATGAAATTCTTCGGTGACCGCGGCGCCGCCGACGATCTTGCGGCGTTCGAGAACGAGCGGCTTGTAACCCTTTTTCGCGAGATAGAAGGCCGTGACCAGCGCGTTGTGGCCACCGCCGAGAATTACTACGTCGCGTTGCGCAGCCACTTTCAGTTTTTCCCCGTGTCTTTCAGGATTTCCAGCGCAGCGAGGCGACCCGGAGCGCCCATGATGCCGCCGCCCGGATGCGTGGCCGAGCCGCACATGTAGAGTTTCTTGATCGGGGTGCGATAGCGCGCCCAACCGGCCGCGGGGCGCAGGAAAAAGAGCTGCTCGAGTGAAAGTTCACCCTGAAAAATATTGCCTTCGCTGAGGCCGGTTTGCCGCTCGATATCGAGCGGAGTGATTACTTGTTTTCCGATGATCAAGTTTTTCAAATTGGGAGCGTACTGCGAAATCGTGTCAATCACAGTGTCACCGAAGGCTTCGCGCTGTCCGTCCCAGGTGCCCTCGCTCAATTTGTACGGCGCATATTGGACGAAGCACGAAAGAATGTGCTTCCCCGGCGGCGCGACGGAAGGATCGGTGAGTGATGGAATCACCATGTCAATGTAAGGCCGGCGCGAAAATTCGCCGTACTTGGCCTGGTCATAGGCGCGCTCCATATATTCCATCGAGGGCGAAATGGAAATCGCGCCGCGCAAGTGATTACCAGGGCCGGGCAGACAGGTGAAATTCGGCAGTCCGTCGAGCGCCAGATTCACTTTCCCAGAGGAGCCGCGGTATTTGTAGCGGCGAACGTCTTCAAGGAAATCGCCCGGCAGTTCACGCGCTTCGATAAATTTCAGGAATGTGAGATTGGGATCCACGCTCGAAGAAATAATGTCGGCGTGAATCTCCTCGCCGGTTTCGAGGACCACGCCATTTGCCACGCCATTCTTGACCAGAATTTTCGAGACGGCCGCTTCTTTTCGAATTTCGACGCCTGCTTCGATGGCCGCGTCGCCGATGGCATTGGAAATCGCACCCGTGCCGCCTCGGCTGAATCCCCAGGAACGAAACGCGCCATCAATTTCGCCCATGTAGTGATGGAGCAAAACGTAGGCCGTCCCCGGCGAGCGAATGCCAAGAAAGGTTCCGATGATCCCGGACGCGGACATCGTCGCTTTCAGCACGTCGGTTTCGAACCATTGATCGAGAAAGTCCGCGGCGCTCATAGTCATGAGCTGTACGAGATTGTATTTATCTTCCGCGTCGAGGTCCTGGAAGCGCTTGCCGAGGAATGCGAGTTTCTTGAGATCGCGGGGATCGAGTGAAGTGGGGTCCGGCGGAATCATGCCCAGGATTGGTTTGACGAAACGGCACATCGCAACCATGGACTTGCCGAATTCCTCATAGGCTTCGGCATCGAGCTTGGAATGGCGTTCGAGTTCGCGGCGCGTCTTGCCGTGATCGTTCTGGCGCCAGAGGTAATCGCCGTTGGGCATGGGCGTGATGGTGCCGTCGAGCGGCAAAATTTCCAGGCCGTGGCGCGGGAGATCAAGGTCACGAATGATTTCGGGACGGAGCAGCGAGACGACGTAAGAAAACACCGAAAACTTGAAGCCGGGAATGATTTCTTCGGTGACGGCTGCGCCACCGAGAACGTAACGGCGTTCGAGCACGGTGACTTTCTTGCCGGCTTTGGCGAGGTACGCGGCGTTCACCAGGCCGTTGTGGCCGCCGCCGATTACGATGACGTCATATTTCTTTGCCATGGATATGTTCGGGTGATTCAGCGGCGCAATTCAGGTCCGCGGAAGACTTTGCATTCTACAAGTGTATTTGTGGAGTCACAAGAAAGAAGCGCGCCCTACTGACCTTGAGTCAAAGAGACGGTGGCTAGTGACGAGTGGCAAGGACTAGAAATTCGCGCCGAGCGCCGACGAGTTGGCTTGCGGCAGGTGCGATGCGGGAACTATAATCGCGCGCCGGGAATTTTGGATTTTTGCATGCAGGGGGAGATTGTGCCGATCGGAACCGCGGTTCACGACAGAACTTCGAGACTTTGCGAGAGCATGAACTACCGCGAGTGGTCCGGATATTACGCGGTGAGCGTCTATGAGATGCATCACGACCACGAGTACAACGCGATTCGCAATGCTTGCGCGCTGATTGACGTGACGCCGCTCTATAAATACCGCATCAGCGGAAAAGATGCGACGAAGTTCGTGAACCGAGTGATTACGCGCGACATCAACAAAGTGGCAATCGGCCAGGTGATCTACTGCTGCTGGTGCGATGAGCAAGGAAAAGTGATTGATGATGGCACGATTTCGCGCCTCGGCGAAAATTCCTACCGCTGGACCGCAGCCGACCCCAGCATTCGCTGGTTTCACCAAAACGCGCTCGGCCTAGACGTGCAAATCGAGGACCTCTCGACGCAACTCGCGGCTTTGGCGCTGCAAGGGCCTACCTCCGGGCGGTTGCTGAAGCAAATCGCGGACGCGGATATCGCCAATCTGAAATACTTTCGGTTCGCACACGGAAAAATCGGCGGTGTGGAAGTGGATATTTCGCGCACGGGATACACGGGCGATCTTGGCTACGAGATTTGGATTCCGTGGAATGACGCGCCGCGCGTTTGGGATGCGCTGATGGAGAAGGGGCGCCAGTTCGACCTGCATCCCGCGGGAATGCTGGCGCTGGACGTGGCGCGCATCGAGGCGGGGCTGATCCTGATCGAGGTGGATTATTTCAGCAGCAAGCGCGCGCTGATCGATTCGCAGAAGTATTCGCCGTATGAAATTGGCCTCGGACGCATGGTGGATTTGAAGAAAGAACACTTCATCGGGCGCGAGGCGCTCGCCGCCGAGCATCATCGCGGGCCGAGGCGCCTTTTGATGGGGCTCGACGTTCATTGGGAGGACGTTGAACGGCTCTACGACGCGGTGGGACTGGGGCCGCAGGTACCGAGCACGGCTTCGCGCAGTGCGGTGCCCGTATATCGCGGCGGATTGCAGATAGGCAAAGCGACTTCCACAACGTGGTCGCCCACGCTAAAGAAAATGATCGCGTTGGCAAGCTTGAGCCGCGAGCATGCCGCTGCCGGCACGGAACTGCAAATGGAACTGACTGTGGAAGCGGTACGTCATAAGGTGAGGGCGACGACGCGGGAATTGCCGTTCTTCAATCCACCGAGAAAGATGGCCACACCGGTAACGTGAAAATCTTAACCGAAATTGGAGACGCTCTGCGATGAACTACTGTGCCGGTACGTCCAGGGCGACTTCGGGGGACTGTATTGCGAACCTCTGTCCTCGCAAAATGAATCTGCTGCGATTCTTTCTACTGATATTTTTTCTGACTGCGAGCGTAACCGCCGTGAATGCACAGGAAGCTAAGCCGAAATGTCCGCCGACCGCGCGCGTTGATGACGTGAAAGAAACGATTCACGGCGCCGTGGTGAGTGATCCGTATCGTTGGCTCGAAGATCAAAACAGCTCCGAAACGCGCGCTTGGATAGACGCGGAAAATGCCTGCACGCAATCGGTTTTGAGTACGCTTCCGGGACAAGACGCCATCGCCAAGAAATTGGGAGAATTGATCAAGGTGGATACGATCAATCTGCCGACTGAACGCGGCGGCCGATATTTTTATTCCAGACGCGCGGCGGGCGGCGATCTATTCGTTCTGTACATGCGGCGCGGCTCGGCGGGCGCAGAGGAAGTGTTGGTGGATCCCGGCACTATGAGCGCGGATCACACCACGAGCGTCACGTTCGAAGGGCTATCCGATGATGGACGACTGATGGCCTACGGAGTGCGTAAGGGCGGCGAAGACGAAGTTACAATCCACTTCCTCGACAGCGACACGCGCAAGGAACTTCCCGATGCCCTGCCCCGCGACCGTTACCTTTCCGGCGTTTCGTTTAAGGCAGACAAGAGCGGCCTTTACTATTCGAAGCTGACCGCCGACGGGCCGCGCGCTTATTACCACGCGATGGGCGCGGACGCCGCGCAAGACGCGAAGATTTTTGGCGATGGCTACGCTCCCGACAAGATTTTGAGCACCAGCATCTCGGAAGACGGCCGGTACTTGCTGCTCACCGTGTTCTACGGCTCCGCGTGCGACAAGTCGGAAGTTTATTTTCAGGATCTAAAAACGAGCGGGCCAATCGTGCCGGTGGTGACTACGGTCGACGGATGTTTTCAGGGCGATATCGCGGGCGACACCCTGTATCTGCAAACAAACTGGAAGGCGCCGAAGTGGCGCATCGTGGCCGTGCCGCTGGCCGCTCCCTCGCAGGACCATTGGAAAGAAATCGTTCCGGAGGGCGAATCGCGCCTTGAGGATTTTCGCCTCGCGGGCGGGAAAATTGTGGCGCAGTACTCGCACAACGTCGCGTCGGAGATAAAAATATTCGACCCTGAGGGCGCGGCTGCTGGCGCGATCGAACTGCCGCAGCTGGGTACCGTCGAGGGAATCACCGGCCGCTGGAAAGGCAGCGAAGTTTTTGTGTCGTTTCAGTCGTTCGCCGTGCCGACGACGATTCTGCAGTACGACCTTGCAACGCACAAACTGGCAACCTGGGCCAAGCCGAACGTGCCCATCGACGCCAGTTCATATGAGGTGAAGCAGGTTTGGTACGAATCGAAAGATAAAACGCGCGTGCCGATGTTTCTGTTTTACAAGAAGGGACTGCAACTGAACGGCGCGAATCCCACGTTGATGACGGCTTATGGCGGATTCGATGTCAGCGAAACGCCGTCCTTCCGCGATGACGCAGTGCTGTGGGTGGAGCGCGGCGGCGTGTTCGCGTTGCCGAGCTTGCGCGGCGGCGGCGAATTCGGCGAAGACTGGCATCACGCCGGGATGCTCGAAAAGAAACAGAACGTCTTCGATGACTTTTTTGCTGCGGCGGAGTGGCTTATCGCAAATCATTATACGCGGCCGGACAAGCTGGCGATCACAGGGCGCAGCAACGGCGGCTTATTGATGGGTGCGGCCATGACGCAGCGTCCCGACCTTTTCGGCGCGATCGTGTGCGGTTATCCGCTGCTAGATATGGTGCGTTATCACAAATTTTTGGTGGCGCGTTTTTGGGCGCCCGAGTACGGATCGTCTGACGACGCGACCCAGTTCCCTTTCCTCTTGGCGTATTCGCCTTATCATCATGTGGTGAAGGGACGGAAATATCCGCCGGTACTTTTCATCACGGGGGACAGCGACACGCGAGTTGCCCCGCTGCATGCAAGAAAAATGGCGGCGGAAATGCAGGCGGCGCATGGCGGCGATACCCCGATTTTGCTGCTGTATGACACCAAGCTGGGGCATAGTGAAGGCCGGCCGGTGAGCAAGATTATCGAGGAAGATACGCAGGTCCTTGCGTTTCTTCTGTGGCAGGTCGGCGGCGATCATTCGTGAAGCGTTTCGGGCTCGTGTGGGGCGCGACTACGTTCATCGTTTCATATCGAATTTCGAAAGGCGGTAATAATGTATCGAGCGATGCTAGGTCTTTGTGTGATTGCCGCGATGGCGTGCGCTTCGGCCCCGATGGCGCAGGCGCAGGCTGCGCCCGGGCCGATCAAGTTGAGCGTGGATGCGACGCAAGCGCCGCAGAAGATTCTGCATACTCACATGGAGATTCCGGTGCAGCCTGGGCCGCTTACTTTGTATTATCCGGAATGGATCCCGGGCGAACACATGCCCGATGGGCCGATCATCGAGGTCGCCGGAATGAAATTTGCTGCCGGCGGGAAAACGATTCCGTGGCGGCGCGATTTAGTGGAGATGTATTCGATTCACCTGGACGTTCCTGCGGGCGTCAGCACCCTCGAGGCGGATTTTGATTTTTTGCTTGCCGCTCCCTCCAGTGGATTTACAGCCGGAGGCTCGGCAACGGCGAATCTTGACGTGCTGAGCTGGAATCAGGTGCTGCTCTATCCGAAGGGCTCGCCGGCGAAAGATATTACGTTTGTGGCCGCTCTGCGCCTGCCCGCCGGATGGAAATTTGGCACCGCGCTGCCGATCGCCAAGCAAGATGGCGACACGGTCGAATTTGCGCCGGCTCCGCTGACCACGCTGGTCGATTCGCCGGTGCTGGCGGGCCGCTATTTCCGTGCGGTGCAACTTACTCCCGGCCAAAATCCTCCGCACGAGCTTGATATCGCGGCGGACAGCGCCGCGGCGCTCGCGATTACTCCGGATACCGAGCTGGCATTGCACAATCTGGTGATGGAAGCCGGCGCGCTTTTCGGCTCGCGTCACTATCGTGACTATCATTTTCTACTGACACTCAGCGACGACGTTGCGCACTTTGGCCTGGAACATCACGAATCGAGCGACGACCGTACGTCGGAACGCAGCTTGATTGATGACGCGGAGCGGCTGGAATTCGCGACGCTGCTTCCTCACGAATTTGTGCACTCGTGGAATGGAAAATATCGCCGGCCGGCCGGACTCGCGACGCCTGATTATCAGCAGCCGATGAAGGACGATTTGTTGTGGGTTTATGAAGGTTTGACAGAATATCTCGGCGTGGTGCTGACGGGGCGGAGCGGACTGGAAACTCCGGAACAATGGCGCGATGAATTGGCCTATCTGGTGGCGACTTACGAACATCGCCCGGGGCGCGATTGGCGTCCTTTGCAGGACACAGCGGACGCGGCTCCGTTTCTCTACAATGCCAGCGGCGATTGGTCCAACTGGCGCCGGGGAACGGATTTCTATGAAGAAGGCGAGCTGGTGTGGCTGGACATCGATGCCACGCTGCGATCGTTGACCAAAGACAAGAAGTCGATCAACGATTTTTGCAAGATTTTTCACGGCGGTCCCGGCGGAGAGCCGGCGCTCAAGACCTACAACTTCGAAGATGTGGTGGAGACTTTGAATGGTCTCGCGCAGTACGATTGGGCCGGATTCCTGCGTTCGCGGCTGGATGGTGTTTCGACCAAGACGCCTGAGGAAGCGGTCACCAACAGCGGCTGGAAACTGGTTTACAACGATCAGCCCAACGAGGTTCTCGCCGTCGAAGAGGCCCTCGCGAGGCGCGCCGATTTTTCTTTCACCGTGGGCATGACGGTGTCCGACGACGGCACAGTGGGCGACGTGATCCACGATGGCCCCGCGTACCAAGCTGGGATCGGACCCGGAATGAAAATCGTGGCGGTGAACGGGACGCAGTTCACTTCTGACGGAATGCGCGCTGCGATTGACGCCGCCAAATCGGCTACGGCGCCTATTCCATTGATTGTGGCGAACGGGGCGCAGTTCACGACGGTTTCGGTAGATTATCATGGGGGGCTGCGTTACCCGCATATCGAGCGCGACGCTGCGCGCCCCGATTACTTGAGCGGGATTACTCATGCGCTGGCGCAGTAGAGGGCTTGCGTTGGCTGGCACTGAGTCGTTCATATGAGATTTCATCCGATTGGGATCGTGGGGATACTGCTGGTGGTGGCCGGCATCGCCGCGCTGATACATCCGCAGATGAGCATGCCCGCGAAGAAGGAAGAAATTCAGGTTGGTTCAGGAAAAGCGATTATTGAAACGCGGCGGATCGTGACGTTTCCGCGACCGTTCAGCGCGCTGCTGATCTTTGCCGGCGTTGGTCAGATATTCCTCGTTTGCCGGGTGCGCTCTCGCGTCTAGCCTTCCTTTGCGGTGTGGTTGACAGCATGTATCTGAATTCCCAGGGTGCCAGCCATGACGATGAAGCGTACTGGTGAGTCATGGAAGACTGCCGACGAGTACGGCCAGACGCTTCCCTATTTCACCGTGAATTTGCTGGTGCAGGATTTGCAACGTTCCGTCGCGTTTTATCGCGAAGTGTTGGGTGCTATAGTGACGTATTCTGATCCGGATTTTGCGGCGCTCAAGTTGAAAAATTTGGAGTTCATGCTGCACGCGGACCACGCTTACGATCATCATGCGTGGTTTCCCGATCTCGTGCGCGGCGAACGGCGGGGGTTGGGCGCGGAGTTGCGGCTATTTCAAACCGACCCGGATTGGATCGAATCGCGCGCCAGGAAATTTGGCGCGACGATATTGCAGCCGTCACAAGACATGCCACATGGCTGGCGCGATGTGATTATTGCTGATCCGGACGGTTATACCTGGGCGATTGGGATGGCACTTAGAACGTAATGCCCGCACTCACGGAGAAGCGGGTTAAACGAAGCTCCCAAAACACATGTGGCGAGGCGACGAGACTTATAGGGAGTGCGGGAGTTCGCCCCCGCTCGCTTTCGGGTGAGGCTTGCCTCGCCAGCTCGATCGCGCTAGATCCTACGCTGCAAGGCGGCGTCAAGCCGCCGCACTCCAAAATGTCGTGTGCCGCTGCTCAAGCCCGCGCGACTTTGATCACACGTTTTGATGATGCGGGCCACAATTCACAATGGCGGGGAGAAATTATGCCGAGCCGGACTTTGCGTCTTATCGCAGCGGGGATCGCAGTGCTACTCGGCGGATTTGCCGTGCAAGCGCAGAGCACTCCGAAGCGGCCGATTACTTTTAAGGATTTGATCTCTTTGCATCGCCTCAGCGAGCCGCGCATTTCACCTGACGGCAAATGGATTGCGTACGGCGTGGCGACGCCAGATTTAGATACGAATCATTCCATTCGCGACATTTGGATAGTGCCAGTCGGCGGTGGCGAAGCGCGTCAATTGACGCGAGGTGGAAGCGATACGCGGCCGCGCTGGTCGCCGGATGGCAAGAAGCTCGCGTTCATTTCGGAACGCGGCGGTGCGCCGCAGATTTATTACGTCACTCTCGAAGGTGGCGAAGCGACGCGGGTTACTGCCCTTTCCACTGGCGTGGACAACGAATTGTGGTCGCCGGATGGCAAGGTGATCGCGTTCGTCTCTTCGGTATATCCGGATTGCAAGGACGATGCGTGCAACTCGCAGCGTGACGCCGAAATCGCGAAGAGCAAAGTACATGCGCGGATTTACGAAAAACTGCTCTATCGCCATTGGACCGGCTGGTGGGACGGCAAGCGCAGCCACCTGTTCGTCGCACCGGCGGACGGCGGCTCCGCGCGCGATCTTACGCCAGGCGCAAACTACGACGTGCCGCCTTTCAACCTCGAAGCTCCGGAAGCGATTGCGTTTTCGCCGGACGGCGGCGAATTATGCTTCACCGCAAATACCGATAAGGACGAAGCGCGCAGTACCAACGGCGATCTTTTTACGGTTCTGGTTTCCGGCACGAGCCAGCCGCAGCGAATCACAACGAATCCTGCGAACGATTGGGGTCCCGCGTATTCGCCTGACGGGAAGTGGATTGCTTATCGCGCGCAGGCGCAACCCGGCTATGAATCCGACCGATGGCGGCTGATGCTTTACGACCTCACTGCGGCAAAGCACGTCAATTTGACCGAGAATTTTGATCAGAGCGTCGAATCGTACGAGTGGACTCCGGACAGCAAGAACATCTACTTCCAGTCGGAAAACAAAGCGGAGATGCCTGTCTATTCAATCTCCGCAACACCGGGCGGCACGCCAAGGGTGGTGGTGACCGACGGTTTCAATGCCGATTTCGATTTAAGCCGCGACGGGCGAACGCTGGCGTTGGCTCGAACGAGTCTGAGGATGCCCGCGGAACTCTTTGTGGCCAGTGCGAATGGAACCGATTTGCACCAGATTACGCACCAGAACGATGCACTGATTGCGCAGCTTGATTTGCCGCAGGCGGAGCCCTTCTGGTTCGACGGCGCGGAAAAAACGCAAGTGGAGGGTCTGCTAATTCGACCGCCGCACTTCGATTCCGCGAAAAAATATCCGGTGCTGTTTTTGATTCATGGCGGGCCGCAAGGCGCTTGGCAAAACGCCTGGGGCTATCGCTGGAACCAGCAGGTGATGGCCGCGCCGGGATACGTGGTGGTCATGATCAATCCACGAGGCTCTACGGGATATGGGCAAAAATTCACCGAGGAGGTCAGCCGCGACTGGGGTGGAAGAGCTTACGAGGATTTGATGAAAGGCCTCGATGCGGCCATCGCGAAATATCCTTTCTTGGATGGATCGAACGTTTGCGCTGCTGGTGGTTCCTACGGCGGATACATGATCGATTGGATTGCCACGCACACCGGCCGTTTCAAGTGCTTGATCAGCCATGCAGGACCTTACGACGAAGTGAGCATGTACGGCTCGACGGAAGAGCTGTGGTTCATGGACTGGGAATTCGGCGGGCCACCGTGGGAGCATCCGGAGTTGTACACGAAGTGGTCGCCGAATGAATACGCGGCGGAGCTTGGGAAATACAAAACACCAACCTTGGTGATTGGCGGCGAACTCGATTTCCGCGTTCCGTACAACGAGGATCTGGAATTTTTCACCGCGCTACAAGTGCAGGGAGTGCCGTCAAAACTGATGATCTTCCCCGACGAAGGCCACTGGGTCTTGAAGCCGCAAAACAGCCAATTGTGGTATCGCACGTTTATGGATTGGGTCGAGCAGTATTTGCGGTAGGACGCGACCGGAAACAGCAAGAGGCGGATTTTGGGTCCGCCCCCTCCCATTTTGTGCGCATTGGGCTGCGTATCGGTACTACTGAATTTCGATGGCTTTGGTCTTACCGTCGAAATCGATCTGCACGATGCGGTCTTCTTTCATCAAGACTTCTGACTGGCGAGCTTTCTGCGAAAGATCAATCCATTGGACCGGAACAGTGGCGACAGTTTTGCCGTTGTCGCTCCGGACGATTCGGAGTTGATTGTCGCCGTCATTGGCTTTCAGGCTGTAGTCCCCTGGTTTTAGCTGCTGGCCGCCGATGGTGAGCGTGTGATCGACCTCGAGTGGCACCGAATTGGTGCGCGCCCAGAGCGGGAGCGACAGTCCAAACATTGCGATCGCTGCGAGATAGCTTTTCTTACGAATCCCCATTTCTCCTCCAGTTCAAATTTGCGGTTCTCCGAAAAAAATCGAGCGTGGAAGCCTCGATCTTCCCGCTAGTTGAAGCTGCGAGTGCCTTAAAGATGCGCGTCGCAACCCCTACGTAAAAGATGCGATGGCTCTCTGGTTAGCTTCGCTTTTCGCAGCAGGTAAGCATATGAATCCATTGCACTTGAACGGGCCGGCATTTTGCGCCGCCGGTGTGTTTTCGATTTTCTGTGTACATAGTTGTGCGGATCGACAGTTTAACTGATGGGTGACATCTTCGGTGCACCTTCCGGCTTCCGAGGCATTCGATGAAAAACTTGGTTGCGAGCGGGCCTTTGTGCTCTTGCAGCGATGACGTCGTTTGCTCCGCAGAGCCGCGCGGAATGATTGAGCGTCACAAGTTCGCCGCCGGGCGCAAACGTGGAGATCAATGGTGTACTGGTCGAAACCACTGCTTTCCACGCCGAATATCCCGGTGGTTACTTCCATAAAACCCATGTGGTTTTCACTACGCGGCTCGACCATTCAATGATATTGCGAGTTTCGAAGGACGGTTATTCGCCGCAGCAGATTGCACTCGCCGATGGCCCTTTTGAGCGGGTTGCCTTGAAAGGCGAACACTATGGAAATTATTTTTTACTCAAGTCCGATCACTTTGAACTGAAGCTCGAGCCTGCCGGACTGACCAGCAACGAAACGTGGCCCGAGGATGACAGAGTTGGGCCTATACATCCGCGAAATGTTGCGGCATCGCTCGGGGGCGATTTAGACAAATCGGAATTAAAGGCGAGCGGAAAACAGAATTGGGAACGTGAGCTCGAAGTGACGAAGGATAGCGAGCTGACTTTGCATCCCGGGCCCGCCTCGCGGTAGGCGGGTTGCGACACCGTTCTCGCTATTGCGAAGCTGCGTGATAACCCGGTCCTTTGAGTGCCCGGCCAACTTTTGCGCCCGTCAGAGCGCCGAGATCGTATTCTACTTGGCCGTTCACCAGGACGTAATCCACGCCTTGCGAAAGCTTTATTGGTTCGGTGTAGGTGGCCTCGTCGATGATGGTCTCTGGATCGAAGACTGTGACGTCGGCAAAATAGCCGGTCTGGATTAGGCCGCGGCCGGTTAAGTGTTCGCGCTGCGCGGGCATGGAAGTGATTTTGCGAACGGCTTGCTCGAGCGGCATTAATTTCTGATCCCGCACGTAGCGCCCGAGAAAACGCGGCATGGAACCGAACGCGCGCGGGTGTATGTGCGGCTCGAAGAGCGGGCCATCGAGAGAAAGCTCGCCGGCGTCGAGGCCGATCGAAGTCCACTGCTGCTTGAGCGCGTAGAGCATGTCCTGTTCGCTGGCCATGAAATAGAGCGCGCCGGTTTGCGCGTGGTCGGCCAGGATGAAATCGAAAAGCGCGTCGTATTCCGATTTACCTTCCGCTTTCGCCATTTGTGCGACCGTGTTGCCGTCATATTTCTTTAGATCCTGATTGAAAACGCCGGAGATCAGCACCCCAGAGCCGCCGCCGCTGTCCAGGTAGAGATTCTCCCAATCCTTATGATCAACGGCCATTTCGCTTTTAATGCGCGTTCGCGTAGCGGAATCGCGGAGGCGCTCGAGCAGCTTATCGGTGCCGCCATCGGCGACCCAGGGAGGCAGCGACGAGGCCAGCGCGGTGGCGCCCGCGACGTAGGGATACTGATCGGCGCGGATGTCCAGGCCCGCATCGCGCGCAGCTTGGATTTTCTCCACCACCCGGGGCATTCCACCCCAGCGCGACTTGCCACTAACTTTGAGATGGAAGATCTCGACCGGAACAGCAGCTTCGCGGCCGATGCGGATGGCCTCATCGAGTGCGTCTGTTTCGCTCGCGCCTTCGCTGCGCATGTGTGTGGCGTAGATTCCTCCGTATTGCGCGGCGACTTTGGAAAGCTCGATCAATTCGTCGGTCTTGGCGAAATGTCCCGGCGGATAAATCAGCGCCGTCGAAATTCCCAGCGCGCCGTCTTTCATAGCTTGCGCGACTAACGATTTCATCTGGTCGAGTTCAGCCGGCGTGGGCGCGCGATCGTCATCACCGATAACGGCTTCGCGCACCTGTGCCGCACCCACGTACGTCCCCAGGTTGATCGGCGTGCCGTTTTTTTCGAGGCGTTCGAAGTATCCGTCCAGAGTGATCCAATCAATCGTCAAGTGATAGTGGTCGAGAAAGGGTTTCAGCGGCGCGAGAGTTTTTTCATTTTGCGGCGAGATCGAACCGCCTTCGCCGGTGAGTTCCGTAGTGATTCCTTGCGAAAGCTTGCTGAGCGAACGGTTGTCGATAAGCAGCGCGGTTTCAGATTGACCGAGCATATCAATAAAGCCAGGCGCGACGATGCGGCCGGTCGCGTCTATCACCTTGGCGGCTTTGGCGTCTTGCAGGTTGCCGATCGCTGCGATGCGATCGCCACGAATTCCGATGTCTGCGGCATACCAGGGGCTGCCGCTGCCATCGAGAATGTGGCCATTCTTGATGATTACGTCGAAAGGCGCTTTCTCCTGCGCGGGCGTCAGATAAATTGCGTTGGCGATTTCTCCCATCGCTTGGCCGGCGATTTTTTGCGGCGCATCGGGGTCGTCCGAGGGAAGCGAAACGCGATTGACGTAAATTGCAAAGGCCAAATGGCGGCCCTCGGGAGTGGTGGTGTAGCCCGCGAGGCCCTTGCCCGTGAGCATCAGCTTTCGATTGAGATTATCGAAAGCGTCGAACGTGCCGGTCTTGGCGAAAACGTGCCCGGCGGCGGGAGAATTCACCTGGATATTCCACAGCGTGCCGTCGCGTCCCAGGATCGGGAGCGCGCTTTCGAACACTGAAAAATACTCTTGCTGGGACATGAGCGCCAAATAATGCACCATGAAGTCCGGCGTGAAATATGCGGACTGAGCACCGCCGGCACCGTCGCCTTGCGAGGCTCCGGTCAGATCCAGACCGGCCTTGGTAAGGAATTCCCGCTCGAGGTCGAATCCGGCCTGGTCCGCATCTTTTGTTTTGTGCGCGAGGGCTGCGCCGAGGATGAAGGGCGTCATGCTGGCGTGAAGATTCTGGCTGACCTTGAGCGTGACTTTAACCTCTTCCGCAAGCGTCAAGGAAATGTGTTCGGCGACAATATTCTCGGCCGTGTAAGACGCAGCGGCCGCGGCGAAGTCTACCTTCTCGCTTGGCGGCGGCACCGTGACTGCAATTCCCTTTTCTCGCAGAGCTTCGGCGAACGCCACCTGCGCGAAGCGGCTGGGTACTGGAACATCATACGAATACAGAATGGGAGACTTGCCGAGAGGAAAGGTGCCGCTGACTACGACAGAGTAAGAACCATCGAGATTTGCAGTTTCATTCGGCGGCTGAATATTTGGCTTGGAATTCGCGGGGCCGGTGACTGCCTGATTCACAAACTTGGCATAACTGGTCGCGGGAGAAATGCTAATGCCGACAGGCGCTCCTTCCACGGGACCCGGCGAAACGGTGACGTCAATGATGTTGTCGTTTACACAAATCGGCGAGATCACTGCTTGCGTGCCGTCTTCGTGTCCGCCTTCGGGAAATAGTGACGCGTCAAGCAGGACACGTCCGGCGACACGCTTGATCCCTTTTGCGACGACCTGCGAGGCGAGTTTGCGGATCACGAGGAGCGGATCACCAGGAACGGCTTTGGTGTCCGGGCTGGCGTCGTAAGAATGGTCTTCATTCTGAAACGCAAGCGTCCCGTCGGGCTGGATGCGGCCCGAAAGATTGGGATCACCCGAGGCAACGAGAATCAGATCTCCGTTCAAGGTGCCGTCTGGTGCGATGGCGCCGGTGCGGTAGACGCGGGTGTGAAAACGGTAGTCCGCTCCGAGAAGTTCGAGGGCGGTGCCCTCGGTTAAAAGCTTGGTCGTAGATGCGGGAGTGAAGAGCTGCTGACCGTTCAGAGCGTAGAGGACTTTGCCGTCGTCCAATGAATAGACTTCGATGCCGAAACTCGCGTGTTTGTACTCGGGACGGTTGGTGATTTCGCGTATGCGGGCAGCGAGCGCGGAATCGTTCTGTGCTGGCACAGCGGATGGCCACACCAAGACGATGCCAACGGCAAGAAGCAGCAGCGTGGTCAGTGCAACCATCTGTTTGGTCTTTGTCATTCGCGAATGGCACCTTCCAGATTGTGAAATGGCGGACCAGACGCTCATGAGCGGCCAGCGAATGAATAGGCGCGGCGCAGATACGCGTCGAGTTCGGGCACTCGAAAGATCTTCAATAGAACCCCAAGCAGCAGGACGCCCGCCGCTGTTGTGAGTACCAGTAGGACCAATGCCCCGCCAATATGCTGCCAAGCGATGAAGCCTTCGAGCCAGCCCGCCAACCGGTAACATGCGTAGCCCGCGATGCAGGATGCGACTAGAACTTTCAAGAAGAACACAACCAAGCCTGCCTCTTCCGGATTTCGCGTGCGGCGACCGAGCAGCGCGAACAAAATGATTGTATAGGCGATGATGCCAATCGTGCTGGCGAGCGCGAGTCCGCGGAAATCCAGGCGGCGCACCAGCAGCCAATAAACCGGAAGACTCAAGAGTGTGGTCAACGTGCCGACGACGGCGGGCGTGATCGTATCGCGCGTGGCGTAAAAGCCGCGCGCCAAAATATTCTGGGCCCCCCAGGCGAATAGACCAAGCGAGAAAAAAGCGAGCGCCGAAGCCGTGGCAGTTAGATCGGGACCGTGCAGACGCGTGCGCGAGAAAGCGAGATACACCAGCGGCTCGCTTTGCGCGACGATCAGCGCGGACATCGGCAGAAGCAAGAAGATCAAGGCCTTGAAAGTGGAATTGAGAATGCGATTGAGATCGTCGATTTTTCCTTCCGAGTACAGTTGCGCCAGGATCGGAAAAGACGCAACCCCGATGGCTTGCCCCACGAGGCCGAGCGGCACACGCATCAGGGTCTTACCGTAACTCAGCCAGGTAATCGAAGCCGGCTGCAGGTAGGAACCGAACCAGCGAATAATCCAATCGTCCACAAACGACAATGACAGCGCCAGCATGATCGGTATCGATAGTTTCAGAAACATCCAAAAACCGGGATGCCTCACGTTGAGACTCGGAAAGTAGTTGGCGCCAGCGCGGTGGGCACCGTAAATCTGTAGCAAGAAATTTCCGGCAATCGCGCCGCCCAGGACCCCCACCGCGAAACCCGTAATCCCGATACGCGGTGAGAGTAGTACACCGCCGATAATGATTCCGATGTTGTACACCAGGGGCGCCAGCGACGGGATGACGAACTGCCCTTTCGCATATTGCACGGCGCTCAGGATGCTGCCTTCGTAAAAACAAATCTGTGCGGGGAGCATCAGACGTGTGAGAAATATTGTCTGTTGCAACTCGGCGGGCTTGAACCCAGGTGCGATATATTTCACCAAGTGCGCGGCAAATATTTCGCCGAACACAACGAACGTGACCAGCACGAAACCCATCACCGTCACAACCGTGGAGAAAACGCGCCAGCCTTCGTCTTCGCGTTGCTCGGTGACGTATTTTGCGAATACGGGGATAAAGGTGACGCTGAGCGAGCCCCCGGCGATCAGGTAATTCAAAAAATCGGGAAGAGTGAACGCCGTGTAATACGCGCTGGTGGATGCGTTGGCGCCGATCTGATGCGCGACGGTCCAATCGCGAAAAAATCCCAGGATGCGGCTGAGCAGCACGCTCGCCATTACGATTCCCGTCGCGGCAGCAATGCGGCGATTCAGGTGCTCGGTCGTCACGAACGACATGGTAGATGGTTTGGCGCGCGTGGACTAGTAGGTTTGCGGGGGTTGTTTCCGACGTGCGGTCGTGCCGATGCGCTGGAGACGATTTGCGGCCGTTGCGCGAGAGGTTTCGTCGCATCGGTTTTTGGAGCGCCGTCAATCGTGCTCCAGCACCGATGGTACACAAAAGTGCTCCGCTACAACCCCGTGCGATGGTTCTATTCCAGGTTGGCGTCGTGCTCTGCGAGCGCGGATTCGCCCTCGGGCAGCGCAATGCCTTCGCGCGGTGGGCTGCCTTCGGGAGCGGCGCGCAGATATTGGATCGGCCAACTCACAGGGAATCCCAGTTCTTGGCCCACCATAAGCGGCCAGTACGGCTGTCGCAAGAATTCTCGCGCCAGCAAAACGATGTCCGCCTTGTCTTCGCCGAGGATCTGATCCGCTTGAGCCGCCGAGGTGATCATGCCGACTGCGCCGGTCATTATTCCCGTCTGTTGCCGGATTTCGTCGGCGAAAGGAACCTGATAGCCCGGACGCGCCGGAATCTGCACTTTCGGAACGAGCCCTCCCGAGGAGCAATCAATCAAATCTACGCCCAGAGGAATGAGTTGCTCGGCAAGAGCCACGGATTGATCTATGTCCCACCCGCCTCCGGCCCAATCGGTGGCGGAGATGCGCACCAAGAGCGGTGAACGTTCGGGCCACACGCGGCGAACTGCCGAAACGACTTCACGCAAGAGCCGTGTGCGATTTTCAAACGATCCGCCGTAAGAATCCGTGCGCTTATTCGCAAGCGGCGAGAGAAATTCATGAAGAAGATAGCCGTGAGCAGAGTGAATTTCGACAACCTCAAAGCCCGTCCGCAACGCGCGGCCAGCGGCGTCCGCGAAGGCTTTGATCACGCTCTGAATACCCGTCTCATTGAGCGCAATTGGCATTGCATATGTGTCGGAAAAAGGAATTGCGCTGGGCGCGACGGGCTTCCATCCACCTTTCGATTCGGGAATGAATCCGGGGCCCTCCCACGGTGGAGGCGTGCTCGCTTTTCGGCCCGCATGAGCGAGCTGAATTCCGGGCACAGTTCCCTGTTCGCGAAGAAAACGCGTGATGCGCGCGAGAAATTCGACATGCTCATCTTTCCAAATTCCGAGATCCTGCGGGCTAATACGCCCCTCGGGAGTTACCGCGCACGCTTCCGTAAAAGCCAAGGATGCTCCGCCGACGGCGCGGCTGCCTAGATGCACAAGATGCCAATCATTGGCAAAGCCATCCGTGCTGGAGTACTGGCACATCGGAGAGACAACAATCCGGTTGCGCAGCAGCACATCGCGAATTTGCAATTCGTCGAATAAGTGACTCAAGGATGTCTCCCGGGGCTCCGCAGCGGAATGGCGAGCCATTATTTCCAGATGGGCTAATCGTTTCGGCGATGATTCTTTATATGCTGGTGGTCTGCGACCGGATCCACTAGTCGCAGCGAATGGACGGCAGTTTGCTGATCAAAACGATAAATCAGGACAGCATCGGCGGCGCGATCTTCTCCGACGAGTTCGAGTTCGGGATTATCAATGACGATGTCACCGTTGTTTTTTATGCGCAGCTCGCTACCTACTTGCAGAACAATTCTCGTTTCGTTCTGGCTCGCTCTCTGCTCGCTTGCCTTCTTCTCGCCCGCTTTCATCGTTCCTCCCGTCGTTTGGCGACAATACCGCGATACACCACAATTTCCTGAGCACGGGTATTGGATGACTGCTGACCCTGAAAAGTGGCAAAGCCTAATGCCGGGGCCCGTCTGGCGGCGGCGCTTCTCTACCCTTGAATATCCATGCAGGGGGATCGCTTGCGGGAAACGATTCCGCGGAGGCTTCATCCACAGTGTCAAATTCTTCGGCTAGAGTCGAAGTTGGCACGGCAACGTTCTCTTCTTCGCCGACTCTTTTCGCCGATTGCGTCTGAGAAGTCATGGCAAATTCTGCCTAGGAACGGTTTATCACGGCGATGGACACCGCGCAAGACACTCAGGCGGACGAGAAGTTTGGAAGTTAGAACTTAGAAGTTAGAAGTTAGAAGTTAGAAGTTAGAAGTTAGAACTTGAAGACCAGCCCCACCTCGCCTTTGGGGCTGAATTGATAGGTGCTGAAATAGCGAGTGCCGACGGCGTCACCGCCAACGCGAATCGCCCATCGCGGATGAAAGGGCAGGTCGGCTCCGCCGCCGAACTGATACGCAAGAGCGTCCTGAGCACCCGCGGCCGTCTGCGGTGTGAAGTGCGAATAGCCTATCAACGCGTGAGCCCAGAGCTCGATTCCCCGGTGCGCGGACCAGCGAACTCGCGGACCACCGTAACCCGCAACGAACCAGGAGCTAGCTCCGGATTGTCTGCCATGTGTGGCGTCAAACTCGCCCTCGACGCCGAACAAGTTGTTAAGGTAATACACCATGCCGTAATTGAATCCATTCGTGTTCTGCGTAATGTGCGGCAGTTCATAGAAACGGAAGAAGGTATAACCGAAGTAAGCTTGCCATGCATAGGTTTGAAATACGCTTGCGACGTCCTGCGGTGGAGCGGGTGCTGCGGGCATTAGCGATAAAGGGGTGGAAGGCGCCAGTCCCGTGTTTGCCGTCACCGTGTTTTCCGAACCCGCGAACGGGGAAGGTGTTAACGTCACAGCGCTTGGGGGTGCGTCCACAGCGGCTGGCAAAGCGAAATAGGACACCGGAAGCAATGGCTGCGAATTGGACGCACTTGTCTGTGCGCCAACGTTCACAGCTACTAAAAAGACGAATGCAAATAGGATGACAATACGTCGCATAGCGTGTATCCCCCAAACGACGAAAAAAGACCGAATAGTACCCCCATAATTTGACCGAGAAGGGGTACTCGTGTCCACTGCAAATTCTCGAAGTGTACAGAGAGAGCTAGGTGCATTGCCGCGGCTTTCTTAGGGTTCTCTCATCCTTAGTCGTCGACTCCATTGCTCAACGTATGCCCTCAGCCAAATCTCGTTTACTCGGATGCCTCGCGCGCCATGATCGCGTGCACTCCGGTTTGCTGCTCCGCGTTACCCGTGTAATCATAAGCAAATGGCCTGCCGATGCGCGCCTCGTCGCGCGAATCCAACCGGAGACAACTTGTGGCGCTGAAGATTACCTTTGTGCTGGGTTTCGTGTTGTGTGCGACCGGCGTCGTTTCCCCACCGCTTGCTCTCGCCCTGGGCCTGCTCTACGGATTCTCTTTCGTGCACCCTTTTCGATCAGAAAGCCGCACGGCCACGAAGTTTCTGCTGCAGGCGTCCGTGGTTGGGCTGGGTTTCGGGATGAACCTGCACCAAGTGCTGCGTGCCGGGCGCAGCGGGTTCGTTTACACCGCGCTCAGCATCGCGTTTGCGATGACGATAGGCTTGCTCGCCGGACGGTATCTGGGTGTAAACAAAACTGCTTCGACTCTTATCACCGTGGGCACCGCTATCTGTGGAGGCAGCGCGATCGCGGCGGTCGCGCCGATCATACACGCGGACCAGGAAGAAACCGCAGTTTCGCTCGGCACAGTCTTTATCCTGAATTCCATCGCACTATTGATATTTCCGCCTTTGGGCTGGTTGCTGCATCTTTCGCAGCAGCAATTTGGACTTTGGGCGGCGCTGGCCATTCACGATACAAGCTCGGTGGTGGGTGCGGCCGCTCGCTATGGAGCAGTGGCGCTGGTAGTGGGAACCACAGTGAAGCTTACACGCGCGCTTTGGATCGTGCCGGTTTCAATCAGCGCCGCGATGGTCAAACGCTCGGACACTCGCATTCAGTGGCCCTGGTTCATCGGGCTATTTTGTCTCGCCGCCGTGGTGAACACATACGTCACGCGGTTTTCCGGGATTTGGCATGTGATGAGCACGATTGGAAAGCTCGGCTTGACTGCGACTCTCTACTTGATCGGAACGGGAATTTCTCGCGCCGCGGTTCGACAGGTTGGCGTGCGTCCGATGCTGCAGGGCGTGTTTCTATGGATTGTGGTGGCGACTACTTCTTTATGGCTTATTTCTTCCGGATGGATTTCGCTCTAGCGCTCGGTCCGATCAAGCTCTGAACTCACTGAGGACGGTTGGCGCGGCCTCTGCTGGACTCGCCAGGTCACTGACAATTTCGGAAAGCGTAATGGCCATCTTGGTCCCTTCGGCGAGCTGGAGGCGCGCGGCGATTCGCTCAACGTCTCCAGGATAGTTCCACAAACCGATAAATATCCTCATGCCCGGCGCCTGCGCGCGCAGTTTATGGTAGAGCGACTTTGCGTGGGCGAGCGCGAAGGGAGGAAGCGCGGAGATGCAAACGACGTCGGGCAGGGCCTGAGTCGCGCGTAATACCATTTCGGAAACGCGCTGACATGGTACGCAGGATGCTCGCAGGCCGGATTTCTCCAAAAGCTGCGCGAGCATTCTGCCGACGATTTCGTCCGCTTCATCTCTGGCCGGAATACAAATCACTTTCAGCGCATGATTCTTGGGCGGTGTGCGGCGCTCAAGGCCACCGGAAGATTCTGCGTCGATTGATGACTGCGATTGTTCCGCCGCCTTTCCGCCGCAGTGTGCTGTATCTATCTCGTACAATTCCTGGACCAGTTGTTTAGTGTTGTGGGCAATGAATTTTTCTGTGTCGGCGTCAATGCGGTTTCTATGGCGGTCCCTCTCCGCCAGATTCAAGGCTGGGATCAGCACGGAATCGTAAAGCTCTTCTAAAGATTTGCTCTTCAAGTATTCCACCAGGATGACCCGCGACTCATCTTGATCCAGAGCGAGAAGGCGCTGATAAAACCGGGACTCGGGCGCCAGCACCGCATCGTCGCCCAGTAGCACGGGCAGAAAACTCAAACGTGGCACGTAGCGGCCGATTACCACCACGCAGAGAGTCAACGGTGTGGAAAGCAACAGGCCAATAGGTCCCCAGATCGCGGTCCAAAAGATCGCGGCAACCAAAACGGCTAGCGACGAAATGCCGGTGTAAGCTCCATACAGCCAAGGCTCAATCAGGTTGGACACGATTATTTCCGTGACGACGAAGACGCCGAGCGTCATCAGGGGGCGCGACCATCCATTGAAAATCGCGAGCGAAAGAAGCAGAGGCAGAATCGCGCCCAATGGCGGCCCTATATAGGGAAGGAAGCGAAGAATACCGACCAGTACTCCCCACAACAGCGCGCCGGGCACTCCGATAAAATGCAGGCACGTGCCGATAAACAGGCCGTAACAAATGTTTACTATCAACTGTAGTCGCAAGTAGCGGCTCACACGCGCCGCAGCCTCGTCCATCGCTTGCGTCATGGCGTGCAAGCGCCCTTGCCCTGCGAGAAAAATGAAGCGATTGCGCAAATTTTCTCGCCGCACCAGCATGAAAAACGTAAACACCACCACGATGCCAAAACTGGCAATCAAACCGACGACGCTTTGCACCGATTCCAGCGGCAGGCTCGGCGGCTTCACAATTTCCACCGGCAGAGGCCGCTGCCGCGAAGCTGTGAAAGACGGCCTCGATTCTCCGGAAGCGTCACGTGCCGGCGGCGCCGCCAGTTCCTTACTGATTTCGTTCATCGTATTGGAAGCATTGTTGATCGTTTGATTTCTGGTCCAGTGCAACGAATCGACCTTGTTCTTGATGTTCGTCCGGTAATTGGGAAGCTCGTTCATTACTTGGCTGAACTGCAGGCCCACGGTCCATCCAAGTGCGCTTACGGCGACGACTGCGAGAAGGACAACCGAGAGTGTCGAAAGGACCCTGCCCAGCCGAATGCGCTCCAACATTTTCACGAATGGAGTGAGGACGAACGTCAGCAGCACTGCGAGCGCAAACGGGATCAGAACGACCTTCGCGTAGTAGAGGGTTGCGACAACTACCACCGCAACGACGACTCCCAGCAGATGCGCAACATCCCGCGATGTGTCTGGACGAGCCATCAGGCTATTCCTGTTAGAAGCCGATCCGTTCGGTACGGTTGACTTGGTCATTCGCTCTTTTTTGTGGCGGCGGGTGCCGGCGGCGGTCGACCAACGAGCAAACCATCCTCAATTTCGGCGTACATTTACTCGAGGTCGAAGACATTCAGAATGGCGATGGACATCCCATTCAATTGGCATGCGCGTTGTGACTCGTCACAATGCATTGGAGTGTGCACACGCTTATGCGGAATATCCATACAGTGAAGCATGGAGAACGGCGCGGATCGGCTGACGATGCCTGCGTGGACGGGACTACGTTGTTGGCGCGTCCCGCACCGGCGCGAACGATGAATAGACCGCGGCGAGAGCCACGATCACATTCGCCACAACGACGGGCATGGCGCCAATGAGGAACCCGTAAGTTACCCACATCAGAGCGGCGATTGCTTGAACGATGCGAAGCATCTTCGGTTGACGGCAAAAATAGGAAACCGCAAACACTCCGGTGGCTACCCAACCGATCCAATTAATCATTTTGTTGTCCATCCAGCGCCAGAAGAGGTTCCGCGAGATCGGGCCCGGCGGGTCTGAGCGTAAGCCAGTCAGTCCGAACTTTGTCCCATTCTTGGATCAGGAAACCATACGATTCGAGGAACGCGCGAATCTGGGCGCGTCCCTTGCCGACAATTTTCTCGAGGATCGGCACCAGCACGCCTAAAGCGCTGGGACTAAGAATTGTTCGCTGCGCGATCTGCGAGACGTGCTTGGTTTCGGAAACGGCGATCGTGAATCCGTCGCGAGCATTTACGTGCAGCATCACGTGGATGTCCGAGCTGCCGTCGCCCGCATAAATCACATGATCCGGGCCAATTTTCATGGCGGCCTGAAGTTCGTCCAGAAACGCGACCTTGCCGTAACCGGCCGTCGCGCGCACGATCGTATCGATCTCGCCCGAACTCTTATATTTGAACTCGGTCCCGTGAATATGGTCTACCGGAAGAATTCCTTCCAGCGCCGATTGGATCACCTCCACCGGCGCAGCGGACAGCACGTAAAAATCGAAGTGATATCCCTCAATGCCATGGTCGAGAATCTCATTCAAGAGACCGATATTGGCTTTCAGGCGAATTTGCTTTCCCACCTGGATCAAATGCTCCTTGCGCACGCGCGAACGAAATTCCGGATCGTGAAGCAGAAGGTAGGCGAGCTCGGCGCCCTGCTGCACCAGATTGATTTTGGCCATTCCCGCAGCTTTGCGCTCGAATTCCGCAGTGGGGATTCCGACGATTTCGCTTAGGACGTATCCCGAGTCGTTAAACGTCAAGGTCTGATCGAAATCGCTGACGAATAGATAAGATTTCAGTGCATTCTCATTCATGAAAGTGTAAACCTCCGGCTTCGAACTAATTTTACGCCGCTTGATTTCAGTAGTTGTTAACCAAGCATTTCAATCAGGTTTTTCGCGGCTTCACGGCCGAGGACCCAAACCCGCGACTTTCGTAGCGGGAAACTCTCAGAATAGTAGATGCGATGGCGCGCCGATTTGCTCCAAAAATTTTGCGGCGTGTTTCCACAAGACTTCTGTTATCGCTACCAGTGTTGAGATGTTGGACGTTGCGATGCGCGAAAATGCAGTGGGTTTGTGTTGCCAGTCGCCGAGCCGGTCAAATATTGCTCTAAGGCGTTCTTTCACGCAGCGCGACCAGCTCCGTGTTTACTGGCACACCGCGCTCGACCTTCACGTGCAGCACGGCCTCGAAAGGCTTCGGCTCTCCTGTCGGAGCGAGTGAGAGGCGCAGCAACAGGTCCGCCACTGCATTCTGGCGGCAAACGAATTCCACTGCTCCCTGCGTGCCGAAAGTTGTGGTGCCCGCCAGGATCATCACTGACCGTGCCGGATTCAATCCGCGCATGAGCACGACGACGGCGTAGTCATCGCTCAGTGGCTGCTTCGATGGCGTCGCCACAAACGCTTTCTGCTCGTCGGGTTGTGGGTGCACATTCACAATCGACAAATCGCCTTTTCGCGGCCCGGAAGGAACCCGCTTGAAGACGAATTCTTGCGCGCCAGGAATTTCCAGCAGTGTCAGATTTTCGGAAGGTGATCCGACGAAAATCAGGTCATTGTTCTTGGCGTCGTCTAGCGAAAACAGGCTTCCGCGCTTCACGCGAATCTGGCGATGCAACACGCCGAACACTTGATCGAGATCGTGAACGGCCAGTACTTCGCCGACCCCTGTGTAGTGATCGAACACCGCTTCCCGGGAGTCTTTTGCAGGATCGAAATAGTGCAGCCCGGTCTCCGGCCGACCCGCAAACGCCGCATTGCTGAAAATTACCCACGGAACCTCCGGGTTGGCGGCAAACGGCTTCCAGAAAACTTGGAACGCTTCGGGCGCGGGCGCTATGTCGCTGGCATGGGTTGTGTCGGGAGCTTTGCGCGTGGCCACCATCACGGCGATCACCAGCACGGCCGCGCACAGTAAGACCGCCAAAGTGACGATCGCGGCGAGGCGGTTTCGCGCTACTTGGCGCAATCCGGAGTCGTCATATTCCACCTGATGAGAGCCAGAGCCGTGGCTGCGAAGCGCCGAAGCCGTGCGGTGATGGAATGCCAGCACGTAAGTGCCCTTGGGCAGTTCCACCACGACTGGATCTTCAGCGCCTTCCGACGAGTAGTATTCAGCCATCTTCGCGCGCAGGCGACCCGCCTGCACTCGAATGGTTGAGTCCACCTGCGGGTCAAAGTCCGCCGGCCGCCCGAAGACTTCCGTGGCGATCTGATACTCCTTCAAGGGAGTTCCGGGGTGATCCAAAGCGTGCATTGCCAGGTATCGCAGCAGCTTGCACAAGGACTCGGACCCGTGAAGGGCGCGGCTACCTGCAAGTTTGTCTATCTGGCGAAGGTTATGTTCGCGATCCGCCATTTTGACGTATGTTACATGATTGTGACACGAAGTAACAACTTCTCAAAATGACTGCAATACAAAGACTTTCCCAGGTAACCGTATCAGACCAATTGAAACTTTCTATCTAAGTAATAGAGTTCCAAAATGCGCCATCTCTCGGGTGGGGTCTGGTTTCAGCTTGGCTCAAAGTAGGCTCAAAAATATCGAAAAGGCAGGCGGTCGTCATCTTGGCGTCCGCGCTAACGTGTCTTCCCCCCACTACCGTGCTCCGGAATCTGGTCAGGCCCGTTTTCTGGCCAGTGACTGCCAGCAAAATGCGCTGGGTCGCTTGGGATTCGAGTATCGACAGCAAGGTACCAAATCGTTCAGATAAGTGAGGGCGTGATGACGATGAAAAAGCTCTTGCAGTCGTTTGTTTTGTCGCTCGCCGTAGCGATGGCAAGCATCTGTTCCGCGCAGACGGTGACTGCTCGTCTTACGGGGACCATCAGCGACCCGAATGGCGCCGCTGTCGTTGGCGCCACAGTCAGCGTTACCAACACCGCCAGGGGACAGGTGTCCACGGCGCAGACTAATGATCAGGGCTTCTACGTTGTCCCTGCGCTTCCACCGGGCCAATATCACGAAGAAGTCACGCAAAAAGGCTTCGAAAAAGTTACGCGTGATTTCGAACTGCAAGTTTCGCAGATCGCCGTGGTGGACTTCCAGTTGACGATTGGCACCCTCAACGAGTCAATCATCGTAACGGCGGGCTCACCTGTTGTTGATGCCGCAGACTCGTCCGTCAGCACGGTCATTCAAGGCCGCCAGATCACCGAACTGCCCCTAAATGGCCGCAACTTCACACAACTCGCGACGTTGGTCCCAGGCGTGAACCGCGGCATACCAACAGGTTCAGCGACCGGCACCCAAAACAACACCGAGACTTTCCGCTACAGTGAAAGCGGCGGCGGCTCGCTGGCGGTGAACGGCTTGCCTCCACAGGCGAACAATTTCATTTTCGACGGCATTGACAACAACGAAACTTTGGTCAACACCATCATTTTCTTCACACCGGCCGATGCGCTGCAGGAGTTCAACGTAATCACCAACGTTGCGCCGGCTGAATTCGGGCGGGCTGGCGGTGGGGTTATTTCCTCGACGCTCCACTCCGGCAGCAACGACTTCCACGGCAGCGCATTTTGGTTCCACCGCGACGAGAGTCTGGACTCGAAGTTCTTCTTCGATAGCGGACCGAAACCGGTTTTCGCGCGTAATCAATTTGGCGGCACGCTAGGCGGGCCCGTTATCAAGAACAAGCTATTCTTCTTCGTGGATTACCAAGGCTTGCGATTGAACCAACCGCAGGGTAGCAACACTGGCACGGTCCCGACAGACCTGATGCGCACCGGAGATTTTTCGGAACTTCTCTGCGGAGGAGCAGCCACTTGCCCGGCCAGCACGATGCTAGGCACTCCCGTCAAGATTGTCGATCCGCTCACCGGTCTGCAATTTCAAGGAACCGGGGCCCAGCCGAACGTAATCCCAACCGGACGGATAAACTCGGTCGGTCTTGCCTACTTGAAGGCATTTCCGGAACCAAACTGCACGCCGACAATTGATCCGCGCTGCGGCACCATCCTGCAGAATTACAAGAATTCTTCCAATCTAGTGGAGCAATGGAACGACTTCGACGTTCGCGGAGATTACAACTTCAGCTCCAGCGATCAAATCTTCGCTCGTTTCAGCTGGGGCAAGGACGATAACGTTGAAGCTCCATTTCTCACGACGTTGCCTTCGGGATTTGGTACAGGCACCACTTTCAATCACCCCAACGGCGCTTCGATTGGCTGGACTCACGTTTTTAGATCGGACCTGATCAACGAGATGCATTACGGCTACGTACGAACAAGTTACGGCTATATGCCGCCATTTGCAGGCACTCCGATTTGCACGCAGCTCGGGATACCAAATTGCAACAATAGTTCGGATTTGGGCGGCATCGCATTGATCGGCGGCAATGGCAGTCAAATTGAATACACAGGTGACTACGGACCATACCTGGTTCCGCAAACCAGTTTCGAGTGGAATGATGCGCTCACTTGGGTGAAGGGCAAACACACCCTCAAAGTGGGTGCTAACATTATTCGGCGGCAACTGAATCTGTTTCGACCCATTGCCGGAAAAGGGTTCTTTAACTTGTGCGGTAACGGTGGAACCAATGGCAACGGGACAAGTGCGACGCACTATGAAACTTCCGATATCTTAGCGGGCTTCGTTTGCCAATATCAGGACGGTGTGCCTTTCGGTGTGGTTGGCACCCGCAGTTGGGAGAATGGTTTCTTCGCGCAGGACGATTGGCGCGTAACCCAGCGACTGACTTTGAACCTGGGTATGCGCTGGGACGTCTTCACCCAGCCTATCGAAGTGGACAATCGCCAGGCAAATTTTGACATCGCGACTGGGGCGTTGGTTATCGCGGGAAGTAATGGCGCTTCGCGGGGTTTGGTGCCAAACAATTGGCATAATTTCGGACCGCGAGCCGGGTTCGCCTATCAGCTCACCAGTGACGCCAAGACCGTCGTCCGCGGCGGTGTCGGAGTGTTTTACTTTGTTGACCGGGGTGGCATTAGCAACCAACTAGCGCAAAACCCACCGTTCAGCGGTTCCGCGAGCTTTCAGCAAAGCAAAGGATATGAGATAGCGCTTTCCGGTTCGCTGCCCTGTTCGCCAACTTGCACGCAATCGCAACTCGATTCAACGACGGCCACGGCTCCCGTGCCCACGGGCGCCTCAGCGTTTGCGGGCCTGAACCTTTCGGCGCCCACGAACGTAAGCGTGATTTCCTATTTGAGTTCAAACCTCACGCCGCAGGTGACCGAGTGGAATCTTCAACTGCAACGGCAGATTAGCACCAACACTTCAGTGAGCGTGGGATATGTAGGCGATCATGGCGCGCACCTGCCGGGCTATTACAACGCCAATGAATACGAATTCGGCGTAGACACGAACCTGCCGGACACTCGCTTGTTTCCCAACATCAATAGCGTGAGCGCCTACAACACCTACGGCAAATCGAACTATCACTCCTTGCAGGCAGAGGTTGAGCGGCGCATCACCAATGGTTTGCAAGTGACCGGTTCGTTCACGTGGGAGAAAGAAACGGATGATTCCTGCGGCGCGTACGATTGCCAGCAGCCGCAGGACTTCCGAAACCTCGGGCTCGAAGAAGGACTATCCAATCTCGATCAGCCCTATCGCCTGGTTATCAGCTCGCTGTATGAACTTCCTTTCGGCCGCGGGAAACACTGGGGCAGCAACTGGTCACGTCCTATGGAAATCGCGCTGGGCGGCTGGCAGTTCACCGGCATTTACACTTTGCAATCGGGCTTACCGTTTGACCTCAGCGAAGGTGGCGGGGCGCAGGGAACCATTCGTCCTGACATTATCTCAAAAACCAGCGTCAAGCCGGGGAACATCGCGGATTACTTCAATACCGCGGCACTTGCCGCCTCGCCCGCTACGTTGTTCACAGACGGAACGAGCCAGAGCATCAGCTTCAATCGCCCGGGGACGGCCGGACGTAACTTGATGATCGGCCCCGGTCTGTCTAATCTGGACTTCGCGCTCTTTAAGAATTTCCACGTTACGGAGCGGGTTAATGTCTCGTTCCGCGTCCAATTTTACAACATCACCAACACACCGCACTTCGGGCAGCCTAACTTCAACATTGGAAATTACGGAATCAACAGCGGCGCACTCGTGTTCAATCCGAACACCCAATTCGGCGAGATCACCAGCGTATTGCCCAACAGCAACCGTGAAGGTGAGCTCGGCTTGCGGATTACGTTCTAGCTCGGCAGAGGGAGTCGGGCGCGGGACCGCTCCCTGCTTTGATTCCATCCGATTAGGATCCGACTGTGCGTAATTCACCATCACGGCGTTGGCCTCGCTTGTCGCACCTGCGCGTAATCCTTCTCGCCGTCGTGGCGCTGACATCCCAATTTTCATTGCTGAAAGCTTCGCCCGTTTCCGCGGCATCGCAAGCGGTGTCGCACGCGTCCTCACCGCGAGCGTCGGAAGTCCAAACCAGTGCCGCGCCGGCGATCATAAAGATGGACCCGCCGAACTGGTGGGTTGGCTTCACTCCCAATGTGATGATCCTTGCTGCCGGCGAGAACCTCGGAGGTGCAACCGTGACCTGCGATCGCGACGGCGTGCGCCTGACCCAGTCGAAGGTCACAGCCGGCGGGAAATACTTATTTTTGTGGCTGGAGATTGCGCCTGATGCCCGCGCAGGCGACGCTGCGATCCAGATCGCAACGCCTTCGGGCAAAACCTCCGTGAATTTTTCGCTTCTTGCGCGCGAACCCTCGCAAGGAAAATTTCAGGGCTTTTCGCCGGACGACGCCATCTACCTGATTATGCCCGATCGTTTCGCCGATGGAGATCCGAGCAATGATCCGCCGCCTGCCTCTCCCGGAACCTACGATCGTTCCAAGGCGCGGGCTTATCACGGCGGAGACTTTCGCGGCATCCGCGATCATCTCGATTACTTGCGCGATCTGGGTGTCACCGCAATATGGCTTACGCCCATCGTTGATAACGATAATTCTTCGCCGCAGGATTACCACGGCTATGGCGCGGTGGATGAATACGCTGTCGAAGAGCACTTCGGCACGCTGAAGGATTTGCAAGACCTCGCCGCAGCCGCGTACGCCAAGGGGATCAAGATGATTTTTGATTTTGTCCCCAATCACATCGGCCCAAGGCATCCCTGGGTCGCCGCACCACCGGAACCCGACTGGTTTCACGGCACCAAGGAACATCACCTGATCGCGTCAGGTGATTTTCAATTTCTCACCGACCCGCACGCCCCGCCGAGGTACTGGCGCAACGTCGTGGAGGGCTGGTTTGCCAACATCCTGCCGGATATGAATCAGGAAAATCCGGACGTCGCCGAATACTTCATCGAGAATGCGCTGTGGTGGGCGGAGGAAACCGGCATTGATGGCTATCGGCTGGACACTTTTCCTTACGTGTCGCGCCAGTTTTGGTCGGAATGGCATCGCGCGCTGCGGCAGGTGTATCCACGCATGACTACAGTGGGCGAAGTGATGAACGGCGAACCAGTCATCACTTCATTCTTTGTGGGCGACCGCGCGCAAAACGATGGAATTGATTCCGGCGTCACCGCCGTTTTCGACTACCCCTTCTACTACGCGCTGCGCGAGGGCCTGATCGAAAATAATTCACCGGCGCGAATTGTGGGCGTTCTGGCCGAAGACCACTTGTATCCGCATCCGGATTTACTGGTCACGTTTGCCGGCAATCACGACGTTTCGCGCCTCGCCAGCGAGAAAGGCGCGTCGCTCGACAAAATCAAGCTCGCATTCTCGATCGTCCTGACGATGCGCGGCACGCCTGAGCTTTACTACGGCGACGAGATCGGCATGACCGGTGGCAACGATCCGGATAATCGGCGCGATTTCCCTGGTGGGTTCCCCGGCGACAAGCAGAGTGCCTTCACGGAATCCGGCCGCACGCCAGAACAGCAGGAAATTTTCTCGCACGTGCAAAAGCTCTTGAGTTTGCGCAAGGAACATCCGGCTCTCCGCCACGGCCAGCTGTGGCACATCTCCTGGGACGAGTCGTCATACGCATTCGCGCGAACTACGAGCGAAGAGCGGCTGCTGGTCGTGTTCAACAGCGTGGCCACCACGAAAACGTTACGGCTGCCATTTGCCGGTACGCCGCTGCAAGGCGCGCAAAAACTGACGCCGCTATTGGGCAAAGGCGGCGACGTAGAGACCAAGAATGATAGCGCCGATCTAATGCTGGCTCCGAATCAGCTGGAGATATTTTCCGTTCGATGATTCAAGCATTACTGCAATTTGTGGGCGGCCTAACCAAAAGGGTGACCTAAATGCGTTCGAAGCAAGTCGGTTTTTTCGTTTTCTTCATCCTTCTCTTAATTTCCACGTATCTCGCGGCTCCTGCTGCCGTGGCTCAAAACCAATCCGCTCCCGGCGCGCCTGGGACGCTGCCCAGGTGGACTCCGGGAAGCAAGGAAGGCGTGGGCACATCCACATCCACGGATTCACACGTCTGGTTCACGTTGCAAGGTGGAATTCTCAGCGAAGTTTACTATCCGCGCCTGGACACCGCCGATGTTCGCACCCTCGAATTGGCCGTAAGCGACGGCAAGACGGTGTGGCTCGAGTCGAAAGACATGCAACATGCGATCGAACGCGTCAGCGACGACAGTCTGGTGTACCGCCAAACGAACCGCGGCGGTGCGGGACGATTCACGATCTCTAAGACGTACGCGACGGACCCGGCGCGCGACACTTTGCTGATTGATGTCGCATTTTCCGCGCCGCGTGGGTTCGATTTGTACGTGCTCTATGATCCAGCGCTCAAGAATTCCGGCGTGGGCGACACTGGGTATACGCAGGGCGACGTACTCGTCACCGAAAAGCCCGGCGTTGCCTCCGCGCTTTTGTGCGACAACGGTCTGCAACAGATGAGCAGCGGGTTCGCCGGCGCGAGTGATGGCTATACTGACCTGCTGCTCCATCGCAAGTTGGAATGGTCGTACGCCCGCGCTGAAAACGGAAATGTAATCCAAGCCGCTAAATTGACGGGCGCTCATTTTACTTTGGCTCTCGGCTTTGGTGCCGCGCCCGCGGCCGCAATCGCGAGCGCTAAAGCCAGCTTGCAGGATGGCTTCCCTTCTGTGAGCGCTCGGTATGCGTCGGGCTGGAGCGAATACGCTCGCACCTTGCGGCCAGTGACCGGACCATACGTGAACGAGTTTCGTCTGGCGGCGATGGTGCTGAAGGCCCACGAAGATAAAACGTTCCGCGGCGCGATGATCGCTTCGATGAGCGTGCCGTGGGGCTTCGCGGTGAAGGCGGACGTTCCCACCGTGGGCGGCTACCACCTCATTTGGGCGCGCGACCTGTATGAAATCGCCACGGGTTTGCTCTCCGCCGGCGACCGCGCGGCGGCTGAGCGCGCGCTCAATTACCTGCTGACCGTGCAGCAAAAACCGGATGGCAGCTTTCCACAGAATAGCTGGCTCGATGGAACACCCTACTGGCCCTCGCTGCAAATGGACGAGGTCGCTTACCCGATGATCCTCGCGTGGCAGCTGGGGAAAACGGACGCCGAAACGTGGCAGAAACATATTCGTCCGGAAGCCGAATTCGTGGTTAGCCATGGGCCGATCACGAAGGAAGAACGCTGGGAGGAAATTCCGGGATATTCTCCGTCGACGATCGCCGCGGAAATCGCGGGGTTAATTTGCGCTGCGGACATCGCTCGCAAGAATGGCGCAACCGAAGACGCCGCGCGCTATACCAAAACGGCGGACGAGTGGGCCGCCAACATCGAGAAAATGCTGGTGACCACCACGGGCCATCTCGGCGGGCCGCTCGCCTCGCAGGGTTACTACCTTCGAATGGATAACAACATGGATCCGAACGACGGCTACCGGCTCAACGTTGGTAACGGCGGTGGCACTTGGGACGAGCGCGACATTGTTGACGCTGGCTTCCTCGAGTTCGTGCGCCTCGGAATCCGTCCGGCGGATGACGCCACGATTGTACGCTCGGTTCAAGTAATTGACTCCACGATTCGCGTTGAGACGCCAAATGGCCCCAGCTTCTACCGTTACAACCACGATGGTTATGGCGAAACGTATTTTGGCGGGCCGTGGTTGGGCGAAGGAATCGGAAGGATTTGGCCGATTTTCACGGGCGAAAGAGGCGAATACGAGATCGCCCGCGGGCACGACGCCTCGGTCTATCTCGATGCCATGCTGCATTTCGCCAATGCCGGAGGAATGATTCCCGAGCAAGTTTGGGACCGCGCCGACCCGACGCAATCTCATTTCGCGTTCGGCGAGGGCACTGGTAGCGCGACGCCGCTTGCCTGGAGCATGGCGCAGTTCATTCGGCTGGTGGTCTGCTCCGAGGAAAAACGAATCGTCGAACAGCCTGCGATTGTCGCCGACCATTTCCTGAAGGCGCAGCACTGAGGCGAATTGTTTGAGTTGGCGCTGTCACAGCGATGTAACATCGAAACTACAAGATCGGGAATAGCTGTTAAGCCAGTACTTACATTGGTAACTGTTTCAAACTGATTGAAACTTCTTATCCAGCCCCTAAGAAGGTCAGATAGCCCTAGCCAGTAGTTGCTATTTGCGGCAGCGAACTAAACCCAGCCCAAGAGCTAACGCATCGCTCGTGGTTGAGGTAAGACCGCGGCGCGAGCTTCGATCAAATCAGCCAACAGAAATAATAGATCTGCCTAAGAGGGAGACACTCCATGAAGAGTAGGATTCGCCTTGCGTTCGCTGCCGCATGCTTGTTTACGCTCGTTCCAGCGCTTGCCCACGCCCAGGACTTCAAGAAACAGGTCATCTATCAAATCGTGACCGACCGGTTTTATAACGGTGACACCAGCAACGATAATCCATCGCAAAGTTCCGGCCTCTTCGATTCCACACAGACGAACTGGAATCTGTACTGGGGCGGTGACCTCGTCGGCATTCAAGCGAAGCTTTCCTACCTGCATGGCATGGGCGTGACTGCACTGTGGATTTCCCCGCCGATGGACAACATCAACGTAAACATTCCCGACGGCAGCGGCAACCCAACTGTGCCTTATCACGGATATTCAGCGCATGATTTCATGCGCATCGAAGAACACTTCGGTGACGTGAATAACACTTGGACAGCGTTCGACAACCTCGTCACGGCCGCGCACAACCTGGGAATGAAAATAATCGTAGACTTCCCCGTCAACGATAGCAATCCCAGCACGGCGGGCGAAGGCGGCGCGCTCTACAATAACGGCACGCTAGTGACAAACTTCAACACCGACCCGAACGGCTGCACCGGCGGCACCGTAGGTGGCTGCGTCTATCACCACACTCCAGGCATTCCCAGCTGCTTCTGCGACCGTTTTCAGATTCAGTACGACACGCTGGAAGGATTGGCCGATTTCAACCAGGAAGATTCAACCACAGACAGCTACCTGAAGTCCGCCATGCAAACATTTCAGCAGCACGGCGTCGACGCGTTTCGCATCGATGCGGTAAAGCACGCCACCTGGGGCTGGGAATACAGCCTGGCCAATACTGCTTTCACCACCGATCCCAGTTTTTTCTTCGGCGAATGGTTTCTCACCAGCACCACTGACACGTTCTACCACGACTTCTACAAGTACGCGAACAAGAGTGGAATGTCAGTCCTGGATTACGCGCTTTATCAAGCCGTTCGCGACGTTTTCGCGAACAACAACAATTTCTCGGAGATCGATTCGCTCATCACCACCGAGAACTTGAACTTCACCTGACAAAATGACTTAGTCACCTTCTTCGACAACCACGATAATCCACGCTTCCTGAATCTGAACGATAATACCAATCGCCTGAACGAAGCGACTGCTTACATCCTCACTGAGCGCGGCATTCCGATCATTTACTACGGCGACGAGCAATATCTTTTCAATACCACCAACGGCGGCAGTACGCCTTACAACCGCCAGATGATGTCGTCCTTCAGTACCAGCACCACGCAATACAATTTGATCAAGGATCTTTCCACGCTGCGCCAGAATAACGACGCCGTCGCCTACGGATCACACACGCAGCGCTGGATCAACAACGACGTTTACATTTACGAGCGCCAGTTCTACAACAGCGTGGTTCTGGTGGCGATCAATAAGAACGACTCTACTAGCTACCCGATCAGCGGCCTTAACACCGCGCTTCCAGCCGGAAATTATTCCGATTACCTCGGCGGCTTGATGGGCGGGCCTTCGATTACGGTCGGCTCCGGGTCGGGTGGCAACAACCCGGTTACGGGTTTCACGCTGAAATCCTCACACGGTTGCCGTGTGGCAGGTCGTCGGCAGCGTGCCTGCGTCAGAAGTTGGCTCAATTGGCCCAACCGTAGCGCAACCTGGGGTGCAAGTAACAATCGCTGGTCAGGGCTTCGGTAGTTCCACCGGCTCGGTGAATTTTGGCGGCACGAACGCGACGATCAATTCGTGGTCGAACACCAGCGTCACCTTCACCGTCCCCAGCGTGTCCAACGGCGTTTACAACGTCCAACTCAAGAACTCTTCCGGAACGGCCGCCAATACGATTCAGTTCACTGTGCTAACCGCGCAACTGATCCCGGTTACGTTCACTGTGAATAACGCAACGCCCACCAACACGGGAGATTATATTTTCCTGGTAGGCAGCACGGTCGAACTGGGAAATTGGGGCTCGCCCACTCCTACTTTCGATAACAGCGTAGGACCACTGCTGGACCCCAATTATCCCAATTGGTTCCTCAATGTTTCCGTGCCAGCAGGCCAGACGATTCAATTCAAATTCGTGAAGATCGCCGCCAACGGAACGGTCACCTGGGAGAATGGCAACAATCACAGTTACCTTGTGCCAACGAGCGGCATAGGCAGCGTCACTGTGAACTGGCAATACTGACAACACGGCAGCAGCCAAAGGGCGCCAGCTTCGGCCGGCGCCCTTCTCTCACCAAACTCCGGTCCCTACTGCAAGCCTCGCCAAATTCGAAAGTTGCCCGACCTGGCAGCCCCAAATCAAGGCGTCGCTAAGCTCGCGACGCGCTCGATTCGTGTCTCGATGTCATTTGCCGTGAGTCTCTGGAGGCAGGGGGACGCGTGTGCTGTGCATGAAGACAATCTTCCAAGCGCCTGCTTGCTTTTGCAGAGATGCCGATTCCAACCAGTTCTGGTTCACGGTGCCGGAAGCGTCGGTGATGCTGCCTTTATTGACGTAGGCGATCCAAGCGGTATTGCCACTGACATGGATGTCGGGTTCGGTCACGTGCTCGTCGGTGCGCTTGCCGGCGGCGTGTAGGGCTTTGATGGCAGCCATGAGGGCGTCGCCGTTGAATCGCATGCCATTCGCGAAGATGTAGAAGTCTTGTGCTGTCACGGAATCCAACTTCGCGATATCCCCTGTGCTTGCTGCACTGAATATTGTGCTCACCGCATCTACGATTTGCCTTTGGTCGGGCGTGAGGCTTTTCTGCTGGGCATTCGCAGTGGAGACGTTCGCCGAAAAGATGAATGCGAAGCAATGGTCGCCACCGCGACGTGCAGTGGTGATGGCATCAAAAAACCCTCCTAGTGGTTGTTCATGTAAAGTTTTCAGCCTAAGGGCGCTTGAGCGCCTCTAATTCCTCGAGCGTGCGCGGCCAGTCCGATCCTAATAGTCGTGAGAGGCCGCGGTCCGCAAGGACTCTTCCGCCAGTTTGACAGCGAGTACAGTAGTTCGTTTCATTGTCCGCGTAGCGAATCCGTTGAATCTTCTCCCCACACCGCGGGCAGGGTTTTCCGTAACGCCCGTGAACCGCCATGTCCTTGCGAAACGCGGTCACGTTTTCGGGAAAGCCAGCCTCTCCTTCGGCGCGCAACCGGTCGATCCAGACACTGAGGGTTTGACGCGCCGCGGCAAATAGCCTTTCCCACTCGTGCTGCTCCAGTTTGTGCGTGAGGGTGACGGGCGAGAGTTGCGCCGCGTGCAAAATCTCATCCGAATACGCATTGCCAATACCGCTGACGAGACGCGGGTCTGTGAGAGCCCTCTTGAGGGTACGGTTTTCGGCCGTTAGTGCGGCTCGAAACGATGCGAGATCGCTCGCGAAAATATCAATTCCTCCGGGATCGACCGAGCGCAGTCCTTCCTCGCCCGTAACGACGTGCAACGATGCTCGACGCTTTGTTCCCGCTTCGGTGAGAACAAGAGAACCGTCGGGAAAATCGAAAGCCGCCAGACTCTGCCGGCCTGAAAACTTTGTCTCTGGCGTCCGCCAGTGCAACCGGCCGGCAATCATCAAGTGCAGCACCAGCCATAGGTCGCCTTCGACACCAATCGCGATTCGCTTGCCGATTCGCCGCAATTGGCGCACGATTCGTCCCTCCACATCGGCAATTGGCGGCTCTACGGTTCGAAGCAAGAAGGGGCTCGCCAGCCGAACGCGTTTGATTGGCTGCCCAACGATCCGTGGTTCGAGTGCGCTGATATAAGCGGCTATGTCCGGCAGTTCCGGCATCGTTATCAGATTCCGTGTCTCGCCTCTTCGTTGCAACTACGATTTGTTTGTCAGCAAGAATTCCAGGCCAATCGTCGCGCTCGACTTTTCTCAGCATTAACTCTTGGTTACAACGCCGTGACACTCATTAGACGAGACGTTTACATTCCTCCGCCGCTTTGAACCATCTCACCTATGACGGCCTAAGTTGAACGCACAACGAGAAGTAGCAATGCAGAAATCAGTGCAATAGCTGGCCGCAATACAAAAAAAGGAGCTGTTATGAAGGTTTCGGTCGTACGAAGTTTTGCAACCATTGCCCTTTCGCTTGCATTCTTGATGGCGCTGCCTGCTGCGCGAGCGGATGAGGAGAATCAAGCCACCAAAGTTACCTTTAACCAACCCGTTCAGATTCCCGGCCGCGTCCTAGCTGCGGGAACCTACTGGTTCATGCTGCCTAACAACGCTGACGAGAATTACCAGGTTCGGATCTATAACGCGGATCGAACTGTTTTTTATGGGACGGTCCTTACGATCAATGCCGAGCGCCTACAGGTATCAGACAAGTCTGCGTTCACTTTCGCAACGCAAGACTCAGCACAACCTAAGGCTCTCGTCACTTGGTTCTACCCCGGCGAAACAATCGGGCACGAATTCCTCTACCCCAAGCAAGTGTCGAAGGAACTCGCAAAGGCCAAGCAAGTCACGGTTGTAGCCGGAGACTAACCTCGAATCCGGACATAAGGCATCAGCTCGTCGGCGGTGAGTCTCATGCGCCGCCGGCGGAGTTGACGCAAACGGATTCAAAGCGCGCCTGGGCTGATGGATAAGTTCGCAGTAGCACGAGAGGGTTAAACAATATGGACCCGAGTATGAACGAAGCCGATATCTCCTCAATCGTCGAGGCCGGAGGCGGGAGATACATCGGCGTGTTGAAGAAAGTTCCCCAAAAATCGGAAGCGATCGTCCTGTTCATTTCGCCGAAAACGAAATCAACCCTGGCCATCCCAATTTCGCAATTAACGGTTGAGGCTGTGCGCAAACAACTAGCCGAATCCAATGCGGCCTTCAGCACGGGCAGCATGGCGGAAGAAACACATAGCACGGGGAGACTGAAAAGCAATGAGTCGCGAGAGATAGGCCTCACTGAGATCAGCTGCCACTGCGGGGATTAGCGTGGACCATCGCCTTCACCTCGCGTTGGCTGTGATGAGGCTCTCCCTCGGTATCTCCCAAAATAATCTTTTGTAGTACCGGAATTTTTTTGGCAATGCCGGAGTCTGGACAGTAGCAAAGCGTGCGAAACGTAGATCGCGATCCTTTGTGACACGCAGAAGGAACTCTGCGAAACAGGCGGTCACAGCAGGCGAGTTTGAGAAGCAAACACGTTCAACGTGCCGTAAGTAGGGGTGTGTTCATGCGCATACGCAGAGCAGTCCAAGACGGCGCCGTCCTGCAAGGCGCCGTATGCCGGAAGAAACACAATTCACAGGGAGGCCGAAAATCAATGAATCTCAAGAGATGGGTGTTGTTCAGCGTTGCGCTTCTGTTTGCGATGGCGTTTCATACGCTGCAACTTCGCGCGCAGACTCAGACCACCGGCGAAATCACCGGCGTCGTCACCGATCCGTCAGGCGCGACAGTGGTGAAGGCGAAGGTCGTTCTTAAGGACAATTCGAAAGGAACCACCCTAATCGCGGAGACCAACAAGGACGGCCTTTACCATTTCCAGCTCTTGACTCCGAGCACTTACACCCTCTCAGTGACGTCCACCGGCTTCGAGGAAGCCAGAAGGACGTTGAACGTCGCGCTCGGGCAGGTTACCACCGGAGATATCCAGCTCACGATCGGGTCCGCTTCCGCCACCGTAACGGTCTCCGGCGAAACTTCGCCGCTAGTGCAAACAGAAAACGGAAACGTAGCAACCACGTTTGATCAGCAGCAGCTCAGCGCGATACACAAGCC
>Ga0210390_10000129_pt1 | contig 77917 bp, 47 predicted proteins | sample IncBWH11OmetaG_FD_161050 | JGI IMG/M metagenome (GOLD analysis project Ga0210390, IMG submission 161050) | Forest soil microbial communities from Barre Woods Harvard Forest LTER site, Petersham, Massachusetts, United States - Inc-BW-H-11-O ...
GGTGAGCACCGGGGGCTGCACGTTGACCGTGAGGGAGACACTGGTCGACGCCGAGTCGTTGTCGCCCGGATCGGCGATCGAGATCGCCAGCGAATCGGAGCCGATATAGGCGGTCGTCGGCGTGTAAGTCAAACCGTTGAGGGCGTTGTTCAAGCTGCTGACGGTGCCGCTGACGGTGAACGTCGCGGAGCCGTTGCTGCCCGTGGTGAAGGTCAGCCCGGCGGTTGACGCCAGGGTGAGCGTGCCGTGCGTCACTGCGAGGGTCAGCGAATCGGCACCGGAACCGGCGCCCGAGTCGGTGACAGAGACGGCGTTACTGTTGCCCGACGAGAAGACGAGTGAGCCGTCCTCAAAGAGCGAGCCGCTGGTCGGAGCGGTGATCGCCGGCGGGCTGAGTGCGACCACAGTCAGGCCGACGCTGGTCGAGGCCGACAGGGTGTCTGTGGTGTCGATGACGGAGATCAAAAGCGCATCCGAGCCGATGTAGGCCGGGTTCGGCTGATAAGTCAGTCCATTAAGGGCGTTGTCGAGATCGCTCGTTGCCCCCGTCACGGTGAAGGAAGAGGTGCCGTTGTTCCCGGAGGCAAACGTCAGACCCGAGGTGCCGGCCAACGTCAGCGTGCCGTGGGTTACGGAGAGCGTGAGCGAGTCGGGGCCGGCCGCCGAGTCCGTGATCGCAATGGCGTTGCCGTTGCCCGTCGAGAAGACGAGCGATCCATTTTCGCTCACCGAACCGGTGGCGGGCGCGGTCAAGGTTGGCGGCGCGTTGACCGTCAGCGACACGCTGGTCGACGCGCTCACGTTGGCGAGCGGATCGGAGAGCTGGACCAACAGCGAATCGGGGCCGGCGTAACCCGTATTCGGGCTATAAGTCAGTCCGGCGACGGCGGCCTGCAGATCGCCGATCGTGCCGGAGACGGTCATCGAAGAGGAATCGTTGGCACCGGACGTGAAGGTCAGGTTGTTGGTGGAACCGAGCGCGAGCGTGCCCTGGTTGACCGACAGGGTCAGCGTATCGATGTTGGTGCCGGCGATCTGATCGGTGATGGTAATGGCGTTGCCGCCCGAGAAGACCAGCGAGGTGTTTTCGTTCGTCGACGCCGAGGCCGGGCCGGTCGCAGTCGGCGACCAGTTGATGTTCGTATTGGCCAGGTCGGGAACGAGCAGGTTGGCGATCGGCGTGCCTAAGCCGCTCACCAGGTCGTATCCAGGGGCCGCGTTGTAGGTGCCGTTGCCGCCCACCGTGATATCGTGGAAATCGGAGCTGGAAAGGTTGTACAGCGTCGGCAAGGTCTGCGTGAGGCCGTTGAGACTTGGCTCACCGTTGAGGGCACGTCCCTGATTGGCGATGGAGACGAGCGCGGCAGTCAACGGCGTGGCGAGGCTGGTGCCACCGACCTGGTACCATCCGCCCGAGTAGGTATCGAGGACGTAAACACCGGTGTCGGGATCCGCGTCCATCGAGATGTCTGGAACATTGCGATTGGTCGTGCTGGCGCCGTTAATGCCGTTGAGGCCGTCCTGATAGGCCGGCAGCGGTTCGTACTGGCTGATGCCGCCGCCGGTGCCGTAACCGTTGTTGTTGTTCCAGACAGATTCGGAGATGTAAGTGCCGTCGGACTGGATCTGCAGCGACGTGCCGCCGACGGCCACGACATCCGGAGAGAAGGCGGGATAAATCGCAGGCGAATCCCAGTCGCCGGTCGCCGCCAGGAACGTCACGCCGCCCGTGCGCCCGGTGGGTGTGAGGTCGAAGGGGTCTTCCGACTGCTCGCCCTGGAATTCGTCCTCGCCCCAGCTCATTGACACGACCGAGACAGCCGGATTGGCGGCAGCGGTAGCCACGGCCTGGTCCATGTCCGGGTCGTTGTTGGTGTTCGACTCGTACAGAATGATGTTCGCCTGCGGGGCGATCGAGTGGGCCCACTCGACGTCGAGCGATTCTTCGACGTCCCAGCCCTGTCCGTTGGTGGTCGGCAACGACGTGCCGCCGGTTTGGTTGAGCACCTGGAAGGTCGGACCGCCCTGAACGTTGAACTGCGGCAGATTGAACGTGCTGCTGAAGTTCTGTGCGTCGGTGACGATGTTGGGGTCGTTGTACGCGTCGACGATGGCGATCGTCTGACCTGCGCCGGTGCCGCTGACGCCGTTAAACGAAATCTGGTTCACGCCGTAAGCAGTGGTCATTTGGGCCGGCGTGTAGGGGGCCGAGGCGACCGTCGTAGCCGGAGTGACGCCGTTTTTGCCGACGTTCGGCGCGGCAACCTGGCCGGCCACGATGATCGCCGGCTGATAGGCGGCGACGGCCGAGAGCATTTGCCGCGCTTCGAGGGCTTCGACGACGGGCCCGCAGCAGACGGGCTGCTGCATGCGGTCAAGTTCTCGTTGATTTCGCCGGCGGGGCACCTTGCGGCCGCGGTAGGTATTTCCTCGGGTCTGCGAAAAAATCGACAGCCGGCGAGAGAACAGCATGCTTCAGGCTCCAACGGCTAATTGGGCAATGGGTTGTGATTCGGAGGGATGCTGCAAGCGCGACTCGAAGGGTGCTGGCCCAAGCACCGGGCGCTAGGAAGAACTCCTGACGCCATCCGAGAGTCGTGCCTCACAGTTTGCCGTCGCGAGGAGCCGGTGACAACGCGCCGGTCGCGAGATTTCTGTGAATTTTCTGAAGGGAAGCAGGCCGCTCTAAGAACAGAGCGGCAATCGCGCCAGAAGTGGACAGACGAGCACGGTAAAACGCCAGAAACCATGCGCGCCCGGATGGTTTTCGACCGTCCCCGTAGCGCCGCTGCCTTCCATCTGCGGCGCACCGGAGGTCACCGCGGAAATTCGTTCACGCGAACGACCGGCGCGGACGTTAGTTGATCAGGAACTCGAGGGCTTGGAGAAAGCCAGCCCATTGAGTCTGTGCGTCGATCGGTGTGGACGCGTCCCCGTCGGCGCTTCCGCCCGTCGTGGCGGGATTGGTCAGCGACAGGGTCGCCCCTCCGGTCACCGGCACAAACTGGCGGTCGCCTTGCACCGGAGCCGGCGTCACAACGAGCGAGCGGGATGCCCGACCGTTGCGGCTAACGGTGAGGGCGATGCTGCCTGTGCCTGTCAGGCCGTCACCCGCGTCCGTGTAGCTCAGCGAGATCGAGGCCGACCCCGTGAAATTTCGAGTCGGCGTGTAGGTGAGGCCGTTGAGGGCGTTGTTGAGATTCGTCAGCGTGCCGCTGATCGTCATCGAGGCAGAGCGGTTAGCCCCGGATGTGATCGTGATGCCGCTCGTCGATCCGAGACGCAGGGTGCCATGCGTGGCTGTGAGCGTCAGCTTCTCGGTGCTGGTGCCCGCGCTGGCGTCGGTGATGGTGATCGACTTGGAGAAGGCGACGGAGCCGTTCTCGGCGACCGAGGCTGTGGCTGGAGCCTTGATCGTCGGCGCGACAGCCGCGTTCACGGTGAGGGTCACGCTATCCGACGTGGACAAACCATCGCCCGGATCGGAAATCGAGATCGACAGCGAATCGGAGCCGGAATAATTGGTCGCCGGCTTGTAAACCAGTCCATTGAGAGCCGCGTCGAGGTTGGCGATCGTTCCGGTCACCGTCACCGTCGACGAACCGTTCGCGCCGGCGGTGATCGTCAGGCCGGAGGTGGAAGCCAAGGTCAGCGTGCCGTGCGTGACGGCCAGGGTCAGCGAGTCGGTGCTGCCGGCGCTCGAGTCGGCGACTGAAATCGCGTTGCCGTTGGTCGACGAGAAGGTCAGAGAACTGTTCTCGTTGAGCGAACCGCTCGTGGGAGCGGTGATCGCGGGCGCACTGGCGGCCGTAACGGTCAGGCCGATGCTGTCCGAATCCGAGAGGCTATCGCCCGGATCGGAAAGTGAAATCCCCAGCGTGTCCGAGCCGGAATAGCCGGCCGTCGGCTGATACGTGAGGCCGTTGAGGGCCGCATTGAGGCTGGACAAGGTGCCGGTCACGGTGAACGCGGCCGTGCCGTTGCCGCCCGTCGTAAACGTCAGCCCGGTTGTCGAGGCGAGCGTCAGAATTCCGTTCGAGACCGTGAGCGTGAGCGAATCACTGCCGCTGCCGGCGCTCGCATCCGTCAGCGTGATGGCGTTGCCCTTGCCCGTCGAGAAGACGAGCGAGGAATTCTCAGCGACGGTGGCCGTACTGGGAGCAGTGATCGTCGGCGGCGTGGGCGCGTTCACGCTCAGCGACACGCTGGCCGAGGCCGACAGGCTGTCGCCCGGATCGGTGACCGAAATCGCCAGCGAATCCGAGCCGGCATAGCCCGCGGTCGGCTGATAAACGAGTCCGGCAAGCGCCGCATCGAGGCTTGAGACGGTGCCGGTCACAGTGAACGAGGACGAGTCGTTGCTGCCAGATGTGAAGGTGAGTCCCGACGTGGTCGACAACGTCAACGTGCCATGCGAGACCGACAGCGTCAGCGAATCGGCGTTGGTGCCGGCGCTCGCGTCGGTGACGCTGATGGCGTTCCCGTTGGCCGACGAGAAGGTCAACGAGCCATTTTCGGCCAAGCTTGCCGACGCGGGGGCGCTGACGCTCGGCGGTTGCGTTGTGCCGTATCCCGCCAGGGCGGGGACGAGCAAATTGGCGATTGGCGTGCCCAGTCCAGTGACCAGATCGTAACCCGTCCCGGCCGAGTAGGTGCCGTTGCTGCCGGTGGTGATGTCGTGGAAGTCGGAACTGGGCAGCTGGTAGAGCGTCGGCAGTGTTTGCGTCGCGCCGTTGAGGGATGACTCGCCCAAGAGGGAGCGTCCCTGGTTGGCGATGGCGATCAGGCCGCCCCACATCGGCGTGGCGAGGCTCGTGCCGCCGACCTGGAACCAGCCACCGTCGTAGCTATCGAGGACGTAGACGCCGCTGTTGGGGTCGGCATCCATGGCGACGTCGGGCACGTTGCGATGCGTCGTGCTCGCACCGTTGACGCCGTTGAGCGAGCTTTGATAGCTGGGGATGGTCTCGTATTGGCTGATCCCGCCGCCCGTATCGGACCAGGCGCCCTCGGCGATGTATTGGCCGCTGCTGTTGATATCCAAGGTCGTGCCGCCGACGGCCACGACGTCGGGACTGAACGCCGGATATCCCGAAGGCGTGCCGTCATCGCCGGTGGCCGCCAGGAAAGTGACGCCCTGATGACCGTTGGGCGTGACGAAGTTGGAATCGAAGCCGGTCTCCGAGGAGCTTTCGCCGCCGTCCCAGCTCATCGACACGACCGAAACGCCGGCGTAATCGGCCGCCGTGTCGACGGCCTGGAACAGGTTCGCGTCGGAGTTGGAAGAAGCCTCGAAGAGGATGATGTTCGCACCGGGCGCGATCGAGTGAGCCCACTCGACGTCGAGCGCTTCTTCAACGTCCCAGCCCCCCTTGGCCGCGTTGGCCGGCAGCGATGTGCCGCCCGTTTGATTCAGGACCTTGAGCGTGGGCTCGCTGCTGCCGTTGAACTGCGGCAGACCGAATTCGCTGCTGAAGCTATTGGCGTCGGAAATGATGTCCGGATCGTTGTACGCGTCGACGATGGCGATCGTCTGGCCGGCCCCGGTTCCTGCGACGCCGTTAAAGGAAATCTGGTTGATCCCGTAGGCCGCCTGCATCTGGGCCGGATCGATGGGGGCGGTGCCGGCCGTGACAGCCGGCTTGTTGGTCGCCGCGCCATGGGCCTCGAGAATAAAGGTCGGCGTGGCGACGGCGGTGAGGGCGGCCGCGGCAGAGAGCATCTGGCGGCCTTCGAGCGTCTCGGCGGCCGGACCGCAGCAGACCGGCTGGCCGATGCGTGCCGCGTCGCGTCGACGTTTCAGCGGTCGACGAGAGCGGGAGGACGACGGGCGGACGAAGTTGGACAAAAACGGAAACCGAAGCGACAACAGCATCCTACCGGCCTCCTGTGGCGGGTGACTTTGACCGTCAGGTGTTCGCCAAACACGAACTGAGTCAGAAGGTGCCGGCCCAGACACCCGTCCTAAAGAAAATCGTCGGACGATTTTCTGCCCAGTCACACCAATAGTCTGCCCGTCGGCGAACTGGAGATCAACTTAGCCCAATTACGTCAAAAAGTGCTTCCAATCAACCTCAACCGGCCAGCACTTGCATTGCGGCCGCAAACCCCGCCAGCTGCGTTTCGGAGTCCGGAGGCAGGGTGCTGCTCGAGAGCGAGTTAGCCGAAGGGACGCTCGACGAGGCCGGTCCCGCGGGCGCGCCTGCCTGTAGGATCGTGCTCGACGAGACGGTGATGTTGGCCGTCACCGACTGGTTGGTGGCGAGGTCGGTGTAGGCCAGGGTGATCGTTGCCGCCTTCGCCTGCAGCGTATAGGTCATCCCGTTGAGGGCCAGATTCAGGTTGGCCAGCGTTCCCTCGATGGTCATCGACGCAGAACCATTGGCCCCGGAGATAAACGTAATCCCAGTCGTGCTGGCGAGTTGGAAGATGCCCGAAGTCGCCTTGATTGTCAGTTCTTCGGTGCTGCTGCCGGCGCTCCCGTCGGCAATGCTGATCGCATCTCCTTTTGCGGCGGAGAAAGTGGTCGTGCCGCCGACTGCCGACCTGACGCTGGTCGGCGCGCTGATCGAAGGCGGGGCACTACCCGAAACGTTGATCGACACGCTGGCCGAGCCCGACAGGTGATCCGCCGAATCATTGATCGCCACGGCGAGCGAGTCGGCACCCGTGTAGTTGCTGGTCGGCTTGTAGGTCAGTCCGGCAAGCGCCGCGTTGAGGTTGGTGATTGACCCCGTGACCGTGACCGTGGACGACCCGTTAGCGCCGGCCGTGATCGTCAGGCCCGAGATCGTCGACAAAGTCACCGTGCCATGCGAGACCGTCAACTGCAGCGAATCCGAACCGCTTCCCGGCCCCGCATCCGCGACTGAAATCGGGTTGCTGTTGCCCGACGAGAAGACCAGCGAGCCGTTCTCAGGCACCGTAGCCGATCCCGGAGCTGAAACCGTCGGCGGGCTGTTGGCGTTGACCGTGATGGCCACGCTCTTCGAGGCCGACTCGCTGTCGCCGGGGTCCAAGAGAGAAATCGCCAGCGAATCGGAGCCGGTGTAGCTGGTCGTCGGCGTATAGGTAAGGTTGTTGAGGGCCGCATTCAAACTGGTGACGGCGCCGGTCACGGTGAAGGACGCCGAGCCGTTGCTCCCGGCCGTAAACGTCAGGCCGCTGATCGTCGAGAGTGTGATCGTCCCGTGAGCGACCGACAGGGTCAGCGTATCGCTGCTGCTGCCGGCCGCCGAGTCGGCCACGCTGATCGCGCTCGAGGAGAAGATCAGCGAATTGTTGACGAGCACCGAGGCCGTCGCCGGCGCGGTAATCGTCGGCGCCGGCAAGGAGTTGATGCTCAGCGAAACGTTCTTCGAGGCCGACTGGCCATCGCCCGGATCTTGGAGCGAAATCGCCAGCGTATCGCTGCCCGTGTAAGCGGCCGTCGGCTGGTAGGTAAGGCCGTTGAGGGCCGCATTGAGGTTGCCGACGGTTCCGCTCACCGTGAACGTGGCCGAGGCGTTGCTGCCGGACGTGAACGTCAACCCGGTGGTGGTGGAAAGCGTTAGTGTGCCGTGCGCGACCGCCAGCGTGAGCGAATCGCTGCCGGGGTTGGCGTCGGTCAGCGAGATCGCGTTGCCGTTGCCGGTCGAGAAGGCCAGCGAGCCGTTTTCGTTGACCGACGCAGTGGCTGGCGCGGTAATGGACGGGGCCAAGGGACTGACCGTGATGGCAACGCTCGCTGAGCCCGTCTTGTTGTCTGTCGGGTCGCTGACGGAGAGGGCCAGCGTGTCGGAGCCGGCGTAATTCGTCGTCGGCTGGTAGGTCGTTCCTACCAGGGCGGCGTTCAAGTTGGCGACGGTCCCCTTGACAGTGAAGGCGGCGGAGTCGTCGGAGCCGGAGCTGAAAACCAGTCCATTGGTGGTGCCCAAGGTCAGGGTGCCGTGGCTGACCGCCATAGTCACCGAATCTGCGCCGAAGCCTAGCCCGTTATCGGCAAGCGAGATCAAGTTGCCGTTACCCGTCGAGAAGACGAGGGAGCCATTCTCGGCCACGGCGGCGGTCGACGGCGCCGTGAATGCCGGCGCGCCCACGGCATTGACGGTCAGCGCGACGTTGGTCGACGTGCTCAGGGTTGTCAGGTCATCGGTCAGCAACACCGCCAGCGAATCCGAGCCGGTGTAATTTGCGTTCGGCTGATAGGTAACGCCGTTAAGGGCCGCATTCAAGTTGCCGATCGCCCCGTCCACCGTGAATGAACTCGAACCGTTGGCGCCAGCCGTAAAGGTCAAGCCCGTGGTCGAGCCTAGCGTCAGGGTGCCGTTGGCTACTGAGATCTGCAAGGAATCGGACGTGTTGCCGGGGTAGTTATCGACGACCGAGACTTGGTTGCCATTGGCGGACGAGAACGTCAGCGGCGTGTTTTCGCTGACGCTCGCGCTGGCCGGCGCGGTCACCGAGAAGCCAGTGATCGTGATCGACATGCTGGCTGACGCGTTGAGGCTGTCGGTCGTGTCCTTATCAGCAAAATTCAGCGTGTCGGTGCCGACGTAATTGGTCGTGGGATAGTAGTAGAGGTTGAACAGTGCGTTGTTGATATTGGTAAGAGATCCGACAAGATTTACTGACGCCGTATTGTTGCCGGTGACCGTCAGACCCGTCGTGTTTGTGAAGTCGATCGTGCCGTGACTCACGCTCACCGTCAGATTTTCGGCGGTCCCACCGACATCGCTGAGGGAGTAGGAGGGTGCGTCAACAGCGGGGGGGAGGTCGGTGTTCTCGGGAATCGTCGCGTGCGTCGACAGCAAACTGAACGAGGGCGCGAGGGGTAACACGTTGATCGCAATGCTGCCGGTCCCCGTGAGGTTTGAAGTCGTATCCTTGTCCGACAGGTTGAGCGTATCCGGACCGGTGTAATTCGTCGTCGGTGAATACGTCAGATAGAACAAGTCGGAATTGAGATTGCTGAGCGAGCCGGTGAGAGTCAGGGTCGCGGTGCCGCTACCGCTCACGGTGAGGCCCGTCGTGTTGCTCATACTGAGCGTGCCGTGGCTGACCGATGCGGTCAGTTGCTCGGCGCTGCCCAGGTCGTTCACGGTGATCGAATTCGTGAATTGCAGATTGCTGTTCTCGGTGTCGTTCACCGTCGGGGTGGCCACCACCTGCGGAGCGGTCGCAGCGACGTTGATTGAAACAGTCGCTGTGCCGGTCAGGCTTTCGCCCGGATCCGTGGCGGACACGACAAGCGAATCCGAACCGATGTAGTTCGTGGTTGGCTGATAAGTCAGACCGAAGTTGCTGAGGTCCGCATCCAGGCTGGCGACTGTGCCGCTCACGGTGACGGTCGACGAGCCGTTGGTGCCCGCGGTAACGGTCAAGCCGGTCAGAGAGTTGAGCGCGATCGTGCCATGCGACACCGATAACGTGTAGGAGTCGGGGTTCCCCGCGGAAAATGCATCCGTGACGCTGACCGGAAGGGCGGTCGCGCTATATGCGTTCGCAGTGTTCCAGGTCGCGTTCACAACGCCGGTCGGAGCGCTGACGCTCGGCGCCGTCGTGCCATATCCGGCCAAGGCGGGCACGAGCAGGTTGGCGACGGGAGTGCCCAGGCCGGTGACCAGATCGTAGCCTGGCGCGGCCGAGTAGGTGCCGTTACTGCCGGTGGTGACGTCGTGGAAGTCGGAGCTCGGCAGGCTGTAGAGCATCGGCAGGGTCTGCGTGTACCCGTTGAGCGTCGATTCGCCCGCGAGCGTTCGTCCCTGGTTGACGATGCCGATCATGCCGGCCCACAACGGGGAAGCGAGGCTCGTGCCGCCCACCTGGAAGTAGCCGCCACCTTGCCCTTCGTTCCAGGTGTCATAGACGTAGACACCGCTGTCGGGATCGGCGTCAGCCGAGACGTCAGGCACGTTGCGATTTGTGGTGCTCGCGCCGTTGATGCCGTTGAGGTTGTCCTGGTAATAGGGCAGCGCTTCCTGCGTGCTGATGCCGCCGCCAGTGGCCCAACCGTTGTTGTTGTTCCAAACCGATTCCGAGATGTAAGCGCCGCTGTTCTGAATCTGCAGGTTGGTGCCGCCCACGGAAACGACGTAGGGCGAGTACGCCGGATAGCCGGCCGGGCTGCCCGAGTCGCCGGCCGAGGCCAGGAAGGTGACCCCCTGGTGGCCGGTGGGCGTCTGGAAGTATTGGTCCTCCGTATTCTCGCCGGAGAATTCGCCTTCGCCCCAGCTGTTGGAGATCACGGAGACGCCGGGCCAACCGGCGGCGGTGACTTCGGCCTGGTCCATGTCCGGGTCGTTGGCCGTGGTCGACTCGAACAGGATGACGTTAGCCTCCGGCGCCATCGAGTGCACCCACTGCACGTCGAGTGATTCCTCGAGGTCCCAGTCGCCGACTGTCGTGTTGGTGTTCATCGGCAGCGTCGTGCCGCCGTTTTCGTTCAGCACCTGAAACGTCGGACCGCCGGAGTTGAATTGCGGCAAGCCGAATCGCGTGTTGAAGGTGGCCGTGTCGGAGACGATGTTCGGATCATTGTAGGCGTCGACGATGGCGATCGTCTGTCCGGCGCCGTTGCCGACAATTCCGTTGAAGGAAATCAGGTTCACGCCGTAGGCCGTCTGCACCTGCGACGGCGTGTAAGGCGCCGAGGCGTTGTCGGGCGAATTCGTGGGCTTCACGCTTCCAGGAGCCGCGACGCGGCCCAGGTTGATCAACGTCGGCACGGCGATGCCGGCGGCGGTGGCGGAAACGGCCGCCGAGAGCATTTGCCGCCCTTCGAGTTCCTCGACGGTCGGTCCGCAGCAAATCGGACCAGGAATGAATGCCGTGTCTCGTCGGCTGCGTCGACTCAGGTGCCGCTTGAACCGGACAGGCTTGGACCCGATTTTGCGCGAAATCGTGAGCCGCCTAGAAAACAACATCCCCAGACTCCTGCAACAGGTGCGCGATTCGGGCGGAAAAGCGAGAGGAAACACGGCCCGACGGTGCCGGCCCAGCGCCCGTCTGAAGAAATGAAAGGCGTCGCTAGTTTCGCCGACGGCGAGGCAGAGATCAAGACTTAACGCGCGTCACTTATCCAAAATCCGCGCGCGCAATTAGTCCCCGTCAAAGTCCCCGGCATCGGTCCCCACGGATGGTCTCGCGACCACGTCAGACACCCAAGCTGGGCGACTTCGGGCCGGGTGCTCGTGCGTTTAGACTTCGGAGTCGGGCGGGATGGAACTCGTTGCGGGGCCAGTTGTTGTGTTTGACGACGGCGAATTTCCCAGGGTCGTATTCCCGAAGAGGGTCACCGTGGTGGAGGACGTTCCCTGCCCTCCCGTCACCAGGTTGGTGTAGACCATCCCGATCGTCTGACTCTTTCCCGTGAGCGTATACGTCAGCGTGGCAAGGGCGGCGTTGAGGTTGGCCAGCGTTCCCTGGACGACCATCTGCATCGAGTTGTTGGCACCTGACACAAAGGTCAGCCCGGTGGTCTTGCTCAGGTTCAGTGTGCCTCCCGAGTCCTTGATCAGGAGCTGTTGCACGCCAGTCCCGGCGCTCGGGTCCGTGATGCTGACCGCGTCGGTCCCGGTGAAGCTCACCGCGTCGGACCGCGTCAAGATGGCCGTGGGCGCCTTGATGGCCGGCGCCGTGCTGCCGGTGACACTTAACGTGACGTTGGCGGAAGCCGACTGCCCATCGGACGAATCCTTGATCGCCACCACCAGCGTGTCGGGACCTGTGTAGCCGGTCGACGGCTGATAGACCAAGCCGTTCAAGGCCGCGTTGAGATTGACCAGCGAACCGGTGACAGTGATCGTGGTCGAGCCGTTCGCTCCCGAGGTGACGGTCAACCCCGTGGTGCTTGCCAGCGTGACCGTGCCGTGGGAAACGGTGAGCGTCAGCAAGTCGGAACCGTTCCCGGGACCACTGTCGGCCACCGAGACGGCATTGTCGGTGGCCGGCTCGAAGACCAGCTCTCCGTTCTCACTGACCACGGCGCCGCTGGGAGCCGTGATCGTCGGGGGCAAGAACGCGGTAATCGTCAGGGCCACACTGGTCGACGCCGACTCATTGTCTCCCGAATCGGAAATCCCAATCGAGATTGCAGCGGCACCCGAGTAACCGGACGTGGGACGATAGATCAGACCGTTGAGCGCGGCATTGAGGTTGGCAAGCGTGCCGGCCACGGTGAACGAGGCCGTGCCGTTGGTCCCGGCCGTAAAGGTGAGCCCTGTCGTGGAGGCCAAGGTCAACGTGCCGTGAGTGGCGGTGAGCGTTAGCGAGTCGGTGTTGGCGCCGATCCCCGTGTCGGCGACGGCAATCACATTGCCGTTCGTCGCGGAGAAGGTCAGCGATCCGTTTTCGGCGAGAGCGGCCGTGGCGGGCGCGGTGACGCTCGGCGGAGCCAGGCCGACAATGCTCAGTGACACGTTCGCGGAAGCGGACTTGTTATCGCCCGTATCGGTGATCGTGATCGCCAGCGTGTCGGCGCCGGTGTAGCCCGATATCGGCTGGTAGGTCACGCCGTTGAGGGCCGCATCCAAGTTGGTGACGGTTCCGCTCACGGTCATCGAGGCGGAGTCGTTGCTGCCGGCCGTGATCGTCAAGCCGGTCGTGCTGGCCAAGGTCAGCGTGCCGTGCTGCACCGAGAGCGCCAGCGAATCGGTGCCCGGATTGGCATCACTAACGGTAATGCCGTTGCCGTGGGAACTCGCGAAGGGCAGCGCGGTGTTCTCATTCAGCGAGGCGCTCGACGGAGCTGTGATCGTCGGAGCCAGAGCATTGACGGTCAGCGCGACCGACGCGGAACCCGACTTGCCGTCATTCGAGTCCACCACCGAGATCGACAGCGTGTCCGAACCGGCAAAACCGGTCGCCGGCTGATAAGTCAAACCGTTGATGGCGGCGTTGAAGTTCGCCACCGTCCCCTTCACGCTGAACGAAGAGGAGCCGTTGAAGCCGCTGACGAACACCAGTCCGTTGGTCGAACCAAGGGTCAAGATGCCGCTGGAGACGGACAGCATCTCCGTATCGGCGCTGGTGCCGGCGCCGTTGTCCGTCAGGGTGATCGGGTAGCTGCTGGTTGTCGAGAAGGTGAGCGTGCCGTTCTCGATGACGGCGGCCGTTATTGGCGCGCTGATCCCCGGAGCGGCAATCGCGTTGATGGTCAGCGCAACGCTGCTGGTGGCCGACAGGCCGTCCCCCGGATCGCGGAGCAACACGGTCAACGTGTCCCCACCGGTGTAACTGAAGTTGGGCTGGTAGCTCAGGCCATCGAGGGCGGCGTTGAGATTGCCGATCGGCCCGCTGACGGTGAACGAGTTGGAGCCGTTGGTGCCGCTGGTGAAAGTCAGGCCGGTTGTCGCTCCCAGCGTCAGGGTGCCGTTTGCCGCGGAGACGGTCATCGAATCGGAGCCGCTCGCGCCGAGGTCAGTCACGCTAATCTCGTTGCCGAAAGCCGAGGAGAAGGTGAGGGCCGTATTCACGGTCGTGCTGCCGGTCGACGGACCGCTCACGGTGGGTAGAGCCTTCACGCTGAGCGAGACGGAGGTCGCGGAGGACTTGCTGTCCGTCAAGTTGGTAATCGTCAGGGACAGCCCATCGGAGCCGAAGTAATTAGCCGTGGGCTGGTAGATCAGGCCGTCGAGCGCCATGTTGAGGTTGCTGAGCGAGCCGGTCACGGTGAACGAACTTGTGCCGTTCGTGCCCGACGTGAAGGTCAAGCCGAAGGTCGTGTGCAACGAGAGCGTGCCGTGCGTGACGGAGAGCGCCAGCGCATCGCCGCCAGCGTTGACGTCGCTGACGGAAATCGAGTTGCCGTTCCCCGTCGAGAAGACGAGCGACTGGTTGGCCCCGACGATGGCCGAACTCGGCGCAGAAACCAGCGGCGCCAAGGCGTTGACGATCAGCGAAACGGTCGTGCCGCCGGAGAGATTGTCCGCCTGGTCCTGGTCCGAGAGGCTCAGCGTGTCGGTGCCGTAGAATCCCGCGGTCGGCGTATATGTGAGGCTGGCCAGATCGGCGTTGAGGTTCGGCAGCAGGCCGGTCAGGACGACGGTCGCGCTGTTGTTTCCCGTCACCGTCAGCCCGGTCGTCGTTGCCAGATCGAGCGTGCCGTCGCCGACCGACAGCGTCAGCTGCTCGTCCGAACCGCTCACGTCGCCTACGGTGATCGCATTGCCGGCAGTAAAGGTCACACTGCCGTTTTCGGCGACGCTAATGCCGCCGGTGGGAGCCGTGATGGTGGGAGACACCGGCACCACGGTGATCGACACGGTGGTCGTTCCCGTCAGACTGTTGCCGGTATCCGTGTCGGACAGCGACAGCACGTCGGGGCCGAGGTAACCGGACGTCGGCGTGTAGGTGAGGGTCGCCAGGTCACTGTTCAGGTTGGACAGCGAGCCGGTCAGCGTGAGCGAGGTGGAACCGTTGCCGACGACCGTCAGTCCGGTCATCGTCCCCAGAGTGAGGGTGCCGTTGGTCACCGAGAGGACCAGTTGTTCGGCCGTCCCGCTGGGATCGACGACGCTGATCGCGTTGCCCCCACTCAACGTCAGGCTGCCGTTCTCGTTGACCGTCACGCCTGTGGGGACTTTGAACGTCGGCGCGACCGGGGTAATCGTGATCGAGACGCTGGCCGAGTTGATCAACTCGTCGGTCGTGTCCTTCACGGAGAGCGACAGCGTGTCGGCGCCCAGGTAACCGGTGGTCGGCGTGTAGACGAGCGTGGGCAAGTCGTTATTGAAATTGGTGAGCGAACCGGTCAGGGTCAGCGTTTTCGTGCCGGCTCCGGACACCGTGAGGCCCGCCGTGGTGGTCAGGTTGAGCGTGCCATTGCTCACAGTGAGCACCAGCTGCTCGGCCGTGCCGCTGGTGTCCGCAAGGCTGATCGCATTCTGCCCGTTGAAGACGAGAGTGCCGTTCTCGTTAACGCTGACGGCCAAGGGCGCGGTGATGGTCGGAGCGAACGCGGTGTTCGAGAACGGGTTGGAGGCGATACCGTCCGCGATGACGACAATCGTGAACGGGTCGTTGCCGATGGCGGCTGGCAGCACGACGTTGGCCGTTTCGGGCGTGCTGCCGGTGGCGACGCCGACCGAGCTCCAATCTGAGGTCGTCGCGTAGTAAACGGTCCCCGTGCTGGTGTCGACCACCCGCACGATGGGATAGTTTTCCGCCATCTGGTTGTCGTCGCCGTAGGACGCCCCTTCGTCGAGTCCGTTGAGCTGCGTTCCCGTCAGCGTGTAGTCGTTGCCACTCTGTTGCGTGAAGCTGGTGATGGTCGGTTGCCAGGACGCCTGCGGACTCCCGTTGGGCGTGTAGACGGCGAGCTGATTGTTGTCGTCGGTCAGCAGCAGCTGCCCCGTCGGCAGGATGAGGAACGTATTGATAAAGCTGTTACTGTCGCTGAGGAACGGATCGACGGTCGCCGAGGGCGTAATGTTCGTCCAGACGTCGGCCGTCGTGTTGAGGTCGTAGATATAGGTCGGCCCCGGGAATTGTTCCTCACCGGTGTTGTCGATGTAGACCGCAGGCGAAAGTGCCAGCGCGACATCCCCATTGGGCAGGATGGCGCCCGGCGCGTCGCCTGTCGTAAGCTGCGTCATGACGCCGTTGATCATGACAGAGGGCATCGTCGGGCCCTGCGTCCAGGAGTTCGTGCCTGGATTGTAGAGCGCGGTCGTGCCGTTGGTTCCAGTGAAGAGCGCGTCTCCATTGGCCAGCAGCAGCGCGGGGCCCAACTCATAACCCGTGCCCTCCGTCGAGAGCAGGGGAATCGTGCCGACCGTGCTGCTGGCGTCGGACCAGGTATTCGTGCTGGGGTTATACAGCTCGGCCTCGAACTTGTTGTCGGTGATGCTCGAGAAGAGGTCGTAGGTGAGAATGTCGCCGTTGGCCAGCTTCACCCACGACTCTTCGTCGCTCTGGTCGTTGTGGACCTTGGTGCCGCCCGCGCTCCACGCATTCGTGGTTGGGTCGTAAATCTCGGTGCCGTTGTCTTCGATGTCGCCCACGAGGACGTTGCCATCCGGCAGGAGCTCGGTCGGTTCGTCCCCGACAATCGACTTCGGACTGCTCGCCACCATCGTCCACTTGTTGGTGACCGGATTGTAGATTTCGGCGGAATTCGAGAAATTCTCGTCGGTCGCATACTCGCCGCCCACGACGAAGACTTCGCCGTTAGGCAGCACAGTGGACCCGAAATAAAGACGTCCGACATTCATCGAGCCCGCCACCGTCCAGGTCCCGTCGACGTAGCTGCCGGTGCTGTCGGGCGTGACCAGATACCAACTGGTAGAAGGGCCGTTGCCGCCGCCTCCATGCACGAAGAGTTGACCGTTGGGAAGCAAAAGACTCAGCTGGCCCGCGTCCCCCTGCGGAACCGCGTTCGACATGGCGGTCCAGTTCTGCGACACCGGCGCGATGACGGTCAGCGGCACGGTCTTCGACGCCGATTGGTTCGTCCCCGGATCCAGCAACGTCACCGACAGGGTATCGCCGCCCAAGTAATTGGTCGCCGGCTGATAGGTCAGCCCGTTGAGGGCGGCGTCCAGGTTGGTGACCGTTCCGCTCACCGTGAACGAAGCCGAATTGTCGGTGCCGCTCGTGAAGGTGAGACCGTTGGTCGTGGCCAGGCTCAACGTCCCATGCAACACGGCAAGGGAGAGCGAGTCGGCATTGGTGCCGGCACTCGTGTCCGTGACATCGATGGCGTTGTTGTCGGCCGTGGAAAACGTCAGCAAGTTGTTTTCTTCGGTGCCGGTGGCCGTGGGGGCAGTGACTTTCGGCGGTTGCTGCGAGCCGTAGCCGGCCAAGTCCGGGACCAGCAAGTTGGCCTTGGGCGTGCCCAGGCCGGTCACCAGGTCGTAGCCGACGCCGGCGCTATAGGTGCCGTTGCTCCCGGTCGTCACGTCGTTGAAGTCGCTGCTCGGCAGTCCATACAGCATGGGCAACGTTTGCGTGGCCCCGTTGAGCGTTGTCTCGCCGGCGAGCACGCGGCCCTGGTCGGTGATGGCGATCATGCCGGCCCACAAGGGACAAGCCAGACTGGTGCCGCCGACGTCGATCCATCCGTTCGCGCCGTACGAGTATGAGTCGTAGACATAAACGCCGGTATTGGGGTCAGCGTCGGCGGACACGTCGGGCACGTTGCGATTGGTCTTGCTCGCTTGGTTGACCCCGTTGATGCCGCTCTGGAAGCTGGGCAGCGTCTCGTAGATGCTGGTGCCGCCGCCCGTATCCGACCAGGCGCTTTCGGAGACGTAGGCGCCGCTGGATTGAATTTGCAGATTCGTCCCGCCGACTGCGACAACGTCGGGAGAGAACGAGGGATAGCCGGCCGGCGTGCCGTCGTCGCCCGTGGAGGCCAGAATCGTGACGCCCTGATGGCCGGGCGGAGTGATGAAGTACGAGCTGTCGTCCTGCGTCTCGGTCGAGTACTCGCCGCCACCCCAGCTGTTGGAGATGACGGACACTCCCGGGAAGCCCGCTGCTGTCGCCTCAGCCGTGTACAGGTCGCTTCCGTTAGGCGAATTCCCCTCGAAGAGAATGATGTTGGCCTGCGGGGCCATCGAGTGCACCCACTCGACGTCGAGCGACTCTTCGACATCCCAGCCGAATTGTGGCGCGTTCTGCGGCAGCGTGGTGCCCCCATCCTCGTTGAGCACGCGGAACGTCGGTCCGCCCGTGACGTTGAACTGCTGCAGGCCGAATTGAGTGCTGAAGGTGGCTGCGTCGGAAATGATGTTCGGATCGTTGTAAGCGTCAACGATCGCGACCGTCTGTCCGGCTCCCGTTCCCACCACGCCGTCGAACGAGATCGCGTTGACGCCGTAGGCCGTCGCGACCTGCACGGGAGTGTAGGGACCCTGGCTACTGGGTTGCGAGGCCGGGGAGGCCATCGGTTTCACGTTGGGATTGATGACAAACGTCGGGACCGCGGTGCCGAGCACCGCTGGCGTGACGGCCGCGAGCATCTGCCGCCCTTCGAGTTCTTCGACGGTGTGTCCGCAGTAGGCGGGTCCGGGAAAGAAAGCCGAGTCGCGTCGTCCGCGCTGTCGCGCACGCTTGCGTGGTTTAACAGGCGCGATTTTGCGCAGACTCAGACGCTTCGGAAAAAACATCCTCAGGACTCCCGATTACCGATGCGCAGTGGGAGGGCGCAGAAAGAAGGAGATCACAGCCAGTCGCGTGGATACGGCGATCTTCTCGGGAAGAAACGGTCAATGGCCCGAGACCAAAATGAACGTCGTAAATCTTTGTGCAAACCTAGGATTGGACAGTAATCCGGGGGCTCTTTCAAGCCCCTAAATCCGAACAATCCCTAGCCAGACCCTGCCGCTTCCCGCGACCGGCGCCGGAGGGATGATGGCGCAGCGGCCCTCGGCCAGAGCGACCCAGGCGTTCGCCCGACGCGTGTCGGACCGCCCGCAAAGGGTCGCGTCGATTAGACTTCCGCGTTCAGAGCCCCCGAGCCCGTGACGTGAGCGCAACCGTCGAACGGGCCGAAGTTCGCGCCACTGAGCCTGGGACGAGATCGTTCTAGTTTCCTGTCGTCAGCACGACGCGGAAGCGGGCCTTGCCGCTCATCATCCGGTCGTAGGCCTCGTTGGCCCGCTCCAGGGGCATCACCTCGTTCATCGAACGGACGCCTGTCAGAGAGCTGAATCGCAGCGCGTCCTGTGAATCGATCGAGACGCCGGAGTACCATCCCTTCACGGCCCGCGAGCCCGTGATCAGAAATATGGGATTAACCTCGAGGGACCCGACCGCTCCGATGACCAGCATCGTGCCGTTGGTGGCCAGCCCCCCCAGGACCGACTGCATGGCGTCACTGCTCGTCGCGGTGGCGAGAATCGCCTTGGCCCCTCCCATCCGAGCCAGCTCGGCTGCCGGGTCTTGGGCTTGGTTGTCGATATAGTGCGTCGCGCCCAGCTTGCGAGCCAGCGGTTCTTTGTCCTTGCCGCGGGCGATCGCCACCGTCTTGAAGCCCATCTTGGCGGCATACTGCACACCGAGATGGCCCAGGCCACCCAAGCCCAGAATCGCCACCACGTCGCCCGGGGCGGCGCCGCTGTGCCGCAGCGCATTGAACGTGGTCACTCCCGCGCACAAGAGCGGCGCCGCATCGATCTCCGACAGCTCCTTCGGCACGCGAGCGACGGCTGACGATTGGGCGATCATGTAGTCGGCATAGCCGCCGTCCGAGGTGATGCCCGTCACGCGAGTCGCCGTCTGGCAGGCGAAGAACTCGCCGCGACGGCACGCCTCGCAATAGCCGCAGTAGCCCCCGTTCCAGCCGACACCGACGCGCTCGCCGACGGTCCAGCCGGCGACGTTCGGCCCGAGCGCGTCGACCAGGCCCACCACCTCGTGCCCGGGCACCCGCGGATACTCGATACCGGGCCACATCCCTTCCTTGGTGAGCGAATCGCTGTGGCAGACGCCGCACGCCTGCACTTTGATGCGCACGGTTCCCGGACCCGGTTCGGGAATGTCTCGCTCGACGATCTCAAAGGCTGCTTTCGGCTTGCTAACCTGCACGGCGCGCATCTTGGACATGGGATGGCTCCTGGTTGGTAGTGTCGATCGAGATCCCGCAGGCGAATTGTACCTGGGTTCGGCTCGAGTGGCCCACTGTCTGAGCGAATCGGAAGAACTCGGGCTCAAACGATGGTCGGCGGATCGAGGGCGCGGTGCTCGTCATCGACGCGGGGCCAGTCGAGCACGAAGCGGCAGCCGAAGCCCGGCTTGGTTTCGACGATCACGTCGCCGCCATGCTCGCGAAGAATCTTCTGGCTGACGGCCAGTCCCAGCCCGGTGCCCCGCGCTCCCTTGGTCGACTCAAAGATGTTGAAGATCTTGGCCAGTTGGTCCTCGGGAATTCCCGGCCCGTTGTCGGTGACGGCGACGAAGATCACGTCGCCCGACGCTTCGTGCCCCGTCTCGACGATCACGTGTCCCCCTTCGATCCCCTCGACTGCGTCGATGGCGTTGGTGACGACATTGAGCACGGCGCGGTGAATCCCCTCGGCGTCGAACGTGGCCGATGGCAGATCATCCTTGAGCCGCACTTCGAGCCGCACCTTGCAATCGGCGGCCCGGGCCTGCATCAGCTCGCAGACCTCGGTCACAGTTTGATTGAGCGCGGCGACCTTCATCACGGGCTGCCGCTCTTTGCTGAAGGTGAGCATGTCCATGACAAGCTGGTAGATCTTGTTCTGGTTCTTTTCGACGATGCCCCAGCCTTGCTCGACGTGGTGTTCGTTGTGCTCCTTGAGCCCCAGGTCGATCAGGTAGCTGCCGCCGCGGATGCCCTGCAAAATGTTCTTGATGTGGTGGCTGAGCATGGCGATCGTCTGGCCCATCGCCGCCAGCCGCTCGGCCTTGACCAGCGCTTCTTGATATCGGCTGTTCTCGATGGCGAGCGCTGCCTGGCTGCCGATGGCCACGAGTAGGCGCAGCTGGTCCTCCGAGAACTTGTGCGTCATGCCGCCATCCAGGACGACACGTTCGGGTGGTGTGGTCGTGTCGACGTAGATCACGCCCAGCACGTCGACGCGGCCCTGCATGGGGACGCACATCGCCTCGCGGATGCCGGCCTGCAGGATGCTTTGACCGGGGACGAAGCGGCGATCCGTCCGCGCATCGGACGTGCGCACGCCCTGGCCTTTTTCCAAAACGTAGTCGACGATGCTGCGCGAGACGGGCATCCGCGCGCTCTGGTCGGCCCGCCGGCCGTAGCTCACGACCTTGGGCACGCTTTTGCCAGTCTCCGGATCGGTCACCAGCATGCAGCCACGATCGGCGCCGACTACGCCGATCGTCAGGTTGAGGATTCGTTGCAGCAGTTGATCGAGGGAGATCGCCGGGCTGACGGCTTCTTCTGCGATGCGATAAATGGCCTGCAGGTTGGACAGCTCTTGCGCGTGCGCGCTGCCACTCATCGCCGTTTGTTCGGACAGGGTTTTGGCGACTTCTTGTCCCACCTCGCTGACGATGCTCGCCTGGTCGTCCGCGTTCGGCCGGCTGACGAGATCGATGCGGTCGGCCGCTTCACGCCCCGGCGCGACGGCGTTGGACTGATGGAACAAGAGCACCGTGCCGCCCAGCTGCACCTGGTCCCCATCGTGCAGCTCCTTCATGCGAATCGCGGCGCCGTTGACGAACGTTCCGTTGGCGCTGCCCCGGTCTTTGACAACGAACGCGCCATCCACGAATTGGATGACCGCGTGTTGCCGGGAAGCTTCGTCGTCGCCGACGCGAATTTCGTTGCGGAGACCGCGGCCCAAGCTGACAGGCTTTTCGCCGATCTCAAAGCGGGAACCCTGGTCGGCCCCGCGGATCACGAGGAGCGTCGCCTTCGCCGGCCTGGTTCTCTCGTCCGTTGCCACGTCGACTCGACCTGGAAGCGTCCTGTCCATGCGCCGGGCGGCTCCGTGATCCGCACTTCGGCCCGCGGGAGCATTGCCAACATCATAGCAACGACGGCAATCGCAGGTCCAAAGTCCGGGTTTCACTCGACATTGGGAAATCGGCCGCCCAATGTCAACACCCGGCGCGCAACGTCATTACGGCGAACGGGCATTGAATCCGAGACGGAGCGAACTCGAGAAGAGAGACGAGCGCGCGTCAGGCAGCATCCGCGGCCGACAGCAGCCGCTCGATCGTGCGGATTAGCTCGCCGTACTGGAACGGCTGTTCGAGGTAATGATCCTCGGTGGCCGTCTCGCAGGCGTCGTGTACCTTCGTCGATCCGATGACGATCCGCGGCACGTTCTGCCACCCGGCGGGGGCAGCGGCGGGCGCAGGATCTTCGTCGACGTGCAGCACCATTACGCTCGGCCGGCGCTTCGAGGCCAGCTCATCGGCTCCCGCGCTGCGGATGCGGTCGACGGACAGACCGCGAGGCTCGAGCACGGCTCGCAACACTTCTTCGGTTTCCGAGAGTCCGTCGACGACAAGAACGCGCTGCTGAGCCGTCACGGGATTTCTTTCTCGGACAATCGGCTGGTTCTCGCTCAGGGCGAGAAGCGATTTTTGGGTTGCGTCGCAGGTCGGGTTGAGAGTCGGAGTTGGTTCGTGGGGCGGGAGAATATCGCGATCGCGAATGCGTGTTAAGAGCAAAATCGCATTCGCGCGCGGGTCGGCGCACGGCGCTGGAAATGGGAGAAAAACCCGGAGATTTTCGCAGTTTTTGCCTTGCGGCCGACTGTAAAAATTACAACGACCGAGCGAGGGCTTCGTGCCTTCATTTCGGTGCCATGCGGATCGCGCCGTCGAGGCGGATCGTTTCGCCGTTGAGCATTTCGTTCTCGACGATGTGAGCAGCGAGCGCGGCGAACTCGTCGGCCCGGCCGAGTCGCGAGGGGAAAGGAATCTGCTGGGCGAGCGATTTGCGGACCTCTTCGGAGAGTTGTCCCAGCATGGGCGTCTCGAAGATGCCGGGTGCGATTGTCATCACGCGAATGCCGGAGCGCGAGAGGTCGCGAGCGATAGGCAGCGTCATTCCGACCACGCCCCCCTTCGACGCGCTGTAGGCCGCCTGCCCGACTTGCCCGTCGAAGGCTGCGACAGACGCCGTGTTAATGATCACGCCCCGCTCGCCGGACGCGTTGGGCTCGCCCTTGGACATCGCGGTCGCAGCCACCGCAATCATGTTGAACGTGCCGATCAGGTTGACGTTGATCACCCGCGAGAACGACTCGAGCCGATGCGGCCCTTCTTTGCCCACGGTCCGCTCGGCGAGCGCGATTCCCGCGCAATTGACCAGCCCGTGCAGCCCGCCCAACTCCTTGAGGGCCGTTTCGACCGCACGCTCAGCCGAGGCCCGGTTGGTGACGTCGGTCTCGACGAAGCGGACCTTCGGTCCGAGTTCGGCCGCGAGCGCTTCGCCTGCCGCCTTTTGCACGTCGGCAATCACCGCCCGCCCGCCGCCGGCGACAAACCGCCGCACGCAGGCGGCTCCAAGTCCCGATCCGCCGCCCGTGACCAAGAACGTGTGATCGGCGATCTTCATGATGGGAGATCCGTTGGGTCTAAATGACTGCGCGCGACTTTGGGAATCTGGCTGAATGCCCCCTCACCCCAAGCCCCTCTCCCGCGAGGGGAGAGGGGAGAGGGATTGCAGGGTGCTAATGAGGGCGGCACTGCTTAGATGCGTTCGATGATCGTGGCGGTCGCCATGCCGTGGCCGATGCACATCACCTGCAGGCCGGTCTTCCCGCCCGTCGTTTCCAGGCCGATCAGCATCTTGGACATCAGGCCGGCTCCTGTTGCTCCCAGCGGATGGCCGTGTGCGATGGCACCGCCCCACGGGTTGACCCGTTCCATACGGGGCTTCAACTCGCGGGCCCAACTGAGGACGACCGTGGCGAACGCTTCGTTGATTTCGATCCAGTCGAGATCGTGGATCGTCATCTTGGCCCGTTCGAGCGCTTTGCGCGTCGCCGGGATCACGCCGGTGAGCTGCATCATCGGATCATCACCGACGGCCACCTTGGCCAGAAAGCGGGCCCGCGGTTTGAAGCCGTCGGCCTTGGCCGTCTCCCGGTCGCCGACCAGGATAGCAGAGGCGCCGTCGGAAATCTGGCTCGAGTTGCCGGCCGTGACCACGCCGTTGCCGTTCGGACGGAACACCGTGGCGAGCGACTTCATCTTCGCCATGTCGAGCTTCTCGCGAATGCCTTCGTCGCGTTTGAGCTCGAACGATTTGCCGTCCGCGTCGATCCCTGGCGTCGGCAGGATTTCTTTGTTGAAGTTCTGCGCGGCGGCCGCGCTCGCCTTCCGGTGACTTTCGGCCGAGTACTGATCGACGTCGTCGCGGGTGATCTGCCACTTTTCGGCGATCCGCTCGGCGCTTTCGCCCTGGTGAATCAGGTCGAATTTTTCCAGCACGGCCGGGTTGAGCTTCTCATAGCCGCCGCCGATGTCGCTGAACATCGGCACGCGGGTCATGCTCTCGACACCCGCACCGATCGCGTACTTGGCATCGCCCGCCGCGACTTCCTGAGCGGCAAAGTGCACCGCCTGCTGGCTCGAGCCGCACATGCGGTTGAGCGTGACGGCCGGCACCGAAACGGGGAAACCGGCCAGAAGCACGCCGAGCCGGCCGACGTTCGCACCTTGCTCACCGACCTGTTGCACGACGCCCGTCACCACGTCTTCAATCTTCGACGGGTCAATGCCGGCGCGCTTGGCGAGGCCCCGCAGCGCGTGGGCCAACAGAACGTCGGGACGCGTCTCGCGAAAGGCGCCGTTTCGCTTGGCGAACGGAGTCCGCGCGACTTCGAGAATCACCGGTTCAGCCATCGTCATTCTCCCCCAGCCTCATGTCTTGGATTTTCACGGGTGGGTGGCTGGGGTCGAACCGCTTCGGTTCGCACCCCAGGCTGCCGCCCCCCGTCGTTGAACACTGGGGGCTCGCTGCGCTCGACCCCAGCCACCCGACTTTCGTTTCGTTCTTCTTCGCCTCGACATCACTCGCGAACGGCGACGATCGGTAAATCGTGCTCAGCCGCCCACGTTTCCCACTCGGCCGACGTGCGCCTGGCAAACGCGACCCCCAGCGCTTCGTGCGTGAACGATTCGGCTGCCAGCTCGCGCGTCAGCCGCTCGGCAAAGTGCTGCTCGAGCGCCGCCACGGCAATCCAGCCGTCGGCCGTCCGGTAGAGATTGTATCCGGGCCACGCGCCGCCGAGCAGTCCCGACGCCAGCGTCAGCCCGTGCTGGTGAGCCGTCGCAAACCTCGCGGCGGCTTGGGCCAGACTGACTTGCGCAAAACCGGCCACCCCGGTTCGCTCACGAGCCACCAGCAACGAAACGCCAGTCGACACCGCTTCCTCCGCGCCGCCCAAATCGGCGATCAGCGTCCGCGGCATTTCCGGAGGCGACACCAGCCCCAGCGTTGCCTGGTACGTGAGATCGTGCCCGGGCCGATTCTCGTCCGGAGGCTCGTGCCCGATGATGGCCACCTGGCACAGCCGAAGGAATTCCTGGTGCAGTGTGCTCCAGCCGAGGCCCAAGCGATCGAGCGCGGCGGGGCGCGACGAAGTCAGCAGCAAATCGCTCTCGGCCAGCAGCGGATCGAGACGCGCCCGCTCGGCGGCTTCCTTCAGATCGAGCTTGAGGACGGCGACGTTTTCATGCAGCGCGCCGTACCAGGCCGCGCAGCCGCGAGCGAGTGGATCCCCGTCGGGCGGCTCGATCTTGGTGACGCTCGCGCCCAGATCGCGCAGGCGGCCGGCAGCGACCGGTCCCGGTAGATTGATCGCCAGACTGACGACTTTCAGTCCGGCCAGCGGTTTCAACCCTGAAGAAGATGGATCCGGCATGGTGGGAGGGCGAAGCTCCTGCTGAGCCGGTATTTCATTCTGGGCCTGGGCCTGGGCGTCGGCTCGGCGGGAGCCTCGCCCTCCCAAATCACAGTTCGTCCGCGGCGGCCAGCCACGGAGTGATCGATTGCTTGGCCGACAGCAGCTCGGCCGCCGTGAAGTAGATTTCAATCTCACGTTTGGCGGCGTCCGGTCCGTCGCTGCCGTGCATCAAGTTCATTTGGCGGCTCACGCCGAAGTCGCCGCGGATCGTGCCCGGCGGGGCCTGGCGGCCGTTCGTCGGCCCCATCATGGCTCGCACGACGGCGACGGCGTCCGGTCCTTCAGCCACGAGAGCCACCACTGGACCCGACGTGATGAATTTTTCCACGAGCGGATAGAACGGCTTATTCACGTGCTCGGCATAGTGCCGCCGCGAAAGCTCGGGCGTGACCTGCAGCAGCTTCATGCCGACGATTGCCAGGCCCTTGTCCTCGATGCGGCTGATGAGACGGCCGGCGAGGCGGCGCTCGATGGCATCGGGCTTGATCAGAATGAGAGTCCGCTCGCTGGGCATGATGAGTCCTGTGCTTAGCGGCCCGCCAACGCGGGCTCTGCGCCGCGCATCAGCGTCCGAAATTCTTCGAAGAGATAGTGGCTGTCGTGCGGACCGGCGGAGGCCTCCGGATGGTACTGCACGCTGAAGGCCGGATAGTCGCGGTGCCGCAGCCCCTCGACGGTTTGATCGTTCAGGTTGACGTGCGTGATCTCGACGCGGTCAGAGAACGAATTCGCATCGAGCGCGAACCCGTGGTTCTGACTGGTGATTTCGACTCGGTTCGCCCGGCGGTTCAAGACCGGCTGGTTGGCGCCCCGGTGTCCGAACCTCAACTTATAGATGGTGCCGCCGCAGGCCATTCCCAACAGCTGATGCCCCAGGCAAATGCCGAAGATCGGCGTCTTGCCCATCAGCCCCTGAATAGCCGTCACCGCGTAATCGAGCGGGCGCGGATCGCCGGGACCATTGGACAAGAACACGCCGTCCGGATTGAGGGCCAGAATCTCGTCCGCCGTGCTCGTACCCGGGACGATCGTGACGCGACAACCGAGCGAACGCAGGTGTCGCGGGATGTTCCATTTCATGCCGTAATCGACGGCAACGACGTGCAACGGTCGCTCGGCATCGCCGTCCTGGGGCGACGCTTGGGGCGTCTTGCCGTCGAGCGGCCGAAAGCCGAGACCGAGCGACGACAGTCCGTCCTGCCACTCGGTCGACGCCTCGGGCATGACCTCACGGATGAGATCCTGGCCGACCAGCTCGGGGCTGGACTGGGCTTTGCGGACGAGGCTCGCATCGTCGAGATCGCTCGTCGACAGCACGCCGGTCATCGCGCCTTGCACCCGAATCCGCCGCACGAGAGCCCGTGTGTCGATTCCTTCGAGGCCGATGATGCCGGCTTCGCGGAGGTAGTCGTCGAGTGATTTGTTCGCGCGGAAGTTGCTCGGCTCGCGGCACAGCTCGCGGACGATAAAGCCCCGCAGCGACAGACCGCGGCTCTCGACGTCTTCCAGATTGACCCCGTAATTGCCGATCAGCGGGTACGTCATCGTGACGATTTGCCCGCAGTACGAGGGGTCAGTGAGGATTTCCTGGTAGCCGGTCATGCTCGTGTTGAACACGACCTCCCCAAAAACTTCCCCCTGCGCGCCAAAGCCGATGCCGGTGAAGACGGTGCCGTCGGCCAGTGCAAGTTTTGCCGGATGAGGCATGCGGTTTTTTGTAGCAGAGCCCCGGAGCAAAGAAAAGCGACGGTCGGCGGCCTTTGGAGTCTCAGCGCTGCCGCCCGCGTCTCGCGCGGTTTGGCCTGAGAGTTCTCGCTCCAGTAGCTTCGAGCGACGGGCTTATTGCTCGTGCGTGACGACGAACTCGTCAAAGCGGAGCTGTCCTTTGCCCCGATCGCCGATGCTCGTCAGCAGTTGCTCCATCAACCCGCGGAACCGGGACTGCCTCACGGAGTAAAAGTTGTGCTTGCCGTCACGGCGCGCCTTGATCAATCCGGCCACGCGGAGCAGGGCGAGGTGATGGCTGACCGCTGGCTGGCTCTGGCCCAGGCGATCGCAGAGCGCGGTGACGTGCAACTCGCCCTCGCGGGTGAGGTAGACGAGAATCCGCAGCCGCGTTTCGTCGGAGAGGAGCTTGAAGACCTGGACCAGCTCCTTTTCCAGTTCGCTCGACAATTCGGGAAACCGGGATTCGGGCTCGCGGACTGCGGCAACGGGATTGACGGCTGACGGATGGACGGCCGATACGTGCTCGGTCGCCGGGGCTTCGATCAGATTGGTGGTCATCGGTTCTTCTGGACTCTCTTTCGCAGGCTCATCGCGGCCGTCCCGTCGGGCATGCTGGGCCGGTCGAGAATCGTCTGCCAACGGTGCAATCCTTTCGTGAGCCGTGGCTTAAAAGGCGATTGCCCCCCAAGCACCGGCGGCTTCCACAGCGGAAGCCGACTCAGCTTCAGTCCTTGAAATCCCGAGTCAAATAACTGATGCACGTCGCGAAAATGAACGACTCCGTTTGATTCGCTGGAACTGCCGCCGGAACGCCGAGTTCTCCCGGAACGAACGGAACCCGGGACGAACACGTATCCGCGTCAATGCGAAAACCGGAACCGACGGACCATTTCGTCGAATTGGTCGAAACGACCGAGAGACAAGATCAACGGGAGATGTAGAATCTCACGCCAGACGTCCGGGAGAATCGCCACAAATGCAAGACCGACTTGCCGCAACAGCGCTCTTTCGTCCGTGCGTCTGGGGCCTATTATGGCAGTCTCCAAATCGGTCGTCAATGATTGTCCGACGAATTTGCGAACGTCGTTTCTCTGAGAAAACCGGCCAGAAATCCCGCAAAAACCGTAAAGGCCGATGAACTCGAAAAAGCCCGGCGTCGGGCAGTTTTGTCGCTCGTGACACAAGCCGGCCATGGCTTTACGAGATAAGATTCACACTGGTTGATTCGAGTTCCCCGGTCAATCGGAATCCGATGGACAAACAGCTGCGATTGGAGATCCTTCCCCAGCCGGACCACTTGACGTGCGGCCCGACCTGCTTGCAAGCCGTCTATCGCTTTTTTGGCGACTCGATTTCTCTCAACCAGGTCGTCGACGAAATCCCCCAGCTCGAGGACGGGGGCACGCTGGCCGTCGTGATGGCCTGCCACGCGCTCAAGCGGGGCTATAGCGCCACGATTGTCACGTACAACGTGCAGGTGTTCGATCCGACCTGGTTCAAGTCGAGTGCCCCGCCGCTGGCCGAACGACTCGACGCTCAGCGCCAGGTCGCCGACTCGTCGAAGGTCCAGCTCGCGTGCCGTGAATATCTGGACTTTCTGCACCTGGGCGGTAAACTTCGCATGGAAGATCTGACCAGCGAGCTGATCCGGAGGTTTTTGAAGAATTCGACGCCGATTCTTACCGGTTTGAGCGCCACGTATCTGTATCGCGCCAAACGCGAGCTGGGACGGGACTCGGTTCCGGACGACGTGCGCGGGTTCCCGGTCGGTCACTTTGTCGTGCTCTGCGGCTACGATCAGTCGAACCGCACGGTGCTGCTGGCTGATCCGCTTCACCCCAACCCCCTCGGCAACGAACAAACTTACGCCCTGGGAATCGACCGCGTTAAAAACGCCATTCTGCTGGGGATCGTGACGCACGACGCGAATCTGCTAATCATCGAGCCACGGACGAATCGCAAGCGAGTACCGAGTGCGGATTCTCATCATCGCGAATAGCCATAAGGAATGGCCGTTTCGCATTCCCGACGTGGACGTTGTGGACGCCCGGGCTTATCTCACCCAGCCCGAGTTCAGCGAAGGCCGCAACGTCAAGGTCTTCAACCTCTGCAAGTCGTACCGCTATCAGACGGTCGGCTACTACGTCTCGCTGTTGGCCGAGGCCCGCGGCCACAAGCCGCTGCCCAGCATTACGACGCTGCAAGATCTTCGCTCGCAGGCGATGATGCGGATTGTCTCCGAAGAGCTGGAAGACCTGATCCAGCACAGCCTCGGGCCGATTCAATCCGAGCGGTTCACACTGAGCATCTACTTCGGGCGGAACCTGGCCAAGCGCTACGAACGCCTCAGTTTGCATCTCTTCAACCTGTTTCAGTCGCCCCTGCTGCGAGTGCAGTTCAAGCGCTATAAGAAGTGGGTGATCCGCAACGTGGCCACGATCGCGGCCAGCGAAGTGCCTGAGGGGCATTGGCCGTTCGTGCTGGAGGTTGCCCGCCAGTATTTCGAGGGTCGCCGCGGCGCCCAGCGCAAGCGGGCCCGCATGCGCTACGACCTGGCCATTTTGCACGACCCGGACGAAGCCGAGCCCCCCTCCGGGCCCGACGCGCTCAAGAAATTCATCCGCGCGGCCGAGAGCCTGGGCGTGCGGGCCGAGCTGATTACGCGGGACGACTACGCCCGCATCGCCGAGTTCGATTCGCTCTTCATCCGCGAAACGACGGCCGTCAACCACCACACGTATCGCTTTGCCAGCCGCGCTTCGAGCGAAGGCCTGGTCGTCATCGACGACCCGGTGTCGATCGTTCGCTGCACCAACAAGGTGTATCTCGCCGAGCTGCTGAGCCGGCACGACATCCCCACTCCCAAAACCGTCGTCATCCATCGCGACAATGCGAACGACTGCGTGAGGGAGTTGGGGTTCCCGCTGGTGCTCAAGCGGCCCGACAGCTCGTTCTCCCGCGGCGTCGTCAAGGTGGCCACGCCGGCGGAGCTCCACACGCAGCTCGAGCAGCTCTTCGAGGATTCCGACCTGCTCGTCGCGCAGGAATTCCTGCCGACCACGTTCGACTGGCGAATCGGCATTCTCAACCGCAAGCCGATCTTCGCCTGCAAATACTTTATGGCCGCCGACCACTGGCAGATCGTTCGTACGGACGTCAACGGTGACGGCCGTTATGGAAAGTCCGAGACGATTCCGGTCGAGCTCGCACCACGGCGGGCGGTGAGCGCGGCCCTCAAGGCGGCCAACCTTATCGGCGACGGACTTTACGGCGTCGACGTGAAGGAGTCGAACAAGAAGTTCTACGTGATCGAGGTCAACGACAATCCGAACATCGACGTCGGAGTGGAAGACGCCGTGCTGCGCGATGAAGTCTACAACCGCATCATGGAAGTCTTTCTGGATCGCATCGAACGCAGCAAAGCGGGAATTGGCGCCACATGAGCTCGGCCGAACCGTTCCACCTGTTTCAGGCGTTCGGCGTCGAGCTGGAGTACATGATCGTCGATGCGAAATCGCTCGACGTGCGGCCGATCACCGATCGGGTGCTGCAAGCGGTGGCCGGGGAAATCACGTCCGACTTTGTTGATGGTGAGATCACCTGGTCGAACGAGCTGAGCGCGCATGTCATCGAGGTCAAGACCACCGATCCCGCGCCGTCTTTCGACTCTTTGCCCCAGGCCTTCCACGGTAGCGTGCAGCGCATCAACTCCGTGCTGGAGCCGCTCGGCGCGCGGCTGATGCCCTCGGCCATGCACCCCTGGATGGACCCGCACCGCGAGATGGTGCTCTGGCCGCACGAGAACAGCTCGATCTACGAGGCGTTCAACCGCATCTTCGATTGCCGCGGGCATGGCTGGGCCAACCTGCAGGCCGTCCATTTGAATCTTCCCTTCAGCGGCGATGCCGAGTTCGCCCGGCTGCACGCGGCGATTCGCGTGCTGCTCCCCTTGTTGCCGGCGCTCGCAGCCAGCTCTCCCTTTATGGACGGCAAGGCGGCGGGCCTGCTCGACGCGCGACTGTCCGTCTATCAACAGAATTGTCGACGCATTCCGGCGGCGACCGGCCGCGTCGTGCCGGAGCCCGTTTTCTCGTCGGCCGAATATCATCGGCTGATTCTCGAACCGCTTTACGCGGACGTCGCGCCCTTCGATGCCGAAGGCGTGCTGCAGGACGAATGGCTCAACTCCCGCGGCGCCATCGCCCGCTTCGGCCGGGGAACCATTGAAATCCGCGTGCTCGACGTGCAGGAGTGTCCCCAAGCCGACGTCGCCATCTGCGCGCTGATCGCCGACGTGCTCGAAGCGCTGACGACCGGCAAATGGGGAGACCCCGCTCAGCTCGAGACCTGGCAGACGGAAACGTTGTACGGTTCGCTGCAGAACACAATCCGCAATGCCGACCGGGCCATCGTCAGCGACGCCGACTATCGGCGGCTCTTCGGTTTCCCAGGACATCAAGCGGTCACGGCGGGCGAGATTTGGCGACATCTGGCGAGTGCCGTTGATCGACACGCGCGCTCGCGGCACAGCAACATTCGTCCGGCTCTCGAAACTCTGCTCGAGCGGGGACCATTAGCGCGGCGGATTCTGACGTCCGTGGGGCCCGATCCTTCGCGCGAGCGGCTGGCGACCGTCTATCGCGAGCTGTGCGATTGCCTGGCGGCCGGCCGGATGTTCCTGGGCAAGGACGTGGCTGCGACTTGAACGACTTCGTCATCGTGACGTGCGAACACGGCGGCAACCGCGTTCCGGCGGCCTTTGCCCGGCTGTTCCGTCCGCATCGCGAGTTGCTGCAAAGTCACCGCGGCCATGATCCGGGCGCTCTCGACCTGGCCCGCGCCTGCGCTCGCCGGCTGGGCGCGCCGCTGCACTTTGCGACGGTCACGCGGCTGCTGGTCGAGCTCAATCGCTCCTCGAATCATCGGGCCCTCTTTTCGTCGATTACGAAATCGCTTCCGCCCGACGTCCGCGCGGCGCTGGTGGAGAAGCACTACCTCCCTTATCGCCGTGAGGTCACGGCCGACATGGCGCGAGCGATTGCGGCCGGCCACCGCGCGGTCCACTTCTCGATGCACACCTTCACTCCCGTGCTCGACGGTGTCGAGCGCCGTGCCGACGTCGGGTTGCTCTACGATCCGCGGCGTCCCGGCGAAGTGGCCCTCTGTGCGGCACTGCGTCGCGTTCTCCTCTCGCTGCGGCCCGATCTGATCGTTCGCATGAACTACCCCTACCAGGGGAAAGCGGACGGCTTCACCACGGCTCTGCGGAAGAGCTGGCAGGCGATGGCCTACGTCGGCATCGAAATCGAAATCAACCAGAAGTGGCCGCTAGGCAAGCGAGGCGCGTGGCGACGGCTCGTGCGCGACGTGTCGCAGGCTATCGAAACGGTCGTGCGGCCGTCCGCACATCCGGGCCCGAGCCGTTAAACTCGTGCCATGAAGGTGAAGTCCCGGCCCGAGGATTTTCGCGTCGAAGAATTGGCCGAGCCGCGCTTGGACGGCGGCCCCTTCGCGCTTTATCGCCTGGAAAAACAGTCGATCGGCACACCCGAGGCGATCGACGCGATCTGTCACGCCTGGCGGCTGCGGCGGGAAGCGGTTGGCATCGGCGGCCTCAAAGATCGTCACGCCGTCACGACACAGTTCGTCTCGATCGAGTCAGGCCCGCGTCGTCCGCTGGCCCAAAAGAGCTTTTCGCTTGCCTACCTCGGTCAGACGTCGCGCGAGTTCACCTCCAAGGACATTCTGGCGAACCGATTCGAGATCGTGCTGCGCGATCTCGCGACGAGCGCGGCGGAGGCCATCGTTCGCGAACTCCCGAGCGTGATCGCCGACGGCGTGCCGAACTATTTCGACGACCAGCGCTTCGGCTCGGTCGGCGAATCGGGCGATTTCATTGCGCGGCCCTGGTGCCTGGGAGACTACGAACGCACGCTCTGGCTGGCCATTGCCGAAGCCAACGAGCACGACCGGGGCGACGTCCGCGACGAAAAACGGGTCTTCCGCGAGCGTTGGGGTGACTGGCCCGCTTGTCGTCACGCGGCCGTCCGACCCGTCAGTCGCGCGGCCTTCGAGCGATTGTGCCGTCAGCCGTCCGATTTCCGCGGAGCCTTTGTTCGCATTCCCCAGCCCGATCGACGGATGTACCTCGGCGCGTTTCAAAGCGCGATTTGGAACCGCATTCTGGCCGAAACGATCCGCCGGGCAGTCGATGAGGCTGAACTGTTCGAGGTCGAAATCGCCCGCCAGCGTTTGCCATTTTATCGGGCCCTGACTCCGTCGACCGCGGCGGAGACTCTTGCCCAGCCACTCCCGTTGCCATCGGCCCGTGAGCGCCAGGAATTGGGTCCGCGGGCCGAATTCTACGATCGCGTGGCGGCCGAGTTCGGCCTGGAGTGCCGCACGCTCCGCGTCAAATACCCCCGCGACAGCTTCTTTTCGCGAGGCAGCCGTGCGGCCCTGTTTCAGCCGCAGTCCCTCTCGGAGACAGTCGCCCAGGACGAGTTGGCCGAGCGGACGGGGCCAGGACACCGCAAAATCACCCTGCGCTTCGACTTGCCCCCCGGCTGTTATGCGACCGTCTTGATCAAGCGGGTGACCGCTTCCTAGGAGATAACTGGGGCTTCGACTTCCGCCCTCGGCCCCCAGTGAGTACCATGACTCCCCCGCCGAAGCTGATTTCGGCCCGGCAATCGACTGCCGCTCACTCAATTGTTGACGTAGAAGCTCGCGCCATGAAACTCACGAAGAAGCAAAAACGAAAGTTCCGCCGGCGCGCCAAGCTCCGTCAAACCTTGCGAGCACTCCGCAAGAGGAGCTGAAGCAACTCGCTTCAGACGCCTGCAAAGCACGCTGTCACAGAAGCCCACGGTCCGTGTGCGTCGCGAGCAGGCGCGTGCTGTCACCGACCGTCCGCCACCTTGGCGGTCAGGTAGCGTCTCGACACAAAGTCCGTGGCGCGTAGCGGGGCGTGGCAGTGGATGCACGACTGGGTATGGTCGGTCGTGACAATGGTCGCGTCGCTGTTCAAAACGAAGAACTGCCAGTCCCCAGCCTTCGTGTTATAGCCCTTCCCGCGTTTCAGCATTCCCGTAAACAACAGCGGTTTCGTGCCGGCGGCGTCCGCGAACTTTTCCTTGAGAATCACGGTGCCCAGGGGATAAAGGCCTTTGCCGGTCTTCATCGCGTCGGAACCGCGTGACGTGACAAACACGTGAATCCATTTCCCCTCGTGCGGATCCTGCGGATCTTTTTGCGGATCAAATTGAGTGGCGGGCCGACACCCCCACGCGGCTATACTCGTGATCGGAAATGGTTCACGCGTGACGCGCACGAACTTATCCTCCCGGGCTGACTCCCCAGCGCCGATTTCGCGGAGCCGATACTTGATCGAGGCCAAAACCCCTTGGGGCAATTCCGTCTCCTCGGCGGACCGCTTCAGCGATTCCCCTGCAGCCGCACCTCGCGAAAGGGCAAGGACGAGCGAGAACACGGTGCCCGCAACTACGAGAGCAATCGCGCACAAGCCAACTTGGGTTCGCATAGGTTCAACCTTCGGGACTGGTCTGTCCCACCGAAAGAGGCGCTGCGACACTAGTCGCATATTCGACGCTCGGAGTTTGGATTTGGTTTCATGCGGATTGGGCATCCCCCAATTGCCGCAACAGCTCCAGCGAAAATATCCCCGAGCTGTGCCGAGCCCCCGGACCGTTTCTGAACGCGGTGGACCGAGCGGCCCGCAAAATTGGTACAAGAAAATTGGTACGCCTATCTATCAGTTTTCAGTGTACCGACCCAATTTTGGTCCTGAACGACGGTTTTGTCATCCCGTCCCGGCTCTGCGACGACTCACCATTGCTCGGCATGGACCGACGGCGCATCGCTCCCGTCGCGAACGACGAAGATCGCCCTAATTCGATTGAACCATGGTTTGCCGATTGGCCCAAGATCAGTTTTTTCGGCTTGTGGGAGCACCGGCTTCCGAAGAAGCAGCCGCTCGAGAATCCGTGAGACTGTCCGGGAATTCTGAGGAAGCTTCGCGTCCGGCTCCGCCAAGCATAGCGTGCGGCCCGCAAGAGGGGCCGACATCGGACCGTCCGATAATCGGCCGTAAAAACCGCTGGGCACCAGAGGGGTCGCACGTTCACCAAATGGCGTATGCGTAATTCCCAACGGGCCGCTTCGACCATGCCGTTGTGCAGTCGCTCGGCGCTGCCGGCGAGTTTCACGGTTTGGCCCCAGTGCGGCGGCCGATGGACGCGGTCGATCCGCTCGGCGTCGAGATCCCGTAGCGATAGTGGATGTAATCGATCAGGAATTTCTGGTACATCGGCGCGCCCGGTTGCGCTCCCCACGAGCGGCCCGACGTCGTGCTCCAGCAGTGCATGCCGAACTCGCCGATCTCAAACCCCAGGTCTTTTTTCGTGTCGTAGATCTCGGAGAGAAACCACGGATCGGCCGACGTCGCGCGGAAGCCGAGCCGCACGTGCGAGGCGTCGAGGCACTGGATCAACAGGCCCAGCGGCTTGTGCGCCAGGATCGATTCGGGGACCTCGCTGGGAAAACGGAGCCGGAACGTCGCGCCCGGAAACGGTCGGTGCCGCTTCGCCTTGGGATCGTTTTCAACTCCCGGCGTCCACATGCCCCGCGACTTTCCCTGTTTGTCGATCACGATGAAATTCATCCAGTAGTTCCACGGCCCTGAATCGTCGGGCGGGATGAAGCTGGTCTCGATCTCCCAGGGGGGCGGATAGACGGACAGATTGAGCGACGAACCGCCGGCCACGGCAAAGCCGGTGCCGATGTCGGGGCCCAAGAGTTTCAGCATCAAGTACCCCGGATACGAGTGCGTGTCCATGATCGTGCACTGCTCCTGGACCTGCCACTTGCCGAGATAGCCGACGATGTTGAAATCATCGGAAAGCTCCTCGAAGGGCCGCGGCGTCGAGCCCAAGAAAACGCAATAGTCGACGTAATACTCGTACGCCGGGTTGGGCGGCTCGGGCTTGGCTGAATGGACCGTCGTCATTTGCGAGGCGCCGTTCCCCAAAAAGAGCGGATGCGGGCCTTTCACCTGCGGCAGGTTGCGGCACAGGACGTCGGGGATCCACCGGTCCGCGGAGATGATCGGTCCGATCTCCCAGATTCCGGTGATCTTGCCGTATTCCGAGCAGTCGATCGTTCGCATGTTCCAGCCGTGCGACGCGTCGAACTTGATCCCGACTGCAAGCGACGTCGGGCTGCTCACCACGCAGCGAAAAAAGATCTGCGGGCTGGCCGGGCCCGCGTATCGGGCTCCGTCGCCGATCCATACGTAGGGAATCCGCCAATCGCCCATCACAGTGCGGCCCAGGTCGCCGCGGCCCCACACCAAATACGTTTCGGGATGCGGTTCGGTCGAGAACTGAGGCAAGCCGACCCCCGCCTCGCCCGTCGAGCCGAGGTGCACGTCGAGCAGTTGAAACTCGTGCGTATTGGGCGGCCGCCTGGTGCGGTCGCGGGGCCACGTCGACGGATCGGAAAACGTGACCGCCACGTTGAGCCCGATCGCCGCGTTGACTTGCGTCTTGACGCCGACGCCGGCCGTCAGGTTGAAGCTTTGCACGAACGCGGTCTGAAATTCCCACGGCAGGCGGTACTCGCCGATGCCAATCGGCTTCTCGAGGAGGCCTTTGACGTCGTGTCCGTGGCCGGCCTCGCGAATCATCGCCAGGCCGGGATGCTCTTTGGTCGAGAAGTCCTTGATGTTCTCTTTGGGCACGAACATCCAGGGTGAGATCGACTTGCCCGGCTCGTCGAAGTGCTGGTTGAGGGCGGAAATCTCGCCCGCCGAGGCAGCGTGCGCGCCGACCAGTGCCGTCGCCATGATTCCGAACGCGAAGGTCCTGAAAGCCATCACTAGTCACCCAGTTGCCGCAACAGCTCGAGCGAATAGATTCCGGAGCTGTGGCCGTCGCTGAAGGAAATGGCGTAGGCGTAGTTCCCCACCGGCCGCATCGAGGCGGGTGCCAGGGGTCGCGCTTCGGCCGGCGAGAGCACGGCCAGCAGGGGTTGCGGCTTTGCCGGCTTGGAGCGCTCCATCCGGCAGGTCGCGCAGGGGCAGGCATCTCGCAGTTTTCGCCAGGAAATTCGCTGCGTCAGCCCATCGCTCCAGGTGATTTCCAGTGCGTCGCCGACGTTCTTTAAGTTCTGCGGTGCCAGGGTCATCGCGGGTCCGTTGTGGTGCCGTTCTCGTTTAAGAACGAGAATCGCCTATCATTATGTGCGACAATGCTTTGGAGCGGAACTGACCCTGCGAAAATTCCCGATGTCGGGAATTTTGACACATTTGATTGTCAATTAGGGGGCGGGTCCCTAAGATTGAGTGTCAACAGGGAGTTCCGACTTCGCGGACAAGATTTATGCGGCTCTCCATTCAACCCGGCGATCGACAATTCCTGGAACGCCTCCACGAAATGGGTGGCGGCACCGTTCAGGACATCTGCCACGCCCAGGGCGTGACTGCCACGGCCGTTCGCCATCGGCTGGTGCGGTTGCAGGAGGCCGGATTCGTCACCCGCGAGCTTGCGCCGTCCAAGCGCGGCCGCCCTCACCACGTTTATCGCGTGACGCGCAACGCGCTTCGCGAAATGGGGGACAACTACGCCGAGTTGGCTCAGATCCTCTGGCGTGAAATACGAAACATCGAAGAGCCGGCGATCCGCGAACGTCTGGCCAGCCGCGTGCAGAACGCGCTGGTCGACCAAATCCGCAAAGTTTCCCCGACTGCCCCGCTGAGCGTTCGGCTCGCGGAACTGGCGGCTGCCCTGCGGGAGCGCGGCTTTCAAGTCGACACGGACAATAGCGGTCTGTTGCCGGTCCTCCGCGAGAGCAACTGCCCCTATTACGAGCTGGCGTCCGAGGATCCGGGCATCTGCGAGTTGGAGCAGGCGGTGTTCCGCAAGGTGCTCAATGCCGACGTGCGGCTCACGCAATGCTGCCTCAATGGACATTCGTGCTGCGAGTTCCAGACAGGTGAATTGCCGACGGGCGAGTTTCAGACAGGTGAGCTTCAGGCGAGCGAGCCGGCCCTCGTGGGGAGCGGCGCATCGGGCGGCGGAATTGATTGAATTGTGAATCGACCTTGCTACAGTTGATGGACTTTTTCGCGGCCAAAACAGCTGAGAATTCGGGACATAGGACACGATCATGACGTGGATCGACGGGCGGTTTGAAGAGAACGTCATCACGACCACGCTCGAACAGGCCATGAACTGGGCCAAGCAATCGAGCGTGTGGCCGATGACCTTCGGACTGGCGTGCTGCGCCATCGAAATGATGGCGACCGGTGCGAGTCGGTTCGACCTCGATCGCTTCGGCGCTGGCGCCTTTCGCGCCACGCCGCGACAAGCCGACCTGATGATCGTCGCCGGCACAGTGACCTACAAGATGGCCAGCCGAGTGCGTCGCCTGTACGAGCAAATGCCCGATCCGAAGTACGTGATCGCGATGGGCGCCTGCACGGTCGGTGGCGGACCGTACTTCAAGTACGGCTATCACGTCGTGAAGGGCGTCGACCTGGTCGTGCCGGTGGATGTGTACGTTCCCGGTTGCCCGCCGCGGCCCGAAGCGCTGCTCGAGGGCGTGATGCGAATCCAGGATAAGATCAAGGCCCAGAGGATCACCAAGGGCACGCCGACCGTGCTGCCAGTGCCGCACCACAGCGGTTATGCGGCAGTCTCGGACCTGGTTGAAGTCTAAGCGAAGTTTGCGAAGCCCGGCTTCGGCGCTTTGAAGCCGGGCATAAAAATAAGGCGGGGGCGGAAACCACGGCCGCCAGTCCGCGAGTTACATGACAGCAAAGTGAGAGGCGCCGTCTCGATACGGCCAACAGGCACGATCGGGCGGGGCAAGAGCCGGCCGGCGCGCGAGCGAAAAACAGTCGGGGGACGAGTCGAGCATCATGAGTCAGTTGTTACGAATCTCGGATTTGCATGTCTCGGTCGAGGATCTGCCGATTCTCAATGGAGTCGATCTGGAAATCCGTACGGGCGAAATTCACGCCCTGATGGGACCGAACGGCTCCGGCAAGAGCACGCTCGCCTACGCCCTAGCCGGGCATCCGAAATACCAGATCACGGGCGGGAAAGTCGAAATCGACGGCACCGACCTGCTCGCGCTCGATCCGAACGAGCGGGCGCGGCTCGGCCTGTTTTTGGCCTTTCAATATCCGGTGACGATCCCGGGCGTGAAAGTGGCCGACTTCCTGCGACATGCGACGACCAACGTCCGCAATCCCAACCGCAAAGAGGGCGAAGGACTGATCGCCATGCGGGAGTTCCGCAAGGAGCTACGCTCGCGGATGGAAGAACTGGGCATCGAGCCCGAGTTCGCCCGCCGCTATCTCAACGACGGCTTCTCCGGCGGCGAAAAGAAGCGGATGGAAATTCTGCAGATGGCCATGCTCAAGCCCAAGTTCGCCGTGCTCGACGAGACCGACAGCGGGCTCGACAGCGACGCGGTGCGGGTCGTGAGCGAAGGCCTGGCCCGACTGGCCGGGCCCGAGATGGCCGTGTTGATCATCACGCACCACGAACGGCTGTTGGAATTCAACAAACCGCATCGCACGCACGTGATGCTCGCCGGCCGGATTGTCGAGACCGGCGACGCGGCCCTGGCCCACGAGCTGCACGCTCACGGTTATGGCGGCGTTCGCGAGCGGCACCCGGATGCGGCAGCACAAGAAAAGGCCGCTCTCGAGAATGCAGTCGCGAAAACGGCCGGCGACAAGCCGGCCGAAGTCGCGGCCACCTAGACACGAAACGAAACAGGCAAGAAACGACGCAGACAAAACACGAAAGAGTACCAAGAGGGCAAACCTGCCCCTGGAGACAGTTGTGGCAACTGATTTGAAGAGTGACGTTGGCGTCGGCGACTATCAGTACGGATTTCACGATCCGACTGATCAGTACGTCTTCAAGAGTCGCAAAGGACTCGACGAAGCGATCGTCCGCCAAATTTCCGAAATGAAGAACGAGCCGGCTTGGATGACCGAGTTCCGGCTCGAGGCGCTCAAGATCTTCTTTCAGAAGCCGATGCCGACCTGGGGCGGCAACCTGGCCGACCTCAATTTCCAGGACATCTTCTACTTCGTGCGGGCTTCCGAAGGGCAGGAGCGCGACTGGAGCGAGGTCCCCGAAGACATCCGCAAGACCTACGACCGCCTGGGTATTCCCGAGGCCGAAAAGAAATATCTCGCCGGCGTCAAAGCGCAGTACGAATCGGAAGTCGTCTACGGCAGCTTGAAGGAAGACCTCGCGAACAAGGGCGTGATCTTCACCGACACCGACTCGGCCCTCAAAGACCACCCGGAACTGTTCCGCGAGTACTTCGCGACGATCATTCCGTCGTCCGACAACAAATTCGCGGCCCTCAACTCGGCCGTCTGGTCGGGTGGCTCGTTCATTTACGTGCCCAAGGGCGTGCACATCGACTTCCCGCTGCAGGCCTACTTCCGGATCAACTCGGAGAACATGGGCCAGTTCGAGCGGACGCTGATCATCGTCGACGAAGGTGCCTCGGTGCATTACGTCGAAGGCTGCACGGCTCCGACCTACAGCTCCGAGAGTTTGCACTCGGCCGTCGTCGAAATCATCGTCAAGCGGAATGCCCGCTGCCGGTACACGACGATTCAGAACTGGTCGAGCAACGTCTACAACCTGGTGACCAAGCGGGCCGTCGCCTACGCCGACTCGGTGATGGAGTGGGTCGACGGCAACCTGGGCTCCAAGCTCACGATGAAGTACCCGGCCATCTACCTGATGGAGCCCGGCGCTCGCGGCGAGACTCTGTCGATCGCCTTCGCGGGTAAAGGCCAGCACCAGGACGCCGGCGCCAAGATGGTGCACTGTGCGCCGCACACGTCGAGCCGCATTGTCTCCAAGAGCATCTCCAAGTCGGGCGGCCGTGCGAGCTACCGCGGGCTGGTGAAGGTCAACCGCGACGCGAAGGAATGCAAATCGAACGTCGTGTGCGACGCGCTGATTCTCGACCCGACCAGCCGCAGTGACACCTATCCGTATATCGAAGTCGAAGAGGACCAGGTCTCGATCGAGCACGAAGCCAGCGTCTCCAAGATCGCCGAGGAGCAGCTCTTCTACCTGATGAGCCGCGGCCTGTCGGAGACGGAAGCTTCCTCGATGATCGTCACCGGGTTTATCGAGCCGCTCGTGAAGGAGCTGCCGATGGAATACGCGGTCGAGATGAACCGGCTGATCGAGCTGCAGATGGAAGGCTCGGTGGGCTGACGCCATGCCCGCTCCTTCGACCGCCCCGATTTCGACCGCTTCGGCGGCTCGTGAGCGCCGTCCGTCGGCCTTCGACCGGGCCGCGTTCGAGGCGTTTTTGACAACGCGCAACGAACCCGGCTGGATCACCGACGCGCGCCGGAAGGCGTTCGACCTCTACGCGCAAAAGCTCGACGAGCCCCTCGATCCGGAGGAATTCAAGCGGGTCGACCTGCGGGCGTTTCGGCCCGACGATTACCGGCTGATCCCCTCGACGGCAGCCGCCGCGTCGGCGGAGTTCGCGAGCCTCTTGGCCGACCGGGCCCGTTTCGCCGGCGGAGTGGCCCACGTGAACGGGCAAGCGACGCGGGCCACGCTTGACGAAGAACTGTCGCGGCAGGGCGTCCTCTTCGGCGACCTGGCGACGCTGGCGCGCGAGCATCGCGCGATCTTCGAACCGCACCTGATGACCCGCGCCGTCCGGCCCGAGACGAATCGCTTCTCCGCCTGGCACGCCGCCTTCTGGACCGGCGGCACCGTGCTCTACGTCCCCCGCCGCGTCGAGATCACAGAGCCGCTGCACAGCTTGATCGGCCTTTCGGAGGCCGGCGCGGCTGACTTTAGCCATACGCTCGTGATCCTCGAGGAAGATTCGTCTGCGACGCTCTTGGAAGAAACGGCCTCGGCTCATGCTGACGCCCCGGGGCTGCACGTCGGCGCGGTCGAGCTGTTGATTGGTCCGAACTCGCAGCTCCGTTACGTGCAGCTGCAGAACTGGAGCCCGCGGACCTACCACTTCGCCCACCAGGCCGGCCATGTCGACCGCGGGGCCCGCCTGCAGTGGACGGTCGGCGGCTTGGGCGCGCGGTTGGCCCACATCCATCAGCACGTCTCGCTCGACGGCGCGGGGGCCGAGGCGCAGGTCAACGGCGTCACCTTCGCCACCGACCGCCAGCACATCTCCTACTACACGCAGCAGACGCACCGGGCCCCCAGCACGACGAGCGACCTCTTGTACAAAGAGGTGCTCCGCGACAAAGCCCGCGTCACCTGGCGGGGCATGATCAAAGTCGAAAAAGCCGCCCAAAAGACCGACGGCTACCAGCGGAGCGACGCGCTTCTGCTCAGCTCAACGGCCCGAGCCGACTCGATTCCCGGACTGGAAATCGAGGCCGACGACGTTCGCTGCACGCACGGCGCCACGGCCGGCCGCGTCGACGAAGAGCAGATCTTCTACTGCATGTGCCGGGCGATGTCGCGATTCGAGGCCATGCACATGATCGTCGAGGGCTTCTTCCACTCGATCTACGACCGCATTCCGGTCGAAGCCGTCCGCGACACGCTAAGCAAGACGGTCGAACGCAAGCTGGGAATCGGCCGCTGACCATGCCCGATTTCGAGGAAATCGCCCGCGTCGACGAAATCCCGCCCGGCGGCCGCAAATCGGTGATCATCGACGAAACGCCCGCGCTCTTGTTGCGCGTCGGCGACGCCTTCTACGCCATCGAAGACGTCTGCACGCACGACGGCCAGCCCCTCACCGACGGCCCGCTCCAAGGCTGCGAAATCACCTGCCCCCGCCACGGAGCCCGCTTCGACATCCGCACCGGCAAACCCCTCTGCATGCCGGCGACCGAACCCGTGCGGACGTTCGAGATCGAGGTGCGTGGGAACGTGGTGTTCGCTCGCCCGCGCGACTAATAACACGAGGGCCCAGTAGAATCGGGCCATGAAACGAATCTCGCGGCTGTCTCCAATTCTCTCTCTAGCGCCGTTTATTCGTGGCGGTGCACTCGTCGCCTTCAATGTTGGTTCCGAGGGCACGATCTATTTGGTTGTGGCGCTTCAGCCGCTCGACTACCGCGAATCGGAATTGATCGCGAGTTTTCCGAAGACGATCTCCGCTCAGCCTCAAACCTATCGGGTCGTGGGCTTGGCCGGAAAAGAGATCGTTCTCGACGTGATAATCGAAAGAGAGCCATTCAATATCTACGACGTTCAACCGCTCCGTGATGAACTGCTCCTTGTTTGCGTGAGATCGCAATACAGGGGCCCGGCGACTTCGATCGCAACGGGCGAGTCTATAAGCGCGATGGAACCTTCGCCCGGGAAATCTTGCTGGGCGACGGCATTCAATCGGTTCAGACGACGTCCGCCGGTGTGGTTTGGACCAGCTACTTTGACGAAGGCGTTTTCGGCAACTTCGGCTGGCAGCGACCCGTCGGTGAGTGCGGACTCGTTGCGTGGAGTTCTGGCGGAGAAAAGCTCTATGAGTTCGAAGCCGGTGAGACATTAGACGCGATTTGTGACTGCTACGCGCTCAATGTCGAAACCGACAACGACGTCTGGCTCTACTACTACACCGAGTTCCCGCTCGTCCACTTACGCGACCGCAAGATTGTGGAATCCTGGCTGATGCCGGTCTCTGGGAGCAATGCATTCGCCATTTCGGGCAATCATGCGTTATTTCGAGGCGGCTACAAGGACCGAGACACGCTTCACCTGTTCCGCCTCGGCAACGATGGGGATGTGACGCCCGTCGCGGACATTGAACTGCAAACCGAGAAGGGCGACGCCCTCTCCGCGAGCCACGTGGTGGGCCGTGCTGACTCCATTCATTTCATTAGCGGCGATTCGCTGTACCGAGTTGATGTAGGCACCGCTGCGACATCGTGATGCGTTCCAGCCTGTGACGAGTGAGCCGAGCCATCGACACATGAACGACACCGTGTTTTGACTTCGGCGATCAAGTGTCCTCGCGCGCCGCCCCGATTCCCGCCGCTTTCACCGCGTACGACACCTTCGACCATCGCCACGCCCATAAGAGGCGATTCGCGCCCCAGAGGGCGACGATGGCGGCAGCGATCGGCAGGAGCCATTCGAGGATGCGGTTGGAGGAGCGTTCGAGGATGCCCGTCTTGGGGACGTAGATCGGCGTGCCGTCGGGTCCGGTGATGATTTCGCCTTTGTCGCCCAGGAGTTCATCCTTGTAGCGGACGAAGAGAGCCAAGCCGGCGGCGCCGAGCACGGTCTTCGGATGTTGCTCGATGAATTGGGCCACGCGCTTTAAGAGGCCCGTCTTCTCGGACGCGGGAAGGGCGGTGAAGCTCTTGGCTTCGCTGGACTTCACGAGTTGGATGACGGCGTCGGTGTCGTAGCGTTTGCTCGCCTGAACGCCGGCGGCGCCCAGCCTTTCGACAACTTCGACGCCGACTCCCGGATGCCGGGCGGCCGCTTCGAGCGCGGCGGGCGTCAATTCGCTGCCCAGTCGCTCGAGCACGGCCCGCTCCTCGGGACGCAACAGGGCGCGCAGGGCGCTCGGGGCCAGTTCGGGTGAGACGCGTTCGGCCAAGAGGGCGAGGCGCGGTGCGACTTGGGCCGCGCGAATCGCGTCGACGCCGTAGGCCTTGCTGAGCTTAACGAGCGTTTGGACGCCGGCCTCGCCGCTCTCGCGGGCTACCTGCTCGAACACGTCGCGCACGGCTGTTTCGCCGCCGAATTCGGCCAGCTCTTTCGCCATCGCCTTCGCGCCCTGCCGTTCGGCCTGGCCGGCGAAGAATTCAACCGCCTCTTTGGCGGCCGCCCGCACGAGCGTTCCCTCTTGCGCGTGCACCCGCCCGCGCGGCACGACGAACAACAGCGTGGCGAGGGGCAACAGCATCCAATTGCGAAAGCTTCTCATGGCCTGGCCTCACTAGAGCGCTCGCAGCGCCGCCTGTGTTTGAATGTCGTAGAACTTGTCGGCCGCGCGGTCGAGGGCCTCGCGGAAACCGACCCGCGCGGGTCGCTCCGCCGTGGCCGCCACGCCGTCGACCAGATCGCGTTCGAGATTGTCCAGATAATTCGTCAGCTGCTCAGTCAGATTGGTTTTGAATTTGTCGGTCACCCACCAGTCGACCACCGCGCCGACGGCCAAGCCGGCCCCGACGCCGACCACAGCCCCGATCGGTCCGCCCAGCCAACCCGCCGCTCCGCCGAGCGCGGCGCTGCTCGCCGTCGAAGAGCCCCCGGCCGCGGCCGCTTCCACGCCGGCGGTGACCGCTTCGGTGGCAACCACGCGGAGGATGAGCTGCGCGACAAGTTGCTCCGCGGCGAACCCGGCCACGCCGTTGCCGATCAGGTTGACGGTCGCATTCACCAGTGAATCGGTCGCATTGCTCTCGACGCGCTCGCCAATGAATCGATCGAACTCCCGCTGAAACGCCACGAAGTCAGGCTTGGCGAAATCCAGTTTCATGTCGGCCGTGGTGAGGGCGACGTTCATCTCGGCCAAGAGCCGATTGCGCGTCGCCGCCACATCGTCTTTGAACTCGCCCAGGCTCGCCTCGACGGCTTTTTGCAGCTCGTCCTGCGCGAGGATGTGCCGCTCGAACTTGGCGACCATGTAGTTCTTGACTTGCTCAGACTCGGCGTCGTCACCCGCCTTCCAGAAGTTCTGCCATTTGTCGCGCCCGAGGCGGCGAATAATGCCGAACCGGGTCCGCCAGGAGGAGACGTCATCGACGAAGCCGGGGATCCCCGTGCGAAAGCGATCGAACTCCTGATGCAGCCGCAGGAGCGACTTGCCGGCGCTCGCACGATTGCTGGCCCGCGCCTTGTCGATCAACGGCGCCAACTCGCGGCGATAAAACTCGTCCTTCGAGACGGAGGGCAAAACGATCTGCGGCGTGGGAGGTGGCGCGGCGGATGTGTCGTCCGAGATCGCCGAAGCCGATTCGCGAGCGAGCAACAGCCAGACCGCAACCAGCCCGGCCGACGCGACCAAGGCCAGACCGCCGGCCGTGATTTGTGAGCGGAGCGAAGGCTGATGCGTGCTCATAAACGGCTCGATGTCGGGACGACTTCTCGGCGACGACGCAAGATTCGCAGTCCGTGGCAACAGCCCCGCCGCGAGCCGGGCAGGGACCGAAAACGCCCGGCGTGAATTGTAGGAGGGGGCGGGGTCGTAAAGACAAGGGTGGCTGCGAACACCGGCCAAATTCGGCCGGAGAATGCGGCGAATTGCGTAAAGTCTCCGGGCAAACGAGAGCAATTTGGCCAGACACGCCGTGCGCGGCTGCGTTGGACAAATTGTGTGTCGGTCTCTAATTTCCAAGGACTCTCTGTCGGCATCGTCGATTCGGGCAGTGTTGCCCGCAACAACCGCCGACCTCCCACAAGACGCGAAGAATCCAGGACACCCGGCCATGGAATCTGTGCAACGCGCAGTGCTCGGCGGCATTTTCTTGAAGGCCCGCGATCCGAAGAAGCTGGCCGACTGGTATCGCCAGAACTTGGGAATTCCCCTCGAAGAGGGGCAGACCTACGCGTCCTTCCTGTCTGAGGGAGCGGGCGAAATGACGGTTTGGTCCACCTTCCCGGCCGACACCAAGTATTTCGGTACGCCCTCGCCCTTCATGGTGAACTACCGAGTGCGGGACCTCGACGCCATGCTGGCTCAACTCCGCGCAGCCGGTGCCCAGGTCGACGACAAAGTCGAAAACTACGACTACGGCCGCTTCGCCTGGGCCACCGATCCGGAAGGCAACCGCTTCGAACTGTGGCAGCCATTGCCGGGGTGACGCACGATCGTCCACTTTCAAAAGCAGCGGCGAAATCGCGTGCCGTCCCGGCGAGCGCTCCGCCGCGGCGGATTAGCCCGATGGTGCTCCGATTCGACGCAGGTCCTTTCGCCGCACGTAGGCACGTCTCGCCGACCTCAAGTGGAAGCACCCGCCGGCTGACGCCGAGTCGTGCAGTCGGGCACGCCTTCGTTCAGCCCGTCTCACCGCCGCGCCGATTGCCGCAGCAGGACCCGTTGTTGAAAAAGCGTTGATATTTTCAACAACGGCCGCTATTTTGGAAGCGTGAAGCAAAAACTGGCAAAGGCAGACAGTCTCAACGAGCGCCGACGGCTGGCCGCGATCGCTTCGCCGTCGCGGATGGAAATCATCGGTGCGCTGCGGACGCACGGTCCGCGGTCGATCCGCGAGTTGGCCGCCCAGTTGGACCGGCCGGCCGACGGGCTCTATCACCACGTGCGGACGCTGCTCAAGGCGGGCATCCTGGTCGAGCGCGGACAGCGCAAGGTCGGCCGCCGGACCGAGGTCGTCTACGAACTGACGGCCGAACGCATCGCCGGACGACTGGATCCGAAATCCGCCCAAAGCAAAGCGGCCGCCGTGCGCGCCGGCTCAGCCGCGCTGCGACTGGCGCACCGCGAATTCCGCACGGCGATCGAGAACGATGCGCTGACCCTCACGCGAGGGCTGCCCAACATTCGTGTCTCGCGGCAGAAAGTCTGGCTCACGGACAAAGGCCTCGTGGAACTGCATCGGCTGCTCGGACAGGTTGAGCAGTTGCTGACTGCCGACAGCAACGTGAAGCGCGGCCGTCCCCATGCAATCACGATTGTTCTGGCTCCCTGCGTGAAACGAAGGGTATTTCGCCATGGTGCTCGCTGATCCGCTGATGTCGACCACGCCCCTCTCGGCCCTTGCTCTGGCCTGTGTCACCGTCGCCTCGGTGCTGATGCAGGCCACGGACGCGTCCGCGGCCGACCGCGACGACACGCCCGCGATTCTGGCCCGGATTCGCCGGGCGATCGGCCCTCCGGCGCTTGCCGACTTCCCGCACGGCGTGCTCGTCGAAGGCGTGGCCCGGTATCAGGGTCTGTCGGGGCCGTACACGCTACTCAGCGATTCGCGGGGAAGATTCGTGCAGACGATTCGCCTGGCGCGGGACCAGATCGTCGGGTTCGACGGCACGACGGCCTGGGGCGTCGATTGGTCCGGCACCCCCCACGTGCTCGAGCTGGCCGACCTCGAGACGGTGCAAACGGAAATGTGGATCCGCACGGGCCGCTGGCTGGCCGAAGATGGCCCCTTCCACATCTCCGTCCGAGAGAACGCGGGCAAGGCGTCGCCACTGCGACTGCACCTGAAGCTCAAGCAGGGCCTGCGCGAGCTGGACCTCGACGTCGATCGAACGACCTGGTTGCCCACCCGAGTGACGGCGCGGCGCCTCGGAACGGAGGAGACCTGGGACTTCGGCTATCGCGTCCACTTAGGCATGATGCTGCCGCAGCACACGATCCACCACCTGGGCGGCGCGGCCGATACCTACGAAATCCACGACGTGCGTCCGGCCCCGGCAACGACGGACGATCCGTTTAAACCCAGACTCGAGCCCCCGCGCGATACCGAGTTTCGTGCGGCCGGCACGGAGCGATTCGAAGTGAAACAAGCGGCCGGCGGACACCTGTTCGTGCGGCCCAAAATCAATGGCGTCGACGTCGGCTGGTTCGCCCTCGACACGGGAACCGGCGCAGGCATGACGATCTCGCCTGCGATCGCCCAGATTAGCCATGCCTGCGTTTGGCCAGGTGGTGCAGGGGGGCGCGGGGAAACTTGGCTTGGGTCAGCTCTATCAAGGTCAAACGTTCGAGTTGGGCTCGATCACGATCCACGACAGCGTCTACGTCGAGTTGCCGCAGGCCTTTTGCGACGCGATGAAAAAACTGTTCGGCTTGGAACTCGTCGGCACGTGCGGCTACGACCTGTTCAGCCGAGCGGTCGTCGAGCTCGATCTGAAGCAGTTGACGGCGTCCTGCCACGAGCCGACCAGTTACACGCTTGCGAGCGGCCATTGGCAGGAGTTGCGGCTCAATCGCAAAATCTCCTGCGTCCAAGCCGCGTTCGAAGGTGGGCACGACGCCTTGTTCCAATTCGATACCGGAGCCGGCTCGAACATCGTCTTTCATGCGCCGGCCGTCGCACAGCTCAAGCTGCTCGAGCATCGCCGGACCAGGCCCATCAAAGTCGGCGGCGTGGGCGGCACGCTCGACGCGCAGCTCGGCCAGCTCGAATGGTTTCAAGTCGGCCAGCAACGGCTCGAGAAGGTAAACGCCGTCTTCCTGGCCCCGCACGAGGGTGCGCTCGACGACCCGTACGTGGCCGGCACGTTCGGCGCGGGAATCCTCAAAGGGATGAAGATCGTCTTCGACTATCCGCACCGCCGGATCGCGTTCCGAAAGTGAGCGATCGCCGTCACCCGGAACACGCGCAGCGAACCAGTCTCAGCCCCGGTCGCGTAGCGGCACGAATTTTCGTTCTTTCGGGCCCGTGTAGTTCGAGCGGGGACGGATCAGGCGGTTGTTTTCCGTTTGCTCGATGAAGTGGGCCGCCCAGCCGACCACGCGGCTGGCGACGAACAGGGGCGTGTAGAGCTCGACCGGCAGGCCCATGTAGTGGTAGAGCCGGGCGCTCGGCCAATCGAGATTCGGCGGCAGCCCCTTCTCCGCGCGGACATGCGCTTCGATGGTGTCGGCAATTTGCTCGAGCTCCAGCGAGCCGCTCTCCTCGGCCAGGCGACGGCAATGCTCGCGCAATAGCACCGCGCGAGGATCGCCGTCCTTGTAAACGCGATGGCCAAAACCCATGATCCGCCGCTTCTTGGCGAGCGCGTCGCGGACCCATTCCTCGGCCACCTCGGCGGAAGGAACCTCCCGCAAGACTTCGATCGCCCGCTCGTTGGCCCCGCCGTGCAGCGGACCTTTGAGCGCGCCGATGGCGGCGGTGATGGCCGAATAAATGTCCGATTGTGTCGACGCGACCACTCGAGCCGTGAAGGTTGACGCGTTGAATTCGTGCTCGGCGTACAGGATCAGCGAGACGTCCATTGCCTGCTCATGCGCAGGAGACGGTTCTTTACCCGTGATCATGTAGAGCAGGTTGCCCGAAAAACTCAGCTCGGGGTTGGGAGTCACCAGCGGCAAGCCGCGGGAGCCGCGGTGACGGGCGCCGATCAACACGGGAATCCGCGCCAACATGCGGATCGCCTTGGCGCGATTGGCCTCGGCCCCATCGTCGTCCAATTGCGGATCGAAGTGGGCCAGCGCGCTCACGCCCGTGCGGAGCACGTCCATCGCGGGAACGTGCAGCGGAATGTGGGCCAGGAACTCGAGGATCGACGGCTCGACCTCTTCCGATTCGGACAACACCGACTGGAAGTCGGCCAGCTCCTCCTGCGAAGGCAAATCGTCGTGCAGCAGCAGGTAGGCAACGTCGAGGAACGAGCCGTGCTTGGCCAATTCTTCGATCGTATAGCCGCGGTAGGTCAAGCCCCCTTCGACGGTCGAAACGGCCGTTTCGCCGGCGATGACTCCCTCCAGCCCGGGATAATAGCGCTCGTTGCTCATCAAAGTGCCCTTCAAGCATCGCGTACGGTGGACGCGACAATCCAGTCCCAGCGTGCGACGCGATTCTAACCGAATCGACAGACGAAATCCGCCCGGTTCCCGCTCAGCCGGCTCGTCTCAATAGTGCGGGGGCCGCTCTTCTTGGGGGTCGCGGGTTTCGGGCGGCTCGCCGTTGTCGCGGTCGAGCCGCCATTCGAGGCGTTCGACGGCGACGCGTAGTGCTTCAAAAGCCCGGTGCTGGGTGACGAGCGATTCGCTCAGTTGTTCGACGTCGTGTTCCAGCTGCATGAGCGCGGATTCGAGTCGAACAAGCCGATCTTCGGGAGCATTGCCGGGCTGCATGCCAGGTTCCTCGAGAACAGGCCCTTTTCGTAAAGGGGCAATTTTTGGTGCCGCGTTTTCCTTCCGCTAGTCTCTTTGAGCATAATCAACGATCAGTCAGATCGAACGACTTCCACGAGCTTCTGCGAGGCGCCCACTCCGATGAAACGTCTTTCCGCTGTAACCCGAACGCCTGCAACCCGAACCGGCGCGATTCCTACGTGGGCAAATCGACTTTCTGTGCTCCGGATCTCGCTGGCCGCTGCCGGCTTGGCGGTGGCACTCGGTTCCCCGGCCACGGCCGAGGATTGGCGGTTCGTCGTCAAGTTTTCGGAAAGCGTCCGCCAAGAGCCTTACACCGGCCGCGTCTATATCTTCTTGAACAACGGGAGCGAGCCGCGGCGCGACTCGGGCTGGTTCAGCCCGGGGCAGATTCTGGCTCGCGACGTGGAAAACTGGAAGCCGGGTGAGCCGTTGGAGTTTGCCAGCGGAGACAAATCGGTCCTGGCCTATCCGAAGCCGCTCGCCAAGATGAATCTCGCCGAGGAGTCGGCGCAGGCCGTCATCCGCTTCAACCCGTACGAGCGCGAGGTCGGCAGTGGTCCGGGCAATGGGTACAGCCAGACGATCAAAGTCGGTGAATCATCGGCCAAGCGTCCGGTGCTCATCGTCGATCGCGTGGTGCCGCCCCGACGGTTCGTCGAGACCGACACCCGCAAAGAGATCTTCGTCCACTCGAAACTGCTGTCCGATTTCTACGGACGGGACGTCGAGCTGAGCGGGGCCGTCTTTCTGCCCAAGAGTTATCGCAACAATTCGACGGCCCGCTATCCGACCTTGTTCATGATTCCCGGCTTCGGCGGGACGCATTACGTGACCCGCACGCCGCGCTTTGCCGAGGAAGCGGGGGGAGTCGAGTTTATCCGGGTCGTGCTCGAGCCGAGCTGCCCGATGGGCCATCATGTCTTCGCCGACTCGGCCAACAACGGTCCCGTGGGGCAGGCCCTCGTCACCGAGTTTCTGCCCGGATTCGACCGGGCTTTCCGTTCCGTGAGCGATCCGCGGGCCCGCTTCCTCACCGGGCACTCGTCCGGGGGCTGGAGCAGCCTGTGGATCCAGATCAGCCATCCAGACGACTTCGCCGGCACCTGGAGCACGTCGCCTGACCCGGTCGATTTTCGCGACTTCCAGCAGATCGACATCTATCACCCTGGCACGAACATGTACGTCGACGCCAAGGGGAAAGAGCGGCCCCTGGCGCGGCTGGGTTCGGGGCCGGTCCTCTTCTATAAGAACTTCTGCCAGATGGAGGACATCCTGGGACCCGGTGGACAGCTGATGAGCTTCGAAGCGGTGTTCGGGCCTAGCCTGCCGACAGCCGGCGGCTCACCCGTCACGAGCGGCATCCGGCATCCCCGCCCGCTGTGGGACCGCAAAACAGGGGAGATCGACCCGGCTGTCGCCAAAGACTGGGAGAAGTATGACATTCACCTGGTGCTCGAGCGGAACTGGGATCAATTGGGGCCCAAGCTGTCGGGCAAACTGCATGTCTACATGGGGACCGAGGACACGTTCTACCTCGAGGGAGCGGCCCGCCTGCTCAAGAAATCCCTGGCCAAATTGAAGAGCGATGCCGTGGTCGAGCTGATCCCGAAAAAGAACCACATGAACCTGCTCGACCGCGCCCTGTCCGATCGGCTGCAACGGGAAATGGCCGCCTCCTACCGCAAGTCTTTCCCCGACGCCAAGCACGCCGAACCCGCGGCCGCCGCCACCAGCTCGGCGAAGTGACCGCAAGCCGAAGCAGCGGCCGTCGGCCCTCTACGCGCGACTAACACCCCCTGGTCGCCGTTGTGCATCACTGCGGCGTCGTCACCGGTCGCTTTTAGATGCGAGCGTACCGGCCGGTCAGGCTCTCTTCAGGGCTCGATTACGTGGCCCCCGCCGACCGGGTCGATCGACCGTTTGCCCCCCATTTGGAGGTCCAAAATCCCGCTCAGACCCCAATCCATCGGTAATGTAATGAACTTGTGATTATGCCAGTAAGTTATTTCAGGAAAGCATGTTAACGGAAGTGTCTCGCCTGAGGACCGTCTCGGATCCGTAGCTTTGTACACCCCATTTGGCCATCCCGGGGTTGACCGGTTTTTGCGGAGGCCATACATACGTTGCCACACATGTAACTTGATTGATGCGTGGTGGTGTGCTCTAATCTGAGCCCTGCCCGCCTTGGGTGCTCCGACCTGCGGACCGGCCTCTGAAGTCGGTTTCGCCGAGCCCCCTCTACCTCCCGCCGCGGTTTTCTGTCTGTTACTACCGGAGGGCCAATGATGAAAGCTCTAGTAGCCATACTGGCAATGTCGACTTCTGTCGCCGCAGGTACGGCGGTCTACCTGTCGACGACTCGGCCAAAGCTGACTCCCAAGCCGACAATGACGGCCGCCGTCCCCACAGCGGACGCGCTAGCGGACGTGACTCCCCTTGCTCGCCGGACGCCGGCTGAACGGACCGACGTGGGCGGCCGGCTGGTGGCGGCCTCGGAATTCGAGGTTCGGGCGACGACGAGCGGCAGCGTCCTGCACGCCCGTGTCGATCCGGGCGACTTCGTCGAAAAAGGTCAAACTTTGATCGAATTGGAGAACATTGCTGTCGACGAATCGGTCCGACGAGCGGAAACCGGCCTCGAACAAGCCAAGAGCGACCTCGAGGCCGAGCAGGCACGGCGGGCCAACATTGAGCAAAGCCAAGCCTCGACGGGCCGATTTGCGTCGCGAAGCGGTCTGGGACGTTTTGCCCGCAGCGACGAGCAGCAGGCCCGAGCCCGGCTGGCCGAGGCCGAAAATGCCCTCGCCAAGGCTCGCCAGTCACAGGCCGACGCCCAAATCGTCTCCCCGATCAACGGCTACGTGGCCGAACGGCGGGTCAGCATCGGCGACCGGGTGTCTCCGGGCACGGAGGTCGTTCACGTGGTCGATATTTCGATCCTCAAGCTGACGGTCGACGTGGTCGACGTCAACTCGTCCGAAACGCTGTCGACCCGCGAAGCGCTCGTCACCTGCGAGGCGGTTCCTGGTCGGCAATTCGTCGGCCGAGTGGTCCGCTCCTTGAGCAACGACACTGCCCCGGGTCATACCAACACGCTGACGATCGAAGTCGCCAATTCCGATCGAGTGCTGAAGCCGGGAATGGCGGCCCGGGCGCGGCTCGTATCCGAATCGTCCGGCGAGTTGGCATACGCCTCGCGGTCGGGCAGCTACGGCTCGCTGCGGCGGCAATCCGCGAGCACGGCCAACGGTCCCAGCGATGGGGACCTCTTCCGCGAAATGGTCTCGAGCATCAAGGGCTTGGCCGTCACGCTGACGGCTGCGGCGGACGCCCAGAACAAAGATTTGACGCGCAAGCAGGAAGCCGCCAAGGTGACGGTCGACGCGACGACGCAATACTTCGGACTCCTCGAGCGGCAGGTCAACGACCTGCGGCCGGAGAATGCGGCGCACCACGCGGTCAGCCTCGAGAAATCGGCCGACGAAATTGATAGTCTGCCGATCCTGCACGTCGATGAGGAGCTGTTGGCTTTCGGGGCGGAGGTAGCCCAAAATCTGCGTTCGATGGCCGAACGCCGGCGGTCGATCAGCCGCTCGCGATCCAATGCCGACGTGACCGTGTCGGATGAAGCGCAGTCCGAGAACAGTGCGATTCGCACGCAGGGGATCCAAAGGATCACCATCGGCCTGGCGGGCATGCGGCGCAAGATGACCAAGAAGTACAATCTGGAGTTCCTCGCCAACGCCGGAAACCTGCGGGCCGCCGCTTCAACGCGGCGACACACCGCCCGACGCTGAAACGCGGCCCGTCCCCGGCCGGTGCGTTTCGCGCCGGCCGGACGGGTTGGCACGAAAGGCCTATATGAGCCACGCCAATCCGGAAGACGGTTTTCGCGACGCCACGCGAGTCGTGCGCGCGGGACTTCCCGCCGCAGCGCAAGGCGAGCCCTTCTTGCCCGGGCCCGTCTTTGCCGCAATGTTCCAGTTCTCCGGCGACCCAGCAACTTCGCCCTTCACATACGGGCGGTTCCACAATCCGACGTGGAACCACTACGAGGCGGCGCTCGCCGAGCTCGAGGGCGGTCCCGCGGTGGCGTTTGCCTCGGGAATGGCGGCGGTCGCCGCGGTGCTCGGCACGGCGCTGGGGCCGGGCGACGTCCTCGTGATGCCGTCCGACGGTTACTACACCTGCCGGCTGCTGGCCAAGGGGCATTTTGCAAACGCCCAGATCTCGGTCCGCGAAGTGCCAACGGCCGCCGTCCCAGCCGAACAGCTGCGCGGCGCCAAGCTGCTGCTCCTGGAGACGCCGACCAATCCCGGACTCGACGTCTGCGATATCCGGGCGCTGGCGGCCGCCGCAAACGAGCAGGGAGTTCTGGTCGCCGTCGACAACACGACGCCCACGGTGCTCGGTCAGCGTCCCTTGGCGCTCGGTGCCGATTTTTCGCTGGCGGCCGACACCAAAGCGCTCTCCGGCCACGCCGACTTGATGCTGGGGCACGTCGCCTGCCGGAGCGAAGAGGCGGCCCAAAAACTGAGAACGTGGCGCACACAGATGGGATCGATCCCAGGACCGATGGAAGTCTGGCTGGCCCACCGCTCTTTGGCGACACTCGATGTTCGGCTCGAGCGGATGTGCGTCAACGCGCTGGCGATCGCGCAGTGCCTGGCCGAACACCGGGTCGTGCGGAGTGTGCGTTATCCCGGGTTGCCGGCCGACCCGGCGCATGCCGTCGCGCGACAGCAAATGAGCCGCTTTGGTCCCGTCGTCAGTTTCGAGCTGGCCGGCCAGGCGCAGGCTGAGCGGTTCTTCAAAGAGTCGAAGCTCGTGGACGAAGCCACCAGCTTTGGCAGCGTGCGGACGACGGCCGAACGCCGCGCCCGTTGGTCCAGCGACCCGGTTTCTCCCGGGTTCATCCGGCTGAGCGCAGGCTGCGAGGACACCGGCGACCTGCTGGCGGATCTGTCGCGAAGTTTGGATGCAGTGTCGCAAGACTGAGACACATTCCGCCTCCCTTTGCCCGGAAAAACCGTTCCGATTGGCCAGATCCGGTCCAAATCTCGCGTTTCTCCGGACCGTCTTCGCTCTGCCGCGTGATCGTAACCTATCGTTTGCCAATACTTTGCGCGGCGGGAGCGGTCTGGCGCGCGGGCATTCCCGGCATGGCTCTTGCATTTCTTACAGCCTGGGGCGCGCGACGGAACGTGCAGTCTCTCATGGGGCAGAACCAAAAGCGAACCAATGACGGAGACATCATTATGAGGACTGCGATTCGAGCTTTGACAGTGGCCGGCATCGTCGGAATGGCGATGCTTGCGGGCAATGTTTCGACGGCGAAGGCGGCACCGTACTGGAATCGGCCGGGCTACGGACGATTCAATCCGGGCTATCGGGCTTACGTTTATCCGTATGCCGCCGGACCCTACGCGTACGGCTACGGCTACTCGTATCCGGGTTATTACGCCGGCTACACGCCGGGGTACTACGGCTACGCGTCGCCGGGCGTTTACGTCGGCGGGGGCTACTGGGGCGGCCGCGGATACTACGGTCATGGGTACGGGGGCGGCCGTGGCTACGCGCACGGCGGCCACTGGCGCCGCTAGAGGTCGGGAGCTAGCCAACGAGAACGAAAAGGCGAGGGGGCACACCCTCGCCTTTTTTCATTCGAACGCCGTGGAACTCCGCACGCCGAGGACCCGTCTTAATCACGTTCCCACTCTCTCTGGTAGAATCGCGGCCCCGTTTCTCTTGTCGGAGGATCCGTCATGTCGCAGCGACGTCTGGCCGTATTGGGAATCGTCGGCGTTCTCCTGATCGTGGTCGTTGCCGGCGGCTTTTGGATCTATCGCCTCGAACAGCGTCTGGCGGGGCTCGAGCGCGAAGTTGCCTCGCTCGAAACGGCGACTCGAACAGCAATCGGCGCGATCGAAGTGCTGTCCACGCGCGCGTCGCAAACGCTGACCGTCCCGGCCGTCAGTCCCCAGGTTCAGTTGAGTTGGGTAACTCCGGACAACAGCTTGGCGGTGCCAGCGCCCCAGGTGGCAGGGACCGTCCGTCAGTCGCCCGGTCGATTCGCCGAGGGCACGCCGCTCCCCGACGGCACTACCGCGCACGAAATCAACGGCATTCCCTATTACATCATGCCGCTGGCGGACAGCACTTCGATCGCGCCGCTGGCGGGCGTCGGAACCGTGACGACGACTCGTCGCTAGCCGAGCCGGGGCGCAATAGACAAAGCCTTACTGCCGCTCGCGGTCGGGTGATTGCTTCACTTTGGCAGCGCCGGAGCGATGGCCCGCGTCGCGCGACTTTTTGCTCGAGCTTGCGGTGCCCGAGCCCGCCGTGCCCGATCCTGCCGCCGGGCGCGTGGCCGGCCGTTCGATCCAGAATCGCTTCCGCTCGAACGGATACGTGGGCAGCACCATGCGGCGGCAACCCGCATCGGCGTAAACGCTCTCCCAATCGACATGCAATCCGGCCTGATACAGCTCGGCGAGGGATTGAACGAACGCGAGACGCTCATCGGTCCCCGAGCCCAAGCTTGCCAGCCAGCAGCCCGCCGACTGGAATCGCGAATCGTCGCGGAACAATCGCCGCGTCAGCTCGAGCAACGTGCCCCCGGGACCCACCTCGAGGAAGCAATCGCAGGCTTCGGCCAGCGTGCGGGCGCCTTCGGCAAAGCGGATCGGCTCGAGCAGTTGTCGACACCAATAGTCGGCCGTCGCAATTTCCGCCCCGGCGGGCCGCCCGGTTAGGTGAGACAAGAGCAGCGTTTGTGGCGGCGAAAGCGAAATCGATTCGACGACCTTGCGGAACTCAATGAAAGCCGGGTCGCCGGCCGACAGGTTCGACCGGCCGGCCAGCGGCAATTTGCACGCGGCGATTCGCCGAGAGGTGAGTTCGCGAGCAAAGCGGCAGAGCGCCTCGGCCTCGCCCGCGACCACGACCTGATCGGGACCATTGATCGCAGCGAGCGAGAGACCCGGCACGATCGGCAGCAATTCGCGAATCCTGGCTTCGTCCGCGCGAACAGCCAGCAGACCCTCGCGTCGTGTCGTCTCACGTTCGAGCTTCGCGCGGGCGGCGACCAGACACAGCCCGTCTTCGAGACTGAAGACGCCCGCCACCGCGGCCGCCGCGTACTCGCCCGCGCCGTGGCCGATCAGGGCCGCCGGTGCGACGCCCCACTCTCGCCACATCTGGGCCAACGCGTATTCGATCGCGAAGAGCAGGGGCTCGGCACTTTCGGGCCGGCTCGCCAGCGGAGCCGTCTCCTCGAAGAGGGGAGCCAGCAGCGGTTGCGGCAGATCGTTGGCCAACAGCTCGGCACAACGATCGAGCGTTTGGCGGAAGCGCGGCTCTGTTTCATACAGCCGGCGGGCCCGTTCGAGCGACTGCGTGCCGACGCCGGGAAACAGAAAGCCGACGCGCGTGCGCGACACGTGCTTCGCCCCGTTCTCGCTGCCGTTCTTGGCCGCCGAGAGCGCGGCCACGAGTGCGTTGCGGAGCTCGGCCACACTCGAACCGACCGCCGCGAACCGCTCGCCAAAGTGTGCTCGGCCAACGGCCGCCGTAAAACAAATATCCGCGAGCGAGGAATCGTCCGCGTGTTCAAGCGCATCGCGATAGCGGCCGATCAAGGCCCGCAGCGCCGTGTGACTTCGTGCCGAGATCGGCAGCACGTGCGGCGTCCCGCCCGGCTGTTGTTGGGTCTTTAGCGACGGAGCCTCTTCGAGGATCACGTGTGCGTTCGTGCCGCCGATGCCCAGCGAATTGACGCCGGCCCGCAACGGCTCTTCGCCGCGCCGCCAGTCCGCCAGATGCTTGTTGACGAAGAACGGGCTGTTGGCAAAGTCGATCCGCGGATTGGGCGTGTTGAAATGCAGCGTGGGTGGGATCTGCCGATGATAAATCGCCAAGGCCGCCTTGATGAAACCGGCAACGCCCGACGCGATCTGCAAGTGGCCCACGTTGGTCTTCACCGAGCCGACCGCACAAAATTCCTTCTCGACCGTGTGCTCGCGGAAGGCCTGCGTGATGGCGCCCAGTTCGATGGGATCGCCCAGCACGGTGCCAGTGCCATGCGCTTCGACGAAGCCGATCGTGCGGGGATCGACGCCCGAGCGGGCCAGCGCGTCGCCGACGACGTTTGCCATGCCTTCCTGGCTGGGGGCCAGATAGCCGACCTTGCCCGAGCCGTCGTTATTCATCGCTGAGCCTTTGATGACCGCGAAGATGTGGTCACCGTCGGCGATCGCTTCGTCGAGCCGTTTGAGCAGCACCATGCCGGCCCCGTTGCCGAAGACGGTCCCTTGGGCCCGCGCATCGAAAGCGCGGCAATGGCCGTCGGGCGAAACAATCATGTCGTCGAGGTAGAGGTAGCCGGCTTCTTGCGGCACCTTGATCGACACGCCGCCCGCCAGTGCCATGTCGCACTCGCCGTAGCGAACAGACTGCGCCGCCATGTGGATGGCCACGAGCGTCGTCGAGCAGGCGGTCTGCACGTTGATGCTGGGGCCGCGGAGGTTGAGCTTGTAGGAGATGCGGGTCGGCAGGTAGTCCTTGTCGTTGGCCACCATCACCTTGAATCCGCCCATTGAGTCGAGCGTGAAGATCTCGGACGGATCCTGCGGCGACTGGAAGGCCTGCGCGGGGCACAGGTTGTTGACCAGGTACGTGTTCATCACCGCGCCGGCGTAGACGCCGACCGAGCCGGCATACGCGTGCGGGTTGTAGCCGGCGACCTCGAACGTCTCCCACGCGCATTCCAACAACACCCGCTGTTGCGGGTCCATCAGCGCCGCGTCGCGGGCACTGATGCTGAAGAACTTCGCGTCGAACCACTCGATATCGGGCAGGACGGGCGCGACCTTCACGTAGTCGGGATTGGCCAACAGGCTGGGATCGACGCCGGCGGCCAACGCTTCTTCGTCGGAGAAGAACTGCATCGACTCGACGCCGTCGCACAGGTTCTGCCAGAACTCCTGGAAGTTGCCCGCGCCGGGGAAGCGGCAGGCCATGCCGATCACCGCGACGTCGCCCGCGGGTGCGACATTCGTGCGCGTCGCCTTGCGCCGACGGGCCGCGGTCCGCTCGTCCGCCGGCGATGCCGCGTTGGGCTTCGCCTGCCGGCTGAGATAACCCGAGAGCGATTCGATCGTCGGGTAGTTGAACATTTCGACCAGCGAGATCTGCGGGCCGAAGCGGTCTTGCAGCTTCACGTGCATCCGCGTCAACAGCAGCGAGTCGCCGCCCAGGTCGAACAGGTTGTCCCGCACGTCGATCTGCTCGAGCGACAGGGCCTCTTTCCAGATCTCGGCGAGCTGCTTTTCGATTTCATTCTGTGGCAGCTGCGGCTGGGCGTGTGCGGCGCGCGCGTCATCGGACGGCCGCTGCAGTCGAGCGACCGTGGCCAGCACGGCGGCGAACTCGCCGGCGGCGAAGCGACGCGCCAGCTCCATGCGTTGAATCTTGCCGATCGCCGTCTTGGGGATCGCTTCTTTGGCGACGGGAAGCAGGAAGTCGGGCCGCACGCCGGTCTGGCGGACGAGCCGTTGCTGGATCTCCCGCAACAGCTCGCTCAGCGGCGTTTCTTCATCGGTCGCCGTGTGGAAGAAGACGGCCAATTCCTCGCGGTCGCTGCCGGGGCGACGCACCGCGCAAGCCGCGGTGAATGAAGGTTCGACGCCGGGCACGCCGCCGACCGTCTCTTCCAACTCGCTGCAGGCGTAATTGACGCCGCGAACGATGATGCTTTCCTTCGCCCGCCCCGTGATCACCAGTTCGCCGTCGGCCAGAAGTCCCAGGTCGCCGGTTTCAAACCAGCCGTCCGCGTGAAAGACACGGTTGGCTTCCGGGTTGTGGAAATAGCCCGGCGTGACGGCCGTGCCGCAAACCTGCAAATGGCCGATCGTCGCTTCCGGAACGATCTGCTGCTCGTCGTCGACGATCCGCAGACCGACGCCGTGAATCGGAGGCCCCAGGCTGGCGAAGGTGCCGGCGCTCTCGACTTCTGACTTGGACGGGCCCTCGGGCGGCACGGGCGAACCGGGCCGCTGCACCGACAGGAACTTGAGCGGCCGATCGTGTCGCGCGACTTGATAAGTAATGCCCGAGCCCGTTTCCGCCATCCCGAACGCCGGCCGAATCGCGGTTGCCGGCAGTCCGTAAGGCGCGAGTCCTTTCAAGAAGGGCTCGGTCACGGTTTGCGAAACCGATTCGCCGGCCGTCAACATTCCGTCGACGCACGACAGGTCCCACGTCGGCGCGGGCGAGTTCGCCGGCCGCGTGGTGAGTGAGCTCGTTACGAGCGAATAGGCAAAGTTGGGCGCCCAGGTGTGCGTGACCCGATATTTGTCGATCAGTTCGAGCCAGTGGAGCGGCCGGGCGATCACACTTTCCTTTTCGGCATACACCATCCGACAGCCAAGCAGCACGCAGCGGAGGTGCCAGTCCGAAATGCTGCCAATGTGATCGAAGGGCAACCAGTTTAGGACGACGTCCTCAGCCCGATGACCGCACAACAGGTTCGCGCCGTGCGCACGCTGAATGATGTTCGCGTGCGTCAGCATGATGCACTTGGGTACACCCGTGCTGCCGGACGTGAGGCTGAAGAACGCCGTGTCTTCGGGGCGAGCCGCAAACGTATCGTTCGCGGGAGCTGACGTGAGCAGGCTCGCGATGTCCGTCGTGCGGACCGATCCGACATCGAGCCTTCCGGCCAATGAGCGGACCGGTTCGAGCAAGTTGCTCTTCGTGATCAAGAGCGGACCATCAAGCAGTCGCCAGACCTTGCAAAGCTGCTCGAGGCCTCGGTTCTCTCCGGTGAACGTGGGAGGAATTTGCGCGATGGCCGGTCGAATTCCACCGAGCAGACAACCCCAGAACGCGGGCAGTACGTCGGCACTGCGATCGAGCAACAAGAGTGCGCTGTCACCCGGCTTGAGTCCCAACTTTGCGAGACCACCGCAGACTGCCGAGGCTTCGCCGAGCAGGTCCCCGAAGTTTTGCCATTTTTCGCTCCCATCCGCGCGGACATGCACGAGGCTCTGGGCCGAGTCGTTTTGCGCCGCGCGCCGCAGTGCATCGGGCAGCGTTTGCGGCAATTCCGCGAGACCTGGCAGAGCGACCGCCGGGCAGTGCGCAAGAGCGGGAGAGGGGGCAGGAGCATCGCTCATTGCCGCGTCCGGCGTTGTAGACAGTGAGGTCACAATCCGCACGTCAACTTGCTCGGCCAGATTGGCTGCACGTTCATTCAGCAGGCCACGCAGATCGTCCGCCGACCGATCGGCTTCGACGACGCAGCGGACCGTCCAGCGCCCGTCCGATCCGGGGAGCACGTCAAATGCGCGGATCCACGCAGCTGAGGCGAACAGAGAGAGCAATGTCGCCGATGGATCCATAAGCCCGCAATCTCGCGCGACGATTCCGTGCCGGGCAAACTGGTTCGACGCCGAACCCCTGGTCCCAAGAGTGGCGCAACAAACCATTTCCGCGAGGCATTTTTGATGCCGCGGTTACCCAGACAGTGAATCGCTTCGTGTTGTTGGAGTTGATGGCCTGACGGTCAGCCCGGATTCTTAAAGGTCGCGTCATCCGGGACAACGGCTGACTGCGCGTGCAGTCGATGCGGGCTCTGCGACGGGCCTGTTCGACCGCGAACGCCGGTCAGCGCTCCCAGCTTCGCTCACCTTCGACTGCGGTCCAAAAGTCAGTAGAGAGCCACTGTTATGTTGCGCAAGGCAAAAGTCAAGAACTGAGGCCTAAAACCCCCAGATCAAACTTGGACCGTCGCCCGCCGGATCGACGAATCGTTGTGATCGTTTAAGAGTCGCGCCTGACCCAGCAGCTCGTTTGGCCGCGGTGCGGGCGCCAAAATTAAATGCGGTTTAGAGAACCCAAAGTCTCGCGCGTCCTCGGCAGGGCCGTCGCGACGAATTGAGATCGCCGCAGCCGCTGGCTCGGCAACAGTCAGGTCGCGGGACCCTTGGGGCCGTAGCCTTTGCGCCGTTTGCCCTCGGCCTGCCGTTGTGCGTCGGCGAGGGCGGCGGCCCGATCGGCGAACGCTTTCGTCACGCCCTGGCCGCGCGAGCCGATGCGACCGAAGCGCACCGTTTGCTCCGACCCGTTCACGGAGATTTCCCAGAACTTCGAGGAGCCGCCCCCCACGAATTCGAGATATTCTGTCCAGCGGTCGGTGGTCTCCTCTGCGGGAGCCGCGGGCGGCTCCGGCGTGCTGTGGGGTACAACCTCGGTGGACGGATCGGGGGGCGGGTCGGTCGGCACGAGTTCACCCTCGTCGACCGGCTCATCCAGCTCTTCGCCCGCCAGCAGTCGTTCGATTCGGGCGAGCACGCCGGCCCGATCCTGATACCAGTCGCGGGCCAGCACGACGTAAGTCCGCCAGCCGAACGCGGTGAGCAGGTCGGGCTTGAGCAGCTCACGCTCGATTAAGTCCCGCTGGGCGTACCAGTCCGCCGTGTCGACGAGAATGCCCAGCCGATAGGCACGGTCGCCGGCGCGCGAGACGGCCAGGTCGCAGCGGAAGTGCGATTGGCCGACCGACCGATCGACGCGGTACCCACGTTCTTCTAGCGCGCTGGCCAGCTGGCCAACAACGGCGTCGTCGGTCGGCTCGCGCGCGTCGGTCGCCGTCCGCGCCTGCGAAAGCGTGGCCAGCAGCTGCGAGGCGATCTCGACATCGCCGATCGAGGCCGCCTCGGCATATCGCAAATAGTTCTTGAGGCAGTTGGCCCCTTCGTTGTAGTCGTTGGTGATGTCGGAGAAGCGGATCGAGCTGACCAGCGCCATCTGGCAGCGGGCCCGCGAAAAGGCAACGTTGAGCCGCTTGTGACCGCCCGACACGTTGATCGGGCCGAAGTTCATGCGAATCTTGCCGTCGCGCGTCGGGCCGTAGCAGACGCTGAGAATGATGATGTCCCGCTCGTCCCCCTGGATGTTCTCCAGGTTCTTGACGAGCAGGCCGACGAACTGGTCGTCTTCCTCGCGTTCCGTTTCGAGTTCCAGGCGGCGGGCGAACTCCGGATCCTCGTCGGCCAGGCTGGCCAGTGCCGACTCGATCTCCGCTTGCTGGGCCTCCGAGAACGCGATGATGCCGATGCTGCGGCCTTCCTCGCGCTCAAGAATCCGCCGCACGAGCCCGGCGATATAGGCGGCCTCCTCCGCGTTGCGGCGGTTTTCGTAAACGCCGTGCTCCAGGAAGTGGAAGCTCACGGCGCGCTCGAGCAGCTCGTCCGCGTTCTGGGTTGCGTCGTCCGGCGACTCGACGCGAAGCTCGCGGGCGCCGCGCGTCGAAAGCCGCGCGTCGGGGACGGTCAGCAGACGTCCGTCGTAGAAGGCGTGGTTCGAGAAGCTGATCAACGATTCCGACTGGCTGCGGTAGTGCCAGGCCAGCATGCACGCGGGCAAGTTGCGGGCCGCCTGGTTGAGGAAGCTGTTGCTGTCGACATCGTAGGTCACCAGCTCGCCGTTCTCCTCGAACGTCAGCTCGTCCCCTTCGTCCGGGCGCTGGCTCACGAAGAAGTTCGTGGGAGGGAGCTGCATCTCGTCCCCGACGACGATCGCCTGCCGCGCGCGAAAGATCGACGGCACGGCCTCCTCCAGCGTGATCTGGCTCGCTTCGTCGAAGATCACCACGTCGAAGGTGTCGGCATTGAGCGGCAGCGTGTCGGACACGCTGAGCGGACTCATCAGCCAGACGGGCTTCAAGTCGCGGATGACGGCCCCCGAGTCGCCCGACATCAGGTCGCGGATCGACTTGTAGCGCATCGTCTTCGCGAATTCGTGTTCCAGCTCGCGCCGGCCGCGGTTGTACGTCGGTTTGAATGCCTTTTGTGGCACGCTGAGCTGCGCGGCTGGACTGGCGAACGTGTTGACGTGCTCGAGAAACGTCTGGCGAATGATCTCGCGGACGCGCTGGGCATTTTGTTTCTGCCAGTCGTCGCCCAGACGGCGGAGCCGCGCGAGCTGTCGCCGGCGAGCCGTTCCATCGAAGCGGCCGACGGCCCGGTCGCGCCAGGCGAGCTGCAGGCTGCGTTCGGCTGTCGCTGCCTCCAGCGCCGGCAGGCTGAGCGGAAAGCTGCGGATCGACTCGGCCAGTTTCGGAGGGAGCGCGCTCAGTTGCGTCAGGCAATGTAGGTAATCGGGCAGCTCGTCGAGCGAGTCTTCCATCTCGGTGAAAGCGTGCTCCAGCTCGGGCAGGCTCGCGTGCCGATACGCGTCGAGGAATTCGTCGCAATTGGCCACCAACCGATCCAACTCATCGGAGAGCGCGGCGAGGCCGAGAATCTGCGCGTCGCCACCGGGCGACGTTGTGGCGTGGCGGTGCAGCGAGCGGACTGTTTGGGGCAAGCGATCGATTGTCTGCTCGAGCGAGGACAGCTCTGCGGCGAGCTGGTCGAAATCTCCCTCCAGGCCGAAGGCGTGACAAGTGGCGAGGGCCAGTTCATCGCGGCGGGCCAGTGCCTTATGTTCGTCGCGCAGTTGGTCGAGGATGCGGACCCAGGACGGGCGGACCTTGTGCTTGGAGAAGTCGTAGGCCCGCTGGAGCACGCCGCGGAGCCGCCACCAGGCCGGCTGGAGAAAGGCGAACGTCCGCCCATCGAACTGGCGGGCTTGGGCGAGGGCGGTCTCGACGTCGTCGGGCGACAGTTTTTCCCGCCAGGCCTGCGTCGCCTCCCGCTTCTTGGCGATCTCCTGGTCGCCCTGTCGAATCTTTTTTGTCTCGGCTTGCCAGCGCTGGGCTGCCTCGCTCGAGGGATTCAGAATCGACATCGCCTGCGCGCGGGCGAGAAAGGCCGCCTGCCGCGCGTAGGCGACGGCCAGGCCTAGCTGCTCGAGATCCTCGAACGAGCCGCCCGGCAGCGAGAGTCGCTCCAGGTCGGACTGCAAGCGGCGGAGTTCGGCGCCGCTCTGTGTCAGGCAGCGGCTGACCAAGTCCAACGGACGCTCGGCCTCGACGACCTTGCCGCTCAAGAGGTGCAGCGGGTGATGAGCCAGAATGCCGTCGCCCTGCACGTCACCGACGGTTTCGCCCAGCTCGGTCAATTGCCCCCGATAGTGGTGCCACTCGGCGTAAAACGGGATTCGCTCCCATTCCAGCGGCGACAGGTCGGGCGCCTGGTCGGCCAGCCGGATTCGCCGATCGAGCGTCGCCCGCAGCGGCCACGCGCACGTGTCGGGAGCGTTTCGCATGGCGGCATCGAACTGTTCGAGCGGCTGCAGCTCCTTCTCAAACCGGTCGACGAGACGCCCACGGCGCGCCGCGGCCTCGTCGCGCTTTTTGTCGGCGGCGGCCAGGTGCGACTCGTACGTCGCCTTGAGATCCATCACGAACTCTTTCTTGTCAGCCTGAGAGTCGTGAATCAGGCAGCAGAGTTCGTGCAGGCCCCGCTGCTTGAGGCGATGATAGACGACGTCGATCGCCGCCCGCTTCTCGCACACAAAGAGCACCCGTTTGCCGCGAACGACGAAGTCCGCAATCAAATTGGTGATCGTCTGCGATTTCCCGGTTCCCGGCGGCCCCTGGATGATGTAGCTCGCACCGCTGCGGGCCAGGGCGATGGCGTGAGTCTGCGTCGGGTCGCAAGAGACGACGTGAAACCGCTCGGCAAGCGGCAGCGTTTCCGTCGTGGCCGGCCGGACCTCTCGCGGGGCGATGGCGAACGTGGCCTCGAACGCGGGATTCACCGACGTGTCGTCCGCCAGTTCTCCGTAATCGCGAACCAGCGACATGCGACGATAGCGCAAGTTCGACAACGTCACCGAGCAGAGATCGAACTCCCAGTTGTACGGGTTGTCGTCCGCCTGCTTGCGGACCTGGTAGAACTTGCGCTCGGCTTCGGCGACGGGCGGCTCGTCCGACGCGGCCGCCGCTGGCTGGGGTTTACGCGGCTGGGTCTTCGGCACGTCGACCGGCGGCGGATCGGTCGTCTGCCCGCCTTGCAGCTTGACCGCGTCCTGCGAGTCGACCTCTTCCTGCGGCTCGGCCCCGTCTTTTTGCTCGACCATATATTGCGGAGGCGGCGGGCCCGTCGACACGATTTGTTCGAGATGCGTTTTGGCCGGGCGGACAAACTCATTGAAGATCCGCACGCCCAACGGATTGTAATTCGACGTGTCGTAGCTGTAGTCGAGGTCCAGAAACGAGCGGATGCCGCGGCCGGACAGCCGGGCGTGCCGGCGAAACTGATCGAGCCGCCGCCGGGCCTTCTCGTGGATCAAATCAATCCGCGGCCGATCGACCTTGGTCAGCGTCACGGACGGATCGCCCACCAAGATGCGGGCGTTGAGGTCGGCGTGAAACGCGGCGATGCCCTCGGGCGTGGGATCGATCGAAACGGGCAGATCGATGTCGTACCACTGCTTGAAGAGGTGCCGCACCACCGGGTTCACTTCGGCCTGCGTTTCGAGCGCGGTGAGCAAGTAGCGATCGTGAATCCCCTTTTTCACCGCGAGCCTCACCGGCAGCATCAACAGTGGCGACTCGTAGCGGCCGGGGGGCTTGTCCTTGAGATTCGCCCACCGCAGGAAACAAATCACCAACCGCAACTGGGCGAAGCCGTATTCGCGCTCGTCGCGCGAGGCCTCGGCCCGGATGCGGTCGAGCGTGCCCGGCAGGTACACGGCCTCGCGGAAGTTCAGATACCTGTTGAGCGAGACGGGCTGGCCGCTGAGGACGTCGCGGCAGAAGCGACCGTTCCAGGTGACCAGCTGATCCTCGCGGACATTGCGGTAGTCGAACATCAGCGGGATCGAGGCGTGCGTCAGGTTGACCGACTGCATCGTCGCCTGGAACTCGAGCAGCCGATTGCGGCGCGAGACCTCGAACAGCCGCTGCCGCAACTTGTCGAGAATGATGCGTCGCTTGGCGGGCGGCGCCGCGCCGCCAAAACCGCGATTGCTGGCGAGATCAGTCTCAAAGTCAATTTCCTGATCGCGATAGTTCTCGAGCGCGTGCAGCACGCTCCGCAGGTCCTGCGGCCGCTGGTGGCGATCGAGTTCGGTCATCGCCCGGATGACCTTGGCGAGCACGGGATGCAGTCCGGGCGTCAATTCGAACAGGTTGCCGCGATGGGCGACGAATCGCTGGTGGTCCGCGGGATCGGTGAGGTCCAGGCTGCAGGCCAGACTGGCCAGAATCAGCCCCAGGCTGAAGACGTCGGTGAGCGGGTCGTGATGCCCCAGCCGATGTTCCCAGCAGACGTAGCCACGGAGATACGTGGGTCGCTCGATTTCGGCGGCGGGCTCGCCGGCCGCCTTCGATTGGACTTCGTCGACCCCTGTGTCGAGCTGGCGGACAACGGTTGCCCGGTTGACGACTTCGACCCCCTTGGCCTCCGGCTTGAGCAGGCGACGAACGCGCGACAGGTTATTCCGGGGCGGACAGCGGTCCTGCTCAGTGAAGCCGATCCGCCCGTCTTCGACCTGGAGCGCGCCCAGCCCTTCGAGCGGCGCGCACATCCCGGCCTCGTGCGCGGCGATCACCTGCCGCACGAGTGGCAAAAACGCCGCCAGCGCGTCTTCGGTTGTGAAGCCGCCGTGTTCGATGCGCTCGTGAAGAAATTCGTGAAACGTCGTCATGGCTGGACATCGTCCGGATGTCGTTCGGCCTCGGCCACGATCGTGGCGGCGTTTTTGCGAACGGCTTCAAATTGTCGTTTCGTCATCCGCAGCTCCTTCCCCGCAATCGCGACCAGGCGGTCTTCAATTTCCAGCCGGCGCGACAGCAACAAGGCGGCCGCAAACGGGGCTTCTTCCAGGTCCGCATCCGACGTGGCGAAGTCCAACAGCACGTAGCAGAAGTAATCCCGCAGCGGATCGTCGCCGGCGGCGATGGCCTGCGTCAGCTCGTCAAGATTTCCGTCGCGGCCCCGTGTTGCGTCGAAAAACTTCGTCGCATCGAAGTCTTCAAAAAACTGTTTGGCGTGGGCCAGGATCGTATCGGTCTGAATCCAGGCGGGCGCGAGGAAGTGCTCGAGCATCGCCCGGGTCGACTGGGCGACTCGCTTCTGCCGCAACAAATCGAGCGTGCCGATGGCCAGCGGACCTTCGATGAGCGTTTCCAGCGCGGCATCGACGCCCGTGGAATCGAGCGACCAGAGCTGCAGAGCCCGCGCGCGAATGAACATTTCCGGATGCGTAACGCCTTCGCTCTTGGTCGCCCCGCCCCGCAACACCTCTTCGGCTTGCTTGAGGTAGGCGTCGGCACTCGCCTGCCGCAGGCCGGTTTCTATTTTCACCTGCATCGACACGCAGGCCGCCAGGTCCCCGGTCATCGCCAGCGTCAGTCGGTCGCAGAACAGTTCGGTGTAGAGCTTGAAGTGCTTCCAGGTCCGCTCGTGGGCGGCCGACGCGGCCCGGTCCCCCACCATGGCCGCCAGCACTTGCTCGACGATCAGATAGGCGCCGTCCTCGATCGAGAACAACCAATGATGGGCGATCTCGTGCCCGAAGAGGGCGATCAGCTCGGCCTCGGTCAGCGTCTCCTGCACGGGGCCGTGCAGCACAACGTGCACTTCGCCCGGCAGCCACGCCAGCGATGCATTGAGCCCCTTGGCGTTTTGCGCCTGGTAAAGCGTGATTGACGTGTCGTGGCCGAGGCGGTCGGCCGCTGTCTTCGCCGCCCGGTACAACTCGGCTGAGGTGGTCGGGTCGAGCCGATACGTCGACTTAAGCAGTTCGTGTCGCACGGCCTCGGCGTACTCGGCCCGCACTTTCTGCGACGCGATCCAATCCCAGACCTCCTGCTCGTCCGTGCGAAGAAATGCGAGCAGCTCGCGGTGATAGCGCGTCGGTTCGACGACCGGGCGACCCGCGGCAGTCGAGGTCGTGAGAGAGGTCGACATCGTGATCCGCACGAGTTGAGAGGGATTGCGACCAGGCACGCGCGAGCGATCGAGGCGGCCGGCGCGGAAAGCGCCCGCATTGTCCGACAATATGGCCCAGGATGACGGGATTCGGCGGAAAACGCCAGTTCTTGTGCGCAGGCGTGCGGCCAACGATCAGCCGCCGCCGCATTCGCCAGGCGCGTCAGTGCCCGGGCGCCGCTTCCGACTCCGGCGTCGGCGGGCGTCGCCCCACCCACCAGCCGAAGCTGGTGAAGACGGCGGCAAACAACAGGTATCCGACCGCGATGCCGAACGTGTGGGCCGCGAAGGCTCCTGGCGCCGGGTCGGCGAAGATGAAGAGGAAGTCGACCACGTTCCCCTTCAACTGGTAGGCGTGTGTCAGCCCCAGTGCGGCAAAGGCGGCAGCGATCAGCGACCAGAGTGCGGCTGCGTAGAACTTGCGATCGATGAGGAAGGCGGCGATCGCGGCCAGAATCATGCAGGTGAAGATGTAGCCTCGCTCCATCACCAACAGGCCATGCAACAGAAAGCCGTTCACCTCAAAGTTGTGATTGCCGGTGAGCGCGGCTTGCATCGTCAGCGTGGCGCCGGCCAGGCCCACCATAATAAATGCGCCCTGCACGACGGTCAGGCCCCACGCAGCGATCGCCGGAAACAGGCCGACGGCAACGGCCGGCGCGTGTTCGCGCGGCGTCGTTTGAAACGCCTGGGCCGTGATGATCACGCCAATCCAGAGCACGATCGGCATCCCGGCCTCGATGGGGATCACGCTGCGAATCAGGCTCACGGTGCCGGTGAGGCAGATCAGCGTGATCACCAGGCCGTTCAAGGTGGAGTAGCCGGCCCGCGCGCCAAGCGCCTTCCAACCGGGATGCCCGATATAAATCGTCGTGGGGAAGCAGCTGCCAAACAGCGACGCCGCGATCGTGGCGATGCCGTTCACCCAGAGCGAGGCGGCCGTCGGAAAGCGATCGCCCGCCGCCTCGGCTGACTCGATGTTTTGCAGGCTGCCCAAAACATTGAACAGGCCCATCGGAATGATCACCGACACAAATCCGAGCCACTCGTGCGGGTTGTTGGCAATCTCTTTGAGAAAGTTCCACAGCGGCACGCCGGCGAAGTGCGGATAGTGCAGGCCGCGCTCGGCCCAGGCGGAGCTGACGGCGCTCGCGCTCATCGCCGGTCCCGCCAGCGACTCCGGCAGCACGCGGGGCAGCACCCAGGCACAGAGCGTGCCGCTGGCAATGGCGACGAGCCCGCCTGGCAGCCCCAGCGGAAAACCGACCCGCGAAAAATAGGTGATTAGGATCAGCGCCAAGGGAAGCATGCCGACGAGGGGCCGCTGAAAGATTTCGAGCGTGAACTTCATCGCGATAAAGCCGATGGCGATGCCTGCCAGCGTCGAGAGCAGGGCGGCCCGCGGCGTGCGGCGACGGATCGGCTCCGCGACGAACGCACCGAAGAACTCGATCAGGCCGCTCCCCAGGCAGGCCACCATTCCCGCCAGCCAGGCCGTCTCCCCGCTGTTGGTCCGTTCAAAGACCGGCTTCATCACGAAGTAGATGTAGATCAACAACGACGGCGTGTTGATGCCGAAGGGGAGCGCGGTGACATCGCTACGGCCGGTGGCCCGGGCGACGAAATGGGCCTGCACCGCGTAGTAGACGTTGCCGATCAGAATGCTGATCGCCGCTCCCGGCAGGATGTACGAGAGCATCAGCGACGAACCGCCGCCGATGCCGCAGTCTGCGCACAGTTGCACGATCAGCAGCAACTGCACGAGGTTGTCGACAAACAGGCCGAAAAACCCGTCGAGATCCCGTTTGACAAAGACCGGATAGCGTGCCGGCATGATGCGGGCAGACTACTGTGCGGCTCGGCAGCCAGTCAAGAACCGATCCGGCGACCCCCAAGAACGGCGTGGCGGAGTCCTTTGAAATCGGCGGGGGTCGGCCGCTAAGATCAAAATTCTAGCATTGGATCGATTCGCCCTCGATGCCCGGGATCTTTCGGCGCCAAGATTCTCCGGGCAGGATTTGTTTGCGTGAGTGCCTCGACAACTTCGACTGCCTCCCTGGCGGCCCGCAACGTGCGGTCGCCGCGACGCGGGCCAACCGGCAAAAGGCTCTGGTTCTATCGGCTGGCGCTCCTCATCGTACTGCTGCCCCTGCTGGAGCTGATCTCGTGGGTCGGGCTCCGCGTCGCCGACCCGCAAGTCTCCCTCGCCGACTTGCACGACGATCAGGAGCAGTTGGCTCGCGCGTCCGTGGCGCTCGATCGGCCCGAGGTCGTCCATCCCTACGTGGGTTGGGTTCTCAATCCGCAGACTCACTCCCGGGCCGAGGTCGGCGATCACCTCGAGCCGATCAACGAGATGGGCTTTGCCGACCTGGGGCCCACGTTGCGGAAGCGGGCGCCGGGCCACTTTCTGTTGGGCATCATCGGCGGCTCGGTCGCGCAGCAGTTCAGCTTCCGCGGGGCCGACGCGCTCATCCGCCGGCTCAAGCAGAGCGAGCGGTTTCAAGGCGTGACCATCGACATTGTGCGGCTGTCATTCGCGGGCTTCAAAGAGCCGCAGCAGCTGATGACGCTCAACTATGTCCTCGCGCTTGGCGGCCAGCTTGATGGGCTGATCAACATCGACGGCTTCAACGAAGTCGCCTTGCCGACGTGCGAGAACCAGGACGATATCTTTGCGGCTTACCCCCGACTCTGGAACACGCTGACGATCAACCTGGTCGATCCGCGGCACAGCGCGGAGGCGTATCGGTTGCTGGAGCTGCGGGCGCTGCGGCAGGAAGCGGCCCGCGCGATGCTCGATTCCCCGCTCCGCTGGTCGCCGACGCGGAACCTGCTCTGGAAAATTCGCGACAGCTACCTGGCCAAAAAACTCCTCGTGCTGGCCAACGTCGTCTTCACCAAGGAACGGGAGCAGGGTCGCGCCTTTGCCACGGCTGGGCCCCCGCAGCTTTATCACAGCGAGAAGGAGAGGTATCCCCAACTTGCCGAGCTGTGGGCCAACGGCTCGCGGCAGCTCGATTATTTGTGCCGCGCCAATCACATCGCCTACGTGCACGTGTTACAGCCCAATCAATACGTGCCCGACTCGAAGCCCCTTGGCCCGCTCGAAATGAGCGTCGCCTATCACGATGACAACTGCTATGCGAGCGGCGTGAAGGGCGGCTATCCGGAGCTGTTGCGCGCCGGGGAAAAGCTGCGGGCCGACGGCGTCGACTATCACGACCTGACGCGGCTCTTCGCGGCTTTTGGCGACCCGATCTACGTCGACGCCTGCTGCCACTACAACCAGAAGGGGAACGACCTCTTGGCCGAGGCCGTGGCGGAAGCTCTGCTGGCCAACCTCGAGCACGCGTCGCATTGACGGTCGAGCGAGTCTGGTACCGCCCCGCCGGTCAGATGTAGCCCAGGTCGTGCAACGTCGCCATCGTCCCCACCGCGATGAAAAACGTGCCAAAGCAGACCATCGCGATTCGGATCACCCAACTGGGCCGCAGCTCCTTGGGCAACAGCAGCGAGTTGACGACCACCGTGTGGAAGCAACTGAAGCCGAAGGCGAAGTTGTAGACCATGCCGGCCAAGAGCAAGAGTCGCGTCGGTTCGTTGAACGAGAGCATGACCAGGCTGAACGCCGACAACACGGCCAGCGTGCCGAAATAGACGTAGCGGATTGATCCCGGGTCCATGGCCCGCAGCGTTTTGCTCGACGTCCAGAAGACGTCGACCCAGCGGCGGACGACGCCGTCGGCCGCCGTTGCCATTGTTGGAGCCAGCACCAGGAATCCGCAGAAGAGCGTCATGTACCAGACGAAGTGGCCCCAGGCGGGGCTGCCCATCGACGTCGCCACCCGGTCGCGGACGGCCCCGGCCGTGAAGCCGGCAGCCACCCAGCCGCTCGACATCACCTGGCCCCGCTTGAGAAACTCGACCGACAGCATGCTGGGAAGCGCGAGGCCGAAGAAGCAGGCCGGCATCCAAACGGCCGTCTGGTCGCGGACCACGTGCCGATACCAGCGCTTCCAACGGGGCAACGACTCGTCGTCGACCAGGAACACCGTGCCCACGTGCGAGAGCTGGATATTCTGCCCGCCGAACACGCTGGGAATCGCGCCGACGTGGGCCCCCATGCCCCAGCCCTGGTCGCGCGTGTAGTTGCTGATCGGCGTGTTGGACAGTCCTCCGTTCCCCGAGATGGCCACGAGGGCCGAAAGAAAGGCGATCATCGCCCAGTCGGCGTGCGGCAGCTCGCCGGTCTCCCAGAGTGAGACGAACGCGTTTCGCGTTTCGGCGCCGGGCGGGATGGCGTCGCTTTCCTTGTCATTTGCCGCGACGGGAGCCTTGTCGCCTTTCGGCTCTTCGACCGAGTGGATGGGCACACTGCCGAACTTGAAAAAGCCGCTGGAGATTTCGGCCCAAGTCTTCCAGTGCGATTGAAAGATCGCCAGCACGATCAGAAAGCCCATCACCGCGATGATCTTGAATGTCATGATGGCCTTGAGCGCGTTGTAGATTTTGCCGCCGAAGATCAGCGGCAACAGCGCGGCCAGAAAGATGGCGTACGCCAGCCCCCGGATCATCTGCCTGTGCGTGAAGACCGAGGTGAAGCCGAGCAGGTGCAGCGTGGCCGTGCCGGCCTCCGCATCGGGAATTCTGCCGAGGATGACGGCCGCGAGCGGCGTGGCCGCGTTGGCGGCCAGGTACGGAAAGACCGAGCCAAAATCGAGCAGCAGGTAAACGATCACCCAGAACTGCGGCCCCGGCAGCGTGCGGAACTTGCCCGTGAAAATCGGCTCGCCCGAGTAGAGCGTGTAGCGGGAGATCTCGATGTTATAGATGACCTGCCCGACGATGCTGAGCGTGGCTAGCCACAACAGGCTGCCGCCGAACCGCGCGGTGACGGCCGGTCCCATCAGCCATTCGCCCCCGCCGATCGCCGCGCCGCCGGCCAGGAGCCCCGGTCCGAGCATCGAGAACCAATTTCGCGATGTGAAGTGCGGAGCGTCGGGGAGTTTGCCGACGTTCCAACGCGGCATCTCTCGCGAGCCGGGGTACGGAGCGACGGCCGATTCCGGCGAGGCGGATTGAGGGGGGCGGTCCATGCTGTGTGTCCGCGCGGTAGGAGGGCGAAACGGCCCGCGGGGTGGGTCGAGCGCGCAAAGCGACTTTCTTCCGTTTTGACATGCGTGGCCTGGAAGGTCAAACGCAACGCCCGGCGACCCGCATTCTCAGGCCCTCCGGCACCGTCTACAATTGGCGATTTGGCCGCCAACGGTCGCTGTGCCGAGCGGAAAGAAATCGACCTACGAATGAATTGGCTCAACCTCTTTCTCTTGATGCTACTGACGGTCGGCCACACCGAGCTCTTGGTCACCGTGATCAACCGCATCGAGTCGCTGCCGTTCCCCAAGCGCGTGCTGCGCGGCTTGCGGATGCTCGAGGATCTGGTGATCGCCGCCTTTCCGATCGTGGCGATTTTCGCAGTCGGGCTGGGAGGCGCCGGGCTCTTGCGCGGCGGACGTTGGAGCGACCTGCCGACCGGCTGGCTCGTCTACTTTTCGCTCTGTGCGTGCGGCTGCGTCGGGCTGGTGATTGCCGTGCTTCGCTGGTGGGCGCTGCGGCCGCCCGCGCTGCAGCTTTCCAATCACTCGCGGACCGTCGACGTCGCGCAAACGCTGGGCTATCCGCCGGTCGGGCACGGGCTCGTCCGCTTGTTCGCCCGGATTCCGCAAAACCAAATCTTTCGCGTGCAGGTGTCGGACAAGCGTTACGTTCTGCCTCGCGTGCCGAGCGCGTGGAACGAACTGTCGATCCTGCACCTGACCGACACGCACTTCACCGGCAAGATCGATCGCCCGTACTTCGAGGAGATCGCCCGGCTGGCCGAACAAACGCCGGCCGACCTCGTCGTCTTCACCGGCGACTTGCTCGACGACATCGACCTCTTGCCCTGGCTCACCGCGAGCATCGGCCGCCTGAAGGCGCCGCTCGGTTGTTACTTCGTTCTCGGCAATCATGACTGGTTCTACGGGGCCGATAAAATTCGAGCCGAGTTCGAGCGGTGCGGCTGGCACAGCGTCGCGGGGAAGGTGATCCGCGTCGAGCATCAGGGCCAGACGCTTGAGATCGGCGGCACGGAACGTCCCTGGATGGGCCGCCAGCCGCAATTCGCGCCGCCCAGCGACGCCTTTCGCGTGCTGTTGAGTCACACCCCCGACCATTTCGAGTGGGCGCGGCGAAATCGCGTCGACCTGATGCTGGCCGGACACAATCATGGCGGACAGATCGTGCTGCCGGTGATCGGCCCCGTCTTCAGCCCGAGCCGCTATGGCGTTCGCTACGCCGGCGGAGCGTTTTGGGACGATCCGACGCTGCTCTACGTGTCACGCGGGCTGTCGGGCCGGCGCCCGATTCGATTCAATTGTCCGCCCGAGATGACGCGACTGATCCTTACGCCCTCCGCCAGCCCTTCGCCAACGGGAACACCGCCATGGGCCGGCGGCTGACGCTGGTCTCCCCGTCGCTCGCACTCGGCGGGGCAGAGCGGGTCGTCTCGCGGATGGCCAACCACTGGGCAGCCGGCGGCGACACCGTTTCCGTCATCACGCTCTCCGGAACGGCTTGCGACACCTACACGCTCGACCCAGCCGTCACGCGCATCGCGCTCGACCTGATGAGCGAGTCGCGATTTCTTCTCCAGGCCCTCTACCACAACTGGGTGCGTGTCGGGAAAGTGGAAGACGCGATTCGAAGGACGCGACCCGACACGGTGATCAGCTTCACCGATCGCATGAATGTCGTCACGCTGGCCGCCTGTCGCAAGCTCGACGTCGACACCGTCGTCGCCGAACGCATCGACCCCTCCCAGCAGCCGATTGGCTATTACTGGTCGAAGCTTCGTCGCTGGGGTTATCCGAGGGCTCGGGCCCTGGTCGTGCAAACCGAGGCCGTCCGCTCCCAGTTGACGCCAATGATGCGCGGCCGGCCGATCTACGTCATTCCGAACTACATCGACGCGCCCGCACCCGAGCTTTCGCAGCCACCGCGCTCGCACGCGAACACTAAGCGGCAGCTCGCGGCGATGGGGCGACTGGACTACCAGAAGGGCTTCGACCTCCTCATCGACGCGTTCGCCAGGGCGGCGGAGGGTCAACCCGATTGGTCGCTCGTCATTTTGGGCGAAGGCCCCGAGCGCCGCCGTTTAGAGGAACAGATTCATACGCGCGGCTTGGAGCCCCGCGTGCAGTTGCTGGGCTGGGTCTCTGATCCGAGTCGCGTTTTACGTGACTGCGATGCCTTCGTGTTGTCCTCCCGGTACGAAGGCTTCCCAAACGCACTGCTCGAGGCCATGGCCCTCGGCTTGCCCGCCGTCGCCATCGATTGTCCCTCCGGCCCGGCGGACATCATCCGCCACGAAGTCGACGGCCTGCTCGTGCCCCTGGGGGACGTCCCCACCTTAACCACGGCCCTCCGCCGGCTGATGAGTGACGAACAACTCCGCCACCGATTTGGACGAGAGGCGGTGCAGGTCGTCGAGCGTTTCAGCAGCGAGCGCTACTACGCCCGCTGGGAAGCCGTCCTCCGCCACGACCCCCCGTCAAGCCTCGAATGACGCGGGCGAACGTCGGCGCGCTTCTGGCGGCGTTCCCAAAAATCTTCCGCCTTGTTTCTACGCCCCTAGAAACTCGCTCTCCGCGCCCGCGGCTCGGCGCGTCACGATGGGCGCTGAGTCTCTCACCGGCCAGCTCGCGGGGCTGCGGAGTGGTCAGAGTTTGTCCTGTCCGAACGGCCCGAGGAAACACAGGCGGGACGGGACACGCGGGACACGAACATTAGGACGGGATCGAATGCCCCCGGCCCGGGACGGGACACGAACGGGACGGGATTCATCCCGCGTAAGGGCAGGCTTTGCCTCCCACCAGCGCCGGTAGCGGGACGGGACAAGTTGTTTGACCGGGGAAAACAGACTGAATCCGCGACGGGACATCAACATTGGGACGGGATTGAATTGGGCTCACCACGGGACGGGATTCATCTCCGGTAGGGCAGGCTATGTGTTGAGACCGGACACATGGGTGACAAGTGTTCGGACACATGGGTAACAGGTTTGGCGGGGAAGGCAAAGGCTGCGTGAGCGTAGCGAATGCAGGCTTT
>Ga0210390_10000132_pt1 | contig 77126 bp, 76 predicted proteins | sample IncBWH11OmetaG_FD_161050 | JGI IMG/M metagenome (GOLD analysis project Ga0210390, IMG submission 161050) | Forest soil microbial communities from Barre Woods Harvard Forest LTER site, Petersham, Massachusetts, United States - Inc-BW-H-11-O ...
CACAGATAAAGATGTTGTGGCAGCCGGACCTGTAAGCCGAATTCTGTCTGCGGGATTGCTCCTGCAGGACGGTCATTCCTCTGGGCCGCGCATTACTGCGGGGCTCAAGCGACCTACCCGGAGGTTGTGACGCGCCGAGCCGGCACGTTCTCCCAAGCGAAGTTTTCACCTCGCCCAGGTCCCTCCCTATTTGGTCTTGCTCCGTGTGGGGTTTGCCCTGCCCGCTGCATTACTGCAGCGGCGGTGCGCTCTTACCGCACCTTTTCACCCTTACCCCGCGCATCCGAAGATGCACTAGGCGGTATGTTTTCTGTGGCACTAGCCGTCAACCGGGCTTGAACCCGGCTTCCCGGACGTTATCCGGCACACTGCTCTGCGGAGTTCGGACTTTCCTCCCTCGCCGCCCGAAAGCGCCGAGAGCGACCGTCCGGTCCAGCTGCCTACAAAATGATTATATGCGATGCCGACTGAGAACTGAGAACTGCACGCTGGAAACTGGGTTCTAAACGGGCCAGCAATGGAGAGTCAGGATATGCTGCTAGACTCGTTCCACGCGCATGATTCGCCACGTCGCCCATGTCATTGAAATCCTTGCCGTTCTAGGAGCGATTTCGAGCATCGGCTACTACGCGCTTTGCCTTCTGAGCGCCCGGAAATTTCTCCGACAGCGAAAGGCGGCGGACGAGAGTGTCCGCCCCACACAGGCTGTCTCCATCCTCAAGCCGCTTCGGGGCACTGATCCTGAGATGTATGAAAGCTTCCGCAGCCATTGCCTGCAAGATTATCCGGAATACGAAATCATCTTCGGCGTCAGCGATCCCAAAGATCCTGCAATTCCTTTGGTTGAACGATTGAAGGCCGAGTTCCCCGAACGCGCGATCCGCCTGATGGTTTGCCGCGAGAACCTGGGCGCTAACACTAAAGTCAGCAACCTGGCGCAGATGGTGCGCAAGGCGCGTTACGAATACCTCATTGTGAATGACAGCGATATTCGAGTTGAGCCGGGTTACCTCCGGCGGGTGCTTGGTCCGTTGACCGATCCCAAAGTTGGGCTCGTGACTTGCCTGTACCGTGGAATCGCCAATTCGTCTCTGGGCTCGCGGCTGGAATCGCTCGGGATCAGCACGGACTTTTGCCCAGGCGTACTGGTCGCGCAAACCGTCGAGAACGGCATTCGTTTTGGATTAGGTTCCACGCTGGCTTTTCGCCAGCGCGATCTACAGGCGATTGGCGGGTTTGAAGCAATCGTCGACTATCTGGCAGACGATTATCAGATTGGAGAGCGAATCGCCGCCCAGGGTCTTGAGGTGAAATTATCTGAGGTCGTGGTCGAGACTTTCCTGCCTCGATACACGGTTCGTAATTTCTTAAATCACCAGTTGCGTTGGGCGCGCACAGTTCGAGACTCCCGCTTCTGGGGATACGTCGGACTGGGGCTGACATTTGGCTTGCCTTGGGCGTTCGTGGTTTTGCTCCTCGCGCGTGGCACGGGCTGGGCGTGGGGATTGCTCGCTATTACTCTGGTGATGAGGACAGCTGTGGCTGTGGTCGTTGGAAAAATGGTTCTCCGCGACCGCCAGGTCATCCGCTCCTTGGCATTCATTCCGCTACGCGACCTGTTTGCCCTGTTGGTGTGGATCGTCAGTTTTGCCGGTCACGAGGTTGCGTGGCGCGGGGATCGTTTTCGTTTGCAAAATGGCAAACTGATAAAGATTGGATGCTGAAACCGGTAACCCCCGATTAACAATCCCTTCACACTCCCGTAACACTCGCTTCACATTCCTTCCATACCATCGCCTGCTAAACGACAATCCCAAACGGCCAAACCACGCGGCGGGAGGAACCATCTCTCGACCTGAACCAGGAGACCCTATATGCGGATAAGCTGCTCATCTCACCCGATTTTCCTCTTCGCATTCGTTCGATGGGCCGTTCTGTTCTCGGTGCTGGCGGCAGTCGCCAGTGTGACCGCGGTCGCTCAAATCGATCGCGCCGAACTCGAAGGCACAGTAACTGATCCAAGCGGAGCCTCCATTGTTGGAGCCAGTGTGAAAGTAGTGGCTTCCGACACCGGCATCACCCAGGAACAGGAGACCAACTCGAAAGGCTACTACCGGCTTCCGGGCTTGGCTGTGGGTCGTTACACCGTGACCGTTACTGGCGTCGGCTTCAAGACTCACGTAATTGAAGATCTCATATTGCAGGTCGGCCAGACACGCACATTGGATGTCCGGCTGGCGGTCGGTACGATTACCGAAAAAGTCGAAGTAACCGCGACCGCCGCTCCCGTAGAGCGTACTTCGGGCGAAGCCTCCACGGTCATTACCACAGACCAGATCGCCAATCTCCCCAACAACGGGCGCGACTGGGCAAGCTTCACTCTGCTCGCGCCCTTCGCGCAAGATGATGGTGGAGGCGATCAACGAACGATTCGCTTTGCAGGCCGCGCCAGAGACGATAACAACTTTCAGTTTGACGGCGTCGACGCGGGCGGTATTCAAGAACAAGCGCAAAAATCGCAAACCCGTTTGCAGATCTCTCAGGACGCAATCGAGGAGTATCGCGTAAGCAGCGCCTTGTACGACGCAGAATATGGCACCCAGGCGGGCGGGCAAATCGACGTGGTCACCAAGTCCGGGACGAATAATTTCCACGGCTCGGTATTTGGCTATTTGAGAAACTCGGTTTTCGATGCGCGGAACTTCAACGACTTCGACATCAACGGTAACCCGGCCATTCCTCCTTTTCGCTTTGGACAGTACGGGATGAGTCTTGGCGGTCCGATAGTCAAAGACAAGTTGTTCTTTTTCCTGAACTACGAAGGCCTTCGCCAATACGGAGGTGCAACCACGCGCGTACTCGTGCCTTCCCCCTCTATACAAAAACAAACTCTGGCTCAATCGCCACAGATGTGCTCAATACTTCAGGCCTTCCCGTGGAGAGCGTCGACCGGTGCTATCGGGAACTGCAACCCGGTATTCGTATATCCGGATGGCGCTTTCATCGATCAGACCAGTAACGGTTTGCCTGATTCAGATCAGTTCACAGCCCCCGCTCCGACCACGGTCCACGAAGATACGTGGCTGGCGCGAATCGATTACAAAATCAACGACAAGACGCTTCTATATGGGCGCGCGCAGCGCGACATCAGCCTCGTGAGTGGCACCAACGGTGCCTCTGTTCCCTATGACCTGATTCAAACTATCAACCATCCTGCGAACTATTTCATCGCCCTGCAGCAGACGCTTTCTCCAAGCCTTCTGAATGAGGTCAAGGCTTTCGTGAATCGGGCTCCGTTCATTAACCCTCAGGTCGCTCCTCTACCCTATGCCGTTCATACCAACAACTGGGTCCAGATCAATGACGATAACGCAGATCACGAGGTGGGTACGACTTACGGCGGAATCGATAACCTGACATGGGTTCGCGGTGCTCACACTTTCAAGACAGGTATCGAGATTCGCCGGGTTCGCCTCAATCAGGGCAAGACTGCGGATAACAATCTTTACTTCGCGGATAATTCCGGCACCGCGGACACGGGCTTCGTTAACGCTTCCCTTTATCAAATTGCCTATACCTCCTCCTGGTGTTGCCACAAGTATCGGCGAACGTTTTATATGCCTTACTTCCAGGATGATTGGAAGGTTACGCCGACCCTGACGCTGAATCTGGGATTGCGTTGGGAGTATTACGGGGTTGCAAACGAGGCCGACAATCGCACCACGGTTTTCGACATCAGTGAATTTCATGGCGTGTGCCTGGGATCGGGCTCGACCAACGGCCCCTATCCCACACCGATCAACACACCGCCATGCCCGAGAAATCCGGCTCTGTATAACGCCAACTACCGGAACTTCGACCCGCGCATTGGGTTTGCCTGGGCTCCTGGTGCCTTTCGCGGGAAGACAGTCATTCGAGCGGGGTACGGAATTTACCACGGTGCGGCGCAAAATGACGACCTGAATGCCGGCCTGGAGAGCGACCGCTACACTGCCTTCGTCAATCTCGATCCAAGCGGGCCGGGCACGCCTCTGTTGCCAGCCTATCAACAGGAAGTGCCAAACCTAAGTGGCTTGGGAAGCAACGTAGCAAACCTTCAGCAACCCCGCGCCTTGCAGCGCCATGGTCGTCGCGATCTCTATGTTGAAACCTGGGGCATGTCCATCGATCGCGAATTGCCCGCCAACTTTCTGGCATCGATCCAGTATCTTGGATCCCACGGAGTGCGGCTGTTTTCGCGCGGAGGGGTGAATTTCTGCATTACGCCGCCTGACAGCAACGGAAATTGCACGCGCACCCTGGATCAGTATTATCCCGGCGGCGATCCTTACGGCTCGGTGGACTACAAATCCGATATCGGCGCCAGCAGTTACAACGCGATGCTTCTGAGTTTGGAGCGCCGCTTCACCAACGGCTTATCTTTCGAGTCTCGCTACACCTGGTCGCATTCGATCAACGACGGGTCGGTGGGTGGAGGGGAGTCCAACGGGCCGGAGAATGTGAATTGCCTCCCGTGCGACTTCGGACCGAGCGTATTCGATATCCGGCAGAATTTTAACGTCAGCACGGTTTACGAACTGCCCTTTGGACAGGGTAAGCGCTTCCTGAATGAGGGCGGAGTCTTAAACAAGATCGTCGGCGGCTGGAGCTTCAGTAGCGTTGGCCTTTGGCATACTGGCCATCCCCTTACGATCACGATGAACATTTCGCCCACTCAGCTCCCGGACGGCAACGACCAAACCACCCAGCGGCCGGACGTTGTTCCTGGGGTGCCTCTTCTGTTGCCTGGCGGAGTACACAACTATACGATTCCGATCAATCCCGCCGCATTTGCTCCGCCGCCGCTTGCGGCCGGGAGCGATCCATTCGGTGTTCCATATGCTTCTTACGGCCTTGTGGGCAGGTTCGGCGACGCGACCAACGGTCTGATCCGGGCGCTGGACGCCTGGCAGATCGACATCGCGCTCATGAAGACAACCAAAATGACTGAGCGTGTTTCCGTCGAGTTCGGCGTTCAGGCGTTCAACGTTTTGAATCACGTTCAACTCGGAGACCCGAACCCCAATAATCTGGCGTTGAACTACACTCAGCTAAATAGCGGCGCGTGGGTACTCCAACCGGCAGGGAATCTCGGTCAGATCACCACGACAAACAATTTCAACAACAACAACGACAACGCCACTTCGCCAAACACAGGTACGGGCTTGCCACGGCAACTTCAGTTCATGCTGCGGTTCCTGTTTTGATGTAGGCGTGGATGCCCGCGCCTACATTTTCCTTCTGGGATTCAGCCTGGCTTAAGCCGCATTCGCCTAACTTCGCTAGCGAGGTAATGTTTGTTGAAACCAGCATTTCTGATCGTGGCTGTATTTTGTGGGCTGATCGGTGTGAGCTGCGCGGAAAGCGCCAAGTCCGATCCCGTTCTAGTCGGCGCCGGTGACATTGCGAGTTGCGACGACCTGGCCGGAGCCGAAGCCACGGCGAAACTAATTGAAAATATTCCGGGCACGGTCTTCGCAGCGGGAGACTTGGCCTATCCCGATGGCTCCGATGAGCAGTTTGCGAAATGCTACGGACCAACCTGGGGCCGCTTCAAAGACCGGACGCGTCCTGCCGCCGGGAATCACGAATACCACAGCGACGGCGCCTCCGGCTATTCGCGCTATTTCGGCGCGGCCGCGGGCGATCCCAAGAAGGCTTACTACAGCTACGATTTGGGAGCTTGGCACATCATTGTTCTGAACAGCGAGTGCAGCGATGTTGGAGGTTGCGACGCTGCGTCGCCACAGGGGCAATGGCTCCGGCAAGACCTTGCGCAACACCCGGTGACTTGTACGCTGGCCTACTTTCACAAGCCGTTGTTCAGTTCGGGCACCAAACACGGTAACGACGCCGAGATGAAGCCGCTGTGGCAAACGCTTTATGCCGCGAACGCGGACGTGGTTATCAACGGACACGATCACGACTACGAGCGCTTTGCGCCGCAGGATCCCGATGGCAACGCCGATTCCAAACGCGGCATTCGCGAATTCGTGGTGGGCAGCGGCGGCAAGAATTCCCATCGCAGCTTCGACAAACCCAAGCCCAATAGCGAGGTCCGAAATGCGGATACATTCGGAGTTCTGAAGCTGACCCTGCATTCGTCGGGCTATGACTGGGAGTTCGTACCTCAGGCGGGCAAGAGCTTCCATGATTCCGGGAGCGGCGCGTGCCACTAAAGTAGGAGCACACAGCAAAACAGTTCGAATTCTTAGGAGGCACCGTTTGAGAAAACTCGCTATCTTCACCTTGCTCGTTGCGCTTGCGATTCCATCGGCGTCGGCCGCTGACAGCTACAAAATCATCAAGAAGATTCCCATCCCTGGCCAAGGCAGTTGGGACTATCTGGCCGTCGACGCGGCGGGCCGCCGCCTCTACGTTTCCCACGGAACCCAGGTCGAAGTTCTCGATGTAGACTCGGGCGCGATTGTCGGCAATATCCCGAACACGCAAGGCGTGCATGGAATCGCGATCGCTCCGGAACTTGGGCGCGGGTTTGTCAGCAACGGAAAGTCAAACACCGTAACGATTTTCGATTTGAAAACTCTGAAGGTCACGGGCGAGGTGCCGACCGGAACGAAGCCGGACGCAATCATTTACGATTCAGCAACGTCTCGAGTATTCGCGTTCAACGGCGGCAGTAACAACGCAACGGTCATCGAAGCTGCGGATGGCAAAGTTGCCGGTACCGTTGACCTCGGCGGCGGTCCTGAATACGCTGTCGCCGATGGCAAGGGATATGTCTACAACAACCTCGAGGACGAAAGCCTGGTTTTGAAGATCGATTCCCGCAAACTTAAAGTCGAGCAGCGCTGGCCAACCGCGCCTTGCTCGTCGCCCTCCAGCATAGCCATGGACCGGGAGAATCGCCGCCTGTTCATCGGTTGCCGCAGCAAAGTGATGGCAGTCATGAATGCGGACACGGGCCAGGTCATCACAACTCTTCCGATTGGCGATCACGTCGACGCAACCGCCTTCGATCCGGATTCGCGGCTCATCTTCAACTCCAACGGCGAAGGCAGCATCACCGTGATTCACCAGGAGAGTCCGGACAAGTACACAGTGGTCGAGAATGTGAAGACGCTGCCTAAGGCCAAGACGATGGCTCTGGATCCCAAAACCCACCAGCTTTTTCTATCCACTGCCGAAGCAGGCCAATTCGAAGTGCTGGTGGTAGGAAAGTAGATTAATGAACGCGCCCCTCCGGGGACCGTGCGCTTCGGCAGAACGAGACGTAATAAGCTAAGTCTCTACAGGAGAGTAACTGTAGAAACGTTGCTTGCAACGTCTCATTTGGTGGGAACCGTTGCTGGGAGCTTCGCACCCTCCACGGGGATCGCGCTGTCGAGCCAAGCCGTGTACCACAAATTCAAAAGCATCTGCGAGCCCGCAGCCAGTCGGCGGGTCGTGAAATCAAAAGCCTCGGGAGAGCCCTTGCCGGTGAAGCCCCCCGCCTTCTCGATCACGTAAACATTTTCAACCAGCTGATTCGATTGCTTAAGGTAGGCGACGTAACTCGCAAACGGATCGGCAAGACGCTCGGGAGAATGCACGAACTTCGCAAAGTCCTTGGCCGTGACGTTCTGCCCCATGTACGTGCTCTCGAACAGGGCATGTATCCCGTGGAGGGTGGTGTAACCTTGCGGGTTCGGTCCGACCCACCCGTTGTAGTGAATTGTAGTGTGCAGCGGCTGCGAGCCATCCGCCACATAATGTCCAAGCCAGCCAGCATAAAAGACGATCGCGTGTTCCACCGGAGCCGTGGGCTGATGAGTTTCACGCAGATGCCGGTATTCTCTGAACGCCGCCTTCAGTCGGCCGAAGACTTCCATTGTGATGTAAGGCTGTAGTCCTACGTGCTCGGGCAGATAGTCGTCAGGATGGTCAGCGGTCGCCGCTCGCTTCTCGTAAAGTTTGCGGTAAAACTCGTACCGGCCTTGCGGAAGCGGATCAAGCCATGCCACGCGCTCGAGATCAATAAAGTGGTCCGGTTCCTGGGCATTCTTGAGCGCGAACTCCGAAGGACTCCGCCAGCGGTCCGGTTCGGGACCAAGATAGGTGAACTCCGCAACCGCATGCCGGAAGAATCGGGGCATCTCGGCGGGAATTTTCTCGGCCGCAACGCGATTTACGTATTCATGTCCTTCGTTGCCCCAACCTAATGCCCATGGCGCCTGCGAGAGCAAAAATGCGATCAGCCCGGCACATACCAGTTTCCTCCCCAACCCAGTCCCCTTTCCCGGTCAACGCTCCTCAAACTTATTACTGAGACCCTTGCTCTAGAACGTTAAATGCAACGCCATCTGAATGAATCGCGGACTGCCGATAGTGTGCTGAATCACACCTAAATGTCCCTTCGGAGGACACAAGAATGCTCCCGAACCTGCTGGCGTATTCGGGCCCACCGGCAGATCGATGCAGGGAGTATTGGTCGGGTCTTGCGCGGTTGGCGGACCGTAAATTGGGGGGTTCTCAAAGTTCGTAACGAATTGAATGCTGTTGTTGGGAACGTCGAAACTTGGATGGTTGAATACGTTGAAGAACTGGGCGTCATACTTCAGCGCAAAACGCTCCGTGAGCTTGAACTCTTTGAAGACTCCAAAGTCGAACCGGCTTTGAAACGGACCACGGAAAATATTGCGGCCACCGGTCGCGTATCCGGTTTCGAAGTAGTCGCAAGCTCCGGTGGTGGGATCACAGGGGGGCACGCCATTGGTTCCGGGCGCGTACGGCGTCGGGGGACCGAACGCCGCCGCATTTAACACGGGCTTCAGCGCATTAATGCCGGTTGTGCCCTGAAGAATTGGATTCGTACTCGTAGAGCCAGCGCCTCCAACGGGCACGATCGGGTTCGTGATGTTATCGTTCCCGCCGCCCCAGTAGATGCTGGCAGCGCTTCCACTATAGTCGTTCACGCTATACGGCTGGCCGCTTTGCAGCGTCGTGACTCCGTTTAGACCCCATCCATTCACAATTTGTTTGAGCCACCCGCTCCCCGTGGACATGCTCGGAAACTGATAGAGGTAGCTGATGCTGAAAACGTGAGTGCGATCGTAATCGGAATTGCCGTAGGCAGTAGCCAGGTTGTTCGGATCATTCCCGGTAAAGAAGAGACCCAAGCCGCTCTGCTCGTCGAGGGTGTGCGAGTACGTGTAGGAAGCCGTAATCAGCAGACCATGACTCATGCGTTTGTTCACCCCGACCTGTAAAGCGTTGTAGTTCGAAATCCCCCTGCCTTGATAGGAAACCGAATTGGGATCGTATCCGATGAAGGGAACACGCAGGGCAGCGTTGCCAGAGTTGAAACCGGCGACGAGCGTCTGAGTGTTCTCGGCTGCTAGGCCGGGGACCTGCCACCCGTAGGAATAGATCTGCTGATTGGGTCCACCCGCCAGCAGGGGATGCTGTGGCGTGGCAATCTGCGCTTGATTGAAGGGCAGCGGAATGACCTCATGCACGCCGTGGTTGCCCACATAGCCGAGCGTGAGAACCCAGGTGTTGACTGGCTGCCATTGCAAATCGAGGGTCCAATTTTCAGAGTAGGGCAACTTGTTTGTGGGATCGTATCCCGCGAAGAACAGCCCGCCGCACCCGAATTGATTTGTGGCAGTGCAAAAGGGGGTCGTCTGCTGGATCAATTGACTGGCGTTCGGGATCAGAGAAATTACCTTGGAAAAGTTGTTCGGGGGCAGTGGGGGCGGGGTGGTACCGAATGGGACGGCAAAGGTGGCCGCAGGTCCGGCGTAATTGGGCACCACAAACGGTTGCGACATCGTCACCCCGAAGGGGCCGCTGATTCCGCCGCCAGCGGGTTGCGAGAACTCCGAGAAGTACTCGCCGCGGTCGTAGTAGGTTCCAAAGCCGGCGCGAATCACAACGTTCTTCAGCGCTCCCGGGCTGTACACCAGCCCGATCCGGGGCGCGAAGCCCCATTGCCGGCCGGTTAGCGTCGAATTGTTGACACCTTTGGTGCCAAACCCCTTGTTGTTTCCAGCGATTACCAAACCAATGGCTTGGCCACCGTTGCCGAAAGAGTCCGACTGGACGTTGTACTGATAGTTCGCTGGATAAAAATTAGACAATAGGCCGTTCTCTTCCACCAGCGGCCCATCCCAATCCCAGCGCACGCCAACATTCAACATAAGGTTGGATGCGAGACGGATATCGTCCTGCGCGTAGGCTCCAGCCTGCTTCGAACGGAAGTGACGGTTCGAGGCTCCGGAAAACAACTCGGCGGGGGACGCGGAGAATCCGCAGGAATTTACAAAACTACAAACCGATCCCTGCATGAACCCGGAGAAATCGGCAAAGTTTATCCGCGCTACGCTGGAGTCTTTGTTGATGACATTCAATTGCGTGTAATCGTAGTTGAAGCCGGTCTGAATCGAGTGGCGGCCATGGACCCAGCCCAGGTTACTGCTGGCTCCAAAATTGTTCTGGAAGATTCCTGCATTGGCGAAGTTGGATGGGCCGATCGTCGTCGAGTTGAAATTGCCATCTGCATTGCCCATGTAGATCTGCGGAAATAGCGTGCTAGTCGGAATCGTAATCCCCACGGTTGACGGCGTCATGAACTGGCTGGTCCCCGAGTAAGCTTTTTCGCGGATGAAGCCAAAACGCTGCTCCCAGCTCAGGTTTGGGGTAAGAATGGTTGTGTTGTCCAGCGAGATCACCTGGCTTCCCGCGTTCATGGTTTGTGGGAACCCCTCGAACGAGCTGCTGGCAAAAGGATTTGTATTGGGATCGCGCTGGAAGTAATACTTTCCCGCTATGCGGTCTTTTGTGCTGAAAATGTAATCGATGTTTCCAATCACCTGGTCGGCAGTGAAGCGGGAAGGCGGGCCTTGAATAATCGCGTCGGCACTCTGATTCTGGAGGTCGATCAGTTGCTGCCCGGTCGCGGCATTCGGAATGAACAGGCTGCCGTCGGGTGCATGTTGATTCATGATGTTTACGGCCACCGGGTTCATATCACCTTGCGTGCACGCCCGCGAACCTCCTCCGCATGGTGTCCCGCCAAAATCTGCGTTGACCAAATTGGCTAGCGTGCCCGCAGAACGATCACTGGTCAGGCCAGGAGGAACCGCGACCAGCGACGTTCCCAGCAACTCATCGCTGACACGTTGTCCCTGATAAGAGCCAAAAAAGAACAGCTTGTCCTTCTTAATCGGTCCGCCAATCATTCCTCCAAACACGTTGCGATGCAGTGGAGGCGTCGGCAAGCCGGCATTCTTGATGAACCAGGGATCTGCGTTCCAGCCACCCGTCTGATAATATTCCCACCCTCCGCCGTGCAAACTATTCGTGCCAGACTTGGTGATCACTTCAATATGCGCCCCGCTGTTGGCGCCCTGGGATGCATCGTACATTGCGGAATTGACGTGCAGTTCCTGGATGGTTTCCGGCGGCGGTGTCGGCAGTGCCTGACCGATCGCGCCATAAACCGATGTGCTGGTTTGAATCTCGCCGGTTTGACTGTTGTTGCCCTGCCCGACGTTCACCGCCACGCGTCCGGAGGTGAGTTGGCTCGAAGACTTCCCATTGAATATGTTGTTGGCATTGACGCCGTTGAACGAGAAGCTATTGCTCGAGTCCCTTTGACCGTTCGCCCAGATGCTCTGGTTTCCGAAGCCGGCGTTTGTCCCCGACGTGTTCAGCAGGTCGGCATTCACGCCAGGGCTCAGAATGGCGAGCTGCGTGAAGCTTCCGGTTCCGAGGGGTGAGTTCTCGATCACCGAACTGTCCAGCACGTAGCCGGTGGTGGTGTCTGTCACGTTAAGAAGCGGCGTGGCCGTGACCGTCACTTCCGAGGCGACCGCACCGGGCTGGAGCTTGGCGTTCAAGGTTGCCGTACGATTGCCCTGTACCAAAATCCGGCTATAGACGGCGGTCTTGAAACCTTCCTTCGCGAAAGTGACTTCGTAAGTTCCGATGGGGAGATCGGCGGCGCTGAAGGAGCCGTCGCTTTTCGACTCGGCCGTGACTTCGAGGTTGGTGTCCAGATTGCGAATCTTGACGGCGGCCTTTTGGACTACCGCCCCGCTGGCGTCAATTACCGTTCCATTCAGCGAACCCAGCGTTTGCTGCCCCAGCGCCAATTGTGACAAAAACGCGAGGCTCAGGAGTGCGGTCGGAAGCGCAGCGAAGAACTTGGAAGGACAAAGGGCGAATGACAGGCAACGAAAGTTCATGGGGGTAAGCCTCCGTAGCAAGACTCGCCGTTATAGCACAGCAATGTTACATACCGGTTAACAATTTGCAGTGAGTGTCTGTGGAAAACTCGGCAGGAAGACTTTCGCTTTATGCCGACTGGTTTGCCGGCTCCCAGACTCGCCGCGGTCCGCAAACTACTATTCACGAGACGCCGCACCACGTTTGTGCAAGGGAGAATCGCCTGAAAGCGTGATAGAAAATTTCGAATTGCTGTGCCGCCTGGCGGTCGCAGCTCAAAGCCCTCGTACGATACTCCCCCGCCGTTCCGAATCACCTCTTGCAGGGTGAGAGCGTGTGCATACAACTCTTTGGAAAAGTGTAGGAGGTTTTGCATATCTAGGGTATTCGACGGTCGTTTCCTGGCAGCCGCCCCACTAACGCGCTTCAGCGGAGAATGGAAAGCAAACGGGCGTTGGATTTTCATGCGCGGCTCTCTTGTTGACTCTGAGGGAGCCGTGACCGGCGATGCCCTCAAAATAACGGTTCAGCGGGGGAGCAGTCCAACCCAAAATTTGCATTGCATAGCTCACTCACAGCCGCTCTGGTGAGCTCCATTTCAGCTTTTGAACCCCAGGTTTTTCAGCAGGGCGTGGCCCAGAGCGTTTCCATCGAGAGGAGGCGATGGATGATTGAGCTCCTCCATTTTCTTGCGTTGGGCGTCCTGCTGCTCCTTCGCAGCCTTCGCCAGGGCTTCTAGCTCTGCCAGACGCGCGGCACGATTGGCGGTCAGTTCGGCGTGTGCCAACGCAAACTTTTCCTTGCTGGCTGCGATGAAATCAAGCTGCTTCTTAATTTCAGGATGGTTAGCCGCAGTCGGTATCCCAAGGATGTGATTGCAGAACCTATCGATCTCGCCAAACAACTTGTTAATATCCAACTCGGTAGCAGGGCTCGGAGCCCCTTTTGGGCCCGCGGGCTGAGAACTCGACGCGCCCGGGCCCGAGGCGCCCGGGCTCGCAACGGATGCCTCGACCGGCTGCGGTTGGTGGTTGGAGTCCCACAAATAATCGCATGAGGGGCAGCAGATGTAGTCCCACATTCTCGCGATGCAGGCATCGCCCATACAGCCCAGGAGAGCCGTCGGCTGCAGGCGGACAGGATTCTTACACTTCGGGCACTCGATCTCGGATGGAATCGATGCGCGGCAGAATTGGCACGACGTCAACCCAGACGGCTTATCGGCAATGCCAATCAAAACGTTCCCCGCGATTTCCGCGTTGGGAAAGCCCGGCTGCCAAAGCTCCAGCAGTTCGGCATGGGACAAACCGCGCGACGGACCAAAAAATGGATCGTGCAAAGACACGTTCGTATCGTCGATGTTGACCAGCACTGCGAAATGTCCCGCCGGCGAGTTGTGCCTGAGACGATAGTTGATGATTGCGCGAATACCAGATTCGTGGCAGAGCCGCAGGGTTTGCACAGGGTGCCGCGTCTGGACGGCTACTGCGCTAAAGCCCCGGCCCAACGCGTCCCGGGCCATAAGGTGAGTGGTCGACGCGAGACTGCCGAGCTTGTTCTGTTTGGCGATCAGCGGCCATATCGTGGCTTGGGGAACTTCGTGTCCGTAAGAGCGGTAGACCATGCTCAAGCATGCCGCACCGCAAGCCCGGCTCCCGTGCGGGTCAGATTGCATCTGGTATGGAATGGCTGTTTCTGCTGCGCTCATGACTCCAGTTCCTCTCGCCCCTCCCTGATTCTTACGGCCCGATCACAACCGTCGGACATCCCATCAGTATGGGATTCGCCGGCCCCATCGCTGCGCCGGGCGTCTCCATTACGATATCGAGTTGCCGGCACGCCATTTGACCGTTGATTAGGACGGTAGGACTTCCCACCAGAACCAGCCCTACGCCATCAGCGCCGCTGATGCTGACGGCAGGGCATGCGTGCTGGTCGATCATCGCGCGCCAGGCGGGCATTCCGCCAATTAGCACGTTGCTGCTGCCCGGCCCCGGCGACAGCGGAGCCCCGTGCATGGTTGGATCGCCTACTCGAGCCGCAAAAGGCATCAGCTGTTTCCTCCAGTTCCCGCTTGCCGGCTATCGAAACCGGCCTTCCGCCACGCCGATTCCCAGTTCCACGAACGAGCGCTGGGTTTCGCCGATCTTGATCGGATCTGCATTGGTCGAAGCCATTTTGACCGCCGTGGCGACCGCTTTCGCTGGCGCGTTGGGTGCAGCCATGGTTCCACCCGTTTGGTTCGCGGCCATGGCCAATTGGCCTGCTTGCGAGGCCAGGCCAGCCGCTTGCGCCGGGGCCTCCGTGGCAGCCCGATTCTCTTCGGTCGGGTGCATGATCCATTGCACGGCAGCCTTGCAAGCCACCCTGTCCTCAGGGGAAAAATTCCCGCCGCTGGCGTGTTGCAGGCACAGGCAGCCCCACCAGATGGCTTCGCGTGGCGGCAGAGCGTAGGCCAGGAAATCGATGCTCGCGATGTATTGCTTGTTCTGCAAAAGAGCGTGCACGAATTCCCCCGGCCTCATTCCATCGCGAAGTAACTGCCGCGCTTCTTTCTTGAGATTAAAGCGCGCGCAAACCTCGGCTGCGGTGGAGGCCTTGACTTTGGCGAGCTCAGTTGTTGCACCCATCAGTTCTGAACCTCGGAATAAATTACGAATTAATTGCCACCACCGTATCTCCGTTAATTCGCACGGTCAAACCTTCGATGACGACCATTCCGTTGACGTCCAGAGTGATACAACTCGTCCCCCCTCCCGCCGACAGGGTGATGCCCTCCGGCGTCATTTCGATCTTCGGGCTCGTCGGGGTACTTCCGCATTGCAGGGTGATGCCCTCGGGCGTCATTTCGATCATCTGAGCGAGGGTCGTTTGACCGCGCTGGATTGTGATGTTTTGCGCTTCGCCCACGATGATCTCAACGCCATTGGTAGCCTCCGACGCAGTGCTGGGGCTCATCATGGGCAAGGCAGCGGGGCCGGATGTGATTCGGACACCCTTCACTCCACGTATGTCCACGTCGCCGTCATCCGCAAAGGTTGGCAATCCGCCGGCGGCCAAGAGGACGATTCGGCTCGGGCCGGGTGGGACTTTAGGGCTTATGGGAACGGGCTTCCGGCTCAGCAGCACCACTTGATTCCCGGCGATCTGGTAGGTCGAGCTCGCCGATTGCGAATTGTTGCCGTGATCATCCATGCCGCTACCGCCGCCTGCACCGCCTCCAAGATTCCATTCCCCTAGAGTCATATGGATCCTTTCTCGTGAGTGAGATTCGCGACTAGCCCGCGTCCGCGATATCAGGTACTAGAACTTCGGCTTCAACCGCCGCCAGCACTCCCAAACAACCGAAGCTGGTCGCCCCCCAATTCTTCCACCACTGCGGCGGAACCCAGTCCGGACCGTCCGGTACCGTGGGACCTTCGTGGAGCTGTAGCACGCTCCGGTCGACGTCAAACAACTGCTTCATGAAGTCATCCGCCTTCCACTCAATATTGTCGAGCGCACTCTCCACCGCCATGATCGCGGTGAGCAGCAGATCCACGACCCCCTGGTAAATGAGCGTAGTGATGGTGCGGCCACGGTCACCTGCTTGCTCCTTGTCCTGATTCACGGCAGTCTTCGCATTGGGGTCGGGGGAGTAGGTCGGAATCACTGCGTAGGCAATCACATAGACGATCGCGATTCCTGCCAAAATGCCGCACATGGCGTTCACCGCCTGGTGGTCGAAGTAGCCCTGATGAATTTCAATCTTCGGCGGGCCGATGGAAATCTCAAAACTTTGGCCCAAAGTAAATTGTGCACTCGTACCCACGGTGAATTGCATATTGCCGCCCATGCCGTTTCCCAGAAAGGCGCCGAGAAATTCGGGAAAAGGTATGCCTGGCACTCCCACAGCCAAGCCGAAAGGGTTCACGCACACTTGAAAATTATTGCCCACCGCAAGTTGGTGGTTCAGAGGGCACGCGACCTGAAAGTTGTCGCCGTAAGTCACCACAGCGTTCATCCCCAGGGCGCCTTGAGGCGCTGGGTGGGGCCAGGGGTCCCCCTCGCTGAATTCCCCGCCACCGCTCCCGCCTCCCGGAATCAGTTTGCCGACCGTAAGCACGTTCGCGATCCCCACACGTTCCCCCTTGTGCCGTCCAGAATGGATCATCTTGTCAGATTCCGAGTTGAGACTCAGGTTCCGTTCCGAGTGAAGGGACAAGTGCTCATGCCCCTTTTCATCATTGAATACAATTCCGTTGAAATTCTTGTGCGCCTTCCCGCGCACACTCGCCGACTTGAAGCCTCCAAGTTGGCTATTCACGGGCAAACTGAACCATGGCATGTTCTCGGCGTTGTACACGCTGCCGATGATCACCGGCTGATCAGGATCGCCTTCTTCGAAAATAACCACGACTTCGTGCCCGACCCGAGGCCAGAAAAATGCGCCCCAGCCATTGCCCGCCCACACCTGGGCGACGCGAAGCCAGCATGAACTGTTGGCGTCCTTCTTGCCTTCGCGGTCCCAGTTGAATTGCACCTTCACGCGACCATATTTGTCGCAGAACATTTCCTCGCCGGCAGGTCCGACTACGGTCGCGGTCTGGATACCCGCGATCACCGGTCTGTTCGTGACACGCTGCGGCCGGTAGGGGAGGGTGATGGGAATGCAGGTGAAGCGGTTGCCATACTTGAACTTCAACTCCTGATAGCTGCTGTAATCGCCCTCGAGCTGCGCGTCGTGTTCGACGCGAGTCAGCAGGTACTCTCCGTCACCGTCGAAATGGCGCTGCATCGTGAACTTGTGCCCAGCCATGAAGTGACCGCAATCGCTCGCTCCCGCGATCTCCAGACTGGCCGCATCCTCCTGTTCCATACGGACCCTGACGGTTCTTTGGTTATCACGGAAAATGGACTGCAGATCCTGCGGCCGCGGTTCACCATTGCGATCGACTCCATCAAAGCGCTGCGCGTAGCCGCCGGGATAATCATAGATCTCCAGTTGATCGTTTCCCCCGACTTTGAGCTTGTGGGTCACCTCGCCTACGGTAACGCTCTCGACGGTTTTTTCCTTGGCTTCGAGATGGTTGCCGGGGAGTTCGAAGCAGTGGTCCCAAAGGGTGTATTCGCCAGATCGGAGTTCCTGGGTTTTTTCCCAGGACGAGATCCGCATGTCCTCCCTCACCGCGCCGGACGCGGGCTCGTAAATGACACTGCTTTGTATTGGAACCTCGGGATGCTGGGTCGGCACATCGGTCACGATCATCTGATGACCGCCATCCGTGTGCTTGAAGAAGTAGTAGATTCCTTCTTCTTCCATCAGGCGGCTGACGAAATCGAAGTCGGACTCGCGGTACTGCACACAAAAATCGCGCTGGTAGTAGGTCGCCAATATCTCGTAGGTGACATCTAATCCCGCGAGCACCTGGTGGAGAATGTCGGGCACCGAGAGATGCTGAAAGATACGGCTCTGGATTTTTTTCGTCAGCAGCCAAAGCGTCGGGACTACTTCGGCGTGGAAACGCACAAAGGTCTCATCGCGCGCGCCCTCGCTGAAACGTTTGACGATCCCGTTGAAGCAGCGAGTCTCCCCGCCGGGAAGCGCCATCGTCACGGTCACGTTTTGACCGAGGATGTCTTCGAAGTGGATTTCGCTTTTCACCTCACCGAGGAGGTCGAGCTGAAAGCTAAACAGCTGCGAGATGGCCTCGGAGCCCCGAAACCCGGTCAGCAGCAAAACGTCTTTGCCCAGCGGTGTTGTAATCGCGAGCGGCGCGTCTGCTTGTGTGTACGTCGGCATGTGTGGCTCCTAAGAATGCAAGTCAGGTTTGCATTGCTCCCCTACGATTCGCTCCGGCCCGGACTTCACGGAAAATCTGGGGACACTCGCATTACCAACTCATCTAGCAGACAGATCCCCGAATTCTTGGCGAGTGCCCGTGCGACAGGAGTTCCTGACGACCTCCAAGACTCGCTATTTTCTGATCAGAACAGACTACGGCAACCGGCCGTCTCCCCGGCCGTTCGGCGGCACTCTATCACCGGCACGAGCAGTTGGCAAGAGCGTGTACCCGGCGGTGTAGATCCTCCGAGATAGTTTCGGCTCTTAACTGCAACCAGACTTGGTCACCCCAAAAGGATGGTGACAATGAGTCAGAAATAGTTGCAACGAGTGGAAGCAGAATGAACGGAGACGCGAAGGCCGATTTGGGCATTCGCGAAGAATGGCGGAGGGAGAGGGATTCGAACCCCCGGTACGGTTTCCCGTACAGCGGTTTTCAAGACCGCCCGTTTCAACCGCTCACGCATCCCTCCGGGCCTGGACCTCAACAGTTTACCTCGAGGGACTGAGACCCGGTTTCAGAAATTAGGTTTATTCTATGGTGTTGGGGTTTTCGGGGCTGGACCGAGTTGGGAGATGCCTTTCTTCGATTTGAGAGGAGTTATGAAGTCCGACTATTTGCCAGCTCTTCACCTGTCCTCCTTGTGGAGCATAACAACTGTTCTCCTGGTTGTGTGGCTGCTCCCGCCGTGCACTCTGGCCCAAACCCAAAGTAGCTCTGATGGTTCGGGTGCCGATCAATCATGGACGGCCACCACTCGGCAAGAAATGTCCGGCAGTCTAAATCCGACCCGGACAACCGAAGCGCATGTTGGATCCGGCGGCCGCGTCGTCGAGACTCGAAGTATCGAGAGCATGGGAATGTACGGACGGTATACGCCTTATCTGGATCTGCAAAAGGAAACAGTAAAGGTAGATGCCAACACCGTGCGAACTGTTGAGCGTTCATTTGGCCGAGACTCCGAAGGACGGAAGACATTGGTTCAGGTGACCGAAGAGGAGAAGCGCAGCTTACCGGGCGGGGAGGTGAAAGTAGTGCGCACGACCTCGAATCCCGATGCCAACGGCGGATTGCAGGTGGTGCAGCGCGAGGTTCAAGATACCAAGCAGATCAATCCCAATGTGCAGGAAACGCAGAGCACGTTTCTCACGCTCTCGACTAATGGCGGATTGGCAGCGTCGATGCAGACTACGGAACGCAACACCAGGACAAGCGATCACAGTCTCGAGTTTCGCAAGTCCACTCTGCTGCCTGACCTCAACGGCGGCTGGCAGGTGGGGGAGGTCCGAGAGGGCACGGTTAAGGACGATGGTAAAGATCGCACCAAAGACGAGCGCGTGCTGCGACCGGGAGCAGATGGAAATCTCTCCGTGGTCGAACGGACCGTAAGCAAGGAATTCCAAAATGCTGCAGGCGAGAAACGCAGCACGGTAGAGACCTATTCGAATAATCTTCCGGGTTCTCCAGTGGACAGCAGCCTTCGCCTGAATCAGCGGGTGACAACGGTTCAGCGAAAAGGTGATAGTGGGGCCCAATCCACAGCGAAACAGGTCGAACAGCGCAACCCTGCGCAGCCGAGCGACAGCCTGCAGCTTACGCGGGAAACCATTGATATTGTGCGGCCTGGTTTCGGCGGCACAACTCGTGAGACCCAGACGCTTCGATCGCTGGATTCGAGCGGGACCCTCGGGGTGGTGTCCGTGGACACGCGACAACAAAACAACGCCCCCGCGATTCAAGTTCAGATCGCGCCAGCTAACCCTGCTCAATCCGGCTCCGGCCACTAGCCCCTGCGACTCTGCGCGGCTGCGCTGCGGCGTCGCCCCAGCCCGCGAGGGCAGGATGCCGGCGCTACCAAAGATCCTACTTCGTGATCACGCCGCAGGCTATGCGAGCGCCTGCGTTTCCCGCGGGATCGGTCTTCATGTCGTCCGCGTCGGCGTGGATGACCAGCGCCGTTCCGCCATTACTGAAGAGCGAGTGGCTGTCGGTTCCATCTCCCAGGCGAACATCGTCGTTGGTCAGCTTTAGCTTGGCTGTGCCGTCGTCGGTTACGCTGAGATTCATCATGTCTCCGGCGTGGTGTCCGTCAGGATTCTGAAGACCGTGTTTCTTTCCATCGGGATTGAAGTGCGGTCCCGCGGACTTGAAGTCGGGGCCATCACACTTGGCATTCTGATGGATATGGATGGCGTGCTGGCCCGGTGCCAGGTTGTGCAGGTTGAGGTCGAGTACCACGCCTCCGCCCTTGGTACCGGTCCCGCTTTCCCAAATCACGACCGAGCCCACGCTCTTGCCCTGGGCATCTTTCATCTCGACTACGGTCTTGGCCGCGCTGGCGAGCGACAGGATCATGATCGTGGACGATACTGCAGCAATGAACAATTGTTTGTGTTTCATGGCCTGCAAATTATAACCAAGGTGCGGTACAGTACACCAATCCTGACGACGTCGAGCAGTGGTGGCGAGAGTCGGGCAAAACTGATGCCTGGTTTAACGCGCCACCCCGGAGCTCTGGCCCAGTTCCGTCATGGTTTGCTCATCCCGCTCATACTCAAAGACAAGCCGTAGCTTCTCTTCCATCCCACTGCTCGCTTTCCATGGCATGCGTTGTTTGTAACTCGCGCTCGCCATCTTTTTGCCGTGTCAGGAGTGCTCCCGGTCTGCACCTGAACCGGGTACCCCTCCCCGTTTCCCTCGCAAAATCCGGAAAACAAACGATCTATTTTTGCGACTATGCATTAGATCTTTGAGTTTAGATGAGTCACCGGCAAAATCCAGAGAACATGGGAGTAACGGTGAACGCGGCGTCCCATTCTCGGAATCGAGCCCCGGGTCGGAGGGCCCGTCGCGACACCCGGTCGGGTCAGATTGTCAAAAATCGCCAGTTATCTGGTAGATAATATATCTGATTCCAGATTATCGGGGTTGTGGTCATTACGGTCAATGACAAAGGGCGGTGTAAAGATTTGATGGACAATGGATAGCCTGGGCTAATCCCAAGGCCCTCGGTTATCTCGCGCGTGAAGCTAGGGGCTGGCCGCGCCCCGCGCCAAGTGGCCAAGACCGGGCTGCTCGGACACGGCGTCGGCACCCTTAGTTTTACCAGTGATAATTGGCTTATTTGGGACAGTCTCGTAAGCGTACCCTGTCAAGGTGCCGGTGACAACTGTATCGTTGCAGCTGACGTTCAACCGCGCCCACCCATAATGCGTCTCGGTTCCGATCTTGAACCGGAAGCCGAGATAGCGATTTGTTGCATTTTTCCATGGGCCGTAGCAAGTGCTCGACTGTGGGCGGCCCCCGGCGAACGTTGAATGAGCCATGACCTTTTGTCCAGGAGAAAATCCTTTCTTAGGCCCGAGTTTAAACCCGGCCGGAAGCGCTGAGGCGTACCGGAGAAACCCACCGCGTCCTACTCCGTATCCCCAGATCGCATTGGCTGGCCGGTTTGGATAGGCGGTCAGAAAGCCCCAAGCGGTGAAGAAGTAAGAGCCATGCGTGTCCACGAGGGTGAAATCAACCTCCTTGTCGTGGTTAAGATCCAAGGGGAACCGGTGGCTGGGAAGTAACTGCACCTTGGCGGGGGTGTAAATGACCTTGGCCTCCGCAAGGGACGGCAGCGCCAGCAGACCGACACCCGCCGCTGTAGCTGCGGCCACGTACGCCGACACGGATCTCTCCAGCTTGACCGAAAGGTGAATGATCCCGTTTTTCCTGGCATGTCTCCCGCGTCGTTCGCGCTCCATCATTAAGTCCTCCATTCCGCTTTGGATTTGCGTGGACGAACGATCACGGGCAGCCGGTCTAGCTAGGGAAGCACCCGGAACACTGTTCCGCAGGGCTCGGAATACAGACACTGACCCTCACCGCCCTCGAGCGTGGTGCCATAAACAGCGCCGTCGCTGCCGAGTGTTACAGGGCTGTAGGGCAGTCGGCCGTCCGAGCCGTCAATGAACTGGTGAAGCTGCGTCTGCTGCCACGACCCCTGAACAAACGACAACTTGAACAGCATGCCGTCGTCACTCTTGCCGCAATTTACGGTGGTGCCGTACAGACTCCCCGATGAGTTGATAGCTAATCCGTTGTAGTAACAATAGCTACCGCTGGTAAGAGTATTTACGGCCCAGGCGCCATGCTGTAACGCCAACTGGTAAACCGAAGAAATTGTCGCACCATACAAGGCGCCTGACTTGTCGAGCACAACACCGGACAGCAACTCGCCCGACCCTGGTGCGAAACGGTAGAGCACGGATTCGACCCAGCCATTCTGTCGCTTGGCGGCTTCCTTCAGTTCAAATGCTGTGCCCCCACATCCGTCTTCCGGGGTGCAAGCCCCGCCCCCCTGGGTAGTGCCATACAAGTTGCCGTTTGAATCGAGCGTCAACCCCAGTGGCTCGGCACCATCTCCGTTTCCGTTCCCGAGAACACCCTTGAAGAAATACAAAGTAGTCAACTTCCATTCTTGTTGATGGCTCGATGGTGGGGTCAGCTTATAGACTGTACCGCAACCCGACCCTGAGCAATCTCGACCGCCGCCGTAGGTGGTGCCGTAGAGCGTCCCTGATTGGTCGATTACCAAACCCGTCGGACCCCAGCCATCCCAGCTGGCAAAGGTGTGAATGTTCGTTTCTTTCCAGGCGCCCCCGGGCGTACTGGGAGGAGAGAGCTCGAACACGACGCCGTAGGTGCCTTCTAGATAGGCGGTGCCATACAGATTGCCAGCCTGATCCAAAACCAGCGAACAGAGCTGGCCGCCGGTACCGCGGAGGAAATTGTGGAGCACAGTCCTAGTCCAAGGCTGTCCCTTTGTCGTTGGAGGGCTGAGCAGGTACACAACGCCCTCGTTGAACTGGCCGCCGAGTTGAGTCACGCCATAGATGTTTCCTGATGCATCGGTAATCACGGCCCGCGGCCAATACCCGTGTGTTTCGTTAGGGAAGCGGTAGATCACTCCGTATTTGGACCCTGCAAGCGCGGCGGGCGCAAGACAAAGGAGAGCAAACATCCCCACAACAAGCTTGCTATGTGCAGCGGACGCAAACCGGCGCAGAGCGGAGCAATGTTCGAATGAACAGAAAATCCGGTTGAACCTCTTAGGCAGGAGGATGGCGGGATGCGTCACGGATACCCCCCGAACTCGCGACACAAAGCTTAAGTCGAGGAGGGTGCCCTGTCAAGGAAAACTGGGCGAGTCGGCCTTTGCCGGGCGTGGGCCGGTAACGAATCGCGCCTGCAATCGCGCTGAAGTGTCCTGAACCGTTGCGGGAGGAGTGCAAGGACAGCGGCTTTGCTACCCGGTTCCATTCCGAAATGTTCGGCCAAACTGCTTCCAAGAGCATTCAAGCCGGTTGCCGAAAGGCCTCCGGCGACAGACCGGCGGGCGAAGGTGTTAAACCGAAAGCGCCGAGTGTTGCGGCGTCAGGAGTGCAGAGATCCTTCGTTGGGAATCCCCGGTGTTGCCGGGGATTCCGCTGCCTCGGGATGACGGGGTAGGGTGCTCTTGTAAGGGTGGGCCATGCGCTGCCGGAAGCTCCAGGAAGGGGAAGAATCCCAGGCCTCGGAAAGCCGCGAGACCGGGGGCGCCCGATTGCGCCACCCAGAAGCAGAGTTTTTCAGCCGCCTCTGAAGTCGCGCCCTTTCTGGACGCCGGACATCCTTTTTACGCGCCAAATGCGCGGTCTTTTGTAACCATTGCTTCCTAACGGATGACCTTCATCCCACCGATAGAGCCGACATGAGAGTGGAACCATGAAACGGCTCGCCACGATCTGCTTGATTCTGGACGGTTGCCTGACCCTGGGCTGGGCGCAGGGGATCCAAGGCAATGTGAAATTCACTGGCAAAGCGACGATCGTCGTCACCGGGCATGCGATCACTCTGAGCTGGAAGGCTAGTCAGGGCGCATCGAGTTATTGTATCTACCGCGGGACTATCGAGGGCGGGCCTTATGCAAAAACTGCCTGCGGAATTCCAGGGACGAATTACACCGACATAAAAGCAGGTCATAAACAAACTCTCTACTACGTAATCACCGCGGTCAGCGGCAGCGGCGAAAGCGGCTACAGCAACGAGACCGTAGCCGTGGTTCCGTAAACAATCAGGAGATGAAATGAAGAACTGTTGCTTGGTTGTCATGCTGAGTCTGCTGTCTGGACTGTCGTGGGCGCAATGCGCCAATGGAAATCCGGGCACGAATTGCAGTGGGCCGATGAGCGTGCAGCCGCAGAGCGGAAACACCACGCAATCGGCGATTACTTTGGTGGATCTTGGCCTGCCTGTGCTATCCCCGGTCGCGGGTGAGTACACGCTGTCGATTGCCAGCGGCATGCTCGTAGAATCGGACAATGGAAGCAGCTATCACTCGCTGATGGGACTGCAGGGGCCGCAAGGACCGGCAGGAGCAGCGGGATCAACCGGCGCTCAAGGCTCAGCGGGAGCGACCGGATCGGTGGGTCCGGCAGGAGCGACGGGAGCAACCGGAGCGGTTGGTGCCCAAGGAGCGATCGGGGCAACAGGAACGACGGGAGCAGTTGGCTCGATTGGGCCGGCAGGAGCGGTCGGTCCCATAGGACCAATCGGTCCGGCGGGAGCACCGGGGTCGCAGGGAGTCGCCGGTGCCGTCGGCCCTGTGGGGCCCGTGGGAGGGCAGGGTCCGGCGGGTGCCCAAGGTCCACAGGGGCCAGCGGGAACTGTCGCCGCTCCTTCCGACTACAGCTTTTATTATGGAACCGGGTACAAAGCGGGGGTAGGCACAATCGAAGTCGGGGGCTCCTACGACCGCGATCAGATCGACATGACCAATTCGACATCGGTCCGTTGCGTCGTCACGATTGGGCCATCGGCGCTGCCGAGCGGAAGCTATGCCCAGGCCGAATACACGCCGGACGGGACGAACTGGTTCCCATTGTCCGGAGAAGTTCCTGTAACAACACCCAGCGGACTTTACTCAAGTGGTTGGCAGGGGCTGCCGACCGCGGCGAACGGCGATTACCTGGTACGCATTGTCGTGTTGAACGCCGGCTCTGTCCCTGCCCAGATCGGACTTCGTCAGCTGCATCTGCAGTTCAAGTAGGGTGTGACCGGGCTATCGGGTAAGCTCTGGACCGCGGGTTCTTGAGACTGCTCTGATCCTATGCTTCCGGAACTTCTACCCTGGGCTCGCGAAGGGATTTCGCATTGTTCGCAGACATCTTCGGGCCCGCCCACACTGCGATACGGTATCCCAGCAGAACCGCGAGAATGGCGGCATATTTCAAAGGCTCACGGATGTCGGCCTTCACCAGCCACCAGTAATGAATCACGCCGGCAATCGCGCTGAAATAGATCAGGCGATGCAACGCCTGCCAGCGTTTCCCGCCGAGACGGCGTATCCACCCCGTAGTTGAAGTCAGCGCCAGCGGAATCAGCAAGACGAATCCAGTGAATCCGACGGTGATGAATTTCCGTTTGGCGATGTCGTGCAGCATCTCGTGCAGGTCGAAGAATTTGTCCAGCCAGATGTAGGTGAGGAAATGCAGCGTTGCGTAGAAAAAGGCAAACAGTCCGAACATGCGACGGTAGCGAATCAGCCAAAGGCATCCGGTCAGTTTTCGAATCGGCGTGATGGAGAGCGTGATCAGTAGAAACCGGATCGTCCAGTCGCCGGTCGCGTGGGTGATGACTTCGATCGGGTTGGCGCCCAGTGCGCCGCTGTAGGCCTTCCATCCCAGCAAGGCCAGCGGGATGAGACACGCGAGGAAGACGACGGGTTTGAAGCGGCGAATCATGCCTATGCCAATTCTTTGCGGCTCCTCGGACCTCGAGGTTCGTATCAGGGTATGCCTTCAGGCATACCGCTGATCAGTAAGATAGATTCGGCTTCAGCCGCTGCTCGCCTGAAATTCGACACTCCCCGCAGCGGCTGAAGCCGTTCTTACTCCATTCCAATTACGATACGGCTAAAGCCATATCCTGATACGAACCGTACGTTTTTTCATACATAGCGTTGACTTAGGGCCACTTAGAAGTTCTTTTTCAAATCCATGCCGCTGTATAAGCTCGCGACCTGATCGTAGCCGTTGAACATCAGCGTGGGACGCTTTGAGAATTCTCCCAGGCGGCGCTCCTTGGCCTGGCTCCAGCGGGGGTGGTCCACATTCGGATTCACGTTCGCGTAGAATCCGTACTCGCGCGGCGCCATCTCGGCCCACGTAGTTCGCGGCTCGCTGTCGGTGAAGCGGATGCGCACGATTGCCTTGCCGCTTTTGAACCCGTATTTCCATGGCACGACGATGCGCAGCGGAGCGCCGTCCTGGTTGGGCAGCGCCTCGCCATACATGCCGAAGCAAAGCAGAGCCAACGGGTGCATGGCTTCGTCCATGCGCAGGCCTTCTACGTAGGGCCAGTCGAGCACTCGCCCTCGCTGGCCCGGCATCTGTTGCATATCCAGGACGGTCGTGAACTCGACAAATTTCGCCTTGTTGGTGGGCTTGGCTTTGTTGATCAATTCACTCAGCGAAAAACCCACCCACGGCACGACAATCGACCAACCCTCTACGCAGCGATGCCGGTAAATCCGCTCCTCCGGTGACGCCATCTTGATAATCGTGTCTACATCGAGAACCTGTTTCTTCTCCACCGCACCGTCGATGGTTACCGACCAGGGCCGCGTTTTGAAGTTTTTGGCTAAGCCGGCAGGCTCATACTTGTCCGTGGAAAATTCGTAATAGTTGTTGTAGTTGGTGACGTCCTTGTAGGGCGTAATGGTTTCTTTGGTGGACAACGAGCTTGGCTTGATCCCGTCAATCTTAGCGTTGGCCTGCGCGGTCAATGAAGGAGATGCCAACTCCCGAAAACCCACCACAGCCGCTGCGCCCGCCAGACCCGCACCTGCAAGAAACTTGCGGCGGTTCAAATACAAGCCCTTCGGAGTGATCTCAGACGAAGGAATATCCGGCGCTTTCTTGATAACCATGAAAACCGTCCTTACTAAGTGCACGGGAACCGCTTGCCAATGGATTGCTAGCTGGACCCCTCCTTGATAGGACGCAGTGTGGCTGGAAAAGTTGCACGAGCGCCGTAACAGAATTCCCTGTCTTTCGGAATGACAAGCTTAGGATTGGCGTTCCGGGATGACAAGATTTTGGGGCGACACGATGAGGTTTCCGTTCAGGATTACAAGATTAGGATTTGCGAAACATAATCAGGGTTCGCCTAGAACGTCCCGCACTTTCCGGGAGAGCGCTTGCAGGGTGAACGGCTTTTGCAGGAACGCAGTATCGGGGTCGATCACGCCTTCATGCACGATGGCGTCTTCGGTGTATCCGGAAAGGTAGAGCACCTTGGTCTGAGGGCACGACGCGCACAGGCGGGCGGACAGCTCACGCCCGCTCATCCCCGGCATCACTACGTCAGTGATCAGCATGTCGATTTTGCCCGAATAACCCGAGGCAATCTGCAGCGCTGCGTCACCGTTGTCAGCTTCCAGGACTTTGTATCCTTTTGACTCCAGGGTTTCGCGCACCAGTTGGCGCACCGATTCTTCGTCCTCGACCAACAACACGGTTTCTGAACCGCCGCTGTGCGACGGCGAGACGCCCACCGGACCGGCTGTTTCCAAGGCGCCTTCGACCCGCGGTAAGTAAATTCTGAAAGTCGTTCCCTGCCGGGGCTCGCTCTCGACCAGAACGTAACCCCCGCTCTGCTTGATGATGCCGTACACCGTCGATAGTCCCAGGCCGGTTCCTTTTCCTTTTTCCTTGGTAGTGAAAAAAGGCTCGAAGATGCGGAGTTGAGTTTCTTTGTCCATACCTTCGCCGGTGTCGGTTACGGAAAGCACGACGTAGAGGCCGGGTTGGATGTAGCTGTATTCGCGGCGAACGTCTTCATGGTCCAGCCTGGCATTGGCGGTCTGGATCGTGATCTTCCCCCCATTGGGCATGGCATCTTTGGAATTGACCACCAGATTCATAATCACTTGCTCGATCTGGCCCGCGTCGGCGCGGGTGCGGCCTAGATCCGGGCCGAGTTGCGTTTGCAACTCGATGTTCTCTCCGATCAAGGGACGCAGCAGGCGCTCCATATCCTCGACGATGATGTTCAGGTCGACCACCTTCAGCTCCAGCAGTTGCTTGCGGCTGAATGCCAGGAGTTGTCGAGTCAGGGTCGTAGCCCGATCTGTCGCCTGGTGAATCGCTTCGATCTTGGGATAAAGAGGATTGTTCTTTCGGGTGTTTTCCAGCAAAACTTCCGAGTAGCCACTGATCACCATCAGCAGATTGTTGAAATCGTGGGCCACCCCTCCAGCCAAACGCCCGACGGCTTCCATTTTCTGGGCTTGGCGGAACTGGTTCTCGAGCACCCGCCGTTCTGTAATGTCCTCGGCGATGATTTCCACAACCTCGGCCGTTTCGCCCGGGCTGTTGACCACGCGGCCGCTCAAGCGCACCGTGATCGCGCTTCCATCTTTGCACTTCCAACGGACTTCGACATTGTCCAAGCGCGTCCCGCGCTGGAATTCCCCCATCACCCGAGCCTGCTCACTCGGATCCACAAAGACATCCAACTTCGGATCCAGCGCAAGCACCTCCTCGACCGATTCGTATCCGAGCATCGTGATCAGCGCCGGGTTCACGTCGAAAAATCTGCCCTCGAGGCTGGACCGATAGATGCCATAAACCGCGCTCTGCACCAGCGACCGGTACCGTGCTTCGGACCGCCGCAGCGCCTCCTCGTTACGCTTGTGTTCAATCGCGCTCGCCAGTTGCTGCGAGACGAAAGTCAGAATCTCCTTCTCCTGATCCCCGAAGCGCGCGTTGGTCGAGTAGCTCTGCACGACCAACGCTCCGAAAGAATTATTTCCAGCTTTCAGTGGAACCCCGAGCCAGTCCACGGAGCGGGTGCCGACCAACTCCACTTCTCCCCGTTTCACCAACCCGTCGAAAAGCTCAGGCGTGCACAACAGCGGCTCTCCGGTGCGGAGAACATATTCGGTCAGACCCTTGCCCAGCTTTTTAGGCGCAGGCCTGGAATCCTCTTCGTCTTCGAAATAAGGAAAGCTGAGCGATTGCGTAAGCGGATCGTATAGCGCAACGTAGAAATTGCGGGCATACATCAGCTCGCCCACAATTCCATGAACTGCGGCATAGAACTGTTGCAGATCCTCGGCCGAGCTGGTCTTCTGCGTGATGCGGTACAGCGCCGAATTCAGAGCCTCCGCACGCTTCTGCTCCGAAATGTCGCGATACAGAACGCACATCGCCACCTGCTTCCGATCGATCACGATAGGAGCAGCGGAAATCAGAACATCGAGCAGTGCCCCATCTTTGCGCTGCCGCTTGGTTTCAAGGACAACTTTCTGTCCTTTCACCAGCAGTTCCGTAATCCACAGCGTTTCCGCATTCCGATCCGGCGGGACGATCAGCGAATCGATGCACTGTCCCAACGCTTCCTCCGGACCAAAGCCAAAAATGCGGGTGAACTCGCCATTTAGGCGCGTAATGCGATACTCCATATCCACGATACTGATGGCTTCCGGAGCGCATTCCACCAACTGCTCGAGGTAGGCTATTTGGATTTCAGGGCTGTCCGGGGCAAAGCTGGGTGTGATGGGTTCAAGCGAGGTTGTCGCAACCACGCCGGAGGAAAGCGCTGGCGTGCGGCGCTGAAGTGCCTCTCGGAGAAATTTCGCGCGTGTAAGCTCAGCCGACGTCGCTGGCTGGGTGATGCTGTCACCCATCTAACCCCCTCCGCTAAACCAGAGCCAATGTCAGGATGTTAGATGGCCAGCCGGTTACTCGAAAGTTACGGAGGTAATTTTGGAAGTGGACGCCGCCGCAGACGCCGCTATTGCCCGGTCGCGAGCATTTCACACACCCGGCGAAGCACATCGCGCTGCTCCTCGCTGACGGCGAGAAATTCAAATCCATGCAGCAATCCCTTGCGGTAGCGCACCAGTGCCCGAAGCTTCAGCGGATACGCCGCCAGAGGCAGCGACAGTTCCATGGAAACCACTTCGCCAGTTTCCAGTTCGCCGGTCAAAGTGCCGCCCACTCCGTCGATTCCCAATTCGTTCGAACGTCCCCACAGCGACGAGGTTTCCCCCGAACGGAAAACCTGCACCGAGATTCGCATATCGACGGGATACCGCGGATACCGGCGCCCACTCTTTCCCAGAGATTTGGAATTGGAAATAGAAAGCCTCCGTGGTCCCGCCCGGTGAGTTAGGAATCTGCTGAGTCGTACCGCGCGCTTTATCTCGCGCGCTAGTTTCCATGCAAAGGGTAGCCCGGCTCCAGTGGCAGCTTACCACCAACCTTCAACACCGTCACCCCGCCGCCAATGGAATACACATCCACGAGGCCGACCGCACCAGGAATCGATTCCACTTTTTTCAGCACCGCCTCGTCCGAATCGACCACGAGAATCGCCGGACGATCCGCCCTGCCATGGTTGGCGTTCGCGATCGCCGTTTTCACTTCGTCTTTCGACATGCCGTAGACTTTGTCGAGCACCAGCTTCATTTCCGGAGCCGCCGGATCGCGCGTGATCAAGCTGACCGGCTTGCCATCCGGCCAGCGATTGGTCTGGCCTTTGCAGACCTTCACCAGTTCGGGGAATGTGACCGCCGCCACTCCGTTCGATTTATTGGAAATCAGAGCTAGATCCTTGCCCCAAGCCGGTACCGTCGAACTCAGGATGATCAGCGCAGCAGCAAGCACGCGTCGCGAGCTCACGTCTCCTCCCGTCTCTGATTCTCCGCGAATTCCGGCAACGACTCAATCACAGAACGACCATGTACCAGCAGAGGCAATAAGCGAATCGAGAGTACAATGAACCCTGTATTCTAGGCGATGAAACCCATTTCGCTTGAATCGTTCCTTTCCAGTTCATCATCCCTAGTACGAAGGAGAAAAAAATGGCACACGAGTTACCTGCTCTACCGTATGACTATGCTGCTCTCGAACCCGTGATCGATGTTCAGACCATGAAACTGCATCACGACATGCATCATGGGGCATACGTCAAAAATCTAAACGCCGCGCTGGAAAAATATCCCAACCTGCAATCGAAGAGCGCCGAGGACTTGATCCGCGACCTGAACGCCGTCCCTGAGGATATCCGCGGCGCCGTTCGCAACAACGCCGGCGGACACGTGAATCACACGATGTTCTGGAAGATCATGAAGCCCAAAGGCGGCGGCGATCCCAGCGGCGCGATCGCGGACGTCATCAAGAAAACCTTTGGCAACTTCAAAGATTTCCAGACCAAGTTCAACGAAGCCGGCGTCAAACAATTTGGCAGTGGCTGGGTGTGGCTGGCCGGCAAACCCGGCGGTGAGGTGCTGGTCCTCAGCACGCCCAACCAGGACAACCCGATCTCCCAGGGCCTGTTCCCCATTTTCGGCAACGACGTCTGGGAGCACGCCTACTACCTCAAATACAACAATCGCCGTCCTGAATACCTGGCGGCGTGGTGGAACGTGGTGAATTGGGACGAAGTCAACCATCGCCTGAAGACGTTCCAGGAACATCGCGAGCCCGCGTTGGCGTCGCGCTAAGAATCAACTCATAGAATTGAAATAGGGCCGGGTCTCAGACCCGGCCCGAATTATGCGGAGGACAGCCGAGCAAAGCTCCGCAGCGCGATGCAACCGAGAGCCGGGACCTGAAAACCACCAACTGCCTTTCTGAATTTCCTGTGAGGGTTCTGTGGAAATTCTTCAGCACCAAACTGGTCCAATTAATTCACAGCCAGACGAAAACCTCACATCCATGCGGGTTCCTCTCACCCACTTGAAAGTTTTCTTGCTCATTGCATTCTCGCCAAAATTCCCGCCCAACTTTTCCGCGATTGCACCAACCTTGGGGATTGACCACGACCTCTCTCGCGCGTAGATTCGTCCTCGTCCTCGACAACATTTTAGTCAACAAAAGTCACGCCTCCGGCAAAGAGGCCCAGCTGGAGAGAGCGGAAATCGAAAATCGGCAGTCGCAAATCGAAAGTGCCTTTTCATTCTCCCTCCCCCGAAGGGGAAATGGAACTGTGAGAAAAAATACGGATACATGGAAAATCTATCGCACCCGCTTCTTGATCAAGGCCCAGCAACTCACCCAACCACTCGCCTTCGTCGATGCACTCGGGCGGGAACATCGCGGCCAGGCTGGCGACTACCTGGTTGAATCCTCCGACGGCAGTCGACGCATCGCGCAACGCATAATCTTTGAAGACATCTACGTGGCCATGGGACGAGCGAATGACCGTCATCCTTCGCCGCTGGAGCCGGGGGTCTCAGCGCCCGATCTCAAACGTCGCCTCTCCACTCGTCCCTTGGCGTCGGCCTAGTGAGAACCCGGCATCTCGTCGTACCACTTGCCAGTTCTCCGGATGCCCCAGGAGTACGCCTTCTGGTCGCTGTGGAAAACCGGTCCAACCAGTGCGTATCTGCGCAGTCATTGCTTTGAGATACAATATATGGGGATTACCTCTTGACAGCCACAACCGGCGGGAGTACTGTAACCATCCCATGGGCTGTAAACGTCTCCGGAAACGGAGATGGTGCGATGCAAGGTAAGCGCAACAAAACAGGGGCGGACGCCGTGGCCGAGGTGACCCCGCGCCGCCCCGCCAGTAAACGATGAAGGGTCGAGCCTTCGAGCCGGAGCTTCGGGATGTCCCTGAAGCCCAGAGCTTGAAGCCTGAAAAAATTGTGCGGTGGCCGTTTCCCGGTCCGGTTATTCCGGACATCCCGACGGGGACGACAACAGCTTGACAACTTTACCTGTGGAAAATTCCTCGTCGCGAGGGCTCGGAACCCTCTTCCTTCGAGGTGAGACTCAGGAGCCTCATGGAAGGTCTAGCGCATCTGGTCGCGGAGTCCCTGGTTCGCCACGGCTTTGAGGCGAACTTCGATCATCGTCGCCTGCAATGGTCAGAGTGGTTTCGCTGCCAGGACAGCTTCCGCCTGGTGCTTGCTCCCTGCAAGCCCGGACTTTTCGCCCTAGGCGAAGAGGTAGTCGCTCCCGGTGAGTCGGCGGCGGGCGACGGAAAACGCATGCTGGCGTTATTCCAGATCTCCGAGGCCGACGACTTGGGCATGGCGCTGGGTCGCCTGTTCCTCTCCGGCAACCCCGCGCGTGAGCGTTTTGCTAACGGACGATGCTTTGCGCGCTATGTGGTGATCGAGGATCCGACCCAGCGCCGGAGCGCCTACACAGCTCTGCAGCGCTGGATGGCCTCGGCGAAAGTTTCGACTGGCATCGCCCAATCACAACAAGAACTAGGATGCGATTCCAGCTTTTAAGCCGGTGGGAACCGGGATCTGGGAACCAAGAACTGAACTTGATAACGACGGAGCAGAAAGTCGATTTTGAATGGCGCAGCGCTTCCGGCGCGACGATTCAGGCCAACAGAATGAATGGATTGAGCCGCGACTGCCGCGCAAACTGGAGGAGGCTTAACGGCCGCCTCAATCATCAAATAGATAGGTCCAAATCGGGCCACCAGCGCCGATACCCTCCGGTTTCTGATCGCCCCGGACAAGCAATCGGCGTAAAAGTAATTGCAGGTGATGCGAACGATGGAGGACGGGCGTCTCGCCATTCGAGCCGCGAAGCCGCGAAATATTACAGCCCACGGCGCAAGCCGTGGGAACGACAGATTAAAGATAAACAAAGCCCCAGCGGGGCGAAAGAAAGCCTTGGACGCCGTCGGCTGAGGCAAACCGAAACAGCCCCGGAGGGCCGTCGCGACAATAGCCCAGCGCTTCAGCGCTGGATCAACGCTAGAACGAGATTGAGGCCCCGCAGGGCACCACAAACTCGGGTTCATGATCGCAAACACAGCGGAGCAAAGATTCCGCAGGAGAAAAAGAAAAAATGTCGGAAGCCACTGTAAAGGGAGCCCACACCACCGCCGAGACCGCCACCGCCGTTACCAGGAAAGCCCCGGGCCTGACCTTCCGCCGTTTCTTTACCAAGCCCGGCGTCTCTCCCTACGACGAGGTCGAATGGGAGCGTCGCACCGCCCAGATCACCGACGCCCAAGGCAACACGATCTTCGAGCAGAAAGATGTCGAGGTCCCCAAAGACTGGTCCATGACCGCGACCAACATCGTGGCCTCGAAATATTTGCACGGCACCATCGGCACGCCCGAGCGCGAGTCCGGAGTCCGCGCCTTGGTGACTCGTGTCGCCGAGACCATCCGCGACTGGGGACTGGCCCAGGGCTATTTCAAGACGCCGGAAGACGGAGCGACGTTCCACGACGAACTCGCTCACATCCTGATTCGCCAATACGCCGCCTTCAATTCGCCAGTCTGGTTTAACGTAGGTTGCGATCGCATCGAGCCCAACTCCGACGCCCGCAACTGGCACTGGAATCCCACAGTCGGCCGCGTCGAATTCGGAGTCACAGGCTACAGCACACCGCAGTGCTCGGCCTGCTTCATCAACTCGGTGCAGGACTCCCTCGATTCCATCCTCACCTTGGCCAAGACCGAAGGCATGCTGTTCAAGTGGGGATCGGGCACAGGCACGAATCTTTCATCCCTGCGCTCCTCAACCGAAGGTCTAAGCGGCGGAGGAACAGCCAGCGGCCCCCTCAGCTTCATGAAAGGCTTCGACGCCTTCGCCGGAGTAATCAAGTCCGGAGGCAAGACCCGCCGCGCCGCCAAGATGGTCATCCTGAACATCGACCACCCCGACATCGTCGACTTCATCGAGTGCAAATCCAAAGAAGAAGCCAAAGCCCACGCCCTGATCACATCAGGATACGATGGCTCCTCGCCAGATTCCGACGCGTATTCGTCAATCTTTTTCCAAAACGCCAACAACTCCGTCCGCGTAACCGATGACTTCATGTACGCCGTGCTGCGCGACACCGAGTTCTACACCCACGCAGTAAAAGATGGTCGGCCAATCAAGCAGTTCAAAGCCAAAGACCTGCTCTTTAAGATTTCCGACGCCACCTGGCGCTGCGGCGATCCCGGCATGCAATTCGATACCACAGTAAACCGCTGGCACACCTCGAAGAACACCAGCCGGATCAACGCCAGCAACCCGTGCAGCGAATACATGTTCCTCGACGATTCAGCCTGCAACCTCGCCAGCCTGAATCTGCTGAAGTTCGCCCCGAACGGAACCTTCGACGTTGAAGCCTATCGCCACGCCGTCGACGTGCTGATCACGGCGCAAGAAATCCTGGTCGACAACGCAGGCTACCCCACGGAAATGATCGGCAAGAATTCCCACGACTACCGCCCATTGGGATTAGGCTACGCCAATCTGGGCGCGTTGCTCATGGCCGCCGGCCTACCCTACGACTCCGACGCCGGGCGCGACTACGCCGCCTGCGTCACCGCAATCATGTGCGGCCAAGCCTACTTGCAATCCTCCAGGATCGCAGAGCAATGCCCGCCATTAGTTCCAGCAACGGAGCCAACAAAAAAAGGCCTGGCCGAAACAAATCTAGGCTCGAACGTAATGCCCGGAGGAGCCTGCCCCGGCTGGTACATAAACCGCGAGCCGTTCCTCGACGTGATCCGCATGCACCGCGCCTCGGTCAACAACATAAATAAAAACAATGTCCCACCCTTACTCTACGAAGCCAGCAAACAAACCTGGGACGAAGCCCTCGCCCACGGCGAAAAGCACGGCTACAGAAACTCCCAGGTAACAGTCCTGGCCCCCACAGGCACAATCGGCTTCATGATGGACTGCGACACAACGGGTGTAGAGCCTGATTTGGCTTTGGTTAAGTACAAGAAGCTGGTGGGTGGGGGGATGATTAAGATTGTGAACAATACTGTGCCTACGGCTTTGTTTAAGCTGGGATACTCGCATGATGAGGCGGACAAGATTGTTTCCTACATCGATGCGACGGGAACGATTGAGGGGGCGCCTCATATCAACGATGCGCATCTTGCTGTGTTTGATTGTTCGTTCAAGCCGGCTAAGGGGACTCGCTCGATTGCTTACATGGGGCATCTGCGGATGATGGCGGCTACTCAGCCGTTTATTTCCGGAGCGATCTCGAAGACTGTCAACTTGCCTGAGAATGCTTCTGTCGAAGACATCATGGAAGCTTATCTGCAGGCGTGGAAGTTGGGGCTCAAGGCTGTCGCCGTCTATCGCGACGGATGCAAGAAGTCGCAGCCGCTCAGCGCGGCTGGAACTTCTACTGCGCTTTCGAAGAAGGGCGACGCGGCGGCGCCTACGCCACGCGAAGAAGAGAATCCCAACGGGCCTCCGCGGGCGGTCCGGCACAAGTTGCAGGCGGAGCGGGCTTCCATCACGCACAAGTTCAACGTGGGCGGACACGAGGGCTACATCACCGTCGGCCTCTATCCCGACGGTAGCGTTGGCGAACTCTTCATCACCATGGCCAAAGAAGGATCGACGGTCAGCGGCCTCATGGACAGCTTTGCCTGCGGTATCTCCATCGCTCTGCAACACGGCGTGCCCTTGAAACTGTTGTGCGAGAAGTTCGCGCACACCCGCTTCGAGCCCAGCGGCTGGAGCAACAATCCTGACATCGGCTTCGCCAAATCAATCATGGACTACATCTTCCGCTGGCTCCAGTTGCGCTTCCTGACCGGCCAACAGCAAATGCTGTTCGAGAACCTGAGACTAAGGCCAACCACGCAGCCGACAGCAGAAGCAGTAGGAGACATAAACGGCTCAACGGAAGTGAGTGGAAGCCGGGCGTCCTCGCCCGGCCCCGCCGCCGGAAGCCACCACGCCGCCGACGCCCTCGCCGGAATCATCGACCTGGGCGACGCTCCAACCTGCTCCTTCTGCGGATCAATAATGACCCGCAACGGAAGCTGCTACAGATGCGGAAGCTGCGGCAGTACGAGCGGGTGTTCGTAACTTTGCCCTGCTGTCTCTGGAAGTGAAGAAGGCGGTGCTGGATGACGTTTGAGACGGCTAAGGCGTTACTCGACGCAGTCTACGACATTAGCGGAATTGTGTTGGCGGTAGCAGCGGTGATAGGACTTCAGCAAATCAGGGTTCTGAAGAAGGACGTAAAAACTCGAAATGAACGAGCCGCAAAGGAAAAAGCGATTGAATACGCTGGTCGTTACTTGGGCCGCTACGTGCAATTGGATTCCGAGTGGATACTAAAGAGAAACGCCGAAAGGCTTCCAAAGTACGAGGGTCCGGTTGGGGATTTTACCAGAGCATTCATCCCGGCCCCGCTTCGCTAAAAGGTTCTCGTTGCTCGCTTGGCTACCAGCGATCAACGAGGTAGCCAGCATTTCCGCCGCATTTGTTCACGGGGTCGCGGATGAAGAGGTAGGATTCAGTATTATCGGCCGCACTTTCTGCGCGGCGGTGGATGCCGACTACGACATCATCGCAATCGGCCACTCTGAAGATGTCCATCCTCACTACGAAAGCATAGTATCGCTCTACAAAATTTGGAGCCCGAGCTAAGCGCTGCGGAATTGCAGCGGGCGCGGTCTAGGTTGGACGAACAGCTGGCTCAGACAAGGACAACGAGAATCCCTTCGATCGGAACCGAGTAACGATATTGCAGCCTTTGGCTCGATATCGCCCTCACTCCGGCTCCGCTTCCACTGGGTCGTCGGTTTCTGGCACGCGACGTGCGACAAAAATGCCGGTGATTGGTACGTCGGGGAACTGCCGTCTAAGAACGGCCTGCATCGCTTTGAAGTGGCTGCCGCTGGTCAGCAGATCGTCGAATACGCCGATGCTAGCTGGCGCGGGTTCACGGCGCTCCTCGTTGATGTAGTAGTTCTGGGCAATTTCTTCCGGACTTGGCCTGTCTTCTCGCTCATGAGCTGCGAGCATGTTCTCACGCTGGAGCACGAGCTCGCGGATATCCAGGTTCAGGCCTTGGCCCAATACTCGCAGAACCCGCAGTATCCGGTCGTCGTATAGCGGATCTTCCGCAATCTTTGATGGTGGAACGGGCACAAGGACCGTTTGTCGGAGCCACCCCTCATTCGTACCGGTTAGCACCATACGCAATGTCGCGCCCGCTTGGGCGATGGCCCGCTCCTTCCAGTACCACTGGTTCGTGCCGCGAAACTGAGGACTCTTCTTCAAGTTGTAGATGAGATTGTTGGTTTCGCTGAACTTGAACCCGCGGCGGGCGGTGTACTCACCGATGAAATAGCATTGGTCGTCGGCGTTGAGATAGTAGTGATCCTGGTTTGCCAGGATTAAAGCGTCAACTTTGCTTAGCCTAACCGGCAAGGTGTCCGGCGATCTCGTCGTAGTCCTTGACGCGGATCGCTCCTTGGGTCTGCAGGCGCGCAGGCCATGTCAACGCCGGGTTTCGGAAGCAGCTATCCAAGATGAACAGCTTCCGGCCTTGCTTCAGAGCCGCATTAGCCTGTACGAGCGTGCCCGAGGTTTCTCCCGCTTCGACGATTATCGTGGCCTGCGTAAGTGCAGACATCGTAATGTTGCGTTCGGGAAAGAAGATTCGATTCTGTTTCGGTCCCTGATTCGCGGATCTTATTACAGGAACCTGGCTGATGAGCAGGTACTCGTCTGCGACCCGCTTTTGTAACGCCCGATTCTCAGCTGGGTATGCCTGCGAGAGCGCGGTCCCAATCACGGCAATCGTGAGGCCACCTACCTTGATGGCCGTCTCGTGTGCAATCGTGTCGATACCCTTGGCCAGTCCAGAAACTACCGTGAAGTTGTCGGCCACCAACTGCCGGACTAGTCTCTGCGTCCTCTTCGTTGCTTCATCCGACGGTGTTCGTGTTCCTACGACCGCGATGCATCGGCTCTCAACTAGGTCCCACCATCCCTGGTAATAAAGGAGCTCGACTGGATGATCGGCCTGTCGAAGACGCTCAGGATATTCGCCTGCTCCGTGAATGCGGACCCCAAAACGTGTGACCTTAGCGCGCTTCAGGGCTTCAAGGACTTCCTCTGCAAATTTGTCGGCAACGGCGCGGGTGACAAAATCAGAGGGAATGGCGTCGGGATGTGAGCGAAACTTGTCCGCCAGCCTCTTAAACGTGGCGCTGGTTTTGGCCCAGAGGGCCTCGTAGGCTCCCATCTCCCGCATTGGAGAGATGCTGCTGACCGAAAGAACTGCAGCCACTGCGCCCATTCGCTTTCCTTCCCTGTCTCGTCAATTATAGGCGAATTAAAAGCGAAAGTATACTCTTATGCTGATGTTAGCACAGTTTCGATGGGTGGACGCATCAAGATGTTGTCTGTTCCCGAATCGGCACTCCGCAGGAAACTGGATGTTCTGTCGGTTCCTGGATCTCTTTCCCTCACTTATGGTACGGCTGAAGTCGTGCCCTCCCTCTGTGATCATCTTCAACTTTAGATTTGGCTGTGGTAGGTCGTTTCAGCGAGGGACGACCGTGTCGGAAGAACGGGACGGATTGATCGAAATGGCGAGAACGATACGGATGATGCCGGAGCAGGGGAATCCCATGTCTCGAACGGCGCGAGACCCTTCGACTCCGCTCAGGGCAGGCTATGGGGCACCCGCGGCACAGGTTTGCCTACGGCAACACGCAAGGTCCCTCGACTTCGCTTGATTTCATAACCACGACGGCTCCTTGGGCCCGATACTTAGGTTGTCTAAAGACCGAGCGCTCGGGACGAAAGGAGCCAGTCATGAAGATTATAGGCTGTGATTATCATCCGAGCGGGCGGCAGGTTTTTGGCATCGACACGGAGAGCAGTTTATGCGTCTGCTGTTGGTTCAGGGAGCGCAGACCGCGGTTCGTGGCGATGAGGATTTGCGCCGACAGTGCCGTCGTTTGGCCAGCAGCAAACATCGCGCGGTGGCCAAAGTGATGGTGGCACGCAAGCTGGCGGTGCGCATGTTCTGGATGCTGAAGACGCAGCAGACGCATGCAGAACTGGTTCGTACGCGGGGTAGCTCGAGTCATCCTGGGGTCGGCAAGACCGATCGCTTGAGTGAGCGCCCCGCCAACGGCAAAAACAAAACCCTCTAATAAGGGAAAAGCAACGGCAACAACTTTCTTGCCGCGCCTGCGCTGTCGTGTCGCCAAAAAAGTCGACAGAGCCGTCGTGGTTATAGACAGGGTGACAACGCGTTTTTAAGATGCAAACAGTATTCAGCGGAACGAACGGCTAGTCAACGCACCAGCCACTCGGTCACGTTGTGCATTTGGGTCAACACCGAGCCGTAGCTTGTTACTACAGCAATCGCAAGCGCTGCCGCAGGCAGCGCATACAACCAGCGTCTACGGCTTTCGGGCTTTCGCGCCTTGGTCCACGCGACCAACCGTTGCACCCGCGTGCTCAACGCAGTCGAGCTGTGCAGCAGGGCCGTGGTCAATTCTCCGGAAGGTTCCACCGGGCCTAGCCTCGACACCTTGATCAACGCCGCAGCCAGATCGAGCGCGTCACGGAAGTTCGACACGGCGGCATCATCGGCGGCCATTTCGGTTTCTTCCGACCAGGCGCGCTCCAATTCTGCCATCGCGGGAAACACCGAAAACCGGAAGACCAGTTTCTTCAGATTGTCATAGCGAAGCACGTGCGCGATCTCATGGCGCAGCGCGGTTCGAAGCTCTTGCGGATTCAGCATAGCGACCGCGGCCTCGGACACCAACACCTTGGGCGTACACACGCCCGCGACGATGAGAGTTGGGGCATCGTTGCCCGTGCAAAAGATCGGCACAGCGTCGGCCGGTTCGCTGACTTGGGACTCCATCAGCATGGAGCCATCCAGCCATTTCCGCAGCGACCGCGAAGCTCTCATCTGCGCAATCGTTGCTCGAGCAATCCCTACACCAAGCAGGATCAAGCAGCAAAAGCCCAGGGCAAGCGGAGCAGTCCCGATAGCCTCATTGGTCGAGCGGGGTTCGAGCAGCAAAAAAGACGGAACGGTAAAGGCCAGGGTTACAACGGAAGACAGCACCAGCGGAAGGATGCGAAGCGCGAACAATAAATCAGCTGCACCCCGTGCCGAGGACGGACGAAGCGTTCGCCGTATCAGCTTCCATCCGCGAGCAACTGCCACCGAAAGAAGCACGTACAGTAAGACGAACACGGCCAGCGAAACCCCAGCGCAGCGTGCCGCAAACATCAGTGCTTCTCCGTGCTTCCGGGCTCACCCCGAAGTTCGCGCCGCTTCTGATCGAGCAAGCGTTGCAGATCGTCCAGCAGGCGAGCATCGTGCTCGCTGACTGCTTCGACCAGATACGAAAGCGGAAGCGAAGCTGCTCCTCCCGAGCTGAGCAGTTGCCGGATGGTTTCGCCAACCGCCGCCTTCTCCAGTTCTTCCTCTGTGTACCGCGGGGAGTACCGAAACGCCCTGCCCTCGGCGGCCCGGTTCAAGAGTTGTTTCTTGTAAAGCCGGTCCAGTGTGGTCATCACGGTGGTGTAAGCCAGCTTGATCTCGCCGGCATCCAGCAACTCACGAACAGTCGCGCTTCCCCGCATCCACAATGCAGAAAGCAGTTCCTGCTCCAGCGGGCCGAGTTGGGCGTTCGGAGACCATCGAAGCAGTCTCAATATCCGGTTCATTTAATTCACCAAACTAAATTCTGTTTCAAGCACAGGCACAAGGACAGAATAACGATAACGCCGCTCCAGCGGCTCGGTCCAGAAGGCTACGCTACCTGAGAATGAGTCAAATCGCAAGGATAGAAAGCGTTACTCGTCGGGTCTACCCGGCATCGTGGACTGGGAGGTGACAAGAGGCGTAGTCTGCTGTCAGAATTAACCGGTCCCGACCAGCTATAATGCCTGAATCACGGAGGCTCTCCAATGGCACCCCAACGTGGAAACGCGAATTCGATCCGGCCCCAAACAACTGACGCGCCCGCTTTCTCCGCCAGTTCGTTCGAAAGAGTTGTCGATTCCCTCAAGCTTTCTCCGGAACAATACCAAAGCTCGACCGAACTCCGGGAGTGGGTGCTGCGCAACAAAGACCACAAGTACGTTCCTCCGGAACTGCTGAAGGCTTTCGGATTCCAAGTCAATCTTGAACCCTGATTTACTCGTCGCCACTTTTCTTGAAACGCCTGCAACACTGCAGTTCCTTCGCTGAATTCTTTTTTCCAGCTTTAGTGTCGCCGTTTTGACAGTTTTCAACGGTGCTTGGCGTGATCCCACATTCTTCGGACTGCTCCAGATGCAAATCTTTTCACGGCAATGCGAGCGGCGAGATAGGTGTACACTGGGTGGCCTTTTTGAAGTTAAAGAGAGATTCCGGCTAAGAGGGGGCAAATTGACGAACCTGGAGCAGCGAAAGAACTGGATTTCGATCATCCGCGAGCGAACGGCGAGTGCCGCGCTGGCGTTGGTAGTCATGCTTGTCTTGGGGATAGGTATAGCCCAATCAGCGGGAGCACAGACCTTCAGTGTGCTGTACAACTTCACAGGCTCGTCGGACGGGGGATATCCCTACGGATACCTGGTTCGCGACAATGCCGGTAATTTGTACGGAACTACCGAAGCATACGGCGCATCCGGCGCAGGAACGGTGTTCAGGGTGAGCAAGACTGGCAAAGAAACCGTCCTCTACGCCTTCACCGGGGGATCGGACGGAGCGAATCCGTTCGCCGGATTACTTCGTGACACAGCGGGAAATCTTTATGGCACCACGGCGTATGGCGGGACTTACGGCGTGGGAACGGTGTTCAAGGTGAGCAAGACCGGCAAGGAAACCGTGCTGCACAGCTTTGCCGGAGGAACTGCAGACGGCTGCTATCCCTTCGGAGGTCTGCTCCAGGACGCAGCGGGTAATCTCTATGGCACCACCGAAGTATGCGGCGCTTCGGGCGTCGGAACCGTCTTCAAGCTGAGTAAGGCTGGCAAGGAGACCATACTGCACAGCTTCGCGGGGGGAACGTCCGACGGTGAATATCCTTCCTTCACAAATTTGCTCATGGACACAGAGGGCAACTTCTATGGCATCGCCGAGCAGGGTGGCACCTACAATGTGGGAGTCGTATACAGGCTGGGTAAGGGCGGCAAGTTGACCGTGCTGCACAGCTTCGGGGGAACGAACGACGGATGTGATGTTTTCGGAACTCCGGCTATGGACAGTCTGGGCAATCTCTATGGTACCGCGAACGCTTGCGGTTCCGCCCACGTGGGGGTCGTTTGGAAGGTCGGCAAGAACGGTAAGGAGACCGTGCTACACACCTTCGCCGGTGGATCGTCCGATGGGGCGGAACCAATCGCGGGTCTGATTATGGACGCGGCAGGCAACCTGTACGGCGACACCTATCAAGGTGGATCGGCCAACCTGGGAACAGTGTACAAGCTGAACAAGAAAGGGACGCTAACCTTGCTGCACACCTTCACTGGGTCGGACGGCAGCTATCCTTACTCGGGTTTGGTCCGGGACGCCGCCGGGAACCTTTACGGCACAACTTTGTATGGCGGCAGCGGACAATCGTGCCGAAATGGCTGCGGAACGGTGTGGCAGATCACGAAGTAGTGAGGTGACCAAGAGCGCGGTTCGGAACTTGAGCGTTGTTTATCACGGGGAAGCTACTTGGAATAGATGGCGCTGTTTTTCAGTCACGTCTCGAAAATACTTCAGATGCGGACGCTGAAGTGCCCAACGCGGCGACTGAAGCATGTTCAAGGAGTCGTCTCACTCGTGGGAATGACGTCGAGTTGCACGCTCACGTGACCAGCGTCGTCAACATGGACTGCTTTTCCGCGGTCCTCATAGTGTCCAAGGAAATCCGGGTCCATGTACTCGTTACGCTCGATCTGCTCCCAGGCAAAGAGCGTGTAATCTCCCGGAGTCACGTTCCGCATGGCAAATCTACCTAACTGGTCCGCGACCGCCTGCCGGTAATTTGTTGGCTGACCGCGTTGCTTCCCGTCCGGGACCAGCACCACAGATGCGCCGGGCGAAGCTTGTTCACCATTCTCCACCGTGCCGTCAATTCGCCCGGCGCCGGGGCTCAGGACCAACTCCAACGCGGGCGGCGAATGGCCTCGAGCAACGCTGATGCCAGTTTCGAGTACGTCCGCCGCGCCACTTGACTTGAGATAAAAACCTGCGGGTATCGGATGGAAATCAATGCGGTAGCTGCCTTCGGGAATCTCGCGAAAAATGAAAGTTCCATCGGTCTTTACCTCAGCATTGTCAATGTCGGGCGTAAGACTGGCCAGAGCTGAGGCCTCTCGCAGGTCCAGGATGCCGATCATCGTGCTGAGATCTTTACTTATATCTTCCTTGCTGATGTTCCCGTCCGTCTGCCCGTCCACCCGAATGCGCCCGCTGACATCCACTCCCGGACCAACCACTACCTCCACCTGCTCGAGGTTGGTATCTCCGACCTCAAGAGCCGTCCGCCCCCACATGGTCCGTTGATCCTTTGGGCTTCCCGGTTGTTGCGCCGCCAAGACGTAAGACCCCGGAGGCACTCCGTGAAACTCGAAAGTGCCGGCGGAAATATTCTCGCTGCCAAAAACCGTTTCCCCTTGATCGCTCAGCAGCGTAACGTCCGCTTCCTTGCTGGGCAAAGAGGTTCGAGCATTGATCACGCGTCCTCGAATGTGGACTGTGTGCACCGCGACGAAGTTCAGATCGATTCCCCCCAGCTCTTCTCCCGCGCGAAGCACTAGCGCGACCGAACGGGTCTGGTCGTTGGCAGCAGGATAATAAAGAGGCACGTACGCTTTATCGCCTCCCAGCTTGGCCGACAGGGAATGAGGAGCCTGGGCGCGGATGTAGTATTTTCCCGGGGCGAGGCCAGGGAGACGATATTCGCCCGCCTCGTCGGTCGCCGCATGAGCCACATCATGAAGCTCGCGCCGCCCGCGCGGATAGGAGGATTTCATCGCTTGCACGGATACACCACGAAGAGGCTTTCCAGCCTCGTTGGTGACATGGCCCGCGATGGCGCCGTTGGGCAGCAGCCGTAGAACGATGTCGTTGATATGCTGGCCAGGCGTCACCGGCAGCATTTTGCCTCTCATCCCAGCGTTGTCGCGACCGCTATTCACGTAGCCTTCGTGCGATGCCAAAAGAAGATATCGCCCCGCCAATAAGCCCTCAAAGACGAACCGGCCCCCGGCATCGGTGCTCGCAGACGTAGCCTGCGAGACAGCAGCGCCTTCTCCGGGAAGGCCTCTGAGCCTGACCTCCGCTCCACGCAGCGGTTGTTCACTCATCGCGTCGACCACCGTTCCACTGATCGTGCACTTCTCCTGGGTCGGCCCCGCGTTCTGCGCAGCCGCAAAGGGCGTAAAGAATGCCCAGACCGCGACCGGGATGGCCATCAGGAAAGGCAGCTTCATCGCAGTTACCATGAGTTTATCTGAAACCAATGTAGGCGCGGACGTCCTCGCCCGTGCGGCGGCTCGTCCGCAAAACTTGATATCGGAGTTACAATGGATCGCCTTCGGAGGGAGGGATTCATGAAAACGTCTCCGCGGCCGCCCAAAACGCCGTCCAGGCTTTCCGAGTCAGTCTATCGTCAGCTCAACGTGTACGCACTCGCCGCCAGTGCGGCAGGAGTGAGCTTGCTCGCCTTGACGGAACCGTCCGCGGCCGAGATTATTTACACCAAAACCCACATTGTGATCGGGACGAAGCACATTTACCACCTCGACCTCAACCATGATGGGATCACGGACTTTAGAATCAAGAATTCTACTTTTACCTCCGATTTCCACCACGAATCCCTATATGCGCTTCCGGCTCAACCCCACAACGGGGCCGCGGGCGCGTCGCAGAGCGGAGCAAGGCTCGCCTTTGCCCTCCGTCGCGGTGCGATCGTCGGCCCCAAGCAACCTTTTAGCGGCGTGCTTATGGCTGCATCTACCTCCGGTCCACTCGGTCAATGGGTCAACGTCAACGGCCGCTATCTTGGTCTGAGGTTTCTGATAAAAGGCAAGGTGCACTACGGGTGGGCACGCATGAACGTTAACGTTGCAGTCGGCAAAACGATCACCGCCACCCTCACGGGCTACGCCTACGAGACCATACCGAGTAAGCCAATCGTTGCCGGCGAAACTAAGGGGCCGCACGTTATCACGCCGGCGTCGGCCAGCCTCGGCCGCCTCGCCCGGGGATCGGACGGACCAGCTCGGCGCTCGACAGAGTAGCCGGTCAAAATCGGACAAGTCGGGAGCCAGACCGTGGTAGACTGTTCCCCCACCGGGGGCTCTCCCCGACGAAGAGTGCAGTTATGCCTGAACCCCTCGCGAAAAAAGTTCTGCTGATCGGCTGGGATGCTGCTGATTGGAAGGTGATCAATCCGCTCCTCGACCAGGGCTTAATGCCCACGCTGGATGATTTCATCAACCACGGTGTGATGGGAAATCTCGCGACCTTGCGGCCCATCCTTTCTCCCATGCTGTGGAATTCTATCGCCACCGGCAAGCGTGCTAACAAGCACGGCATCCACGGATTTATGGAGCCGGACACGCAGAACGGCGGCATCCGCCCAGTCTCCAGCACTTCGCGCAAGGTCAAAGCGTTGTGGAATATTCTCACCCAGCGCGGCTACAAGACCCACGTCCTCGGCTGGTTTGCCGGACATCCCGCCGAGCCGATCAACGGCATCTCCGTTTCCGATCTGTATCCGTACGCTACGGCTCCGCAAGACCAGCCGTGGCCGCTTCCCCCGGGTGCCGTCTATCCTGAGAATCTGCGCGACACTTTCGCCGAGCTGCGTATGCATCCCGCCGATGTCACCGAGGCCGCCATCCTCCCCTGGATTCCCCGTGCCGCTGAGATCGATCAGGAGAAGGACAAGGGTCTGATGTCATTCGCCAAGATTCTGTCCGAAAACTGTTCTATCCACAACGCCGCCACCTGGATTCTGCAGAATGAGCCTTGGGATTTCCTGGCCGTTTATTACAACGGCATCGATCACTTCTGCCACGGATTCATGCACTACCACCCGCCGCGCATGGAAGGAATCCCGGAAGAGCGGTACGAGATTTACAAAGATGTAGTCAACGGCGCTTATCGCTTCCATGACATGATGCTGCAAACGTTATTGGACCTCGCCGGTCCCGAGGCGACCGTCTTGCTCGTGTCCGACCACGGCTTCCACTCCGACCACCTGCGCCCGCGCGGCATTCCCGCGGAGCCGGCCGGTCCGGCCGTCCAGCATCGGCCGTTCGGAATCTTCTGCATGAAAGGACCACACGTCCAACAGGACGAGCGCATTTACGGAGCAACTCTGCTCGACGTAACGCCAACCGTCCTCACCCTTTTTGGATTGCCCGTAGGATCCGACATGGACGGTCGCGTTCTCGTCCAAGCCTTCGAAGAACCGCCCGAGATCACTCGCATCCCGAGCTGGGAGCAGGAAATCGGTGAATGCGGAATGCATCCCGCCGATCTGCGCATGGACCCGGCCGCTGCCCAAGCCGTTCTCCAACAATTCGTCGCGCTCGGCTACATTCAGCCGCCAAGCGAAGATCAAAGCAAAGCCGTGGCCAGCGCAGTGCGCGAAGCCAATTACAACCTGGCGCGGGACTATCTGGACTGCGGCCGTCCCGACGACGCCCTGCCGCTCCTCGAAGACCTGGCCAAGAACGACCCCAAGCAGACTCGCTTCCAGATGCACCTCGCCCAGTGTTATCTCGCGCTCAGCCGCCGCGAGGACGCGAAACTAATTCTGGAAGCGCTCATAGAAGCAGATTTAAATCCGCCGAAGCCGGAGGAGACGACAGGCGATCTACCCGCAGCGGCGGCGCCGGAAACAGAAACGCAACCAACCGAAATACCCGGAGTCGAAAACCCGGCAATTGCGGCGGCCGAAGCTACGCCCCAACCTGCGAGTCCCGAGGCCCAGGCTCCTGAAGCTCAGGCCCCAGAGGCGTCCCCGGACAAACCGCCCACCCCGCGGCCGTGGGCAGATCTGCTGATGGGCGTCATCCACTTCGAAGAAGGGAACATGGAAGCGGCCTTGGCCAGCCTGCTCAAAGCCGAGCAATCCGACCCGCGCCTGCCCAACTTGCACTTGCGCATCGGAGAAACTTATCTGCGGCAAAAGCGAACCGACGATGCCGGCCGCGCCTTCCAGCAAGCTTTAGACATCGATGGTGACAGCCCCGAAGCCCACTTAGGTTTAGCCATGGTACGCTTGCGCCAGCGTCAGAACGAAGAAGCTGCCGAGCAGGCCCTGTTAGCCGTAGGCCTGCAACACTTCCTGCCGCTCGGCCATTTTTATTTAGGAGTCGCCCTCGCGCGCCTCGGCCATCGCCAGCGTGCCATGCTCGCCTTCGAAACTTGCCTTGGTATGCTCCCCGGACTGGTAGCCGCGCACCGCTGGCTGGCCGCATTGCACAGCCAACCCGGCGGAGATCTCGACAAAGCCATCCGCCACCGCAGCCTCTACGCCCAACTCATGCAGCAAAGAAAAACGAGAGCTCGCGCGTGATCACGGTCGTCTCCGGCCTGCCGCGGTCCGGCACGTCGCTCATGATGCAGATGCTCTCCGCCGGCGGCCTGCCCGTCCTAACCGACGGCGAACGTCAGGCCGACTCCGACAATCCCCGCGGCTATTTCGAGTGGGAACAAATCAAGCTTCTGCCCAAACAACCAAACTGCATCGCGGAAGCCGAAGGCAAAGTAGTGAAGGTGATCTCGCAACTTCTTTTCGCGCTACCCGCCGAGCGCGAGTATCGCATCGTCTTCATGCAGCGCCCGCTGCCCGAAGTAGTCGCTTCGCAAGCCGAGATGATCCGCCGTCTCGGCACAACCGGTGCTCCGTTGCCTCCATCAGCCCTGATCGCAGGCCTAACCGCCCACTTAAATCAAGTGAACGCGTGGCTCAAAGACAAGGTCCATATCTCCGTCCATCGCGTGGAACATCAAGCCGTACTGCGTGACCCGCTGCGCACCGCAGAATCCATCCAGCAATTTCTCCAGCTTCCTCTGGACGTAGTCGCCATGTCGCAACAGATCGACAACTCACTCTACCGCCAACGATCCCCAATCACGTAGCCCGGTCGCCGTCGTCCGGGGGGCAACTCAGAACTCGAAATACCCTCCCGAAGCCGCTCGCCGAGCCCCGCCATCGGTTCCGGTAGCCGGCAGCAATCCCACAATCCCCCGCAGGTTCTCCCAGGCCGCCTGATTCAGCGCCGGATCAGACCCAACCAGATCGCGGATCATATTCCAAGCAGCAATGTTGAGCGCGCCCTCCGGCGGAGGACCCATGGCCAGCGAAACCGAGCACTGCGGACAAAAACAAATCCGCTGCGCCGCCGACTTCTGCCGCGGCCGTATGCCCACCGTCTGCGCGAACATATAAACTGCAACCGATTTGTGTCCGACCTCCAACTCCCGATTACAGCGAAGACAATAGAGATTTTCCAAAGTTCCCGTCCTGTATCACGAGTGTAGGCGCCGGGCGTCCCGCTGGTGCAGGCAGCGCAAAGATGCCGGGAAAAATCCGCCAAGCCCCAATAGCCATCCGCACCGCAAGCTCATCGGCGCAGGCGCGCGCAGCCAACAAAATACTGTCTCCCCGCCCCAACCCCCGCAAGTATGTAGAAAGATTCCCGCAAACTCAGAGTCAAGTGTAGAGCGGGCACCACTGTCCACTGCCGTTGACCTTAAAGATTTGTGTGAAGAAGACCGTGCGAAGAAAATTGTGCCGAAGCGGGCAGTTCACCCGCCGCCATGTTTCACGTCCCAAGAAGCGGGTGGGGTCGGCCCACTTTCCTGAGGTTGTTCGAAACTGGATGGAACATCGAGACGGTGGGTACAAACCCTGTCCCGACCGCGTAGCGACGGCACGTGAAAGTCGGCACATCAGTGCGGGGAACACGAAGATGGAAGAAACCGAGTCCGCCTTCGCGGACGGCACGAGTTACTCAGGGAACCGGCTTTTCTGGGCGAAGGTTCGCGGCCGTTTTCCGGGCACTCACCCAGGTTTCCCTGTAGTCCGACGCGTCGTCCGGCACTCAGATGCAATCTCGAAAACTGAAAGGATTACGGATCGTATACCGTCGTGTGCATGCCCGCGCGCCGCGCTGCTTCCTGCATTCCATCGAGCTTCCTCTTCTGCTCATCGAGTTGTAGTTGAACCTGCGCTGCACGCTCCAGTTGTCGCGCCTGATATCGGTTGTATGGTCCCTCGTACTGGTTCCCGCCAGCCGCGTGAATCGACGCGTTAAGTTGATCGATGCGCGCCTGCAGGCTCGCAATCTTATTTTCTTGCGTCAGGATCTGTCTTCTCCACTGCTCAGCCGCACGTTGTTCCGCCAGGCGTTGTTCCGCAGAACGATAGTCGTCAGCTTTGCTGCTGGCCACCACGTCATCTCTCAGCGGCGGCTCAGACGGCATCGAGTCAGCCTCAGCGTCTTTCGGAAGGTCCTTGTTCGTGAACACCTTCGGCTGTGCTCCCGACGCATCCTCGGCGACCTTTTTCTCCTGGTTCTCGCGCGCGACCTCGCCCAGCGACTGCCCATAGGCGGTCCAGCACATCAAGTGCGCGGTTACCAAAATCTTCAATAACGTTCGCTGCATATGCCCCCTCCCCACTCGCACGCTTTCAGAACTGTCCTTTGAAATGTTAGCTCCGTTCGCGACAATCTGGGAGAACACATCTGACCCACACACCAAACGAAAGTACGTCACCAAAATGGCTAATCGGCCATCCCCCACGCCGTTTCTTCGTACCCTCTGTCAGTCCGGGGATGAACCGATCCCGGGGTGGGCAAATGGATGTTTCCTTCTTGGCGAGGCTGTAAGGTTAGCTCTAACCTCCCCCGCCCGCGACCCACTCCGCTTGCCGGGCGCCGCCGTGGCTCACGGCGTAGAGGACGAGTTCGACCCGGCTGGAAATTCCCAGCTTATCGAAGATGTGAAACAGATATTTCTTCACCGTGTGCTCGCTTAGCCCCAGTTCACGCGCGACTTCGCGATTGCTGAGCCCATCCGCGACCAGGGCCACGACTTGCTCCTCTCGAGGGGTGAGCAACTTCACTCCTCGCGCGTTTACCATAAGCAACGAAGGCACCTGAGTTACGATCTCGACCAGGTACTGCAACTGCTCACTGTTGGCCCACACCTGTCCCTGATGCACGCTCTGAATGCACTTGCACAGCAACCGGAACGGATAGTCCGAAAAACAAAACAGTCCTTTCACCCCGGAGCGGAAAGCATTGACCACCGACTCGCGGCTTGACTCATCCAGGACCAGAACCTTGGCGATGTGCGGATGCGCCAGGTGCAGGCGGCGAACATTGGCCATATCCTGACCGGCGAGTTTGGGATGATCGGCGTTCATGAGGATTACGTCGACAGGGAAGTCGGCGATAGCGTTCAGGATGACGTCCATATCTACGCCACAGGCATGCACGCTGAACTCCGGGCGCCGGCGGAGCGCGCCCACCAGCAACTGGCACTGCATTTGGTTGGAGTCGGCGACCAGGACGCCGATGGTGCTCGAAGTGGCAATTCGTACCGATCCCATAAGTTCACGTCCGCGTTATAACTGTGGAGTTAATAGTAGAGGCTCGGAGGCTTTGAACGCTGTGATGTTGCAACGTCCTGGCGGACCTTATTTGTGTGGAAAACTTTGGGGAAAACGAGGACGGCACCGGGCATTCCCGATTCTGCACAAGACTTAGCCGATGCCACCCGCTGACGTGGCAGCCTTCTACGAGAAAACAGGTTGTTCACCGGCTGTCTCGAGACAATTCGTCAAGTCCACCTTGGTGGATGCAACGAACGAAGTAGCCGGTCACACAACCGCGACGCGACCAGTCTTAAGATCCGGGATTCAGTGAAAGTGCCTTGGGCGCTGGGTTGCGTCGCCGGATAGATCGCGGAAAGCGCAACAGCAGCCTGGGCCTCACCGGCTACTTTAGTAGGCAGTACTTCCCATGTCTTGTCGCTTCGGTCCCGCCACGATAGGTTTCAGAAGGATCGAGTCTACAGAAAGGGTGCAGTTCCTCGGTTAGGAGTCGAGGCTTAAACGGGAAATGAAGATTAACAGCATTTCGGCCTATTGCGTTCTCGCTCTCGCCTGTTGCCTCATGCAGCAGGGGTTGGTGGTGGCCGTGGCCCAAGAGCAGCGGCCAAACGTGGCTGCTGAACAGGCCGGGTCAGCGGTAACCACGAAATCCGGTGTCGCGGACGGTGTTTGGAGTCCAGCCCTGACGGGGGTACGCCGTCCGCTCTACCGGCTCTGCAAAAGTGATGTGGTGGTCGTTTCCTTTACATTCTCTCCCGAGTTCGACCAAACCGTGAGTGTGCAGCCGGATGGTTACATTGCCTTGAAGGGCGTGAAGCAGTTGTCGGTGGAGGGCGAAACTATCCCCGAACTGCAGGAAGCCATCGGCCAGGCATACACCGGGGTATTGCACGACCCGGAGGTCACGATTGTGCTCCAGGATTTCGACAAGCCGTATTTCATTGTGGGCGGCGAGGTGAATCGTCCGGCGAAATACGAGTTACGCTCTGACACCAGGGTTACTGAGGCGGTCGCCATTGCGGGAGGCCTCACCCAGCGCGCCAAACATTCTCAAATAGTGTTGTTTCGTCGGGTTTCCGATGATCTGGTCGAGTCCCGCTTGCTGGACGTGAAGGCGATGATGAAGTCACCAACTTTGGCGGAAGACATCCATCTCAGGACCGGCGATTTTTTGTTCGTCCCACAAAATCTGATTTCGAAGATAAAACAATACTTGCCTACTTCGAGCATGAGCCTGTATGCAAGTCCGACACAGTTCTAGGAGACGCTGTGCGGAACAACGGGATCAAGTCCTAAGCACGAATCAACAGAACCAGACATGACTACCTGGATCTTCATATGCCGGAGGAACTCAGACTCATCCCGAGATCGGCGCGCGTGCCTACCCCCACCTTGCGCGACCTGCTGGCGGTTGTATTTCGGCAACGCCGCCTGGCACTGATTTCGTTTGCGGGAGTTTTCCTCGCGGTTGTGCTCTATGGCCTGATCGCTCCCCCTTACCAAGCCGAAATGAAAGTATTGGTGCGCCGGGGCAGGGTCGACCCTGTGGTTACGTCCACACCAAGCCAGGCAGAATTCGAACGGGAGGGTGTGAGCGAAGAGGAACTCAACTCAGAGGTGGAACTACTGCACGATAGCGAGATCCTGCGGACAGTGGTGCAACGCTCCGGCCTGATTTCCGAAGGACACTCATGGTTTTGGAGCCTGTTCGGTGACTGCGAAGAGCGACAGTTGGCTCGGGCGGTGCGTCGAATCGAAAAGCGGCTGACGGTTGAACCGGTGCGAAAGGCCACTCTGATCACTGTGAGTTATAAATCCTCCGATCCAGCGCAGGCCGCCAACGTTCTCCATTCTCTGGCAGCCGCGTATCTCGCGCGTCACGAACAGCTGCACCGTCCCTCGGGAGAGTTCAAGTTTTTTGATCAGCAGGTCTTTCAATCACGTCGTGGCCTGGAGGAAGCAGAGCTGCTGTTGATGGAGTTCGGACGCGATCAAGGAGTGACTTCGGCCGCTTTGGAGCGCGACATGGCGCTGCAAAAACTAAGCGAAGCGGATGCGGATGCTCGCCAAACTCAAGTCACGATTGCCGCAACCTCGGAGCGTGCCCGGGTTCTGGAGAAAAAGCTGAGCTCCCTGCCGGACCGGATCACCACACAGATTCGCAACTCCGACAATCCTCAACTGATGGAGAAGATGAAAGCGCGGTTGCTTGATCTACAGCTCAGCCGGACCGAACTGCTGGCAAAGTACGAGCCTTCCTATCGCCCCGTCCAGGAGTTGGACCAGGAGATTTCCGAGACCGCGGCTACCATCGCGACGGAGAACCAGTCGCCGATTCGGGAACGCACCAGCGATCAGGATCCGGATCATGAATGGGCAAAGGCTGAGCTGTTGAAGACCCAGGTCGAACTGAACGCGCTGGTCGCACATGCCACGGCCGAGAACACTTTATCGGCCCACTATCGCGAAGCGTCGAGCCAGTTGGGTAATCATGCCATCCAACAGGAACAATTGCTGCACGATTTGAAGGCAACGGAAGAGAAGTATCTGCTTTACCTGAACAAACGTGAGGAGGCAAGGATTGGAGATGCCCTGGATCAGGGCGGCATTCTCAACGTGACTATCGCCGAGCAAGCCACCGTCCCGGCGCTGCCGGAGCTTTCCGGACTTGGTTTCGGACTCGCGGGCCTGGTGGGCGCAGGGACGCTGAGCGTCACCCTGGCTTTTGTCAATGACTATCTGAATCCGGCATTTCGAACTCCGGACGAAATCATCGCCTATTTGGGGAGCCCAGTGTTGGCTTCTTTGCCCCGCAGAAACGGGTAGATGGAGGGGATTCCGGATGTCACTGTTGGTTTTACATTTCGGCCACGGTAATTGCAGCCTTTAAAGGTTCTACATGCACCGTGGTTCTCGACCTTGGTTCCGCTGAATCGGGTACGGCTGTAGTGACGCAGGGTCTCCGCGGCTGGAGGCGCAACGGAGTGGAAGTGTCGGTTAGAGGAAAGGGCTAATGAACTAATGAGCACATTTGTCGATTTATTGCCGCGGTCCATGGACGACGTCTGCGAACCACGGACCATCGAAGCCGAACGCGAAGAGTCCTACGCGGCCGGACTCGCAGGTTGGGACCCAGACACTTTTGCCGAGGAACAAATCCGCGGCCTGGTACGGCAGGTATTTCTGCCAGGATGGCCGAGGCCAGCGCATCAGGTGGTTTTCAGTTCCGTGGATCCGGAGACGGACATCAGCGCGATCTGCATGCAGGTCGGATTAGCGCTGTCGGCACAAGTGCCGGGGACGACTTGCCTGGTAGAGGCAAACCGCAGCGGCCCTGAATTGCAACAGGTGTTGGCGAAGAACGGGCTCGACCTGTGTCCGAATCAGGATAGATCCGTCATGCGAGACTTGTCCCGAGGTCATTCCAACGAACTGTGGCTGGTGTCCAGGAGCGTCTTTCCCGGGGAGAACGAAAATTGCTGGTCTGGTCCCTGGCTGCGCGACCGTTTAGCGGAGCTGCGTCGGAGCTACGACTACACGGTACTCTACGGGCCACCGGCAGGGACCTGCGGCGAGGCCGCACTGCTGGCTAGTCTCTGTGACGGCATGGTGTTGGTCCTGGAAGCAAACTCGACCCGACGCGTAGCGGCACAAAAGGTAAAGGAGAAATTGCATGCGGCAAATGCCCGTTTACTAGGTGTGGTGCTGAGTGAGCGGACATTCCCCATACCGGAGGCAATTTACAGAAAGTTGTAGGGACTGCGCTCCAGGTTGTCGATATAAGGAACTGTGGTGCAGGATCAGAAGTCGTTTACAACGCATACCCAGACAGCTGGAATTCTTGTCGGAGGGTATTCAGAAACTTCGTGAAAAACAGACCAAAAATCAGTTGGGACTCAATTAGCGGAGCCGCGTTTAAAGAATCATTGTAATGACAGCGGCACCCCACCTTTCTTCATCGCTCAACCCGCAAGGGGAACAGTGGTATTCAATTCAAACCCGGTACCGGTTTGAAAGAAAAGTAACGGATCAACTTCAACGCAAAGGCCTGCACACCTTCCTACCCTTGCTGCAAGAATTCCACCACTGGAGCGATCGCCGCCAACCCGTGTACATTCCGCTGTTCTCGGGCTACACCTTTGTGCGCTTCGATTTGTCCGCTGGGGTGCGGATGGAACTCCTTCACACTGAGGGAGTCATGGGGGTGATCAGCGTGAGAGGCGTGGCGACTCCGATTCCGGCGAAGCAAATTGACGATCTGCAGCAACTGCTATCGCAGAAAGTTCCGTGCTCCCTCCACGCGTTCCTGAAAGCCGGACAGAAGGTACGAATTCGAGGCGGGTGCCTGGATGGCCTGGAAGGAATCCTGGAAGAATGCGGGGAAAAGAGCCTGGTGATCTCCATTGACTCAATTCAACGTGCCGTTGCCATAACGATAGAAGGATACGAACTGGAAATGATCTGAAGTGCGTTCCCCTCTGACAATTAAGCCGGCAACGCCGAACCGCAAATTTGCGTCTCCCTCCCGGATGATTCCGGGAGCGCAAGCGTCGACAGGTGACGTTCTGCGGAAGAAATGCTCTTCGGTCACAATGGATGGGCGATTCCGGGAATGGCAAGATGGGGAGAGCCTGGGAGAATCGAGGAAACGCGGTCTCCCTGAAATCCTCGCGGAAGCCCTGTTGCCCAGGCTTTCGGTACACGGCCAGCACTGGGATCTCATCCGACAAGTGAGTGCGGATTTTCTCTTGATTATTCTTGGCTTTGCTGCGGTTGGCCATCTAGTTGTACTTTTAGAATTCGCGATCCGCCACGACCCCGCAGCGCTGCTTCGTCCTGAGCCATTTCCCACCGCTGGGCCGGGATTGCTGCTGCTCTACGGGTCCATCTTCACCCTGCTGGGCTTTTCTGAACGCCTGTATCATCCCGAAACCGTACTGATGCCGCAGCGGGAACGATTGGTGTTGGGCAAAGTGGTCTTTTGGTCAGCGGCGTTGGTTGTCATCGCGGTTGGCTGGTCAGGACCTCATCTGATTTCCCTCACAACCTTGGCAGCCAGCGCGCCCCTTAATTTCCTGATCATGCTCGCCTGGAGGAATTGGCGACGTGCGCCGGCGCAAAGCGGGCGGGATGTTCGCAACGTACTGATTATCGGTGCGGGAGAGTTCGGCCGCAAGCTCGCCGCTCACATGGCGGAGGACGCGGCCAGCCGTTATGTGGTCATAGGTTTTCTAGACGAAGATGAGCCCATCGGCGGCGACGTGCGCGGCCGCGTGAAAGACCTTGCTCAGATCGCGCGAAGTGATTTCGTCGATGAAATCGTACTCACCGCCCAGCAGCAGCCCGAGGTGGCGCGACGGGTCATTCGGGAGGCGCGCCGCAACCAGATCGATGTCAAGGTGGTTCCCGAGCTCTTCGGATTCGAGCCGGATGACCCGCTGGTCTACGAACAGTTCGGGAACATTCCGGTTCTGACTCTGCGCGTGGAGCGAATGCCTACCTTCGGCTTATTCCTTAAGCGCACCGTCGATGCGGTGTTTGCCGGCGCGACGCTGGCCCTCGCTGCGCCTTTGCTGATTGTCATTGCATTGGTGATCAAGCTGGAGTCACCTGGACCCATCCTTTATAAGGCACAGCGAGTGGGCTTAAAGGGGCGCCGATTCCGATGCTACAAGTTCCGCACAATGGAGGTGGGCGCGGACAAGGCGAAGGAAAAGCTGCGAGCGCGCAACGAACGCCAGGGACCATTCTTCAAGATGGCCGATGACCCGCGAATCACGCGTGTGGGACGATGGCTGCGCCGGTACAGCATGGATGAATTGCCACAGCTCTGGAACGTGGTACGGGGTGAGATGAGTCTGGTGGGGCCGCGACCCCATCCGCTGGACGATTTCGAGCGCTACGACTTAGGGGATATGCAGCGTTTGGGTGTGCCTCCAGGCCTGACTGGATTGTGGCAGGTGACAGCGAGGCGCGATCCATCTTTTGAGCACGGCCTGGCTCTTGATCTGGAATATATAAGGAGCTGGACGCTGTGGCGGGACTTTCGGATTCTGTACAAGACGGTTTCCGTGGTCCTGAATGGGAGCGGCGTGTAGGCATGGCCTCGTCGTTACACGCGGCTCGGATTCTTGATTCTGACACTCTCGCACGGGCAATCGGCACTTCCTTCCGCCCGTTGCATGCATTGATCGCGGCTCCATCGCTGCTTTTCTTAGTCACGCTGGGGCTAATGTTATTCCATCCGCCCGACTTTCATTTTCATTCCATTGATCGAATCGCCTTTGGGTTGCTGATTCTGATAGTGCTGCTGCGCGTGTGTGTGCTGCGGCAAGAACTCCGATTCGGCGGCCCGGTTATGTGGCCGATGTTGGCTCTCCTCGTGCTGGCATTCCATGGTGCGGTTTCTCAACCGAATGGCGATGAGACCTGGAGTCTGTTTGCGGCCAAATGGCTGGTGCCGTTCATGCTGTATCACTTGGCGGCTTACATCTTCAATGATGAACGGTCTTTGTGGAGGTTCGAGACTTTCTCTTTAATCGTACTGGGATATCTGAGTCTTACCGCCATCTTCTTCATGATCGATGCCAAGCAATTCGTCTTTCCGCGTTACATCCTGGATGAAGGGTTGGGATATCACGCTGACCGCGCGCGCGGGCCATTCTTGCAGGCCGTGGCCAACGGTATGGCTCTGAACTTGCTTGGCTTGGTTGCTTTGAATTCATTTCGGCGCAAACGTTTGCGTGGGGTATTGGCGATCCTCTTTCTAGTGGCGTTGCCGCTGGCCATTGTCGCCACCAAGACACGCGCGGTGTGGCTGTCTTTTGCCGGTTCGATTCTAGTATTGCTTTTCCTTTCTCCAAGCCGGCGGCTACGGCGCGCTTGCTTGTGCTTCATGCTTGCCGGAGGCCTTGGGCTCACGGCTGCAATCACTCTTGCCGATCGCAATGCTTCGCTGAGCGAGCGACTGGAAGAACCGGGGCCTGTGATGTTCCGGATGGCGATCTACCAGGCTGGGTGGGAGATGTTTTTGCAGAAGCCGATTGCTGGGTGGGGTGCCACCGACATGCAGACGGAACTCTCAAAAAGGATCAGCGATTTTCATCAGGAGCAATTCTTCTTTCACAACACCTATCTTGAGATTGTCGTGCAATACGGACTTGTGGGGTTGCTGCTCTATCTCCGGGTTGTGATCGATTTGTTCAAACTGGGTCGAAGCCGGGTCCCGAATAGCTTTTCCCCGCACAGCGGATTTCTGGATCACCAGTTCCGAATGCTGTGGCCATTGCTGCTGGGAGTGTATTTGCTGAACGGCTCATTCGTAGTGGTGAACTACCAGTTCGTGAATGGATTCCTATTTGCGGTGGCGGGTTTGTTGGTCGGACAGAACCGACGCAATGCGGAAGTCGAACTCAATGCGCTAACAAGGTAATGCCTGCCATTGCCTACCTCGCCAATCAGTTCCCTTCTCCAGTCGAGCCTTATGTAATTGAGGAAATTCAAGAACTCCGCCGGCGTGGAGTGACCGTAATCCCATGCGGCGCGTGCCACGACGTGACTCCGATTGATTCCGAGATGAAAGCTCTTGCGACCGAAACCTTGTATTTGCAACCACTCCAATTCAGGCGGCTCATTCACGCTGCGTTCCTGTGCCTGCTGAAGTTCTGGTTGCTCAAGGGTTTCTTTGGCCGCGCGCTATTGCAGGGGAGAGAGCCCATTGCCAGGCGGTTGCGTACGCTTCTGCATACTTGGCTCGGAGCATATTACGCGCTCCTGATCGAAAGCTCGGGCGTAAAACACATCCACGTGCACCACGGTTATTTCGCATCGTGGATTGCAATGGTGGCCGCCCGCCTCCTGGGAATCGAGTTCAGCATGACTCTGCATGGTTCCGATTTGCTGCTGCACCCTGCGTATCTGGATACAAAACTGAAGCACTGTAAGTTCTGCGTGACCGTTTCTGAATTTAACCGACAGCACATTCTCGAACGCTACCACGATGTTCAGCCGGAAAAAGTCGTGGTTCGCCGTATGGGGGTTGCTTCTAGCGGACACCATCATCCTGCTCGGCCAGTCGCCCGTGAAAATCCCAAGCTGATCATGCTGGCGGTCGGACGCCTCCATCCAGTCAAAGACCATGCATTCCTGGTTCGAGCCTGCCGGTTGCTGAAGAACCACGACGCTCCGTTTGTTTGCCTGATCGCAGGCGAGGGGCCGGAGCGCGCATCCATCGAACGGTTGATCCGCGACTTGGATATGAGCGGGGAGATCCGGCTGGTGGGCCACCTATCGCGCCAACAGCTCGATGTGTTTTATGCCGCTGTCGACTTGGTGGTGCTAACCAGCCGCAGCGAGGGAATTCCGCTCGTGCTGATGGAGGCAATGGCACATGGCAGGCCTGTGCTTGCGCCCGCGATCACCGGCATCCCCGAGCTGGTGGCGGACGGTAAGAACGGTTTTCTCTATCACCCGGGTTCGCTGGAAGACTTTGTGGGCCGAGTCGAACTCATCCGTTATGCCGAATCCGCTCTCGGTCCGCTTTGCCGGGCCGCACGCCAGCAAGTGCTCAAGCACTTTAATCGCGAAAAGAACCTGGCAGCTTTCTGCAGTCTTTTTCTTCCATACACCAGCAAGCCACAGGTTGGCCGAACCATGGAGCAGCATTATGCGAATCCTGTATTGCAATAAATACAACTTTCAGTTCAGCGGCACAGAGGTCTACATGTTCGAGCTCATGGACCTGATGAGAGCTCATGGACACGAAGTCGCACTTTTTTCGATGGCAGATCCTCGGGGCCTGCCCACACCCTACGACCAGTACTTCCTGCCGAAAGTGGATTTCAAGGACCCTGCCCACGGCTTGCTTGCCCGCGTAAAACTTGGAGCCCATGCCATCTATTCCACCGATGCTCGTCGGCGATTACGACAGGTTATCGGTGAATTTCGTCCCGATGTCGCGCACGTGCGCAACATTTATCACCACCTCTCCCCATCGATTTTTTGGGAGCTGAAGGCTCGGGGTGTGCCCGTGCTTTTTCATCTGAATGATTTCAAGCTGCTCTGCCCCACCTACAACATGGTGGCAAAGGGGAATGCGTGTGAACGATGTCGTGGCGGTCGGTTCAGGCACGTTCTCACTGAAGGCTGTTACACCGGCCCGCCAGGTTCGGCGCTGTTGCTGATGGCTGAAGCCTATTTTCATCGGTGGTTGGGAACTTACCGGAAATGTGTCGACCATTTCCTGACTCCCAGCCGTTTCGCGAAAGAAAAACTTGTGCAAAATGGGTTCAATGCAGCAAAGATCAGCGTGCTTCCGCACTTCCAGAAGTTGCCGACGCAGGCTCTACCAAATGCCGGGCCAAACGCACCCATTCTCTACTTCGGTCGCCTATCGCCGGAAAAGGGAGTTGCCGATCTCCTGCGCGCCATGAAGCAGTTGCCGCAAGTGCAACTGCAGATCGCCGGCGACGGTCCGCAGCGGCCCGAACTGGAAAGCCTGGCTCGTGAACTGGGCCTGACGAACGTGAAATTTGCCGGCCACGTAGGCGGTAAAGTCCTGGACTACATGATTGCTTCGGCGCGCTTCACCGTGTTGCCCTCGCGCGCTTACGAAACCATGGGTAAGACCATTCTCGAATCCTACGCATGGCGACGCCCGGTAGTGGCGTCGGACCTCGGTTCACGGCGGGAACTGGTCGACCAGGGCGAAACCGGGCTTCTGTATCCGCCAGGGAACGTGGAGCAACTGGCGAAAGCCGTCTCCTTTCTGGTGGAGCGGCCCGAGTTGACTGCCCAGATGGGTGCAACCGGGCGCAAATTTGTGGAAGCCCAACATGCGCCGGAAGCTCACTATCGCGCACTGATGCGGCTCTACACCCAGATGCGGCCGTGGCCGCGAAAGGCAAAAAAGACGGCGACACGGCCGGTTACCGCGCTGCCGCTGCGCATAGCGTTCATCGGCGGGCGCGGCATGGTTTCAAAGTACAGCGGGATCGAAACTTATTACGAAGAAGTCGGCAAACGACTTGCGGAGATGGGCCAGCAGGTCACAGTCTACTGCCGCAGTTACTTCACTCCCGCCCAGCCAACATACGCGGGAATGCGACTGGTTCGCCTGCCCACATTCCGCTCCAAGCACCTGGAAACATTCGTCCACACCTGGCTCAGCACAGTCCATGCAATGTTCAGTGGTTGCGATATCGTGCACTACCACGCACAAGGGCCGGCGTTGTTTTCTTTTTTCCCACGCCTGGTTGGGAAAAAGACTGTAGTCACGGTGCAGGGACGAGATTGGCAACGAAAGAAGTGGGGGCGCTTTGCCTCGCTGACGCTTCGCCTGGGGGAACTCGCTTCGGCGCGGCTGCCTAACCGCACTATGGTCGTGTCGCGGGCACTACAGCAGCACTACCAGGAGGTTTATGGGGTCACGACCGAATATGTGCCGAACGGATCAATGATTCGCAAACGAGTCGCTTCCTCGCACATGTGGGAGTGGGGGCTCGAACCGGACAAATACATTCTGTTTATGGGAAGATTTTCTCCCGAGAAAAATTGCCACTTGCTGATCGAGGCATACGAAAAACTCGACACGCCGGTAAAGTTGGTGCTGGCCGGTGGATCGAGTTACGCAAATTCCTACGTCGATGATTTGCGGAAGCATCAGAGCGAGCATGTGCTTTTCCTTGATTGGGTTCACGGCGCTACCCTCGACGAATTGCTCACCAATGCTGCGCTATTCGTTTTGCCTTCCGACCTTGAAGGTCTCTCACTGGCTCTGTTAGACGCCATGGGGGCCGCCGTCTGCGTGTTGACCAGCGATATTCCCGAAAACCGCGAAGTGATCGAAGGCACTGGCTTCACGTTCCAAAGAGGAGATGCGGCTGACCTGAGCCGTATGTTGCACACTCTTCTCTCTGACGCACCCGCCCGGTCGGCGGCCGGGCGGAACGCGCAAGCACGAGTGCGGGAGCGCTATCTATGGCCGCAAATCGCGGCTGAGATCCAACATTCTTATTTGGAATTGACTGACCGAGCGGACGCCTTTGAGGTCTACTCTCCAATCGAAGTCCCGGCAAGACGAACCTCAAGACTAGTTGGATAGCGTGCCCCGTGCGCCGTGGGCTCGCGATGCACACTTAGGCACTGACGTCCCTCCCGGGCGGTCTCCTCCCACTATCGCGTCATTGAAGGACTAAGCCCCCGACGGCCTGCGCCGCTCCGACTCCCTTCATCTTCACGCTGATGGCCTCGTCGGTAAATTCAAAACACTGGACGATAAGCGCGACCAGCAGTAGAGTGATGGGCAAGCGAGGCATCAGATCAGTATGCCGCTACTGCAGTTTCAAGGAACAGCTTGGGCGCTGTCTCCCGATGGTCTGGACAGCGTGAGCCAGACGCTGGGCGTGCACGCGCCTGAAATTTGGACGGTGCTGGCGGTCGAGACTTCCGGTTGCGGATATCTTCCGGACCAGCGGCCGCAAATCCGCTATGAGCGTCACGTCTTTCATCGTCTGACTCAAGGCAAATACGACGATGGCAATCTCAGCGATCCGAAACCGGGGGGGTATGGCGCCCCCGGCGCGCACCAGTACGATCGGTTGGCACAAGCCATCACGAAGGATCGCCCAGGTGCGTTGCAGAGCTGTTCCTGGGGCATCGGGCAAATCATGGGCGAGAATTATGCTCAAGCAGGATTCGCGGATGTGGAACAGATGGTCATCGCCATGTCGGCGTCCGAGGATCAACAACTCGCTGCCGTGGCTAATTTCCTGGTTAGTTCTCGACTCAGCCTTTCGCTGCAGGCGCATGATTGGGCTTCGTTCGCCCGTGGCTACAATGGCGCCAATTACGCCATTAATCGCTATGATGTTCGCTTGAACGGCGAATTCCACAAGTATTCCGTCAGCGGCCTCCCCGATCTAAACGTCCGCGCCGCGCAACTCTATCTCACCTATCTTGGTTTTCACCCGGGTCTGATTGATGGTATAGCGGGTACGCGGACCATGGCAGCGCTTGCCGACTTTGAGGCGAAACGCGGACTGGCGCAGGCCGCTGCCATCGACGCGGATGCGGTTGCACTGTTGTCTACCGCCCTTGCTGGCTTGGCGAACGGGCAGACAGCGGCGTAGGGATAACCGTGAGAACTGGCAGTTGGGAGTGAGGACACGTTAGAAAGATTTTATCGGTGGTGCTCTATTGACCATTTCATCATCTCTTGCCACGATTCTATTGGGTATTGCTGACCATACCGCCGGTGTGTCGGCGTTTCACGTGAGCTAATGGGATGAACCATTCGGTCTAATGAGTGAGCAGTTAGCAGCCGTGTAGAATCGGCCTTGGATGGCAACCCCAGCAAATGATGCCCACCGTCCGATGAGTAGTTCCGCGCGGCTGCTGCGTCTCTTCCGGCCGTCTCATCAGCACACTGCATTTTCGGCGACGGTGCTGCTGATGGCCGCGATGGTGCTCTCGCGGATCGTCGGCTATCTGCGCGAGGCCTACACCGCCTGGGCATTTGGCGCCGGCCCGACCACAGACGCCTACATCGCAGCTTTTCAGATTCCCGATTTCCTGGCCTACCTGGTCGCGGGTGGCACGATATCCATCACCTTCGTCTCCATTTACACGCGTTTCCTGGCGGAGAAAAGAGAGGAAGACGCGCAAAAAACTCTCTCCGTCATCATTACGGTCATGACGCTGGTGTTGGGCGTCGGCGTCATTCTGGCCGAAATCTTTGCCCCTCAGATCACACGCCTCATGTTCCACAACTTCAAGCCGGAGCAACTTGATCTTTGCGTGCGTCTTACCCGCGTTCTATTGCCAGCCCAGATTTTCTTTTACGTTGGCGGAATCGTTTCCGCGGTGTTGTCTTCGCGCCGGCTTTTTCTTTTCCCTGCTTTGGGGCCACTGATCTATAACGCCTTTATCATCCTTGGCGGAGTGTTGTTTTCCCGTTCGTTCGGAATCGCTTCCTTGGCGTACGGAGCGCTGATTGGCACTTTTGTTGGGCCATTCCTGGTCAACGCGATCGGCGCAGCTCGCGTGGGCGCCGGATACCGCCTCTCGTTCGATGTGCACAATCCCGCCTTTCGCGAATGGGTTCGAATGTCGATTCCTCTGATGGTCGGAGTGTCGCTGGTCAGCGCCGACGACTGGATTCTGCGTTACTTCGCTTCCGACTCAGCGGGCGCAATCAGCCACATCAACTATGCCAAACGTCTCCTGGCCGTGCCCATCGCGATTTTGGGACAAGCCGTCGGCCAAGCCTCGCTGCCATTTTTTGCTCGGCTGTTCGGCGAAAGGCGCATGCCGGAATTTGCCGACACCGTAAACGGATCGGTCTACCGTACGGCTGCAGCCGCACTCCTCGCCACCAGCTTGATGATGGCGGCTGCGCTGCCAGCGATCGACCTGGTATACAGGCTCCCGCATGGACACTTTGCTTTCGTCGACTCTCAGGCTACGGCCACTTACTTCTTTTGGTTTTCGGTTTCCCTGGTGTTCTGGTCGGCACAGGGACTCTATGCGCGCGCCTTTTACGCAGCCGGAAATACGCTAACGCCCATGGTCGCGAGCAGCCTGATCACGATTGCATCCCTGCCCATCTACCGCGCCCTGTACCATGCGTTCTCATCTGTCGGACTCGCCCTCGCCTCCGATCTCGGGATCGCAGCCAACTGTCTGGCGATGGCGATTCTGCTGCACCAACGCAAACTGGTTCCGTGGAACAAACTGCAGTGGGGAGAATTAGGAAAAGCAGCCATCACCGCGGTCGCGGCGGGGTTGCTGAGTTATCAGGTCGCAAGCGTTGTAATGGTTACGGGCAGCCGCATTTCGGACATCAAGGCACTTGGTTTGATCGCCATCACTTGGGCAGGAGCTGTTGCTGCTGGGCTGTGGCTGACAGGATCTCAACTGCCCGCAGATCTGCGGAGGCGTAAAAGAGCAGGGCTCCCACACGTGGCTGAGAGGCAGGCGGAAGTTCTAACGAAGGGGATCGAGCCGTAGACAAGCTTCAGTTTTCAGGTCTCGGGAAACTAATCTGCGGCCCAAGACCTGAGACCTGGAGTCTGCCTACGCCCGCGCTGCGGCTGCTTCCACCGAAGTCGATGGCACTTTCACTTCCTCGCCATTCGGCTTTTGGCCGCCCTTGCGAATGTCAATGCCGCCCTTGAAGAACGCGCCATCTTCAATCGAAATGCGCGCCGCGACCACATCGCCCGTAAGCGAGCCATCGCTGCGGATATCCACCCGATCGCTGGCCGTAAGGTTGCCACGCACTTTCCCCAGCACTACGATCTCGCGGGCATTGATATTCGCGGAAACCACACCATTGCGGCCCACCGTGACCCGGTTGCCGGCAAGGTTGATGGATCCTTCCACGCGCCCATCGATGTAAAGCGATTCGGAACCGGTTACTTCGCCTTTGATCACCAGCGATTTCCCGATTGTCGCCTGGTCTGCTGTGCTGGCTGCAACGGCGGGACGAGGGGCCGAACTTGGGGCCTCACTCGGAGAAGACGTCACCGGAGTCGGCATAGCGGGACGCTCCGGCTCGCCGGGCCGGGATGGTGTCGTAGAAGGCTGATTCGTGGGTTTCCACATATCAAGAAAGTCCTTTCCTCACTAATGGATTAGGGGTCAAGCCCGCATTTTGGTGACCAAATATATTTTACTCCGCCGCCCGCCTCAAGTCTTGTGGAAATTCTGTGCTTTCTGCAGTTTTCAAGCCTTTGGTAACCTCGGTAGTACAGGGGAGGGAAATGCGGCAATGTAATTCCTCCCCCTGGAGGGGCGATCTTATACGATCGCGACTACCGCCAAGCGACGCCTCACTGCGGGTGCCAGGTCATGTCCACGCGCACCGGCATTTCGTTCTTAACCGGCATCGCTAGCAGCGTCGGTGGGTCGATCTTGAAATCCGATAACGTCGCCGGAATTGTCCCGGATATCCGGGTCTGATTTCCTTGCGTCGTCAACTCGAACGCGACCTGCTTGTATTGCACGGTCTGGCCGGCGAACTGGATCTCCAGATCGGCGTGGACGGTCGTCGACGTAGACGAGCTTTCGGGCAAGCGAGTGCGCACCGTGACCATGGGAAACTGTGCGCCCCGCGTTACCTGAATCATGTGAAGATCGCGATTGCTGTCCCCTGAATCGAATGACTTCACGGCGACCGCGATTAAGAAATCGCACTGTCCATCGTGGCAAATACCCTTGCCTCGCGCCGCGTGGCTCACCCCTTCGGATTGATGCAGCGGGTGCGAGACATGGTAGGTGAGCGTGCACTGTTCAAGCACCCACTGGCTGTCGGGTCCGCCAAACGCGGGAAGCGCGAGAAGCACGAAGGCTATCAGTATTTTTTTCCGCATAAGCCCAGCTTAGAACTTCAGCGATACGGACGCCACAGCCAGCCCAAACGCGGCGCCCGTGACGATAGCCACAGGCCCGTGAGCCTGCGCAATCCCATGCACCTTTTCCCCATTGTTTTTTTGATTGTAAGCGAGCGCCCCCAGAATCGGCGTCAAAATCATTCCCGGCCCATGAATCCACGCCAGGGCTTTGTGCAGGCGGATGGGACCTCGCGTTTCCGTCCCGGATATCCTGGGGGCGCGGATGGCATAGTAAGCGGTCATAAAATACAAATCCCCGGACACCGCGCCCAAAACTAGATGCACCGTGCGATCGGTGTTGCTGGTGTTCTTCCCGCCGGCGTTCGCGGAGGTGATAAACGTCGCGATTAGAGGACCGAGCGTGATCAAGCCGAGCCGCTGATGAACCTTCAGCATGTGCGTCCGTTTGTCGAGCCGCGCCTGTTCCTGGGCATTTCCTTGAGTCTGCGCGGGAGTAATACCGAGATCCTCGAGCGTGGGCGCCGTTTTACTGCTGGAAGGGGCATTCGGCAGATTCTCCTGCGTCGGCGGCGCTGGTTTGCCGTCGCTTTGTTCGCTCTCCAGCTTCGCATTCACAACTGCAGTCTGGGTCGCATTGACCATCGCCGAAGGAATCTCCGCCGCTTTGAAACCGGCAGCCTCAACCTTCACCCGGTAGTTGCCCAACGGCAGATCAAATCTATAGGCACCGTCCTTGCCTGTGATCGTTGTTTGCGCCTGGCCGGTTTCTACGCTCGTCGCCGTGACCGTGGCATTCGCAACCACGGCATCAAACGGATCGGTAATTTTGCCCATCAACGCACCGCCCCCAGGCGCCTGGGCCGCTACAGACGGGACCAACGTTATGAGGACGCAAACAACGACGAGACAAGGCACATCGTTACGCCAGTTGCTCGAAGGGTTCTTCAACATTCTGGCACCTCTTCTTGAAGTTGCGAAGTGGTCACCGCACCTTTGACCGTGGGATGCAATCTCATTTGGTTTAGTTGTGAAGCAGAAATTGGTCACGGCAATCCATTTCGAACCCATTTTAGGACTGTTGTCAAGCGTTTCACACTGCGCAACCACGCCAGGAACTTTGTTGGAGTGTTTCTCTTCGGATAAGATGGTCCACCGAGCTTTGCGTTCGCGGATGCTCACTTTGGCTGCGATTATCATGAGTTAGGATGAGCGAAACCATAAACCAACAGACACTTCTCGAACTGCTGTATGGAAAGGGTGCGCACGCGAATCCGATCACCGCTGTGCAAGGAATCCGAGCAGAACTTGCGACACGAAAACTGGAAGGTTTTCCTTACTCAATTTGCCAGATCGTCGGCCACATGAGTTTCTGGATGGACTACGAACTACGAAGGACCAGGCAGGAAGATCCCCCTTACCCCAAACACGCGGCCGACAGCTGGTCGCCTGATTCGTCTACGTCCAATGAAACGGAGTGGAAGCAAATCGTCGCACGTTTCGGCGCTTTGATCGAAGAGCTGTCAGCCCTCGCTCGGGCAGATCAAGAGTTCTTGAGTAGTGAAGTGAAGGCCACCCATGAAGTTCACAATCAACAATCTTCGTCGGTGCTCGCCGTCCTCTGGCAGACCGCGATCCACAACAGCTATCACATCGGGCAGATCGTTCTGTTGCGCCGCCTGCTGAACCATTGGCCGGCGCAAGCTGGCGATACCTGGTAAGCTCGCCCCAGCACGGAGTGCCGACGTATTATGATTTGAGCCGCACCCATTCCACGATCTTGAACAGACTTTCTGATTCCGCAATCCTGAAGAAGATCGAACGCCAGCCCAAAGGCACAGCCGGCTTCAAGCAACTGGTGCGGGAACTCGGACTCCACGGCGCCGCACGCCACGAACTCTCCGAGCATCTGCAGAGCATGGTGAACAGCGGCCATCTGATTCAGGTTGATTCGGACCGTTACATGATTCCGAAGGCCGCCCCAGGCAAAAACGTTCTGGTTGGAAAGTTGAGCATGCATCGCGACGGCTACGGCTTTGTCACTCCCGATGCCACCTCGCTCGACGCACGCCTGAAAACGCAGCTTGCCGGAGATATTTTTATTCCACCGCCCGCCGTGGGATCCGCGATGCACGGGGACCGCGTCCTGGTCGAGGTCGGTACGATCCGTCCCGACGGCCGCGCCGAAGGCCGAATCGTGCGCCCGGTAGTCCGCGCTCACAGCACCGTAGTCGGGATTTTTCATTACGGCAATCGCGGCAACTACGTCAGGCCAATCGACCAAAAGATCTCGCAAGAAATCATAATCCCACCAGGAATGGAGCACCCAGAAGCTCCAAGTAGCGCCAGCGTCTCGCCGGCTGTCCCGAGGGAGTCCGGCCCGAGTCAGGAAGGCGCCGCAGTTTCCAGAAAGCAGAAATCCGTCGACCGCGTCTTAGGCCAGGAAGCGGCACGCCGCACCGAATGGGACGATCTCGAAAACGCTGTCGTCGATGTCGAAATTACGGATTGGCCGTCAGCCACCCAAAACCCGCGAGGAAGAGTCGTTGAGATACTGGGCTACGAAGACGACTTCGGTGTCGATGTAGAAATCATCATTCGCAAATTTCACCTGCCGCATCGCTTCCCACCGGAAGTACTCGCCGAGGCGCAAAGCATTGAACCGATCATTCCAGCGCCTGAGGCGCAAAGACGGCGCGACTTCCGCGCACTGCCTATAGTCACTATCGACGGCGAAACAGCTCGCGACTTCGACGACGCCGTTACCGTGCGCCAAATCGACGGCGGGAACTACGAACTCCAGGTGCACATCGCCGATGTGGCCCATTACGTCACGCCGGATTCGCCGCTCGATCAGGAGGCGCGCCTGCGCGGCACCAGCGTCTACTTCCCCGATCGGGCCGTGCCCATGTTGCCGCTCGAACTCTCAACCGACATCTGCAGCCTTCGCCCCCACGTCGAACGGCTCGTGCTTTCCTGCATCATGAAAATCGACCACCGGGGCGAGATTCTCGGCTATGAACTGAGTGAGGGCATCATCCGCTCGGCTGAGCGCATGACCTACACCGACGTAAACGCGGTGCTCGAAGGCGACGCCGGCATGCGAAAACGCTACGGAAGCCTTGTCGGGACCTTTGAGATGATGCGAGACCTGGCACTGATTCTAAATCGCAAGCGGGAGCGCCGCGGCTCCATCGACTTTGATTTACCCGAACCGGTGATCGAATTCGACGATCTTGGATTGATGAAAAGTATTGCCCGTTCCGAGCGCAACATCGCGCATCGCCTGATCGAAGAATTTATGCTCTCGGCAAACGAATGCGTGGCCGGATATCTCGAGAACAAGCGGTTGGCTTCGCTCTACCGCATTCACGAGAAGCCCGATGCCAAGCGGGTTTACGACTTCGAGGTCATCGCCGCAGCCTTCGGATATTCGCTGGGCGTGGGTGCCCTACCCATTCAGAAAGTGCAGTTCAAGTCCGAGCGTCGGGCCAGCTATGGCACGGGCAAGCGCCCGCGTGAAGTCGAAATCCCGAAAGAAGTTCACATCACACCGCGCATGTACCAGAAGTTGACGGAGAAAATCGCAGGCAAGCCGGAGGAGCGAATTCTTTCCTACCTGATGCTGCGCTCGTTGAAGCAAGCACGATATTCGGAAGAGAACCTGGGACACTTCGCGCTGGCGGCCACAACCTACACCCACTTTACTTCGCCCATCCGCCGCTATCCCGACCTGATCGTCCACCGCATTCTGAAGGAAGTATTGCGAGACGGGACGAACGGTCAGGTGGCACGGGTGCCTTCGCCCGCGAAAGATGTGTCGGCCGACGCACCATCCCCTTGGTCCAAGCGCCGCGACCACACGGCGCACCATGAGGCACTGAAACCCCTATCAGGCCCGGTCTCCTTGGAGGAACTGCACGACATCGCCGACGAATGCAGCCGATCCGAGCGTCGCGCGGATGAAGCCGAACGCGACTTGATGGAGTGGAAGAAGGTCAAGTTCATGCAGGACCGGGTCGGCGAAGACTTCGACGGCTTGATCATCAGCGTGACCAAGTTCGGATTCTTCGTCGAACTGACCGACTTGTTCATCGAAGGCCTGGTTCCGCTGGATTCGTTGACGGACGACCGCTACACCTACCACGAAAACACCCGCGAGATCATCGGCCAACGTAGCCGCAAAATCTACGGCTTGGGCCAGAAAATACGCGTGCTCGTGGATCGCATCGATCCTGTCGAAAAGAAGATTCAGTTTGCCGTGTTCGAAGAAAAACCGCAGCGACCGTCAAAGCGAAAACGGAGATAGTCCGCCAAAACTCCGCAGCTGGCGGTCGCTGGTGTAAAATGCTTGAGTCAACCCCAACCGCTGCGGTTGAAATGAGCAGCGGGTTTTCTACTCGTCGGGACGTGGCTCAGCCTGGTAGAGCACTCGCTTGGGGTGCGAGGGGTCGGCAGTTCAAATCTGCCCGTCCCGACCATTCTTCCTCGGGAAGCATCGCTCCGGGTTCACCACGCTCGCAAGATTGGGGATCTCAAAGACCCCATCTCCTCCGCGGAACAAAGACTTCCGTAACTGTAAAGTAATGTAAAATCGGGATCGATTCCGTCCGACGGGTTTACCTTTCGTAGATAATAGGTGAGGGTGAGGCATCTGGACGGATTCGCGGGCATTGGACACTTCTGGTTTTCCGTTCCTGTTCGTCCTTTGTTACTCTAACACTAACCCGTTTCACTCGATCTGCGAATGCAAGATTTGGTGTCTCCGTTCACTGAATCTGATTCCCGGCTTCTGTCGTGATAGAAGCCTGAACTACAGGAGATGTGTTCATTTGAAGACTCTGGTGGCCCGCTTTGTTCTTTTCCTTATCCTGACAAACTTGTTCTCGCTCGCTGTGGTTGCCCAGCAGACGCCGCCGGCCGATCCCACCGTACCCCAACCGACCCAATCCGCCCAGCCCGCTGACCAAAGCAAGGACGCTCAAGAAAAAAAGACCCCGGCAACGAATGAGGGGACATCCAAGGACCGGCTTTTTTATGCCCTGCCAAATTTCTTGACCTTGGAGAATTCTGGGCACGTCCCGCCGCTCACCGTTGGCCAAAAGTTCAAAGTAGTGGCCCGCGGTTCTTTCGACTACATCCAAATCCCCTGGTACGGATTTCTTGCCGGCATCAGCCAGGCTGAAAACAGTGAACCCGGTTACGGGCAAGGGGCCGAGGGCTACGGAAAGCGTTTCGGATCGGCCTTTGCCGACGGTACCATCGAAAATTTTATGACCGGCGCCATTCTCCCGTCGCTGCTGCGCCAGGATCCTCGCTTCTTCCAATCGGGACAGGGAGGATTTTGGCATCGCACCGGATACGCCGTCAGCCGGATTTTTGTGACACGCACCGATTCTGGGCATCAGCAATTCAATTTCTCTGAGGTTGTGGGCAGCGCGGCTTCGGCAGCAATTTCTACTTACAGCTACCATCCTCAAGCCGATCGCACTCTGTCGAACACCGCCAGCGTTTGGGGAACGCAGGTTGGGTACGACACGCTCACCATTGTGATCAAAGAATTCTGGCCCGACATTCGCCGCAAGCTGAGCAAGAAGAAGCAGCAGCCGACCAGCCCCAACTGATCGAGGATTCGACCTTCCTGAATTACAATCGCTCCCATTGCCTCAAGGGCGGAGGAGTATCGGCATGTTTCAACCTAATCTGCTGCACGGCAAGCGCATTCTCATCACTGGCGGCGGCACGGGCCTGGGCAAGGGCATGGCCCACCGTTTTCTGGAATTGGGCGCTACGGTCTATATCTGCGGGCGCCGCCAGCAAGTTCTGTCCGAGGTCGAAGCTGAACTCAGTCGTATAGCACCACACAATATTCGATCTCTCCCTTGCGACATTCGCGATCTGCCGCGCGTGGAAGATATGATCGGATCTATTTGGAAAGACGGTCCACTCGATGTCCTGGTCAACAACGCTGCCGGAAATTTCCTGGCGCGTACCGAGGAACTATCTCCGGGCGCATTTGAAGCGGTAATCGGAATCGTGCTCACGGGCACGATCAACGCCACCATGGCTTGCGGACGCAGGTGGCTGCAAGCCGCCCGCCCTGGAGTCGTCTTGAACATCGCTGCGACCTATGCATCCACGGGCTCCGCTTACGTTGTACCCTCGGCAATGGCGAAGGCTGCAGTCGTCGCCCTCACCCGCAGCCTCGCCGTGGAATGGGGAAACCGCGGCATTCGCATGAACGCTATTGCTCCGGGACCCATTCCGACCGAGGGAGCGTTCTCCCGCTTGCTTCCCCGACCAGAGCTCGAGAAGTTTGCTCGTGAACGAAATCCCCTGCGCCGCTTTGGCACCGTCGAAGAGTTCGCTAACCTCGCCGCATTTTTGGTGAGCGATGGTTCCGGCTACATCAACGGAGAGGTGGTTGTAATGGACGGCGGCGAACAACTGCAAGGCGCGGGTGAATTCAGCGCACTAGGAAGATTGTTGACCGAGGACGATTGGAAATCTATGAAGCCCCGCAAGCCGCCCAAAGCTGGCAAGTAAATTAGTGCGGAGGATGCCGGACGATCATCAATACGCAGGCCGCGATGGCAGCACCAGCCACTTCAGAAGCATGTTGACCACCGTAAGCACGATCCCGCCCACGAACGCAGCGCCGAAGGTTCGTATATGAAAACCCGGCACGAATGCGGACGCAAGTTCCAGCATGATGGCATTGATGACAAACCAGAACAGTCCCAAAGTGAGGATGGTGAGCGGGAAAGTGATCACCTTCAGAAACAGCCCCAGAGTCGCATTTACCAGTCCGATGACGATGGCTGCAATGAGCGCCGCGGCCGCGCCGTCCACATAAAAGCCAGGCACTACGCGCGACGTGATCCAAACCGCCAGCGCGCTGACGAACCAGTGCAGCAGCATTCGGAGCATGAAAGAGATTCTCCAGCCAGCAAACTGACTATAAGCCGCCAAGGTGGGCGTGGCAACCGACAATGTCACACTATGCCATAGCGTGAACAAGTCTAGCTTAAAGCCGATGGCTCGGCCCGAACTCGCCTAACTGGCGTAGAAGCAATTCGATAGGAACACGGCGGCGACAGAGTCAAGTTATCTGCAGGACTGCCGATGATCCTGGACAAGGCAACTAGAAAGGGGAACTTAGTATGGTAAATCCAATTCCGGGAGGCACTGCTTTCGACTTCGGTGCAACGGCGCAAGCTACCGCGGCACAACCACAGCCGCCGACTACATCGGCCGCATCCGTGAAGCAACCAGCCGCCGTTGAGCCGGTGGCAGACACCGTAAAGCTTTCGCCGGGGGCGCAAGTCCGGCTTCTGAGAACACAGGGCCAGACGGTCTCTGAGATCGTCCTCAAGACGGCTCTGTCTGCAGAAACAGTCAACAGCTATTTGGGAATCGCGCAGGCACCGCCTCCAGCGGCCGCCTCGACCGGCAAGTAGTCGCAGTTTCGCTGGGTCTCGGCGGGCGTCGATAGGGGAAGCGAGTTCGGCCTCGGGGGAGGCCCGATCTCACTTGGCGCCCGCCGTGGCCGTTCTCTCCATCCCCTCAAAAACCTCTTCTGCCCGCCGTAGCGCTTCTTGCACGTTATCGCAAATGTTTTCGCGTCCGATCACGTCTTCAAATTCGGCCTGCCGAATGAGTTGAGCAGGCTGCTCCCGGGCACCGCAAAGAATCAGAGTGCGCTTGGTCGCGTGGAGTTCGCGGGCGACTTCCTCCAATGCGAATAGCCCGGTCGCGTCGATTGCCGTCATGTTGCGCAAGCGCAGAATAACCACGGGCGGCAACTCATGGATTTTCTCGATGATCGTCGAAACTTTATCCGTCGCGCCAAACAGAAACGGCCCGTGAATGCGGAATATAGTCGCGTAATATGGGATATCTTTGTCCTGCAGGATGTGCGCACGGCCATCCTCAACGTAGTCATCGGTGACCTGGGATACCGTGGTTGTGTTCGCCACGCGGCCGATGAACAGCAATGCCGCCAGAATCATCCCAGCTTCGACCGCGACGGTGAGGTCAGCGAATACTGTAAGCGCGAACGTCACCAGCCAGATGCTTATATCGGTCTTGGTCAGCTTCAGCAGTTGCGGGATTTCCCGCCACTCGCCCATGTTGTAGGCGACCACCAGCAGGATTGCCGCGAGCGACGCCATCGGAATAAAACTGGTCAGACGCGCGGCAAACAGTAGTACGCAGACGAGCGTTAGCGCGTGAATCATTCCCGCAACCGGCGTCTTGGCACCGGCGCGGATGTTGGTCGCGGTGCGAGCAATCGCACCTGTGGCCGGCAGTCCGCCAAACATGGGCGAAACAATGTTCGCTACGCCCTGCGCCATCAGTTCGACATTCGGATTGTGGTGGTCGTTGCTCATGCGGTCCGCCACCACGGCGGACATCAGGGACTCAATTGCGCCCAGCATCGCAACCGTGAAGGCAGGGCCGAGCAATCCGTGAATCAGATCGGCACGGAAGTGCGGAATCGCAAAACGAGGCAGCCCGCTCGGAATCCCGCCGAAGCGTGTTCCAATAGTCTCGACCGGCAGTTTGAGTACGAACACCGCAACCGTGCCAGCGATCATCGCCACGATAGGTCCGGGAATGCGGTTCGAAACAGCGCGGCAAACCAGCAGGATCACCAGGGTGCCGACCCCGAGAAGCGTAGCTGCGTACGACAACGTATGAAAATTGGCTGCGATGCTTTCCATGCGCAGCCAAAACACTCCCGGAACTTTGTCGATCTTCAGTCCAAAGAAATCTTTGAGCTGCGTACTCGCAATCAGAACCGCGATCCCGTTGGTGAAACCGATCACAATGGGCCGCGGAATGAACTTCACCGCCGTGCCCATGCCGGTCAATCCCAGAATCACGAGCAGAACCCCGGCCATCACCGTGCACATGAAGAGTCCATCCACGCCGTGCACAGCGACGATGCCCGCGACCACTACGACGAATGCGCCGGTCGGACCGCCGATCTGAGTCTTCGATCCGCCCAAAGCGGAAATGAGAAATCCGGTCACCACCGCGCAGTAAATTCCTGCCTGCGGCGTAAGCCCGGACGCGATCGCGAATGCCATCGCCAGCGGCAACGCGACCAAACCGACTGTCACCCCTGCGATCAAGTCATGCAGAAATTTGTTCGGAGAGTAATCGCGTAGGCAAAGAACCGACGCGGGCAGCCAGCGCTCTTCTAGATTTGCAATGAATGAGGTCGTAGCCAGGAAGCACGCTCCATCAACAGTTGATTATGACAGCCACGTGCTGCGCCTTCCAATGAATTGCGCCGCACGGAGGTACTACGACGATCCTACTTTGGTATATCCGCCGCTCGGCTTGGGTCAGCATCTTGCTCACTCCCGCCCTGCCGCATCAATCCGCTTTCCTGTTTGCAGATAGTGATTGATCGCCGCCTCCCAGCTTTGCATCTTGTGTTGAAACCATTGGTGATCGTAACGCTCGAGTTCCCGGTTCCCCTCAATCGAAAGCCCGGTGTAGGTATATCGGATGACCGCGCTGGTGTGGCCGAAAGCTTCCGCGCTTCTGCTGAGATTGATACTGATCTGTGCCGCCACCAGTCCGGGGTGCACCCAGGCAAATGCAATACGGAAAGATTGCGGAGAGTAATCCGTGACGACCCAAGTGGTCTCTGTGCCGTCTTCGTTTGGAGTAACGAAGACGCAACCGTCCTCAGCGACGCCGGACTCCGAGTGAATCAACCGATACTGCCAGCCCGGAACCCAATCCGTTTCGCGCACCGGGCATAGCAGCAGGAAGACTTCCTCCGGCGGGGCCGCATTGTTTTGGGTGTATTCGTGAGTGACGCGCTTGCCTTGAAATTCCGACATAGATTCCTCCCTAAAAAAATTGGCCCGCACTATGGAAGCGCGAGCCAGAACTTGGTCACAAAAGGAACAGGCCGGATTGATTGTCCAATCCGGCCCGAAAACTTATTGTCTCAAACCCGTTGCTACTGCGCAACCTCCTAGAACAGATTCCACAAGAACTGGTTGTACACATCGTGGTGATACTGCACTTCGGGGGCCTTGACAAAGGTTCCCAGCAGCCGCGGACAGCGATCCGCCGATGCCTGCTTCAAGTCCGCGTAGCGAGTCTTCACATCCTCGCCCAGCAGTTTGGTTGTCCACTCCGCGTTGCGGAAGTTCGCCAGCGCGTCGTAGATGTTATCCGGCAGGTAGCGCTGCGCCTGGCGCAGGTTCTTGATCTTCGCAGTGTCGCCATCGAGGCCGGTTTTGAAGATCGAGTGCATCACAAGATAAGGATTCGCGTCCGGCGCGACCGAGCGAACCTCCACGCGCATACTCTTTTCGTTGCCGATCGGAATGCGAA
>Ga0210390_10000133_pt1 | contig 76849 bp, 75 predicted proteins | sample IncBWH11OmetaG_FD_161050 | JGI IMG/M metagenome (GOLD analysis project Ga0210390, IMG submission 161050) | Forest soil microbial communities from Barre Woods Harvard Forest LTER site, Petersham, Massachusetts, United States - Inc-BW-H-11-O ...
GTCATCACCGCACCGAGCTGTGTGCTGGTAGTTTCCACCTGTACGGTGTTGGCTTCGACCGTGACTGTGTCGTTCGTGGCGCCGACCTGGAATGTAACGGTGATGAAATTGACGTGGCCAATAGATACTACGACGGCTTTGGCGACGAACTTCTTGAATCCCTGGGCTTCTGCGGTTACGTCGTAAGTTCCGACAGCCAATTCGGGAATGTCGAACGCGCCGTCTTTATCCGAGACGGCGGACCTGTTTGAATCCGTGCCGTTGAGCGTTGCCGTCACGGTCGCTCCGGGCACTACTGCGCCCGACGGGTCGTTCACGACTCCGCGAATCGAGCCGTTCGTCGATTGCCCCCACGCTGCGCCGCAACCGAACAGCCCCGCCAATGCCAATAGGTACACCCCTAACCGGCACGTCGTTTTCATCGCCGCTCCTTTGGAAAAAGCTGGCGCCACCCCCGGCACCCCATCGCACACATTGAGTTTTTCAGTTGCAGCTTGAGAAAAAACCTTACTATAATCCGCGAACGTTAGAAGAAGGTCCGCTGGTTGTCAAGGGGAAACTGGTTTGGCGAGCACAGGGATTGGGAAGCGCCCGGCGAAGACTGCGCGCATGCAGGAATTCTTGCGCATCAGCGACGTGGCGCGTAGCGTCGGCGTGTCGCCATCCATTTTGCGCACGTGGGAAAATCTCGGGCTGGTTACGCCGCGCAGAACTCGCAGTCACTATCGCCTCTACACTCACGCGGACGTGCGCATTCTGAAACGCGCGCAATACTTGCGTCGCGTGCGTGGTCTTAACGCGCCGGCCATCGTGCATTTGCTGAAGCGCGAGGGCGTGCTGCCTCCCGCGGGCTTACGGCCCAAGGCCGATCCAATCGGACCGCGTTTGCGCCGCATGCGTTCGCGCAAGGGATATTCGCTTTCCAAAGTGGCGCACGCGGCGGGCGTCTCGGTGGGATTTCTCAGCGCATTGGAACGCGGGCAAATGACCGCATCTGTGGCTACTTTGCGGCGTATTGCGCGCTTTTATCGCCTGAATATTCTGGCCCTGTTCGATCCGTCGAATTCCAATCCCGGGCGTGTGCGGCCCGCCGATCGCAAGGTGCTTGATGCCGGTCCTGGCGTGCGTATGGAATTGCTGGCGTGGGGCAATACGCTGATGGAGCCGCATCTGTTCCGCATCGCGCCTGCGTCGGGCAGCGGTGAATCGTACGCGCACGATGGCGAGGAATTTCTGTACATACTGAAGGGCGCATTGGAAATTTCCCTGGCCGATGGCGATCGGCAGCTTTTGCATGAAGGCGATAGTTTTTATTTTGAGAGCAATAACGCACATCGCTGGAAAAATCCGGGAAAGAAAGAAACATTGGTTCTGTGGATCAATACGCCGCCGACATTTTGATTCATGCGCGATGATGCGATGGATGCAAAAAACGGTGGCAACTGATTTAAAGATTGAATCGTGGCGGAGGTTTTTTTCTGCAGATTGAGCCCGCCCGCGGGAGCGCACCAGTGAAGGACAGGCGATGGGTCAGAGGAATATTTTCACTCGGCGTGCTCGCGGCGCTTGTCATTTTGGCGGCCGGTGGTTGCGCCAAGAAGACGCCGGCGTTGAGTCTGCTAGTCTGGGAAGGCTACGCCGATCCGTCTTATCTACGTGCATTCGAGGAATCGCATCACTGCAAAATCAGCGCTTCCTACATGGGCTCGAGCGACGAGCTCGTCGCCAAGCTGCGCGGCGGCAGCGCGAGCAACTACGATGTCATATCGCCATCCAGCGACGTCGCGACGATGATCGCTTCCTCTGGGCTTGCGGCACCGCTCGATCTGTCGAAGCTGCCGAGCTATGCGCAACTCTCGGAGCGTCTGCGCAGCATGCCGCTGGTGCGCGTGAACGGCAACGTTTACGGCGTGCCGTTTACCTGGGGACCGAATCCCCTGCTCTACGACACCACTTATTTTACCAAGCCGCCCGAAAGCTGGGCCGCGCTGTGGGACCCGAAACTCAAAGGAAAAATCTCCGCGTGGGATGAACTGTCGACGATGTACATGGCCGCGCAAGTGCTCGGCTACGACAAGCCCGATCCGAATCACATTTACAACCTGAGCGACGCGGAACTCGACAATGTGCGCAAGAAACTGATCGAGCTGAAGCCGAATATCCGCAAGTTCTGGTCCACTGGCGGCGAGCTGACCAATCTATTTGAAAATCACGAAATCGTTGCGGCCATGGGCTGGCCGCTCACTACCAATCAGCTCCGCGCGGCCAAATTCCCCATCGGCGAAACCATCCCGCAGGAAAACACCACGGGATGGATTGACCACCTGATGATTACCAGCGCAAGCGAAAACAAAGAGCTCGCCACCGAGTTCCTGGAATACATGATCGAGGCGAAAACGCAAAAGATGGTGACCGACGTCACCGGATACGACCCCGCCAATCCGCACGCCGCGGAATTAATGACCGACGAGCAGCGGAAATCGCTGCACCTGGACAACGTGGACGAATACATGACGCGCATCTATTTCTGGCAGAATGTGCCGCGCCGCGATAAGTACAACGAAATCTGGAACGAAATAAAGGCGGCACAGTGACCGAAGCCGCTACACGCGCGTCTGCGTCAGGCGGTGCGGCGGCGACTGCGACGCCGATCCTTTCCATTCGCCAGGTCATAAAACGATTTGGACAGCGGCCCGTGCTGCGCGGAATCACACTGGATGTCGCCAGCGGAGAATTTCTCACTATCCTCGGCGAGAGCGGCTCGGGTAAAACTACTTTATTGCGGCTGATCGCCGGTTTTGAAGATCTGGACAGCGGCGAAATCTGGATGGGCGCCGAGCGGCTCGATCGCATTCCCGCGCATCGCCGTCAGGTGAACACGGTTTTTCAGAGCTACGCGATCTTTCCGCATCTTTCGGTGTTCGACAATGTGGCGTACGGCTTGCGCGCGAAAAATACCGCGCCAACGGAAATTCCCGAGCGCGTTACGAAGGCCTTGGCGATGGTGAAGATGGGCGAATTCGCGCAAGCCGCCCCTGCAAAGCTGAGCGGCGGCCAGCAGCAACGCGTCGCGCTGGCACGCGCCCTGGTAAATCGCCCGCGCGTCCTGCTGCTCGATGAACCGCTTTCGGCGCTGGACGCCAATCTGCGCCGCCAGATGCAAGTAGAGCTGAAATCGCTGCAGCGCGAAGTGGGAATAACTTTCATTTTTGTGACGCACGACCAGGAAGAAGCCATGGCGCTTTCCGATCGCGTCGCATTGTTGCGCGCTGGGTTGCTCGAACAAGTTGCCCCGCCGCGCGAAATCTATGGCGAGCCTGCGACAGCCTACGCGGCGCAATTCATCGGTCAGACCAATCTGCTGCGCGCGGAAGTGCGTGACGGAATCGCCACCGCCGGCTCGATTGTGTGGCGCACGTTTGGTGCCAATGGCGCGGCAACCTATTCACTGCGGCCGGAATGTATTCGTGTGGTCGCGGAATCTGAGTCCGCCAGCCCGCGATCGCCGGACGTGACCATCCCGCGTTTCCGCGGACGAATTCGCAACCAATCGTGCGGTGGCGCGATGGACCTGATCGAAATTGATTGCGGCGCTCCGAGCACAATTCGCGCGCGCATCCCGAGTCCCGGCATTCTCACCGGAGAGCGCGAGTTCGAGTTCACCGCGAACGATGCAGTTCGCGTGCGTGAGGGAGAACCGGAATAGCCATGTACTCGCGCGCCTACAAAACCGCCGTGACGATTCCCCCGCTGCTTTGGGTCACCGTCTTTCTTTTCGTCCCCTACGCGATTCTGTTTTGCTACAGCTTCTGGTCCGTTTCTTCGGCGCAGGTGATCCTGCACAACTGGAATTTGCAGAATTATCTGCAGCTGGTGCACAATCCAATTTATCTGCAGGTTCTTTTCCGCTCGATGCGCATCGCAGCTTCCGTCACAGTGCTCGCGCTGCTGCTGGGCTACCCGCTGGCATACTACTTGTCGTTCCATGCGGCGAAACGCAAGGACCTGCTCTACCAGCTGGTGATTATCCCGCTGTGGGCGAGCTATCTGGTGCGCGGTTATGCCTGGAAAACAATTCTAGGCAGCGACGGCGTGCTGAACGGCTTCCTGCAATATTTGCACATCACGCACAGGCCCGTGGAATTTTTTCTCTACAGTCCGTTCGCGGTGATCATCACTTTGACGCACATCTATACGCCCTTCACGCTGCTTCCGATCTACGCCTCGCTAGAACACATCCCGCGCAATCTGGTGGAAGCTTCGCACGACCTGGGCGCTTCACCATGGTCCACATTTCGCCGCGTGATTCTGCCGCTCTCGCTGCCGGGAGTTCTCGCCGGCGCCACATTTGCATTCGTCTTAACGCTGGGAGATTTCCTCGCGCCGCTGCTGGTGGGCGGGCCCAGCGGAATCATGATTTCGAACGTGGTCGTGAGCTTGTTCGGCGCGGCCTACAACTGGCCGCTCGGCGCCGCGATTTCCTTCTGCATGATGCTGCTCGTCGTGACGCTCCTGTTCATTACGGAGCGCCTGGAAAAGAGGCTAGCAGTCTCATGAGCGCAGGATTCCAGTCGCGCCGCGCGCCGTGGTTGCTCCGCGTCTATGCGTTTCTCGTTTACGCGTTCCTCTATTTTCCGATCATCGTGCTTGTCGTTTATTCCTTCAACGGCTCCGGGGTCGGCGGCTTTCCTCCCGCGCATTGGACCATAGACTGGTATCGCCAACTTTTCACTGACAGCGCGCTATGGGACGCGGTCCTTAATAGTGTGATGGTCGCAGCGGTGGCCGTCGCGATTGCGTTGGGGCTGGGATTACCGGCCGCGCTCGCGCTCGACCGCACGGATTTTCCCGGCAAAGCGCTGTTCCGCCGATTGGTACTGCTGCCTTTGATTCTTCCCGGCATTATCACCGGCCTCTCGCTGCTGATGCTGTTCGTAGCCGTCGGCATGAAACTGAGCCTCGTTACGATCACTCTGGGCCATGGCACGGCGCTAATTTCCGTCGCCACAACCGAAATTTTCGCCGGACTGCAAAAACTGGAGCGCGCGCAGGAAGAAGCTTCGCTCGACCTCGGCGCAAATCATTGGCGGACGTTCTGGCGCGTCACGCTACCCAACCTCCGCGTTTCGCTGATCGCCGCGGCCCTGCTGATTTTCACCCTTTCGCTAGACGAAATCGCCGTGAGCTTCTTTTTGATCGGGCGCGAAAATACCCTGCCTCTGGAAATCTGGTCGCGCCTGCGCCGCGGTATCACCCCGGAAATCAACGCCATTTCCACGCTGATTCTGATTTTTTCCATCGGCATGATTTTGCTGTGGTACCGCCTGCGCACTCGTTTGCAGCACGCGGAAGAATCGGCCGCGCCGCTCGTACCCGCCGCAATCCAAGGAGAAAGCGCATGACCGACACTCGCAGGGATTTTCTGAAATTTGTCGTGGCCGGCTCGGTCGCCGCGGGATGCCCCGTAAATCTCTCGTTGCTCCATGCGGAAAGCGGGCCCAAGCCGCAGCTCGACGGCGATCATTTCGCAATTTGCCATGAAGTGCGCGACGGCCAGCAATTCGATAAACCGCCGGTTTCGAGCCGGCATGACGTGGTGATCGTCGGCGGCGGCGTGAGCGGACTGAGCGCCGCGTATTTTCTGCGCGGACGCGATTTTCTGCTGCTCGAAAAAGAGCCGCACTGGGGCGGCAACGCGTACCTCGAAGAGTATCAGGGCCAGGCCTTCGCCACCGGGTCCGCGTTCGACGAAAAGGATTCCACCAGCCAGCAACTCGCGCGTGAAATTGGCCTGACCGAGCTGCCAATCAATTCGCCGGATCCCACCATCGTCGCGGTCAAGTGGGTGCCAGCCACCTGGCGCGACGGATTGGATCAACTTCCGTATTCCGAAGCCGTGCGCGAGAGCTTCAAGAAATTCCGCGCGGAAATTAAGGCGCTGGACCTCGACAAAAATGTCCAGCAACTGGACAACGTGCCATTCTCCAATTATCTGAAAGGATACCCCCCGCAGCTCAAGCAGTGGTGGGATGCCTACGGCCTTTCCAATTGGGGCGCAAAATCCGAGGACTCCTCGGCGTACGTCGCCGCCGGTGATATGCAATACATGACCGAGGACGAGGACGTTCGCCGCACACTGCCGGGCGGCAACGGCGCGCTGTCGCGTCAGCTGGCGACGACGCTGCAACCGAAATATGGCGCACAGATGATTGGCGACGCGACCATCGTCTCTGTGGACCCGCAAAAGACCGAAGTGCAGATTACCTACATGCAGGACGGCCAGCTGCGCACCGTCGCCACCAAGTACGTGATCATGGCGACTCCGAAATTCATCACCGCGCGTCTGATCTCCTCGCTTCCCGACGTGCAGCATGAAGCCATGATGTCGTTCCGCTACTGCCCCTACACCGTGATCAACATGATTTTCGACAAGCCCATTTACAATCGCGCCTACGACACCTGGTGCCCCGGCAACTCCTTCACCGATTTCATCGTCGCGGATTGGGTGCTTCAGAAACAACCCGGCTACGTGCAGAAAAATAATATTCTCACTTTCTACACGCCGATTTCAGAATTGCACCGCGACCGGCTGCTCACCGTGGACGGCTGCCAAAGAATCGCGGAAAACGTCCTGCGGGATTTTCAGAAACTGGCGCCGGAGTTCAGCTCCGCGGAACCGATCGAAGTTCGCATGTATCGCCGCGGTCATCCCATGTTCCTGCCCACGCCAGGAATTTTCACGAAAGTGATTGCCGTGGCGAATCAGCCGTTCGGCCGCATCGCTTTCGCTAACACGGATTCTGTGGGGCCGGTCTCCGATGTTTCCGGAGCGGTAGAGGCGGCGCATCACGCGGTGGCGTGGGTCGAAAAACAAATGGCCGCTCCCTCGTCCACGCCTGCGCACCCGCACGCTCACCCGGCGCCAAAAACCTCAGCAGCCGCAACGAAGTAATCCGCTCTGCAAAATCCGCCGCGCAGAAACAAGAAAGGCATCCGGGGAGAATGCCGGATGCCTTCCTGAAATCTTCCCCGCCAGGAAAAGATTTCTTGGTAACACGTACAGCGAAATGTGAAATCTAGAGTTTGCCCGCCACATGCAAATTGTGCACGCCGGAGAAAATCGAAAGGCTTGCGCTGATCGTCTGCGGCATCCACCAGAAACGCCGCAGCAGCGAATATTCGCTGCGCTGCATGTGGTACGCCGCCAAGTCGAGCAGCAGCGGGGTCACCTGCGTCGCCGCGTAGATCGCGCCGGATCCGGCGAACGGCCGCAGCATCGGATTGTCTTCCACCGCGCCATGTCCCACGGCCTGGCGCGTCGAATATGCGTCAAACACGGCCGCGCTATGCTGCAAGAATGCCAGCGCCAGCCATTGGCGGCGCGAAGGCTCCGAGACCGCTTCCCGGAATTTATTTTCCTTGGTGGAAAGTTCCGGAACGCGTACCGTCGATAACGATTGCGTGTCTTCGGGCGTTTCGAACGCCACAGTCTTCAAACTGCTGGAGAATTGGTTTCTGGAATCCGTCGTGACCAGGTGCACTTCGTCCAGGTTCATGCGCGTCGAGGATGATTCGCCGGTCGAGGCGACGACATCTTCCTCAACTGCAACGGGCGGATGGCTGCTCACCGGAGCGCTCTCCTTGAATGACTTGAAAGAGTCGACAGACACTGCGCGTATCACAGGCATCTGCGCGCCAACAGCTTGAGCAGGGGGAGCAAATGATTGGAACTGAAGCAACAGCGCCGCTACGGCCAGAACCATGGAGGGGGCTCCTGTAATTGCCTAACGCCGGATAGAAGTGCACGGGCAGGACCAACCGGGTACGGCAAGTTATCCTATGTATTTACAGCAGCTTACGTGAGATGTGCCACGGTTTGGCCCCGGATGGAGGGCCGTGAAAAGGAAATCCATTTCCGCTGACCAGTACTGCCGTTACCCTCCTAACTCGCTGAACCGCTTAAACCTATGGCCGCCCGGTTCGCGGGACGTTCGCTTTTTTGGCTGCGTGGGGGAGGTCAACCGTAGGCCGGTGGGGTTAGTGAAACTCGGGACGCAAGAATGGCACATGGGGCGCACTGCCTTCGCGAAAGATGCGGACCGCGACCTGCGCTTCGCTTGGTCGCTGGGTTGCGGTCTAGAGCGCTGCCAGGCTTTCGCGCGCTGCGGCGATCGTGCGGTCAATGTCCGCGTCGGTGTGGGCGACGGAAACGAACAACGCTTCGTATTGCGAGGGCGGCAGGAAGACTCCGCGCTCGAGCATTTCCTGGAAAAACTTCGCGAACTTTTTGGTGTCGGATTTTTTGGCGTCGTTGTAGTTGTGCACTGGCTGCTCGCAGAAGAACACAGTCAGCAACGAACCCGCCACATTCACTTGCCCGGCGACGCCGGTTTCTTTCAGAGCGCTTCGGAAACCTTCGGCCAGGCGCTGCGTCCTGCGATTCACCGCGTCGTAAAATCCCGGAGCTTCCAGCTTCGGCAGGGTCGCGAGTCCCGCGCGCATCGCCAGCGGATTGCCCGAAAGCGTGCCCGCCTGATAGACCGGTCCCAGCGGCGCGACGCGTTCCATGATGTACCGCTTGCCGCCGTAGGCTGCCACTGGCAAACCACCACCGATAATTTTCCCCATCACGGTCAGATCTGGGTCGATGCCGTAGACGGCTTGCGCTCCGCCGTAAGCCATGCGGAATCCGGTAATCACTTCGTCGAAAATCAGCAGCGCGCCTTCCCTCTCGCAGATTTCGCGCAGCCCTTCCAGAAATCCCGGCGCGGGTGCGACCACTCCCATGTTTGCGGCAACCGGTTCCACGATGATCGCGGCGATTTTCCCGCCGTGCTGGCGGAAAAGCTTTTCCACGCCCGCGAGATCGTTGAAAGGCGTGTTCAGTGTGAGCCGCGCGAAGGCTTCCGGCACTCCCGGACAGGTCGCGATTCCCAGCGTCGCAAGCCCCGAGCCGGCCTCTGAAAGAAATCCGTCCGAATGCCCGTGGTAGCAGCCCTCGAACTTGATCACCAGGTCGCGCTCGGTGAAAGCGCGCGCCAGCCGCACCGCAGACATCGCGGCTTCCGTCCCGGAGCTTACGAAGCGCACCATCTCGACCGACGGAACGGCGCGCGTGATTTTTTCGCCCAGCTCAATTTCCAGCGGCGAAGTCATTCCGTAACTCGTGCCGCGCCCGGCTTGATCGGAAACCGCCGCAACCACGTCCGGATGCGCGTGCCCCAGAATCAGCGCGCCCCATGAGCAGACGTAATCGAGATACTCGCGGCCATCCACGTCGAAAAGCCGCGTGCCCAGCGCATGATCAATCACCAGCGGCGTGCCGCCTACGGCGCGAAATGCGCGCACCGGGCTGTCCACGCCACCGACCAGCGTTTTCTTGCCGCGCTCGAAAACCTCCGTGGATCGCGGGCGCGCGTTTATCGTTGTCTTTGCGTTACCAGTCGCGTTCTCGCCGCCGGTTTTTTCTTTCGCGCTCTTTACGGTCTCGCCCGTCATTTTTCCCCGTGGCACTCTCGCCGAGCGCTCAACTCAACAATTCTTCAGCCACCGCGCCGCATCTTTCGCGTGATACGTCAAAATAATATCCGCGCCTGCCCGCTGAATCCCCGTGAGAATTTCCAGCACCACGCGCTTCTCATCAATCCAACCATTACGCGCCGCCGCTTTCACCATCGAATATTCGCCGCTCACGTTGTAAGCGCCCACCGGCACATCAAACCGCTCGCGGACGCGCTGTATCACATCCAAATAAGGCAGCGCTGGCTTCACCATGATAATATCCGCGCCTTCTTCCAGGTCCAGCGCCACTTCGCGCAGCGCCTCGCGCGCGTTCGCCGAATCCATCTGGTAGCCGCGGCGGTCCCCGGATTGCGGCGTTGACTCCGCGGCCTCGCGGAACGGACCGTAAAAACTGGAGCAATATTTCGCCGCGTAGGAAAGTATCGCGACGTCTTCGAAATTATTTTCGTCCAACCGCTGCCGGATCGCCGCCACGCGCCCGTCCATCATGTCCGAAGGGGCAACCAAATCCGCTCCAGCGCGCGCGTGCGAAAGCGCTGCATCGGCAAGCAGCACGAGGGTAGGATCGTTCAACACTTCGCCATCTTTCACTACGCCGCAATGGCCGTGGCTGGTGTATTCGCACAAGCAAACATCGGCAATCACCAGCAAATTCAGCTTGGCCTTGCGAATCGCTTCAATCGACCGCTGCACCGCTCCACGTGCGTCCGCGGCTTCCGTGCCCAATTCGTCCTTATGTTCCGGCAAACCAAACAAAATCACCGCGGGAATTCCCACGCCCGCAACTTCGCGGCACTCTTCCACAATCTGATCCACTGATTGCTGGTAGATCCCCGGCATCGAACTGACTTCCTTGCGTACGTTCGTTCCGGGACACGCGAACATCGGATACACCATGCCACTTGCGCTCAGACGCGTTTCGCGCACAAATCCGCGCAAAGCTTCATTGCGCCGCAAACGCCGCGGCCGGTGGATGGGAAATGTCACGCGTTCCTCACGATTTTTTATTGCCGCTGAAAATATTTGGCAATCGCGTCGGCCAGGCCCGCTGAAGACGAATCGTTCGCTTCGATCGCCACGCGCGCGCCAGCTTCGCGCAACGCTCGAGTAGTAGTGGAACCGATCGTGGCGAATTGCACGCGCTCAGAAAGCGCCTTTAGTTCCGCGGGAGGAATGAATGCCTCCAGATTGTGATAAGCCGAAGGGCTGGCGAACACAATCGCCGAGACATCCGCACTCCGCAGTACGTCCAGAATTTCCGGATCGAGCGATTCAGGCGGCAGCGTGCGATACGCCACCACTTCCTTCACTTGCGCGCCGGCTTCACGCAAAGCATCGGGCAATCGATCGTCCACGCGATCGCTGCGCGGCAGCAGCACACGTTTTCCGGCCAACTGATCGCGCAGTTCCGCGGCCAGCGATTCACCGGTCTGCGTTTGCGCCACATAATCGACGCGCAAATCCAGATTGCGTGCGGCCTGCGCCGTCGCTACCCCAACGGCAGCGATCTTAGGCCGCGGCGGCTGCACCGGCTGCACGTGGTTTAATTCGCACGCACGCAGAAACAGAAAACGCACCGCGTTCTGGCTGGTGAAAAGAATCCAGTCGACGTCCTTTTTATTGCGCAGCGCCGCGTCCAGCTCCGTCGAATCCTCCGGCGGCGCGAAAGTCACCGTGGGCATCTGCAGCACTTCAGCGCCCAGAGCTTCCAGCGCGCCCACGAGCTCCGGCGCTTGGTCCGCCGCGCGCGTCACCACCACGCGCTTGCCCGCCAGGGGCTCGCCGGGATGCTTTTCCACGCTAAAAATTTTGTCAGGTTTGTCCAACGGACCTTCCCACCATTTGCAGCAGCCGGTCGGCGCCCGCCGCCAGCAATTCCCTCGCTACTGCTTGCCCTAGATTCTCAGCATCCGCCGCCGAGTTGCAAACTTTTTCCGCGCGCCGGCGAATGGCTTCCGCACCATCCTCGGAAAGCACGCAGGCATCCAGCACCATCGCGCCATTGTCCACGCGCGCCCAAGCGCCTAGCGGCAACCGGCAGCCGCCCTGCACGGCCGCCAGCAGCGCCCGCTCCGCCTTCACCGCCCGCATCGTATCCTGATCCATCAGCAAATCCAAAATCTTGAATTCCTCGCGGCGCGGCTCGCAGAATTCCACGCCCAGCGCGCCCTGCCCGACTGCTGGCAGCATTATATCCGGCGAAAGCACCTCCGTTATGCGCGACGACAATCCCAGGCGGTCAATCCCGGCTTTCGCCAGCACGATCGCGTCATATTCTCCCGCGGCAACTTTGCGCAGGCGCGTATCTACGTTACCGCGCAATTCCGCAATCTGAAAATCCGGGCGGAATGAACGTAATTGCGAAGCGCGCCGCAAACTGCTGGTGCCGATGCGCGCGCCCTGTGCCAATTGCGCGAGGCTTTCACCGCGCGCGGAGACCAGCGCATCGCGCGGATCTTCACGCTTGAAAACCGTGGCGATCCGGCAAATTTCCGAAAACTCCGTGGGCACGTCCTTCATACTGTGCACGGCCAGGTCCGCGCGCCCGTCCAGCAGCGAATCTTCCAGCTCCTTCGTAAAAATCCCGATGACGCCGATTTGTTGCGCTGGCACTGCCACGTTCTGATCGCCGGACGTCTTGATGACCACAATTTCCGATTCCAGACGGCAGGTTTCCAGCAGCGCCTCACGAAAATAGTTCGCCTGCCGCAACGCCAGTGTGCTACCCCGCGTGCCAATGCGCAACGGCTTCACTTTTTCCCCGCGTCGAGCCCAAACAAGTGGCGAATCACTTCAAGCCCCGCCAGGCGCCCGCGCATACCGCGCCCATGCTGCAATTTTTGTTGCGGCTCTTCCAGCAGCCGCTCGATTAATTCTTCGGTGATCCGCGCGATGCGGTCGCGCTCTTGCGGCGATACGTCGTCCATCTCCTTGAGCTTCTCGCGAATGATCATTTCGCGATGCTGGTGAAACTGCTCGCGCAAATCGTTCACGATGGACCCGGCTTCCAGCGCTCCGCGCCACGCTTCGAATTTATCAATGTGCTCGGCGATGATCGCTTCGGCACGTGGAATTTCCGATTCGCGCGCTTTCTTGTTCTGCTCGACGATCTCGCCCAGGTCATCAATATTGTAAAGATACAAATTGTAAAGTCCCCCGGCGGATTCCGCCACGTTGCGCGGCACGCCCAGATCCACCACGAAAACGGGTTTGCCACCGCGAGCCGCAATCGCGCGTTCCAGAAGTTCGCGCGTCAACACCGGCCCCGTCGCGCTCACCGACGTGACAATCATATCCGGCACGCCCAGCACCGCTTCCAGCGATTCCCACGCGATCGCTTCGCCACCCACGCGCTGCGCCAGTTCGGCCGCGCGATCGAACGAGCGATTGATCACGCGCAAATTTCCAATCCCGCGATTGCGCATGTGCTCCACAACTTGTTCCGCCACCGCGCCCGCGCCCAGGATCAGCGCCGAGTGTCCTTTTAAATTGCCGAAAACGCGCTCGGCGAGTTTTACTCCCGCCAGTGCTACGGACATCGGCCGCGCGCCTACTTCCGTCTCGCTGCGCACGCGCTTGCCCACTTCCAGCGCGCCCTGAAAAATACGGTTCAGCACCGGACCGGTGGCGCCGTGATCGAGCGCCTGATTGTACGCGGTCCGCAGCTGCCCCAGAATTTCTGCTTCGCCCAGCAGCATGGAATCCAGGCTCGCGGCGACGCGAAACAAATGGCGAACGGCATCCGGCCCGGTCCAGCGATAAAAGCGGCCTTTCAATTGGTCATACGGAATTTTGTGGAACGAAGTGAAGTATTGTTCCATCGCTTCAGCGGTGGACGGCGCGAAATCCCCCGGCACGCCGTAAAGCTCGCTGCGGTTGCAGGTGGAAAATACCACCGCCTCCTCCAGGATTCCGCGCTCCTTCAATTCATCGGCGGCCTGCAAAGCTTGCTGCGAAGTAAAAACAATTCGCTCGCGCAATTCCACTGGCGCGGTGCGATGGTTGCAGCCTATCAGCGCCACTTGAATGCGGATCGCGCCGGCGCGGTTCGGGTTGGTGGCAGTGGGCATCAGAGAAAACGGTGAAACTTCGTAAGATATAAATTCACAAACGTGTAGCTGAACAGCACGATGACGAAATTCATCGCGCAGAGCAGCGCTGCCCGCGCCCCGCGCCAATTCGCCTGGCGTGAAAGCAGCAGGTACGCCGCATACACGCCTAAAATCGCCAGCGTGACAATCACTTTCGGATCGCCGAACGAATAACTCCCGCGCAACCGGTGTTCCCAGATTAATCCCATCGCCACGCCAAAAATCAACGCGACCAGTCCCACGTACACGCTGCTGCGCGCCATGCGCTCCAGCACGTCCAGCGCCGGAAATCGCCAGAAGGCCATGCTCAGCCGCCGCGAACGCAGCACGCGGTCCTGCACCAGGTAAATCACACTGAGCACAAAGGAAAGCGCGAACGCCGCGTACGCCCAGGTATTCAGCGTCACATGAAATGCAAAAATCGCCCCGCGCGGAACGGTGGGGACGGCAAGAATCCGCGGCGTAAGAAGTCCGAGCAGCGCGATCCAGCAGACCAGCAACAACGTGACGAACGCCCCCACCGACCGTTGCCGGTGAAATAATTCCAACCCTAAATAGGTGATCCCGAGCAGCCACGCAAACAGCGACATCGAGCCGTACAAATCATCGTAAGGTACCGTGTGCAGCGCCAGTGACCGCTGGTACAACGACAAGTATTGGACGAAGATTCCGCCGCCCAGCAGTAAAGATGCGAGGCGCCCCACCCAAATATTGGGGGCGGACAAATTCCAGGCGTAGCAGATAAAACTCGCCACATAGAGTGCCAGGCTCAAATAGCCTAGTGGGTTTGGCATGAAGCGTGAAAACTCCCAAGCTTACCCATCAATTATAGCGCCGAAAGTACCCCGGCGTGGAGCGTTCGGCCAATAGTACCTCGCGTGCGGGCCCGAATTCCTTCTGCTATCATTGCATGGAAACTATGAGTCCTGTAGAAAACCGCAAGGAACTGTTTTTGCGCGCGTGCCGCTTCCAGCCGGTGGAGCGCGTGCCGGTGTGGATCATGCGCCAGGCGGGACGCTACCTGCCGGAATATCAGGCCGTGCGGAAGAACCACACGTTTTTGCAAATTTGCAAGACGCCGGACGTCGCCGCGGAGGTTTCGCTGCAGCCTTTTCGGATTATCGGCGTGGACGCAATCATCGTTTTCTCGGACATCTTGATCGTCGCGGAAGCGATGGGCCTGCCGCTCGACGTGCCGGATTTGGGGCCGGTACTTTCGAATCCCGTGCGCGATTTGGCCGCAGTACGCAGGCTGCGCGATTTCGATCCTTCGCGTGAGACAGGCTTCGTCGGCGACGCCATCCGCTTGATCTGCAAGGAAGCTGGGCCGGATGTTCCCGTGATCGGATTCGCCGCCGCTCCCTGGACACTCGCCTGCTACATGATCGAAGGCCAAACGCGCGGCGACATTTCCCACGCCAAAGAAATGCTGCGCAGTGACCCGCAGTTGGTGCGCGAGCTGCTCGAACGCATCGCTCGCGCCACCGCGCAATATCTGAAATCGCAAATCGCCGCTGGTGCCGCTGTGATTCAGCTGTTCGATACCTGGGCTGGCGAACTGACGCGGGCTGAGTACGACGCCTTCGAACTGCCCGCGACGAAAATGGTGTACGATTTGCTCGGCCATTCGGAAGTTCCGAAGATTCTGTTCGCGAAGGGCTCCGCGCATTTGCTGGAGAGCTTGCCAGCAACGGGCGCGGAGGTGATCAGCGTGGACTGGCGAACGGATTTAGCCGTAGCGCGCGCGACATTCGACAGAGTGGCCGGCCGCAAAATAGCGCTGCAAGGAAATGTGGACCCGAACATTCTGCTTGGCCCCGAAGCAGCCGTGCGTGAAGCCGCGCAAGCCGCGGTGGAAAAAACCGGCGGCATGGGCCACATCCTGAATCTCGGCCACGGAATCCTGCCCACGACTCCGGTTGAAAACGCCAAAGCATTCGTCGCGGCGGGAAAATCGGCACACCTGCCGGCTCGTGCCAGCATCGCCTAGCCGGATTCACATAGACTGCAGACGTCAACATGAAGCCAACCGACCAATTCGAAATAGCCCAAATCACCGACGCCACTCTTGAAAAATATAATCGCCCCGGCCCGCGCTACACCAGCTACCCCACCGCGCCGGTCTGGAAAGATGATTTCGGCCCCGACGATCTGGAAAGCTTTTACGCCCGCGCCGAAAGAGATGCGACGCCGCTTTCGCTCTACATGCACATTCCCTTTTGCGAAAGCCTCTGCCTGTTCTGTGCGTGCAATGTTTCCATTCAGAAAAATAAAAATGTCGCCATTCCCTACCTCGAAGCCCTGAAGCGCGAGGTCGAGCACGTCAGCCAGCGCGTTTCGAAAAATCGTCCCGTGATTCAATTTCACTGGGGCGGCGGCACACCTACCTACCTGACTCCCGCGCAGATGGAGGATTTATTCGGCCACGCGCGTCAGCGTTTTTCGTTCGCGCCCGACGCGGAGATCGGCATCGAGATCGACCCGCGCGTCACTAATCGCGCACATCTGGAGTCGCTGCGTCGCCTCGGCTTCAATCGCCTGAGCATGGGCATTCAGGATTTTCAGCCGAAAGTTCAGGCAACGATCCACCGCGTGCAGCCCTACGAATTGACGCGTGATCTCATCGTCGCCGCGCGCGACCTTGGTTTCGAAAGCCTCAACGTGGATCTGATCTACGGCCTCCCCTACCAGACCGCGGAAAGTTTTAAGGACACAATTGACAAAACTCTGACGCTCGCGCCCGACCGCGTCGCGATGTTCAGCTACGCCCACGTTCCCTGGCTGAAAAAACAGCAGGGCTCGTTCGCCGATCACTTGCCCGAAGGGATGGAAAAATTCCGCATCTTCCGCGCCGGGCTCGAACGTTTTCTCGGCGCAGGCTACCTTTATATCGGTATGGACCACTTCGCGCGTCCGGGCGACGAGCTGGCCGTCGCGCAGAAGAATCGCACGTTGCACCGCAATTTCCAGGGTTACACCACGAAAGCAGGCGCCGACCTTTACGGCATGGGTGTCAGCGCGATCAGTTCCATCGGCGCTGCCTACGCGCAGAATCGCCGCGAAGTTCCCGCGTATCAGGAAACGATCGGCACTCGCGGCATAGCCACCATGCGCGGCTATCGCCTATCCGCCGACGATTTGCTGCGCCGCGCGGTGATCGGACGCTTGCTCTGCCACACCGTTATCCCAAAACACGAAATCGAGCGCGAATTTTCCATTAATTTCGATGAATATTTCGCGCCCGAGCTTCAGCGCCTGGAAGAAGCTCGCGACGAAGGTCTCGTCGTCCTCGATTCCGCGGAGATTCGCGTCACTCCCCTCGGCCGCATCTTCATCCGCAACGTTGCGATGGCCTTCGACCGCTATCTGCATGAACAGCAAATGGATCACCGGCCGCTTTTCTCGAAGACGCTCTGAAGTGCCGTGCTCATGAAAAGACCCACACAAGTAGTCGTCATCGGTGCTGGCATTTCCGGTTTGGCCTGCGCGTATCGGCTGCAACAGCTGGGTCTGGACGTCGCCGTTCTCGAAGTGAACGACTCCGCCGGGGGCCTGATTGATTCCGTACAAAAAGACGCCCTGCTTTTTGAAGCCGGCGCACAAAGTTTTCAAGGCACACCCGCGCTGCTCGCCCTGATCAGCGAGCTGGGCCTCGAATCCGAGCTACAGAAAGCCGATCCGCGCGCGCCACGTTACGTGCTGCTGCACGGCCACCTGCGAAAAATCCCCATGTCGCCGCAGGCTCTGCTCGCCTCCACTCTTCTGAATCCCATCTCGCGCTGGAAAATCGCTACCGAGCCATTCAAGAAATCCCGACCGCCGACGGAAGAAGAATCCGTCGCGGCTTTCGTGCGCCGCAAATTCGGGCACGAAATTCTGGAATATCTCGTCGCACCTTTCGTCTCCGGTGTTTATGCCGGCGATCCGGAAAAACTAAGCTTGAAAGCCGCCTTCCCAACTCTCGACGAATGGGAGCGCCAGTACGGCAGCGTTCTGCGCGGCGCCATGAAATCGCGGCCTCCCATAGAACAGCGCGCCGGCGCGCCGCCTCTGTGCTCATTTACCCATGGCGTGGCGACCCTCCCTCGCATGATGGCCGCGAAACTCGGCGACGCAATGCAGTACGAAACTCGCGCGGTCTCGGTCGATTTCACAAACGCAGGCCAGCACGCGCTCGCCGGCGCCGGCCCAGGCTGCGAGATTCGCTTCGTGCGCAACGGCCAGGAACAATCAGCCGCTGCTGGTGCGGTTGTGATCGCGACGCCCGCGTACGCAGCCGCGCACCTGCTGGAAACGTCGTCGCGGCACCTGGCGCAAACTCTCTCCGGCATCGCCTACGCGCCCGTCGCCGTTGTGGCTTGCACCTACTACCGCCAGCAAGTTGGCGACCCGCTCGAAGGATTCGGCTTCCTGGTCCCGCGAGGCGAAAAAGTTCGCACTCTAGGCACGGTGTGGAATTCCTCGCTCTTCCCGGGACGCGCGCACGAAGGCAGCGTCACAATTACGAGCTTCATCGGCGGCGCCACCGATCCGGAAATCTTGAATCTGCACGAAGAAAACATCGCGGCAATCGTCATCGAAGAAAATGCGCGCATTCTGGGAATCACTGGACCGCCGGTGGAGGTCGCGGTATGGAAATATCCCCGCGCGTTGCCGCAATACAATCTAGGCCACGGGCACATCGTCGAGACGATCCGCGACGCCGAGCGGGCCTCACCGGGACTATTCTTTGCTGGAAATTATCTGGAAGGACCAGCGATTGGAAAATGCGTGGAGAATGGCTTTCAAACCGCCGAAGCGGTCAGCAAACATCTAGCGACGGCCTCCTGATTAGTTGACTCGGAAGGGAGGGGCTTCAGCCCCGCCGTGAAACGGCGTGGGGGCGCGGCTTTAGCCCCTGAGGCCTCGCTTTCCCGTCGCTGCTGAGCAACTATGGGGTGGGTTCTGCGGTCGGCGCGGCAAGGCGCGCAGCATTTTCAGTCGCTACGCGTCCGACGTCGGCATTTTGTGCCGCATCGCCAGCCGTATCCGCCGCCGTTCCCCCGCTTCGCGATAGCGCCGCCGCTCATCCTCGGTTTTCAAAATCAGCGGAGGCACAGCACGCGGCTGCTGATTCGTATCCAGCGCGACGAACGTCACATATGCGGTGCTGGTGTGCCGCCGTTCGCCGGTGAGAATATTTTCCGCGAACACTTTCACACCCACTTCCATTGAAGTGTGAAACACTCGATTGACGCTGGACTTCAGCACCACCCATTCGCCCACGCGAATCGGAAAGCGAAAATCCAGATAGTCCACCGACGCCGTCACCACCTGGCTGTTCGAATGCCGGTTCGCCGCCAGCGCCCCAGCAATATCAATCAAATGCATCACGCGCCCTCCCAGCATGTTCCCCAGCAAATTCGCATCGTTCGGCAGCACGATTTCCACAATCTCTGAAGTGGAAGCGCTCACGGGCTTTCCCGGCAGCGCCGACCCCGAAGAAATCGCTGTCACTGTCCCGCCCGACGCGTTGGCTGGAGCCACTTTTTTGCGGCCTTTGTTACTCCTGGTGGTCTTGGACATTCGCTCCGTTCGATCCGCGCACCCGGCACAATTTCGATTCAAAATGTGCGCTCTTGGCCTGCGCCCTCAAGCCCGCTATAATACGCGCTTTAACGCTATGACCCAAACACAGAAGCCGCGCCGCGAGGTCCTGGAACAATTCGTCGCCGAAAAACCCGCGGACGCGTTCGCCCGCTACGGCCTCGCGCTGGAATGTATGAAGCTCGGCGACAACGACGCCGCCACCACCCACTTCCAAAAACTCCTGGAGGCCAATCCAAAATACGTCGCGGGCTATTTCCAATTTGGCCAGCATCTTTCGCGCATCGGCCAGCTGGAACAAGCGCGCAAACTTTTATCCGACGGAATTCTCGTGGCGCAAAATGCCGGCGATATGCACGCGCGCGACGAAATGCAAGCCGCCCTGGCGCTGTTGCGTTGATTTCCGCGTCGCCCGGGCGCAATGTGAATGTAGGCGATCATGACCGACTCCCGCATACCGCTCTTCCCTCTTAGCGTGGTTCTCTATCCCGGCGCCACGCTCCCGCTGCACATTTTCGAGCCGCGCTACAAGCTCATGATCAATCACTGCATCGCCCACAATCGCGAATTCGGCGTAATCCTCGCCGGAGAAAAAGGCGTCGCCACGGTAGGCTGCACCGCCGCCATCACCCACAAACTCAAAGATTACGACGACGGTCGCATGGACATTCTCACCCAGGGCCGCGTAATTTTTCGTGCCCTGAATTTGGTCCACGAAAGGGATTATCACGAAGCGTTGGTGGAATTTCTCACGGACGATGCCACACCACAGCGCCAACCCGCCCGCAATCAGGAAGAAGCCGAACTCGTCGGCCTGTTTCAAGAATGCCACACGCTGATTTACGGCCAGTTGTGGGTCACCTCCGACGTGGAATCTCCATGGCCGCTGTCGTTTCAAATGGGCGCACGCCTGCCGCTCGAGCTCGAGGAAAAACAAGCCCTACTGGAAATCCGTACCGAGCCCGATCGCCGCACTTTCCTGATCGAACACCTAAAAGACATGCTGCCCCGCCTTGGCCACCTGCATCAAGCACGCCGCAGCGCTGCCGGCAACGGCCACCACCTGAATTAGCCCGCCGAAAGGAAAGTATCCCCGCAGCCTCGCTTCCTTTATAATGGCGTTGAGACGCTCATGCTGCCGGGCGCCGCGGCATCTCCAACATAAGTGGGGCCTCATGAATTCAATGCCGAAATCTCTAGGTGAGCTTCGCCGCAGTCAGTGGTCCGTAGAGCGAGTTGCGCAGCGCAGCGTGCGCCAGGAATTGCGCGAAAACCTGTTGTGCAAGCTGGAACGGGGCGACGAGCTATTTTCCGGCGTACATGGCTACGACGACACCGTCCTGCCGCAAATCATCAACGCTATTCTCTCGCGCCATCATTTTATTCTGCTTGGTCTGCGCGGGCAGGCGAAGTCGCGCATCCTGCGCGGCCTGGTGGGGTTCATGGACGCGCACATCCCTGTGATCGAGGGCTGCGAAATTCACGACAACCCCTACACGCCGATTTGCCGCGCCTGCCGTGAACGTGTTGCTGCTGAAGGCGACGCCACACCTATCGCCTGGCTGGCGCGCGAGCATCGCTACGTGGAAAAACTCGCCACTCCCGACGTCACCATCGCGGACATGATCGGCGACGTGGACCCCATCAAAGCCGCGCGCAGCGGACGCAATCTTTCCGACGAGCTCACCATTCACTACGGCCTGCTGCCGCGTGCCAATCGCGGCATTTTCGGCATCAACGAGCTGCCGGACCTTTCCGGAAAAATTCAGGTGGGTCTTTTCAACATCATGCAGGAAGGCGACATCCAGATTAAGGGCTATCCGGTGCGCATGATGCTCGACGTGCTGCTGGTCTTCACCGCCAATCCGGAAGACTACACCGCGCGCGGAAAAATCATCACACCGCTGAAAGACCGCATCGGCTCGGAAATTCGCACGCACTATCCCGCGACAGTCGCCGAAGGCATGTCCATCACTTCGCAGGAATCCTGGACCACGCGTGACCAGAAGAAACGGGTGGAAATGCCGCAGTACATTCGCGAAATCGTAGAGGAAGTGGCGTTTCAGGCGCGCGAGGATAAGCGCGTGGATCGCCGCTCGGGCGTCAGTCAGCGCCTGCCCATCAGCACGCTGGAAAATGTGCTCAGCAGCGCCGAACAGCGCGCTGTGCGCAACCGCGATTCGGCCGTCGTTGCACGCGTGGCCGATGTGTACGCCGCCATTCCATCCATGACCGGCAAATTCGAGCTGGAATATGAAGGCGAGCTGCGCGGCGCGGAAAATATCGCGCGTGAATTGATTCGCGCCGCCGTCGGCAAGACCTACACGCAGTATTTTACCGGCGCGAATATGCAGCCCGTGATTCAGTGGTTCGAATTGGGTGGCGAGCTGAAGGTTCCGGCGAATGCTTCCAGTGCCGAAGTCTTGGCGCAGCTAAAAAAGATCCAGGGCCTGTTCGACAACCTCAGCGTGCTGGAAGTCAGCCAGAAGGACGACGCCGCGATCGTCACCAGCGCCGCGGAATTCATCCTCGAAGGCCTGTGGGCGCACAAACGCATCAATCGCAGCGAAGAACGCGGCTACTTCGCCGACGCGCGCAAGACTCCCGAGCCACGCGATCCCCGCGAGCCTTCCGGCCGCATGCCGCGCCGCCAATTTAACTAGGCGCACTCGGTTGCATGCGTTGTTGCGAGCACGCGATTGCTTTTGGCAACTAGATGAAATACACCAAATATTCGAAATACGCGCCGGACGCTGCTGAAGACATTGACCTTCAGGAGTTGATGAGCCGCCTCTCCGATTTTTTCCTCCAAAGTGGCTACGAATCACAGTTCGGCATCTACGAAATGGATCCCGAGCGCTCTCGTGAAAAAATGATGGAAGAGCTGCGCGAAGCCATCCTGCGCGCGCTGCAAGAAGGCGATCTGCTTCCCCCCGAGCTCATGGAGCAGATGCTGAACAATCCCAATCTCTCTGAAAATCCCGAGCTCAGCGACGTAATCGAACAAATCATCCAGCGCATGGAAGAAGAAGGCTTCATCTCACGCCCCAATCAGCCCGCGCAAATCACGCCGCCTCCTTCGCAAACTCCCGGCGGGCAGGTCGGAGAGGCGCAGCCCAACGTGGAAGCACGTTTTGAAATCACCGACAAAGCGCTCGATTTCTTGGGATTCAAAACGCTGAAAGATCTGCTCGCGTCGCTCGGCAAGAGCAGTTTCGGCCGCCACGACACGCGCGACCTCGCCACCGGCGTCGAATCGGGCGGCACTTCGAAATTGTATGAATTCGGCGACACCTTGAATATGGACATCAGCGGCACGCTTTTCAACGCCGTGCAACGCAACGGCGCGCAGATTCCCATCGAGCTGGATTACCCCGACCTGATGGTCCATCAGTGCGAATATCAAAGTTCCTGCGCCACGGTGCTGATGCTCGACTGCAGCCACAGCATGATTCTCTACGGCGAGGATCGCTTCACGCCTGCAAAACGAGTGGCTCTGGCCCTCTCGCACCTGATTCGCACGCAATATCCCGGCGATTCGCTGCACTGTGTCCTATTTCACGATAGCGCCGAGGAAATTCCGCTCGGCAAACTCGCGCGCGTGCAGGTCGGCCCGTACTACACCAATACGCGCGAAGGCCTGCGCCTCGCCCAGCGCATTTTGTCGCGTCAGAAGAAAGATATGCGCCAGATCGTGATGATCACGGATGGCAAACCTTCAGCGCTGACTCTGGAAGATGGCCGCATTTATAAAAACGCATTCGGCCTCGATCCGCTGGTCGTCACGCAAACACTCGAAGAAGTCGCCAAGTGCAAGCGCGCCGGAATTCTGATCAACACCTTCATGCTCTCCAGCGACTACAGCCTGGTCCACTTCGTCCAGAAAGTTACCGAGCTCTGCCGCGGCAAAGCCTATTTCACCACTCCGTACACCCTCGGCCAATACCTCCTGATGGATTATGTCGGCAAAAAGACCCGCAACATTCACTAGCGCGTGGCGGTCGAGTTCTGCAAACCCGCCGGCATCCACGCCGGCAGCGCCGTCATCCTGAGGCACGCAGCGACGAAGGAGCTCTTTTCGAATTAAGCGTTGATGTGCTAATGCCGTTGTGCACGCCCGCTTATCATTGCTTCATTCGCGCCTGAATCCAGACGGGCGCGAAGGCATCAAATCTGTTACACGTTACAATGGATTGATGAGCCTGAAACGGCGCATTCACGAATTTCTGGGAGGAAGCAAGATGTCTGCACTATCAGTCGGCGCCAAAGCTCCCGCATTCGCGCTGCAAAGCACGGACGGAAAAAAACTGAATCTCGCAGACGCCCTGAAAAAGGGCCCGGTAGTCGCGGCCTTCTTCAAAGTGAGCTGCCCCACCTGCCAGTTCACCGCCCCGTTTCTGGAACGCCTGCACGAAAACTACGGCGGCGAGAAATTCACACTCTGGGGTATTTCGCAGGACGACGCCCAGGACACCCGCGAATTCTTCCAGGAATTCGACGCCGAATTCCCTACCCTGATTGACGACGACGGCTACCCTGTCTCCAATCAATACGGAATCACCAACGTCCCCACCGTCTTTCTAATCGCGTCCGATGGAAAAATCCAGGAAAGCTCTGTCGGCTTTTCGAAAAAAGATCTCGAGAAAATCGCCGCCGCGGCCGCCAAAGCCGCGAACACGCCGCCCACATCATTCTTCAAACCCGGCGAAGTGATTCCCGATTTCAAGCCCGGCTGAGGTTCCAAAAATTAGGTTCCGTAGGAACCTCTCCCATTAACAATCAAATGGAACCAACGTTTTCGGGACGCTACCGACGTCGCCGTTCCACTGCGAATAAATCAGCCGCGTCAATCTGACGCATCAACACCGCGCATCAATGCGGCGACGGATGCGCCCGCGTGTATCCGTATCCAGCCAGGTTTCCCGCCATCGTCGCCACCTGCGGCATCCACCAAATCTTATGCCAGCGTTCTGACCGCGCCATTTTCCATCCGAGAAAGTTGATTCCGGTAGCAAACAACGCAGCCGAAGCGTAATAGGCTGGCGCGGGCAGTCGCAGAAATGGTCGTACAATCGGATCTCGCTCGTCGAAATTCGGCAACATGGATTCGGATCGCTGCATGTCCAGCCCGGCAGCTGTGTAAACCCCCGCGGTCAATACCCAATACGATTTCGGAAGCGCCAGCTTCACTGCCCTGCGCAGCTCGCTGTGCGGCGGCGGCGCCAGCACCGTCCAAGTCGGAATCCGCGAGTCCGTCCCCGTCGTTTTGGTCAAGCTCACCGGAACAATTTGCGCGCGCGCCACAGGCAGCAGCACCGCGAGAAATATAAACATCCCAGGTACTGCGATCCCAGCCCATCGGGCACTTCGCGTGATCTTCATGCAGTGCACATTGCACGCACTGTTCCGGTTCGCGCGCCGCCCGAAAGTTTCTAGCCAAAAACGATTTTGCTGGCAGCAAAGAATTTAGCGGAAGGCGACATCGCTAACGCATGGCGGGGAGTCCCACTGTGAACCGCCGCACCCACGAAAAGTCCCGAAATGACGCAGACCATCACGCGAGAATCTAACTCAAATCCGGGGTCACCAATTTCTTCTTATGCTTCGGCGCCTTCTGCCGCTTGTCGGAGATCGTCCGTTCGGTGGGGGGCATGCCCACGCCCAGCCGCGCAAGCCGCCGCGCTTCCTTGTGCACGCGCAGCCTGTCTTTCTTCTTCTTGGCCATGATCGTCGCCACAGAAGCTACCACAAATCGGTGCCCGCGCCATCCGCGTGCCACTGCCGTCGCCGCCCCAACGCGCCGTCGTGTGCTCGCTTTCGCATCCGTATGCACCGCCCTTGCGTCCAAAGCCAAGGAATGTGACGCTTCCCAAGCATGCCTCGCGCCTTCACAAACGCAATTCGCGCCGCAGCCACCTCGCTGTGGCTCATCCTGCTCGTCGCGCTCTTCCTTCGCCTCGCCTACATGTGGCAATTCCAGAGTATTCATCCGCGGCAAGGCGTCAGCGTCATCCCTTTTCTTTTTGAGTCGGGCAACATCGCGCACTCCCTCTCGACCGGCCACGGCTTCAGCTCCCCGTTTCGCGTGGATACCGGCCCCACTGCCTGGATGACGCCGCTCTTTCCGCTGCTCCTCGCCGGAATCTTCCGCCTATTTGGCGCGTACACATTTCATGCCTGGGCCGCGGCGGTCCTGCTGAATATCAGCTGCTGCACGCTCGCCTGCATCCCGATTTATTTCGCGGCCAAACGCATTGGCGGCATCGCGCTCGCCGCCGGCGCCGCATGGTTGTGGGCAATTTTCCCGAACGCCATCCTCATGCCGGTGGAGAGTATGTGGGACGCATGCATCTCCGCGCTGCTAGTCGCCACAATTCTCTGGGCCACGCTTGCGCTCGAGCGTGCCGAATCGTCCGACTCGAACCGCCTGCGCAACTGGTGCGCGTACGGCCTACTGTGGGGTATTGGGCTGATGTTCAACGCAACTCTCGTCGCACTATTTCCATTTCTAGCGGGCTGGCTCGTGTATCGCGCGCATCAGCAAAATCGCGCGTGGTTCAAAAATGCCGTGGCCGCCGTCGTCATCATCATCCTCTGCTGCGTTCCCTGGACCATCCGCAATTACCGCGTGTTCCGCCAATTCGTCCCCTTGCGCTCGGTCCTCGGCTTGCAGCTCTGGCTCGGCAACAACGATCAAACTCAGGACATTTTCCGCGGCGACCTACACCCCATCTACAACACCCCCGAACGCGAAAAATATATCGCGCTGGGCGAAATCGCTTACATGCGGCAGAAAAAACAGGAAGCCGTCGCCTACATGCTTTCGCATCCCACGCGCGAATTCCACTTGATCCTCTACCGCACGATATCGATCTGGTCCGGCGGCACTCCATACCCGCTCGTGGACTTCCTCGGCACGCCCTCGCTGCGATTCCGCATCGTCCTGGCGTTCAACCTCATCGCGGCGCTCGGAACGCTCTGCGGAATCATCATCCTCTTCCGCGCACGCAGCCCCTTCGCCATCCCCATCTCCGCATTTCCGCTGATTTATCCGTGGGCCTACTACCTCACGCTGGCGCTGCCGCGTTATCGCCTTCCCATTGATCCAATCGTCATGCTGCTCCTCGCAATTTCCATCCAGCGCCTGGCGCAGAAACTATCCCCCGCCAAATCGCCCGCAACGCCAGCGCAATTGCAACCTCAGACTCGGCGCAAACGCAGGAAAACTCCGCCGCGTGCACGAACTCCTGAATAAAGGAATCAGTTTTTCGAAATCCCGCGGAGGAAACAGCCCGGAGCATCCACATGAATGAAGTCGTCGAAGTAGGCGAGCACCAAAACGGCCAGCATATCGAGCTACAGCAAGGACAGACCCTGCGCGTCACCCTCCCCGAAGTCCGCACCGCAGGCTTTCGCTGGAGTTTGCGCACGCCCAGCCAGCAGATCCTAGCGGCGCTCGCCGACGACACAGACGCCCGATCCGCAATGACAGGCGGCGCCGCTCAGCATCATTGGAATTTCCGCGCCGCGGAACCCGGGACCACAGATTTGGTTTTCGACTACGACCGGCCGTGGGCGCGTGCGGCCGAAGCCGCACGCACCTTCTCGGTCTCGGTCCGCGTCACCGAAACTTCCAGCGACGCGGCGCATGAATCAACGTGATTCAGCGTGATTCAAAATGATCAGACCGTCGCGTTCCACAACTTACCGCGAAGCAGCTGATCGCGACTTCTCCGCACCGGTATGCGCAGCTGCCTTCGCCACCAGTCGGATCGTCCAAAAATCATCCGACAAGTGGCTGTCCGTCAGATACGCATACGGAACCGTGAAATAGCCGCCCATTCCCCAGCCCGGCCCCCAGGAGTTCCGCACGATAAATCGCTGCGAGCTGTCGTCATATCCCACAGCCAGCACCGCGTGCCCTCCCAGCACTTTTTCGCTTGACGCCGGCATCGGCACAATGCCCGTCTGCGCCACCTGTGTGCTTTCAAAGCTCTCATACACGGTGAAGCCGTAAACGAACGGGTAGCCCGATGCGAGACATCCCTTCATCTGCGCCAGCACTTGCGGCACGCTCTGGTACTGCACGGCTTTGTCCAGTGGCGCGTCCGTGAACGCCTTCGCCGGCGGCTTCACTGCAAACTCCGCAATGTTGTAGGGCCAATCGGTTTCCGGCGGCGCGCCGATGCTCCCGACGCTCTTGATGCCATCGCGAATCTGCGCTCCGCTATCCGTTCCCACCGTACCTTCCATCACTCGTTCGTTGTAATAAATGAACAGCCGCGATGGAATGAAATCCTGCAGCCCCTGCTTAATGCGATCGAATTCCAGCGCCCCCGCAATCGCGTTGGCCGTGCAACTTCCCAGCTGTCCTTGGTCGTACACGGTTTTCGGACATTCCGGACGCAGATCCATTTTCGGTGGAAGCGCCGCCATGTTCGCTACCGGCGCGGAGTACAAGAAATCTCGTTGATCGGGCAAATCGCGAACCCATCCATATTTATGTGCCATGGTCCATCCTCCTCGGGCGTGCAGGTTCGCGCGGCCCCTGGTTGGCAGGCCCCGCCGATTCCTTTCCGCCCTTGTAAATTCATTGTGACTTTACTGCTTGATGATAGTGACGGAAGAGAAGCGAGCGTTTCACTCGAAGCGAGTGTGCGTAAAGTTTCTTCGTCAGAGGGAGCAGCCGGAAGCAAGGAAAGCAGTTACCAGCGCAATTTATCGCTCAAAGCCAGTCATGATGTGCATGAATACACGGCCGCAATAAGCATTTCTACGCATCGGCAGCGCAACTCGATACGCAATTTCGCGAGAACCAGTGGTCTTTTAACGGCTCCAAGCGTTTCTAATCGGCGCACACTTGTGGTGGATTGAGGACGATTGTTCCGAATCATCACAGCGTTGTTGACTTCCACGAGGCATTTCAGCATTAAAGGCGATTTGTTTTGACACAATCGTTTGTTTTCCCTAGAGTTTAGGTCCCTTCTGAGTATTTCACAGTCTCCCCTTCCTCTGGAGCAGTTATGCGTTTGTTAGTCGCCGAGAATGATCCCGCCCTTGCAGCGTTTTTACACGACAAACTCGAGAATGAGCACTATTCCGTGGATCTCGCGGAAGACGGTGATGACGCGAAATACTGCGTCGAACAGCGCCATTACGATCTGGCGATCCTGGACTTAGATATTGAGCGCGGCCGGGGCACGCGAGTCCTGCAATGCGTCCGGGCCAAACAGACCCAGCTTCCCATCCTGGTTCTTTCTAGCCAGAATCATGCGGAAGAGTGCGCTCAGCTTCTGGATCTCGGAGCTGACGACTTGCTTCTGAAGCCGTTTTCATTTTCAGAATTGTCCGCGAGGGTCCGCGCGTTGCTGCGAAGGGCTGCGCTTTCAGCGGAGACCGTGTTGTGGCTGGATGATTTGGAGCTGAACCGTGTGGAGCACTCAGTGAAGCGCGCAGGGCGCGTCATCGAGTTAACGCCGAAGGAATTCGGACTCCTTGAATATTTAATGCGTAATGCGGGAACGCACGTCACCCGAGCGCAGATTCTCAATCACGTGTGGAACGAGCCTCACGACACGCTAACCAACGTCGTAGACGTATATGTCAACTATCTGCGAAACAAGATCCATGGGCCTTCAGACCGCAAGCTAATTCACACCGTGCGCGGAATTGGATACGAAATGCACGCACTTGCCGAACGCACCGGTCCTCAACTTGTAGCGAGCAAGGATTGAAATGGCCCAACACCTGAGTTACGAACTAATTGCACTCGACAAAACCCACCGCGAGCAAGTCATTATCGAGCAACTACCACAAGTCCGTTACATCGCACGTCGTATTCACGCTCGCGTGCCGCCCCAAGTGCTCCTGGAAGACTTGGTGCATGCTGGAATTCTCGGGCTTCTCGAAGCGGTGAATAAATACGATCCCAACAAGAATGTGCAACTGCGTCACTACGCCGCGTTCCGTATTCGCGGCGCGATTCTCGACAGCCTTCGAGCAGTTGATTGGGGCACGCGCGGCCTCCGCCGTAAAGCGCGACGAGTCGAATGCGCGATTTCGGAGTGCAAGATCCGATTTAGCCGCGAGCCCACGGAATCGGAGATTGCCGCCGAACTTGGCGTCACGCTGGAGATATTGCAACGCCTCCTCGGAGACCTGCGTGCCCTTGAACTAGTAAGCCTGCAAGCGATCTGTAGCCACGACGGGTTGACCGACGATCTGCTGGCAGATCGTGTTGCAGGAGATAACGATCCGTTTTGTCAGACCCTTCACGCCGAGATGATCGTCCTAATCGCCAAAGCGGTCGGCGAGCTACCACAGCAAGAGCGACAAGTGCTCGCCCTATATCACTACAAAGAACTCACGATGAAGAACGTCGGCGCCGTAATGGGGATCGGAGAATCACGCGTGTCGCAATTGTACACGAAGGCCATGCTGCGTCTGCGAGCTCGGGTGCACGAACTGCTGGGAACATCCGTACCTACTTGTCTTTCCCAATCCGCGTACCACAGGTGATTCCCCTTCCACTAGACACACAATCTTCCAAGGTGCCGGACAAGTCCTCGATCACGCCACAGGCGCAGCTTCAATGACCACCGCGCTGATCGCAGCCGCTGTCGGTTGTTCGTATCCCTTTTGATCTGCACTTTTTCATCGAGTACCGCGACGATAGCGTTCGCGGCGAACAGTCCTATTAATGTTGGCTTTTCGCCTTGGCGGCGGACGCAGATGTAGTTTCGTCGAGGAGGGAGTTGACCAGGGTGCGCAGGGTGGCCTCGTCTTCCATTCTCGTGTCGGCCCCGCCACCGGTGGCCGCACGAATGAAACCTTTTCGATCGGTCACCACCATCTGCGGAATTTTGAGTTTTTCACTTCCCTCGCGACCCAGGAAGGCGTCCACGTCGCTGGATGCAGCAGTGAAGCCAAGCGGGTAGCTGAGCGCCATATGGTCGGCGACGTGGCCCACCAATGCCTGGTCAATATGCGGTCCAAAAGCGATGGCGATGGACTGGTAGCCGCGGGGACCGAGATCGTGCTGCAGCGTATCGAGCGTTTGCGCCAGCCGAATGCATTTGGGACTACCAATAAACATGAATTCCAGCACCACCACCTTGCCTTTGAAACTCGATAGCAATATCTGCTCGCCGGACGGTTTGGTGATGATGAACTCGGGCGATTTCCGCGGCAGACCCACCTGCGCCAACAATGAAGAAGCGGCAATGGTCGCGCATGCAAAGAGGCAAGCAATTTTTCGTAAGCTCATGGCTCATCCCTTGGCGGCGGCAGACAATTCAGGTTGTTTCCATTTCTCCACGATGGCGGCAATCTCTTTTTGTGCCGCAGCGGCGGCGTCCTGGGGAGTGACGTCGTCTTGCACGACGCTCGCAAACATTTTCGGGATCACAAAGGTGTTGAATACTTCCATCCAGGCCGGATTGGCCATCCACGGGGCTCCTAGATTAGGAGTCCAATGCAAAGCGTCCCGCAGCGCGTAGTACTTGTTCGGCGGATCGGCCAGCGGATCCTTATCCAGACGCACCACCAAATTCGGAATCGCCTTCGGGTACGCCGGAAAGTTGCAGCCCAGGCTCTTTTCGTAGCCAACCCTGGAGCTATCGGGCAAATCCACGAGGAATTGTTTGGCGCCATCCTGGTTCAGGGCAAACTTCCATACTGCCGAGCAATTTGTCGCGTGGGGAAATCCCGTGACGCCGTAAATGCCAAGCAGCGGAGGCATAAGCTTGATTCTTTTCGCCAGGTCCGCGTTTTGCTTTTCCGCCGCGCGCAGCAGACTGATTGCATTCATGCTACAGGATGTTTTGCGTGCCAACATCGCCTGAACATTGCCGGAGGGTCCCCAGGTGAGCTCGTCGGGATTTCCTGCATCCTTATTCAGACTCTTGACATAGTTTAATGCGTTGACCACGTAACCACTCTTGTTCAGAACCGCGTTCCCCTCCTGACCCAAAATCTGGCCGTGAAACGCGTACAGCAGCGTGTTCGAAGTTATATTGCCCTCGAGCGTGGGCGAAAAGGCGAAGCCGCACGGGATTCCATACTTGTCGCGGATTTTCTGCCCGCCCGCGCGCAAGCTGCCGTAGTGGACCGGGCCCAGAGGCATATTCAAATCCGCCCACAAGTCCTGGAAATAATGCATCGGACAAGGAATCCAGAAATCGGCAAAAGCGAAGTGTGCTTTCGTCGCAGGACTGAACGTGGACTTGTAGGAGATTTGCGGGATGCTGCCGTACTTCATCGAAGCGTTTTGATAGATCTCCGTATGATCGATGGCGTGCTGATGAAATTCCGCTGGGGGCCAGGGAAACATGAACAGATCGTGTCCCTTTCCAGCCGCCACCTCGGCCGCGGCGTCAGAGTGAACTCGCTCGATCGGGACCAGATCGACAGTCACCTCTGTGTTGTTTTTTTCTCCCCATTGCTTGACGACTTCCGTGCTGAACCAAGTGTCATATTCGGGAATCAGGTGAGCCCATTTCGCGATCCTCAGTGTTCTTGCGTTGCTGAAAGCTCGGGAGGAGAAGGTAAAGAACGGACCGACAGACGCGACAGCCGTGGCAAGCTTGATGAAATCCCGGCGAGGAATTTGTTTTTTCATTCTAGGGAGGCTGGAGGTCGCAATTTTACCCGCGACACTTTGCCCCCGGCAAGCGCTTCTCTTGCCGGGGGCGCGTTAGCTCTGCTGCCATAGCCACAAGGCCTCGCTAATTAGACGATGAGGACGACGAAGATGCAGCTGCTGCCGCCGTTTGCGCTGCTGCGCCTTGCAACTGCGCCGAATGGACCTGCGCTGCCGTCAGGTTGCTGCAGAATTGGCCGAAGAACTGTAGGCAGTAGAAGTTCTCGGTCAAGCTTGGATCGAGTGGCAAACCGTTCGGTTTGTGGATTGTATCGATGAATGCATCCAACGTGATTGCTCCGTTCGTGGGATCGGGAATGGCTGGACAAATCAGCCACACCGCACCTCCGTCGGACCCATCCACGGCCTCGTTTCCTTCTGCAGCGCAAGCTTGGCCATTGACGCCTGTGAACGCCTCGAGATCGTTGTCCAAGTCATCGCCGGACTTGACGATCGGCCACCCTTCGAGATTCACTCCGTTCTTGGCGGCCACAGCCGCGTAAGCGCCGTTCGGTCCCTGGCACTGCGAGCCCGCAACCGGAGTCGTAAGGTTGGGGGGCTCGGTGAACCAGAAATAAGTAACGATCCACATCCCCAGGAGATCGTCGCAGAAATAGCCGTACGGCGCGTTGAATGTGGTCGTGCCCGTTAGCCCTGAGCCGCTGACCACGTTGTTGTCACTGCCGTCCACGGCATTTCGATTGGTGGCAAAGCGCCAATCCTGGCTGAGCGCAGGCGTTGCGACGCTGGTTACTGGAAAGCAATTTGGGGGCGTGGCGCCGGTGCCCATGCTCCCGCACGGAGTGAACGTCAGTTTGCCTTTCACCGTCTGCCGCAGCGCCGCATAGGCCTCGAAGTTGCTCACAATGTCCTGCATGTCATCGCCCTGCGGTCCGCCAGCATTGCCGGGCAGGTTGTTGTAGAACGAGCTGGATTCATTGCGAGCGTTCAACCCAGCGTTCACAGAGCCGTCGCCTTGGGCGCTGCTGATGACCACGCAGCCGGAGGTCGGCAGCGCAGGCGGAGTCGGGACAGTGCAGTTGAACGCCGGGTCGCCGTTCACATAATTCGCTTCGAAGAAATTCTGGTTGGTCAGGAACGCGATGATACTAATAAAATCCGTGGGAGAGCCGTCAGAGTCAATGTAACCTCCGGTAGTCGCAAGGATGCGGACGTTCTTCCGCACCGCGTCTCTCGTCGAGCAGGTATTGTCAACTACCCAATTCTTCTGCCCGGGGAAAATAGCCGGGGGACCAGTCTGGCGAAACAATCCGAATCGCTGCGCTGGCACCGAATCCACGCCTTCCGCAGTCTCCGCAGTCGTCCCGACCTTGCTGGTCGAAATCCCAACGTTATTGTAAAAGACGTCCTGGTAATCGCAGGGCGGAGGATTGTAGTTGGTGGCTGGATTGCTGCTGTTGCTGCCACTGCCGCCGCTGCTGCCGCCGGAAGTCGAACCCGTCGCTTGCGCGAGCAGCCTCGGAGCAGCCACGAACACGAGCGCTGCCACCGTCAACACCTGAACAAACAGCCAAGCATGCTTTCGTTCGTTTTTCATAGCTGTATCGTTCCTCCCGGCTGTGCGCGGTTGCAGGCTGCTCGCGCACCCAAAATTCAGAATCATGACTTCTGTATTCGATTCATTTCCGGATGAACCATCCACTCGAACGATTCGGCCACCCACTTCGTGTGCGCCTGGCCGGGGCAGGCAGCCCAGAGCATCAGCGGCTCATTTCCGTAGCGGACGTTGCCGATATGCTGGCTCGTGTCGCGGTCAATCGCCGGCTCGGGATAAGTGAACCCGATGCCCTTGCGGATTTTGTCGATGTCCTCGGTCTTTCCCGTAAAGAAAGTCCACCCCGGCGCCGCACCCAGTGCGGTTCGGTAGGTCCGAACGACATCGAGCGTGTCTTGTTCGGGCTTCAGAGTGATTGAGTACATGTAGATTTGTCGCCCGACCTGGTCGCCCAACAGCTTCTGCACTTTCACTAGATTCGCCATCACCATCGGGCAGATTTCATCGCACTTCGAGTAAAAAAAGTTGACGGTGACGATCTTGTCTTTCACCAGATCGTCATAGAAAAGCACTTCCTTACCTTCGTGCGAGATCAGCGGAACATTCGGCAAGTGTTGTTCTTGGATCTTCTTGCGTGCCTTGGTTCGAGCAGGATCGGCGTCCTGGACCGCGGCGCTCTTGCCCAGCGCGAATGCTCGGCCGAGTGGAACTGCTGCGGCCAGGCCAAACAGATTCCTTCTTGAGAGATCTTGCATAACTCAATAGCCTCCTTTCGACACGCCCGGAGCCGGGTGTGGCTCCGGGGACGCAGGTTCCACTCCGCATGCTTCTACGGCACGTTGATGTTGTCCCCGCCGTTAGCCACGATATGCCACAGAGCCATCATGGCGTGATCCTCGTGAATCACGTTGTGGCAGTGGATTGGATACTTCCCCACCCAGTCGCGGAAGCGGAAGAAGAGCTGGACGCGTTCGTTCGGGTGTACCTCCACAACGTCCTTTCGAGACTTCTCAATGGCCAAAGTAGGAGGCAATCCGTTACGCGAGAGGACCTGGTGTTCCTCAAGGTGAATATGGATTGGATGGGTCCAGTCCCCAGTTAAGTTCGTGAGTATCCACTGCTCCGTGCTGTTTTGCGAGACGGTGAAGCGGAACTCGTTGCAGTCCATGAATTGGCCGTTTACAGACCACTGCCCATTCAAGCGGTCGAACTTGAACGTGCGGATGATCCGCGGCGCAACGTTGGTGCTGGGCAGCGAGTAGAAGCTGGGGTTCGTTGCCGGATCCACGCTATTGTCCCGAACCGCCTTCGAGCTTACCTGGAATTGCATCAGCAGGTTTCCCGCCCCCGCTGGCAGGATATCCGAGAGCACGGTCCCGCTAGCATTGCTGCATTCCACCTGCGGGCCGAAATGCGGCGCAGTGAAAGGAGGCGTGGGAACAGGACCCTGGCCATTGATTTGCAGCAGCCGGTTCTCCAGATAGATGGTTTTGCCGGCAAACTTGCTGAAGTCAATGATGATGTCCACGCGTTCCGCCGGGCCGATCCGCACGGTAGTGACTTCCACCGGATTCGGCAGGAGATTGCCGTCATTTGCGATAACCCAGAATGGGTTGACCTGATTAAGATTGTTAAGCTCCGTAAGGAAGTAAGAATAGAAGCGTGACGGCCCGCTATCGAGCAACCGGAAGCGGTACCGGCGCGGTTCTACCTGGAAGAACGGCTGGATCTTGCCGTTCACCACGAACTTATCCCCGATGATCCCATCCAGAGTGAACAGGTCAAACGCCAGCAGGTGACTTTCGGAGTCATACACCTTATCGGCGAAGACCAGCGGGATGTCGAACTGCGGGAAGCTGGGCAGATGGAAACCCGTCTCTTCATTGCCAGTGTCAAATTCGTTGAACAGGCAATAAAACCCAAGCAGCCCCTTGTAAGTGTTCTGCGAGGTGAAGTCCACCCGATGATCGTGGTACCAGAGCGTGCTGAGAGATTCGTTGATATCTCCGTTGGGCTCATTCGTCGAGCTGAATCCGGCCAGCACGTTCGGGTAATACTGGTCGCAGAAGTTCCCGATACCATAGAAGTCGCAGGGGTTTCCGTCGCTTTCCGATGGTGTGTGACCATTGTGAAGATGGGTGGTTACCGACGGCATGCCGAATCCGCCGTTTTGAGTTAGAGGAGGCAACGCGTTGATGTTGCGCGTCAACTGCGGTGTGCCGTAATTCGCCTGGTACGTCGGCCCGGGTGTAATTGTGCCGTGTGTGCCGTCGTTAAAACCCCAAACGGTCTGCGGCGGCAAATCGGGCGATTGACGCAAGCTGACGGCTTGCTGGTGCATTTGGTAAATGCGCGGAGGAGGAAACGGGAACATGCTGGGATTCAATTCCGCCGCCTGATGGCACGCCGCGCGAACTTCGCCAGCCGACGTGTTCGGGCAGATCGTGGGAGCCGGACTTAGCGAATGGAGGGGCGTCTGAGCTGTCACCGGCATGACCGGCAGCGGGTCGACAAAAGCTCTGGTGGCCGGACTCGCGGGTTGGTTGCCCGGCAAGCAGACCTGATTTGAGCCGCTGGGTGGGATAGCCTGTTGCTGGCCGTAAGCGCGCGCGCTCAGTCCGCTCTTCGCCACCAGCATGCCGCCCGCAGTGAGCAATCCCAGCTTCATCAAATCGCGCCGGCTCGTAAGGCCCGCGGTGATCAGTTCGCGGCGATTCTTCGCCGCGTTAACCATCTCTTTGTACCGCTTTCGGGAAACCTTCTCACCGAACACGTTGTAATACATCGCCCCTCCTCTCAAAATGCGGCGTGGTTATTTGTCGCGGCACACCCGTACTCATTCAGCAAATGACTGTGTCTATGTGGCTGGGAGCCTCAGAAGATCAGTCGTCGCGACACACCCCTACCCACAACGTGAACGGCTGTGTCGCTGGGAACTTCAGAAATTCACTCGCTGCGCAAACTTATACATTCTGCCGCGCCGCGGTTCAAGCGAAGGTGCTTAGCTAAAAACGCTTTTGTTTAGCTTTTGTCGCTGGAAACGTCCTGGAGCCTGGTGAAAAACCCGTTCGAACGCTCGGACGAAACTGGAAGCGTGGCTGTACCCAACCGCCCAGGCAACTTCCTTCACGCTCATGTTGCTCTCCGCCAGCAGATGAGCCGCTCGCTGCAACTTAAGCTCCACGAGCCACTGGCCCAGTCGAGCGCCGGTCCGTTCTTTGAACAAATGCTGGAGTCGAGAGGGGCTCAAACCGAATTCACGCGCGAGATCGCGCATGGTACACGGCGCCCCGGACTCCACCCTTTGCACGATCTTCTCCAGATACTCTCTGTGCTCGACCTGAATCGGCATACTCACTCCCCCCAGCTGAGAAGGACGATGCCAAGTTTCGTCCGGCATTGAGGATCTCGGCCTGTGAAGCCGGCGTTCGAATGAACGCAGCTCTTAGATTTTTGCGAGCAACTAACCTCCGTCCGTTCCTCCTCATATTGCCGGGCAAGATACTAACGGCCATTCCGGAAAATCTGTTGCAAGCATCGCCGGCACGGTAGTCTGCAGCCGACAGTGCTTTAGTGCGTCGAATCTTTCTTACGTTGCAAAGAAAGCGGGAAGCATCTTGCTACAGCCAAAAGCACGCGCGAAATTCAGGCAGAATGCTTCGGTGTAATCCACGGACACACCTCCGCTTCTGGCCCGGCATTTCACTTAGTTTAGCTTTTTTGCAGCAGAAGGACTGGGGTAAGCTGCGAGTATCTGGAGCTATGATACCGATGGGAGCGGAGTTTCGCATTTGGTTGCACTGCAGTCAAGTACTATTCTATTACTGGCTACGCCGTCGCGGATGGAACCACTCGGCCGGCTAAGCCGGCTGAATCCATTTGACTTGCAGCTGACGAATCACGCGCTCCGGAATGCTCGGCTCCGCCACAACCTCAAATTGGCCGACTCGCATAATCGTTTTCTGAGGATCAAAGACCAGGGCTTCGTCTAGGATTCGCTTCAATTCCGCATGTCTGCTGATGTCGATGGAGAGTGCGGGGCGCGTGCTGATGTCAGTCTTCTTTTCGTAGAAGGCCACCAACCACCTTCGCCAAATCTCCCAGTCCTCCATGGCCAGCTGAAAGACTTCTGCGCTCAGGGGCATTAGTCGGAAGAGCTTCGACTCATCGTCCTCCGCTCCGTTCGAAACCCATTCATAGAGATGTGGCGCGCCCTGAAAATTTGCGATTCCTTTTCGCGGCCAGTCAGAGTATTCCGTCACCGTGAACACGGTTTCATAACCCGGGCTCAGATTCTCTTCCTTCATTTTATGGGGCCGCCACTTACGGGAGTTGGGCGCGGCTATACGCCGCATACTTGAATTGGACGCGGTGATGCGCCGCCCGGTGACAGAAATGCATGTAAAGCTTTTGTCGTCAATGTATCTCGAATATGTCTCAAGTAAGTCCGGTATACGACGTGACCTCTTCCGAGTCACCAAACGATTTCGATTCGGGACTCCTTCCGCGAGAGAACCGTCCGAATGCCTGTATTCGTCCAATACCCAGCCGGCACAACGGTCCGGTCGGTTTAACCCCGATGAGCGATTCTAGCTTTTGTTTTCAATGCAAGCTGGGGTTCAGGCCTAGCGCTGCGGCGACCCATTGAGACCAGCCGGCTTTCCAGCTAAGTGGCCGATGTGACGTTGGGCGAGCCGCAACTGGACGGTTGAAGATGTTGCGCAACGCCGAGCGGCACCAAACTCCGTAAGGTTTGGAATGCTTATTCCGGCAGTTCTTCAATAGAGCGAGGCTCCACGGTCGGACGCCCCTCGGCGGCATGGCGAAATTGGCTGGATGCATCGTAAGCCTTGAAGCGGGCGCGCATGATGCTGCCCAGGGGACGATGCGCAGCCAGGCTATGCCAAGGAGTGAAGCTCAGTTGCTCGTCAACCCAAAGCCGACGGGCATCCGAATATGCGTCCTGAGGTTGCGCCGTAATCCGGGCAATCGTTAGTGCCGGGCTGAGCGTCTCGTCCCATTCGACGGAGGCATCCTCGACAGGCATCTTCGTGAGGTCAGTGCAGAGCTGAACGCGAAGCTCCCACACTGCCGTTTCCTTCTGAAAGAACGAGACGATGCTATCCTTCAAGCAGTTCCACGAGTGCGGGTGGTCGACGTGTTTGCCTCGCAACGCAATCAGATTATCGGATATGGGAACTAATCGCAGCTTCCCAAAGTAGTCGCCGAATCGCAGCGGCGCAGCAGTGTGATACGTCTCCCCGAGTGGATGGGTAGGTGGGTGGCCAAAGCCCGTGAGGAAGGCGGATTTTTGCCCAACCAGTTCGAGGGCTTCTTCCGCTGTCTGTGCCGCGGAGCTCACCGCCTGCTTAAACGACTCAGGGTCGTCTGCGTGTTTTGCACGCAAACGGATTGCTTTTAGGAAGTCCTGTACGTTCGCGGCAAATGTACTGCCATTGTTAAAGACGAAGTCCTGGGTTACCCGATCTGCATGGTTTGGAAGCATCTCCCCCTCCACACCGATGATCTTGATAGCAAGACCGCGTGGAGTGGAAATGTGGTCGGACAGTACGTCGCCAGGCTCGCTTGAGAAGCGAATAACCGCACCATAGCTCGCTGGTTTGGCAAACAGACCTTGCCGCAGTTCCTCGCGAAGACCCGCCAGAACTGTGACTTCCGCCTTCACTAACCCGTTACTCTTCGCGTGAACGGCACGAACCGTGTGACGCTGCCGCTCTCCTACCCTTTTTGCAATATCCATCAAGGTTGCCGCGACTTGGTCGATTGTCACCGCCTCGCCATGTTGTATCGTTTCCACTTCGTCCGAGTAGCGAACAAACATCTCTTCTGCCTTCTGTTGCGCCTTCGTCATATCGCCTCCTTCGTTGCTCGCTCATTTCTAAAAGTTGTGATGCGAGGGACTGGTTCGCGCCGCGACCTGCGCTGATACGCGAACCGTCTGGCGAGCCAGTCCGCTTTTCATCCCTCAGCATGCGCGCTCGACACTGCTTGCGGCTGCGATTGACGATTATACGTCCTAGATTCGAAACTGCGCGAAGCCCGGAGCCGCAACACTCAATACGCAGGCTAAGCCCGCCACTTTGCCAGCGTAGCGCTGTGACTGAATCATGGGCTCTCGCCAATCGTCGAGCAGCACCAAAACCAGCGCTGCCTCGTCAACGCTACCACCCAAGTCCTGATCAACTCTGCGGGCTCACCTGCTCGGCGCAACACCTGCGCTCAGTTTAGGTCACCGCGCAGCCGGAAAAAATACCTTACCGCGCCTCCTTTTGCAGCAAATGCGTCTTTTGGGGCGATCCCGCCGCGCAACATTGGCGCAGTCACGCTGCGGCGGGGTTACATGTTGCGTCACGGGCACTCACGGCTCAACGCATCCGGTGTTGTGGATTCGCTACAATTGACGTGTGCCGAAGCGCCACTGCACAAGCCGCGCCGAATGGCGGCTCCAGCCGGGAAAGCCGGCGGAGCCTCTTTCTGCGAATTACCGCCTGGACTGCGACTACGGAACTGCCGTTATAACTTGCTGGCAGGACGGCGGAAGTGAGCCAATTTACGCGTGTGAAACTCACGCCAAACAGCTAGGACGCTCTCGCGCATGTTCCTCAGACGTCCGCGTTATAGACACCCAAGCCGACCAAAGCGCCACTCCGGTAAAAAACGAGGATCGAACCCAAATCCAAGAGGTCGCTGAGCCAATGCCGAACGGCTTCGCTGCACCGCAAACTGCGCCGACCATCGTGGAGACAACGGCCGCAGCGGTCGCTGACACAAAGCCGAACGGCTCCGCCCCACCGCAAGCTGCGCCGACCATCGTGGAGACAACGGCCGCAGCGGTCGCTGACACAGAGCCGAACGACTCCGCTCCATCGGACGCTGCGCGCACTTCTGTGGAGACGAAGGCCGCAGCGGTCGCTGACACAATGCCGAACGGCTCCGCTCCACCGCAAGCTATACCCACTCTCGTGGAGACAAAGGCCGCAGCCGCAGTAGCAGAGCCATCTGTCAGAGCCCCGGTCCGCGACCTTACATTTGGAAACTCTGCCAGAGCCATGGTGGACGAAGTTATTTGGAACATGGCAACCGGAAACTACCAGCTTTACCGGACCGCGCTGCAACAAGGGAAGTCCGCTACGGAAGCAGCACAAGCCGCGGGCGGGCAGCTTGCCGTGATCCATCGCAAAATCAGCGATTACACGCTCAGACTTCAAGCGGTCCTTTCAGATTCAAAAGCGATAATCAATGCAGCAGAGGCCATAGACAAACCACTCGAACAGGCGATGCTTGAGATCATCAGCAACGGCGCGATGGGTGACCTGCAAAAAGACGCCGCCATTCAGCAACTCGGCACTCTGCAAGAAGGCGTGAAACAAGGGCTGCAGGGAAATATCTCTCCCCTCCAAGCGAATCAAATCATCCTGACAATCGGTGACCGTCTGAACTGGGGAGGGGCTTCTGACGTTTCAGATGAAATTAAGCTGGTTTATCGATCGCTATACGCTAGCCTGAAGACTTCAATTCTTACCGCGGTTCCTGACGCGCAAAATCTTCACGATCGACTGACCAACTTGTACGCCGCCAAATCTGAACTAGAGATTTGCTGACCACTTGTCCGTCGCAGGCTCCCTCCGGAACACATCCGTGAACTGTCCCAACCGCGCCATTGGCCTGTCCCGTTAAAGGTCAGTGTCCCGACGTACTATTGAACGCTGCTGATCTCTAGTCGATCCTGCCAGTCTATCCCGACCCGTAACCCATCCAAGGAGAATCGATGCATGGCAAAAACGGGGCACCAGCCAGACGCAGCAGTCGTGTGACGCTGCGTGTTCCACTGAAAATATATGAGCCGGACACCAACAAACGGTTTCTCGTCGAACAAGCGTATGCCGTCAAGGTGAGCCTCTGGGGCGGCCTTATCGCTCTCGGAGCACCCGTGAACCGCAACCAACAAGTCGTGGCGGTCAACCATGCTACCGGAGCAACAGCCGAGTCCCGGATTGTCTATTTGGGGCCGATGCTAGCGGGCGGAAGTCCACAAAGGCTGGTTGCCATAGAGTTCCTGAAACCGTCGCCTGGTTTTTGGGGTGTGGTCTTTCCTCAGCCCACCCCCGGCCGGCCTCAGACCAGGAACTATGCCCGATGAGCCCGCTGAGCCAAAAAAACAAGCCGGTGCGAACCGCCAAGCAGCAGCGTTCCGTTCGGCGCTGCGCGCTCGTGGCTTCTGTAGACGTGACTGAGCTGCGCTCCGGGACAAAGCTTGCAGCTCGCATCTCGGAACTGGGCGTCGGCGGGTGCTATGTTGACGCACTAAATCCGTTTCCGGAGGGCGCGCTAGTCAGTTTGCGGATTCTCAGAGATCAAGGCGTCTTCGAGACCAAGGCCAAGGTAGTCTACTGCGACCCGAGATTCGGCATGGGCCTGGCCTTCGTTGAGATGACACTAGATCAGAGGTCACTCCTAGAAACTTGGTTAGCCGACATCGTTTGCCAGCTCAAGCCGGTTTCATAGCTTCTCCGCGCATCCCTGAAAATTCCTTCGAGGCAGGTTGGTCCATCAGTGCGTACTGGCGGAAGCGTGTGGGAGTCGAACCCACCATTCTGGCCGCGAAGGACAGAATCAATGGCTTTGAAGGCCACGAGGACCACCGGGCCCCTGGCGCCTCCGTCATTGGATTATAGTGTCGCAGCGCTGCGGCTACAACTTTCCTGCGGGGCTTCAACCTTCCTGCAGCTTCAACTTCGCGGCGCGTTGGAGGCGAATTTCTTCCGCGCCAAATCTAACAACTTAGCGTCGGTGCACACTTCGTAGTACGGCCGCGGTCCCTGGGCTCCCACTTTCGCGCCAGGCAGCAATTGATGCACGAATCCCTTGCGAATCACCACCGGCTCCAGCGATTCCCCCAGCGGCACTTCACCAAAATAAAGTTGCACCCGCTCTTTGCCCCATGGCATTGGAAAAGTTCCGCCCATCGGCGAAATGGAAATTTCCGCGCTCAACTTCTGAAATCCTTCTTCATTCAACTCAATTCCGTTCAAGTTGTAGCGCACCAGCAGTTCCTCGCCTTCATCTTCCGCCGCATCTTCCATCAAAGGCTGCAGCACGAACACATTAAATGGCGAGGGATTATCCTTGAACAATCGCTTGGTGATTTTGGTGCAGCTCGACAGCCGGTCCGACAAATTCAGCGCGCGCGAAATCATGATCTTCGAATCGCCGTCCATCCACAGTGACGGCGCCGAATCCTGAAACGCCACGCCCACTCCGATTTCCAGCGGCGGCAATTCCGTCGTCTTCGTCCGAGAGTTGTAGGCCGACGTCACCGCCAGAATTTCCCGCGCCAGAATGCAAGCCCGCGCCACCGCCCGCGTGCTGGCTCGCGTTGCCTCCGTCTCGTAAATCGCCAGAATAATCGCGTCGCCCTCGATAAACACCGTCGCCGCGCCAAATCGTTCCAGCATCCGCTTCACCGGCTCGTGCAAATTCATGCTGAAGTGCGACGCTGGATTCATGCCCTTCGCCAGCAAATCTTTGGTGATCCCCGTCGAACCGCGCACGTCCGCCTTAATTACCGTGTGATTTATGACGGGATCGTCGGTCGGCCGCCCTTCGTCCGCGTGCAAAAATTCGTACAAACTTTTATTGACGCGCGAAAGCTCCCGCGCCCGCTCCGAACGCACCAGGCTGATGCGCTCCATCCACGCTGCCACGTGGTGGTAATTGCGCCGGTCGCGCCGCAGCCTCATGAAATCCTCGGCGAATTGCAGCGTGATCGAGAGTTGCTCCTCGTGCGAGCGCCGCCGGATCGCCCGCGAAGCGTCTTCCAGCCGTTTCATCGAAATCTTTCGCGCGGGAAATTGTTCCAGAATGGTTTCCACGCGCTTCGCCTCGTCGCGGTTCACCAGCGCTTTTTTTAATGCCTGCAAGTGGATCGGCGGGCAATAATCCGCGTAGATCCGCCGCAATTCGTAACCCGCCAGCATGTGAAACAGCAGGTCGCGCTCCTCCAACCGGTGCATCCATTCTTCCAACAGTTGCGCGCGCGTTTCCGGAGCGGCCTCGCCCTCTCCCGCGGGGGCCGACGCGTCAAAAAGCCTCCGTGCGTTCTGCGGCTCATTCAAATAATCGCCCAGCCTGCTGCGATATTCCTCGATCAGGAAGTCCATGCGCTGCTTGGCTGCGTCAATCTGCGGTCCCAGCTCTTCCAGGCTTTTCTCGCTCGCCGCGAATTTCTTGCGCAGCGCTTCCAGCTCCGCGCGCGATTCGGCGCTCGCGCCGCCCTTGCGCTTGAATATGGATGGAAACAGCCCGTCGCCTTCTCCCGCGCGGCCCGTGGCCTCTTCCAGCTCCTCCTCCAGTCGCGCCATCTCCGAGCGCATTTGTCTCGCCTGCTCCAACAAACGCTCATGGGCCTTGCGCGCTTTGCTCAATTCATCCGCATCATCTCCAGTCAAAATCAGGTCACGCACGAAATCCAGCAGAATCCCGTCGAATATTTCAAAACGGTCGGGGTCGTTTACGAAATTCGCCAGCAGTACGTAATGCTCCAGAAACAAATGATCGTCGTTCCCGTTTTCCACAAATAGAAAACGGTTCTGCAGCAGCTCATACGTCTCGTGGAAATCCTCGCCGAAAAGTGCCCGCCGCGATTTCGAAAGAGTTCCCTCCTCCACTTCGCGCCAGATGCGGCACAGCGTGTCGCCCACTTCGCGATAAGTATTTTTCTTGTCCGCCTGGATCTCCGCGATTTTCGCGCGCATCACGTGCGCCTGCTCGCTGTGCTCGAATAATTCACCGCGCGAGCGGATCCAGTCCTTGCATTCCACCAGGATGCTGGAAAATTGGCTGGCGATTTCGGAGGTCAGATGTTTCACCAGCGCCAGCTGGTGCAGTATGTCCGTCTCGATGGATTGCTGAAATTTCGCGCGCGTCAGCGACGCCTGCAGCACTTCGGTGAGCAGCTTGCGGAACGCGCCATGCTCCGGCGCGCCGGATTGCTTGCGGTCTTTCCCGTAGAACAGACTGATGTTGATCTTCTGCCGGACTAGGTCCAGCAAATATTTCCGCGCAAAATCCACGAACCGCGGGCTTAGAAAAACGTCATAATGAATATTGTCAACGCCCAGCGTAAGATTGCTAAGCCGAATTTCGGCGGAGTAAGGCTCCAGCTTCATCCGGGCGGGATGGGCGGGCGAAGGCGCAATGCGGGTATCTGGCATCCGGGCGCAGCGAGACGGCTGAATTAACTCTAACGAGGGGGGATGCGCAGCGCAATGGCACGGTTCCTAACCGTTAATGATTTTTCGGGCAGCCCGCCAATTCCGCGCGGCAATTTGGATTTCAACCTTGATCCCGAGCAGGCCGCCGCTGCTCCAGAACTGGGCCTCGAGCCTGAGTCGGATGGCGTCGAGACCACTTCCTACGGCGTTTCACCCGATGCCGGCAAAAATCGCAACGATCAAGGCCCCTGCCTTTACTTCGGTCCGCAAGGTCAACGCTGCAGCCGTCCCGCCATAGGCAATGGATTCTGCGCGCGTCACACGCCCGCGCAGCTCGGCCAATTCGGAAAACTCGGCCAGTCCGCGAAGCTCGGCCCCGCAAGCTACGCTCGGCCCGGGGCCGCTGCCCTCGGATCGCGTCCGCTCGGCCGCATCATTGCAATCGGAATCGCCATATTCGCGGCCCTCTGGCCTGTAGTAGCAGACTTACTCCGCGAAATATTCCGCTGGATTCACGCGCATTGACCCGCGCCGCGCCGCGCCGCGCCGCGCCTCGCCTCGCCTGGGAACGCCAATCTTCCGATTCGCGATCCGCGACGAGCGTGGTCATCCTGAGCGCAGCGAAGGATCTCTCTTGCATTTCTCTGCGCCTTCTGCGTCTCTGGTGTAATTCCTGCCCGTTGCCGTCTCTGTGTTCCCCCGCCTTTCCTCTCTTCCCCTCTGTGTTAAATCTTTTGACTTCCGCAACCCCGAAATCCACGTTTTCGCGTAAAATACCGAGCCATGCCCAAATTACTGGAAGGCAAGACTGCCATCGTCCTCGGTGTTTGGAATAAATGGAGCATCGCCTACGCCATCGCCCAAGCATTCGCCCGCGAAGGCGCCACGCTCCTGCTCACCTATCAAAACGACCGCGCCAAACCAGTAGTCGAAGAACTCGGCAACGAACTCGGCGCCAAAGGTTTTTACCCCTGCGACGTCCAACAACAATCGGACATTGATAACTTAGCGGCATCCCTGAAAGGCGAAGGACGCACCATTGACGTGATGGTCCACTGCCTCGCCTTCGCCAATCACGAAGATCTCAATCAGCCGTTCCTCAAAACTTCGCGCGACGGCTTCAAACTCGCGCTCGACGTGAGCGCCTACTCCCTCGTCGCCGTTTCCAGCGCGCTCTCTCCGCTGATGACCAACGGTGGCGCGATCATGACTCTCACCTATCTCGGCTCTACGCGCGTAGTGAAAAATTACAACGTCATGGGCATCGCCAAAGCTGCGCTCGAAGCGGAGGTCCGTTACCTCGCTGCCGAACTCGGCGCACAGAAAATCCGCGTCAACGCTATTTCTGCCGGCCCCATAAAAACCATTTCCGCCCGCGGCATCAAGGATTTTTCCAAGGTTCTCGATTTCGTGCAGGAACACGCCCCGCTCCGCCGCAATACAGACATCGCCGAAGTCGCCGACACCGCCGTCTTCCTCGGCAGCGATCTGGGCCGCGGCGTCACCGGAAATATTCTCTACGTGGATGCCGGTTTCCAGATCATGGGTCTGGAACCTCCCGCACCGCCAAAATGAGGCGCGAGTCGCATTCGCGTACTCACGCTCGCGGGCTCACCCGCAACAGGTTCGCCTCACGTTCCGCCGACGTTGTGCTGTTTTCCACGATCGCGTTGCTGGCAACTTTCGCCGTAGTGAATTCGCTCCCGGCCGGCGCATTGCAAGGAAAACAGAAGAAGCCGCCCCCGCTCCAGTGGAATCCGCCGCAAGTTGACGCGCCCATTCCCTCCATCTCAGCCACGCCGCCCTGCCCGCTGTCCGATGTCTTGAAGCTCGCGTCCGACCGCACCGCCGAACTCATCGAACATCTGCAGAATTTTGACGCGCACGAACAGATTCGTTACCTGGAAACAGACGATCTGGGACTTCCGGTCCAGACCATCGGCGAAAAGTTCGACTACTTGGTTGATTTCGGCCCGCAGCCAGGCGCGCTGAAAGTCCAAGAAACCCGTACTCCGCTCGCCGGCAGCGACGACTCGCACCTCAGCACTATTGTGGATAAAGGGCTCCCGGTCCTGGCGCTGATTTTCTATCCCACGCTACAAGGCGATTACGAAATGCGCTGCGAAGGTTTCACTCAGTGGAATAGCCGGCCCGCATGGGTTATATATTTTCGCCAAGTGGATGGCATGCGGCCTCGCACGCTTTCCATGACCAGCGCGGTGAGTACTTTCCCGGTGAGCCTCAAGGGTCGGGCGTGGATTGCTGTGGACTCAGGCGAGGTCATGCATCTGGAAACCAACCTGGTGAAGGGAATCCCAATCATTGATTTGCACGCCAACGCAGTTTCGATCGACTACGCGCCGGTGGCGTTTCCCTCACGGAATCTCGAACTGTGGCTGCCCAAATCCGCCGTCGCGTACACCGATTACAGCAAGCGCCGCACCATCATCGAGCACACCTTCTCCGACTTTCAACTCTTCTCGGTGGATACGCAACAGGTGATCGGCAAACCAAAAGAACTGAAGGACCCGAAAGAAAAACCCTGAGGATTAATTCTTGCTCGGCGATTTTCCGGCGTCGTCAATCACGATTCTGCGCACGTCTTCGGACACATGCTCCAGCCCAATCCGTAGCACCGGCCAATCCGTGCGCAATTTCAATCGATCCGGCCATTCCACAATCACAATCGCGTTCTCGTTGAAAATATCTTCGAGGCCGAGCGTTTCCAGGTCGTGAAAATCTCCCACGCGATAAAGATCCACGTGATAGACGCGCTTTTTTCCTTCGTATTTATGCACCAAGGTAAACGTAGGACTCGTGACGTCGTCTTCGCGTGCCGCTCCCGCTCCCGCCGCAATTCCTTTCGTCAGCGTAGTCTTCCCTGCTCCCAAATCACCCGAAAGCAACACCAGCACCGGCGGTTTCAACTCCGCGCCGATTTCCCGGCCGCGCGCGATGGTTTCTTCGGAGGAACGCGTCTCGATTTCGCGCCTACCCACGGCCGCACTCAAAATAGAATTGTTGATACGCCCGCGGAATCTCGCGAATCAAATCCGAAGCCAGCAGCGGAGCTTCGCCCGTCTCCGCATACGCGATATCACCCGCGAGGCCGTGCAAATACACGCCGAACGCCAGCACGCGCACCCAATCCGATGTGCCGAACTGCGCGGTGGCGCCCGCCAACATTCCGGTCAGCACGTCACCAGTGCCACCGGTGCCCATTCCCGGATTCCCGGTGGAATTCACGAACACTTGTCCATCCGGCGCCGCAATAATCGTTTGATGCCCCTTCAAAATCACGACCGCATTCCAGTCTGCTGCTGATTTTCGGGCCACTTCCAGCCGCTGTGCCTGCACATCCGGAATTCCGCGGCTCAGCAATCGCGCCATCTCTCCCGGATGCGGCGTCAACGCGAGGCCGCCGCTTCCATTATTCAGTTCCTGCGCGCGGCCGGCGAACGCGTTGAGTCCGTCGGCGTCCAGAATGATCGGAACCTCGCGCTTGGCCACCACCTCGCGCACGAACTGCTGCGTTTCAACATTCGTCGTGAGGCCGGGGCCGATCGCCAGCGCGCGCTTCCCTTTTAGCAATCTGTCGAAGCGCTCATATTCAAAACTGCGCAGCGAAATGCTGCCCGCATCCGTGGCTGGAAGCGGCTCGGTCATTATTTCCGGTGTGTGCGCCGCCACAATCGGTAGCACTGGCTCCGGCGTCGCTACCGTTACCAATCCCGCGCCCATCCGCAACGCCGCCCACGATGCCAGCACTGCCGCACCGCTTTTGCCTACTGATCCCGCCACCACCAGCGCGTGACCGTAATTTCCTTTGTTGCCGTCCGCACGGCGCGGACGCGCGAAAATGCTCACCTCGCGCCAATCAATCCAGCGCACGTTGCTCATCCCCACTTCGTCGATCAACTCCGGCGGCGAACCGATGTCGCGCACAATCAGGTCGCCTACTGCGTCGCTCGCTACGCCTAGAATCATTCCGAGCTTTGGCGCGGTAAATGTGACCGTGTACGTTGCGTTGATGCACGTGCCCATCGCTTCGCCGGTGTCAGCAATGAGGCCAGATGGAATGTCCACCGCAACTACCACCGAGCTCACCGTCTTGTGACGCTTGTTCACTGCTTCGATCGCTTCCGCCAAAAGCCCTTGGACCGCGCCGCGCGTGCCGGTACCCAGCAACGCATCTACAATGATGTCCGCGGTATCGAGCGCGGGCTTTATCTGCTGCAAATCGCTGGAATTGTGCACCATGTGCAAAGTGGTGGAAACTTCGCGCCAGCGTTTGCAGTTCGCCGCGGCATCACCTTGCATCTCATCAGGGGCTGCAAACAAATACACTTCTGGTTTCGCGCCAAGCTCCAGCAAATGTCGCGCGACGACGAATCCGTCACCGCCGTTATTTCCTTTGCCGCACAGAACCACAATGCGGCGCTGCGTGAATTTGGGCCAGCGCTGCGCGATGAATTCGGCCACGCTCGCGCCGGCATCTTCCATCAGGGTAAGGCCGGGAATTCCGTAGCGCGCGGTCGTCAGCCGGTCCACTTCGCGCATTTCAGCGGCGCTGAGAATTTTCATGCTTGCCGCTCGGTGATCCACGTGGAATTGAACGCAAAATGGCCTCGATGCAAGGAGTTAGCGAGGCTCGTCTGCGGCAGAATCATCGTAGAGGTGGACCTTTATAACTTTGAATGGTTCACAATTTACCGTAGCACGATTGTTCTGGCGTCGCGTGAAAAAATGCAACGCTCACGGCCGCGTGTCGAGCGGATGCTTGCTCCTTTCGTAGAACTCGGTCTGCAGCTTTAGGCTTTGGTCGTCGGCCTTCACCGCGCGAATTGCGTCAGTAATTGCCGCAATCCATGCGTTCATTTCGAATGTGCCGAGTTCCTTTGTCGCGAGCGCTCCGTCGCCGGAATAGTGATTCGGAAATCGCGCGTACCACCAGATTCCGGTGTACACGTCGTCCGGCAGATTCACGCGCTTCTGATCGGCGCCTGATTCGCTGGGAGCGCGGTCTTGATGCACCAGGTCGGGGCGCGCGATCATCATGGTGGAGGTCTCGGTTTCGCCGGCGTGCATGTCCAGGTGGTCTTCTTTTACTGGGCCACCCTTCGGTTCTTCGCGGCCCCATTGCACGTAGACTACGTAATCGTGCGGCTTGTCCAGCTGGCTCTGTGCGAAATATGGGAGCAGGTTTTCGTTGCCGCCATGGCCGTTGACGATGATGATTTTTTTGCAGCCGTTGCGGGCCATTTCGTCCGCGGTTTCCTGTAGTAGCTTCAGTTGCAGGTCGGCGCTGTAGGCGATGGTTCCGGGTTCGTGTTTGGCTTCGAAAATTTGGCCGAAATAATATTCCGGGAAGACCACTGCGTAATTTTGATCGGCGGCGTGGAGTGCGGCGTAGCGGACATCGAGCAGGTCGGTGCCTAAGGGCAGGTGGGGGCCGTGTTTTTCGAGGATGCCGAAGGGGAGGAGGCACGTTCCCTGAGCCTGGGCGATGGCGTCGCGGAAGTCGGCTGAGGTCAGCTCTTCCCATCTGACCGAGTGCTTGATTTGGGCAGCAGTCGGATGCGTTGCCAGCAGAGCGAGTGCTAGCGATCCTATGATTTTCAACTTCATTGCGGAGCCTCCGTTGGGCTTTGTGTCATTTTGCGAATGAGGTGCTGCGGCGCTTTGCTTGCTGATTTCGGGCCTGTTTTAGGGGTGAAATCCTCAAATGTCCCGATTTGTCCCGTGATGCCCTTTGCCACGGCGGGCGGTTCGCGCGAGTATGCCGTCGGCCTATTTGCATGGGCGCGAATCGCGGCGTAACGCTTGTGGTTCGTGCTTTGCGTTTGGGCCACACAGTGCCGTGCAAGCCACTGTATAGAACGCCCAGCGCATGACCGGGGACAAGCGCTGGGCGTTCACTTTTTTTAGGGCATTTTCCGCGAACTATCACTTCTGTTACCTGCCTAGATGCGCATTCGAGCCTGCTGAAAATACTTCGATTGATTTTTTCGCTTTGAGAATTCTGAGAAGTTTAGATTTTTGGTTACGCAGAGACATGCGATTTTTGGCTCCGATTGATGGCGGTGGGGAGCATACCGCATCTGTAGGGATTTTTGCTGAGTGGGTATTTTTACGGAGGCGCGGGGGAGTTGGGTTGGTGTGGCGCGGGTTGGACTGCGGAATTTGTCGTTTTGGTTGCGATTAGAAATGGGGGCTATGGTTTGTTTTCAGTTGTTTACGGTGATTTCTAATAATTTGGCCGTTGATTAGAAATGTGCTCCGTAGTTCTACTGGCTGGCGGGTGGAGGCTTGAGCGATGTGGGGTATGTGGTGATTCGTTGGGGGTGCCGCGGCGTGGAGGCGGAGGGCGGCTGATGGATTTTTTGTTGGCGGCGCTGGTGCGTTGGTGACGGCGTCGCGCGAATTTTGAAAACTTTTCATTTTTTTGAGTCCTGCGTCAGGCTAACACGGGCGGGTGGAGAGCGCAGCTGTACTTGTGGACAGAAGTGGTACAGCGCTAGTACTAACTGGCCTAATTTTTTGGGTTGTGGTTTGGTTGGGATGCACTCGCTTCCAAGAGGCATCCACGCACTTGCCTCTACACGATTCACCGTATTGTCGCAGGGACTAGAATGTAGCTTGAGCTGCTAGGAGTGAGCAACGTGCCCCCAACCGATGCATCTGGCCCTTTGGGACTAGACAAACCCCGGACGATCCTTATCGCTGATGACAGCGAAATGGTGCGCGCGAAAATCCGTCAGGCACTTGAGCGCGGAACAGGCTTCGAGATTTGTGGCGAAGCGACCGATGGAGTTGATGCGGTGGCGAAGGCGAAAGAACTGACGCCTGATTTGATTCTACTGGACGTGAAAATGCCGCGCCTCACTGGCCTGGAAGTGGCAGGAATACTACGTCGTGCACTGCCGAGGATTCGGATCATGATGGTCACCATGTATGCCGAAGAACTCAACAAGAAGCTGACATCCCTCTTTGGAATCGATGCCGTGTTCTCGAAATCGGAGGGCGCAACCAAGTTGATCGAGCGCGTTGAGAATCTTTTGGCCGCCTAGAACCCGGTACTAGCAGGTGGCCCACCCGCTTTCGGTTCCGGCGGTGTGAAAGGGTCGGCCACCCGCCGACTGAGTTGAGATTGGCAAACAGCGCAGAGGCGCGACCGAGACTAGATCGCAGGGCAATAGTCTCGTAACGCCTCATAAGCAACAACGTTCGCACTCGCCCGCCATATGTCGGGGCGCTTCTTCATATATTTCGTCACAATTGCTGCAATCTGTGTGTTCGTTATGTCACCGTCAGTCACGCACACGCGAATTCTGACTAGATATTTATCTTCATCTGGCGCATCGAACATTGGGGCTAAATACATCCCATCGATCATCCCTGCCATGTAAACGGCCTGTGTGTCTGGCTTGAGCGCGAGATACTTCCCGGCGGTTAAGTAGCCCGATCTCACAACGCCCCAGTGGCCTTCGTCCAGTTGGGGATTATCCTTGAGTTGATGCGACGAAGTGATATTGGGTATGACAAGCAGCACGATCAGAGAAATGGCACGAAACGTGGCGTCTTTCATGTTTCATTCCTCAACTTCGAAAAAAAGCAATGCTGCAGACTTGCCAAGCGCCCGCCCTCTGATTCTTTGGCGGAACTCCTCATCGGGCGGGTGCGCTCTAGTTAAAATTTGACCAGGATGGACATATCAATAAAATTCTCATCCCTGCGAAGGTCCGGGAAAAAGACACTACTGGCTCCGCCGCCACAGGCTGTTTCCGCCGGTCCGAGGCTCGTTTGTCCGGATGAGGAACCGTTACTGCACGCGAAGAATTGGGGAGAACCGTTGTTCCCGCCAGGAGGTGTAATTCCGCCGCGGCCCGTCCAGTACGGCACGCTCGCGTGGCGGTAGTCATACTCCCAACGAAACGTGATGTATTGCTTGGGCATGTAATCAAACGTGATGGACGAATCCCACGCCTTGAACGGATCGCCGGGATTCTCCGTAAAGTAAGGAGAATTCGTTGCCGCCGTAATCGCGCTCTCTCCATTGATCGGCGGCAGCAACACAAGATAGCGCCCCGGATTGTTGATCTTCCCGCCGCCCAACGTCACGCCGAACAAATCGCGATGGAACCAGAAACGGTTGTAGAGCATGAACCCAAGGAAACTTTGCTTGGGTCCGCCCGCTTTATCGCCGTAGCAACTGACGCCGCCGCCGTACTCGCAGCCCATATCGCCAGTCAGCGAGAACGCCATCTTGTCTAGCGGCTGGTACGGCTTGTCGAAGTACTTAATTTCTATGCTGTTGTCGGTGTGGATGCGTTTGCGGTTGGGAATGAAAAGATCATCCTGACCAACGCCGTAGTTATTGGAGATCACGTTCATCCAGGGCGTGGGGGTCCACTTGATTTGACCCCCGATCCCCGGCGTGTGATTGGCCGAACCGTACGCCTGCCATCCATTGATGAACCAGGGCTCAATCTTCAAATGCGCCGTGGGGAAAATCTGCACGCGCACGCCGTTGAAAAACCAGGGCGTGTTAGAGGAAACGTACGACGGTTGATAAGCCCAATTGTCGAAATTGTAGTAACTGAACAGGCCGATATAAGACATGAAAATTCCCGCGTCCACATTGATCCCGTGCATCACGTTGAAGTGGTATCCACCGTATGCTTCCGAAATGTAGCGGTACGCATCGGCGAGGTCCCATTGGCCGTGCCCGGGGCTCGGGTCGTTGCGCGGGGTCGTTGTGGAATACATGCCAAACTGCGTCATCAGCCGCGCGCGCACGTTGTCATAGTGGAAATCGCCGCCCACGCCGAGCTGCGTCAGTTGCACCTCTTGCGACCGGAAGAGTTCGCTCGATCCGCCCATCGAATGATCCGTCGGGCGGTTGAAATCGAACACGTACACCGTGTCCGACCGAATTTCGGGCGTAAAGAATTTCGTATCCCAGAAGATTTCCTTGGTGCGCGGGTTGCCGTTCAGCCAAGTCCAATCCGAATCCGAAAATGGAGCGATTGGCTCCGCCGCGGCCTGGGTTGCGGCCTTTTCCAAACTGGCGGCCTCGGGTGTTGTAGTCGCGGGCGCTGCGACGACCGGGGCCACCGGCACGGTCGCTTTGGCGCTCGTCGGGGGCGTCGTCGGTCGCTCCGACGCTTTCACGTTCTTCAACTCCGCTTCAAGTTCATCGATGCGTTTTCGCATTGCATCGAGTTCGCTTTGAATCGACTGAGGTGATTGTTGCTCGGAAGGCTGTGCATTGTTCTGTGCAAAGCAGCGATCACAACTCGCTGTGAAAAAAAACACGAACAATATCAATTGAATTCGATGGTTCGCCAGAATTTTTAACACTTTGACACTCCCCTAGGTCACGCAGGACAACGGACCCCGTCTGGACAGACTGTAAGAGGTGAGCCTCAGGAAGGAATAAGGGTTCCGTAATGATTTCATAAATGAGTGCTGCCCGATTAACGCCACCAGTTCAACCGGTCGATGCAACACCATCTAGTGCATTGATTCGACAATGCTTGCGCAGGAGGACCATCTGTTTGGTTGCACTCGGTCAAAACCCAGCCAGAGCAGCGTTCCGGCTGCTCTAACCCTGACAAGTGATTTTGGCTTTTGTTTTCAATGCCAGGCGGATTCTAGCTTAGTGTTGCGTCGACCCATTGAAATCACCGCACTAATCGGACAATGAAAAGTCCGTTTAACTGCAATCAGAGTTCGACGAAGTGTCGCGAGGCTAGAGGGATTGAAATGGTGCGAGGGAGCGCAGTGTTTTTGCGAAGTCGCTGAGTTCACGGTCTCGAGCTTCCACTGAATTCCATTCGCCCAGGACGATGCCGCATTTGGGGCAAAGCATGAGCAAGGCTAGTTCGCCTTTGTCTCGTGCTCCAAAGGTGAAATTCGGCGGGGTTTTGCAAGTGGAGCACACGAAAATCAGCGTCCCATTTCGAGCCTTCATTCCCGACAGGTGCGTTTCGATCATAGGAGCACCCCTAACTGGCCCTTAGGGTACATCACCGCCTGATACGCAACGCATCTTCCGTTTTGAACGTCCCTTATGAATGTCCGTTATGAACGTGCCACAGGCACGCGACGGTCGAGAACTCGTCGCTTGGCGAAGGCGGTTGGGGACGGTCTGTTATTGCATTAGAGTTTGGGGCATGGTCGAGTTAAGTAGGAGGGTGCGATGGCGGTGATCTGGCTCGCGGCGTTGATTCTGGGCTCGGTGTTCGCCATCGCTACAGGACAAGGCGCAATGTGGAAAGTCCTGAACGCGGTGATTATTCTGGGCTGCATGGGGCTGGGGTACGGCCTGGGGTACGCGATGGGTTTGGGAGTTGGAAATATGGGATTCGTGCCGGATCAGGGGGTGCCGTTCGCGATGATGTTCGGGATCGTGGCAGCGATGTCGTGCGTGGTGCGGAATACTTGGAGTTCGAAGCGGTGAGGCATGGGGTTGAAAGTTGAACTCAGGAAAGCGCCGCAGGGCGTTGTGTTGCGGTCCCTCCGCGGCTAAAAAGTTTGCGGAAAAGGCACGACGCTGTCGTGGCGGCGGTTATCGCATGATCAATGGCGCACTAAAGTGCGCCGCTACCCTTCGAACCGGCACTGCCGGTTCTCACGATGAATCGCGCTGTGGCGCGATTCACAACAGCAAAGTCAAAGACGCCCAGCTGAAGCTGGCCGCTACAAAGTCAAAAGCAAATTCGAAGTCAAAGGTACCCAGCTGAAGCCGGTCGCGACCCTTCGAACCGGCGCTGCCGGCTCTCAGGGTGAATCGCGCTGTGGCGCGATTCAGCGCAGGCCGCCCAGTAGATAGACTACCAGGACGATTACCAGGACGGTGCCAACGATGCCCAGGCCCCCGCCGGTGCCCCAGCGGGAATAGCCGTAGTAGCCGCCACCGCCGCCAAAGAGAAGAACCAGGATGATGATTAGTAGCAACATTTGAGACTCCGTTTTTCGTGATTTGTGAGTGGTGATTAGTGACGAGTGACTAGTGACTGGTGACTGGTGATTTACTCGCGTTGCTCGCGTGTTGATTACATTCGCGTGCGGCTCGCGCGTGCGTTTGCGGCTAGCCTGATGGATCTTTTTGGCGCGTGGCTTTAACGGCGCTTAGGATGCCTACGCCTAACATTACTATGGCGCCTACTGCGATCCAGTGGGCTGGCATGTGCATCAGGTAGGCGCCGTAGATCAGGCCGGCGATTACGATTGCGAATCCTGTGGCGTATAGGCCGAACGACATGGTGGCTCCTTCGTAGTGTGATGCTAGCGGAGGGGCAGGCACGATTCTGTACCGAAACGAACACATTTTTAGAATGGGCGCGTGGGCGGCGGCGCGTGGGCGCTGAGTTTTGTGAACATTTGTGCGGGCGGAGGGCCGCTCGCGTTAGGCGGTCTGGGCGCGGGCGATCTCCGGCTCGTTGACGAGTTCCTCGAAAAGCGTGCGGAAGTGGATCATCGCTTTACGCAGATCTTCGGTGTCTGCTTCGCCCTTGGATTGACGGAGGGCGCATTCGTGCGCGGCGCGGTAATTTTCGAGGACGAGAGGATGGTCCACGGAGATGTCGTTGGCGCGCTGTTCGAAATCGCTGACGGGATAGCCGCGGGTGGACATCACGTCGGTGAGCAATTGGTCGGCATCGGTGACGGCGCTGCCGGGGCCGTCAACGAAGCGGGCTTGAACTTTGGCCCAGGAATCGATGAAGCGGGTGCGATCGCCGGCGCCGAGCGGCTTGATGTGCAGTTTCTCGACGCGTGCGGCGCGCGCGTCCAGTGCGGCTTCCGCTTTCTGCTGGCTGCCGCCTTCGGTTACGGCGCGGGTGTATTCAGCGCTGCCGAAGCGAGTGCGCAGCTTTTCTGTGCGGCGTTTGCGCATGGAGAGCGCGACGGCGACGATTGCGAAGACCACCACCGCTGCCACAGCGATGATGATGATAATTTGCGTGGTGCTTAGAGCTGCCAGGTTCATTACGTGCCTCCCAAGTTTTTGCGATGCTTGATGCGAATGCGGACGTAAATGCGATTGTGATTATTGGCCGGCGCGGCGATGCGGCGCGGGGTTAAGGTTTTTCGATGACTTTTTCTACTTGGGCGATTTTCTTTTGGATTTTGCCGGTTACGTTTTCGACGATGCCGTCGGCTTCGAGGTCGGGATCGTTGATAAGTTTGCCGGCCTGGGATTTGATGGCGCCTTTAACTTCGTGGAACGTGCCGGTGGCTGCGTCCTTGGTGCTGTCTTTCATCGTGGTGTGCCTCCTGGGAGATTTGACGAATAGTTCGCTGCTACGCTTACGCGGCGGCGGTTGAGCGCCGGGTGAAATGTAAGCTCGGCGAGTTCGGGTCCGCTCGCTGGCGAGGTGATGGGGGCAGGGATGCGTCTATCGAACGCAGCGGCGTTGGTGTTGGCGCGACGGGCTGCAGATGCGTGAATCCATTTTGCGGATTCATAGAGGCCGCGGACTGCGAGCATGAGGAGCATCAGCGCGGCGAAAAGGCCAAGGTAGCCGAGGACGAAGATCACGAACGCGGCGATGACTTGGGCTGCGAAGCCGAAGCGGAGGACGAGAGCCATGGACGACTCCTTGCGGCCTTTCGATCCCGTCGCGAAGTCGCGGGACGGGATTCCAGGATGAATCGCGCTTTAAGGCCTACCCTTCGAACCGGCAGTGCCGGTTTTCAACGTGAATCACGCTGTGGCGCGATTCACGCGCTGGCGGAACTGCCGCGCAGAAAGTGGAACAGCAGCATGATCAGGCCGACGACGAGAACGATGTGAATCAGGCCGCTGGTGACGTGAAACGCGAAAAACCCAAGCAGCCAAAGAACGATCAGAACTGCGGCGATTATCCCAAGCATTTTTTCTTCTCCTTGCTTCCAGGTGCGAGAGGGTCCGCGAGTTGGTTCATGCGAAATTTGTGGATGGCTCTTGCGGCGTGGAAGAACTACGCACGGTTATCAGGATAGTGGGTGTGGGAGTGGAAGACTGTCTCGTTGTGGACACTTTTGGGATTTATTTTGTGATTTAGTGCTTCGCTTCGCGCGGGAAATGCGATGGAAAAGAAAACCGCGGCCCGGTGTTGCACTGTGCTGGGCCGCGGCGTGATTTTGTGGTTGCGGGTTCGCGCGACTATGCGTTCGTTGGGAAATCACGGTTGCGACGAGCGATTATGCCGACTGCCAGCAGGCCAAGGGTCATCAGTGAAAACGCTCCGGGCTCTGGGACGTTTACTGGGGGGCCATCCTGATTGTTGTTCTTATTCTTGCCTTTGCCGGTTCGATCGTGATCAGGATCGTTGCCGAAAAAGCCGAAGCGCGAGCCTTCGGTGCTGAAGAGGGAGGACGCTGGCTCGCTGGGATTGAATTCAGCGGGGTTGGCAGAGTGAACGCTCGGTTTTGATTCGACGGGAAATAGCGTGCCTAAAACCATGGAACTCTCTGCGCCGCTACCGCCGAAAGCGCCGCCGGATTGAAAACTGTTGACGGAGAGCATCGCGGGCGTGGGGTCGGACGGACGCGCGTCGTTTTGAGGGTCAGTAAGCGCAAGAGCGAAGATGCTGGTCTCGTTGCTAGAGATTGCTCTTTGCGTCGGATCTTCGGTGATGTCGGCTGCGGGTATGACGAAAGTCCCGACTGGAGTGTTCGCCGATAGGGGATCAGAGCCAAATTGTGCGGTGGCCCGTGTTATCAATTTCGTATGAGAGATCCCGAGTGTTGGCGCGGAGCTTTCTGGGTTCGAAGGCTCGTTTGTCGAAGCAGAGTAAAAAATGCTGTCGGCGCAAACCGGAATTGCGGTTATCAGAGCAACTCCGCCTAGCAGTAAAGCTGATCTGAACGTCATATATTTTCTCCCAAGGGTGAATGGCGGGGATTCCATTCATACGAAATAGTAAATGGGACGAGTAGTGAATTCTGTTCAATTTAGCACACATCCCCGATTTGCTTCGTTTTCGTGGCGCAGCTGGGGCGAAGAGGGAGGCGCGTCGGACTGCTCGAGTGGAGCATTGCGTGGGGCGGTGGCGCGAGTTGGGCAGACTACTGTGGGAAATTTACAGGAGTGTGCAAAAGAGAACAGTTTCGGTTTTGGGCGATGCATAGAATTACCCGCGAATGGCGAGAGAAGGGAGAGAGGACCCGGCAACCAGGGCTGGGGGTTGGGTAATTTCTCTCTTCCTCGCCTTCCCACAAATTGAAGGTGGTTTTCGATCACGGATCGGGATGGGTCTGAGAGGAGAACTACCGTGCCGGCATGCCCGCATTGCAACAGCAAAAACATTCATCGCTCGAAGCGTCGAGGCATATTCGAATCCTACGTGTTGAGCCTGGTACCGATACGGCCATTTCGGTGCGAGGACTGCGACTGCCGTTTCTACGCCTTTGCCTCTCCGACAGACTCAATCCCGTCCAACACTGCGGCGTCCCGTTAGCTTGTATCGGCGCCGTGGTTCCGGTCCTCGCAACGAACGCAAATGTACGGTGCGGTGCGCTGCGCTGAGATCTCCCGGGATCGGGACCGCACCGCCAAACCTACATTTTTCTGTGATTGAAGCGGAACATGTCTTCAAGGAGGCGCGAATCCAGCACGCGCCACTGCGTTGGATCGCAGGGTTGCCGCAGCCACCGCGATGCGTTGATCTGCAGTTGCGCCCAGTCAATTGAGGCGACGATATCGATGCATCTGTCTGCCGATGCGAGACATTCCCAATACAACGATCTAAGCGGACGAAGGCAACGTGCGGATAGCGCGGTCACGTTGACCATCGCGGACGAGTTCGCCGATGCGGTGACGGTGGATGAGAAACGAGCGCGCGATTTCGCAATCCAACCCACAAGAATGAGACGCACAGACATGAGCTTCATCAGAGCGGAACTGACGGCAAACGATCTCGCGGCGGCGACCCTAGATGAGGGTGGCGCGAGATGTTGAAAACCGGGCGCGTGTTTGCGGTTCGCAACTGACGAAGCACCGAGCGCGGTTTTGGTTTTGGCTTCGACGAGATGCAGGCGTGGCGGATGGGTTGGCGCGGCGTGCTCCGGGGAGGGCTCGGCTGCCGGGTCCGAGGCCAGCGAGGTGCCAATTTCTGAAAAGAACGAGGTCCAGTCGGCGAGCAGGCGCGCTTCTAATTGCCTGTGCCAGGGAGCGGCGGATGAGGCGGGCTGGACATTGAAAGGTTCCGCGAGCGTCGCGAAGTCCTGCTGCGAGCGTGATACGAAGGGCCGCTCCGTGCACGGCGCAGAGTGCGACGAGAGATGAACACTCGGAGCATCGGAGGGGGGCGTGAAGTTCTGTTCAGAGATCAGCGCCAGGGATTGCTCGGAACGCGCCGCGAAGTTCTGGTCGGAACTCGGTGCGAACGCGGGTTCGGATGGCGATACGAAGGCTCGCGCGGACGGCGGCGCGACGACGTGTTCGAAATTCGGCACGATGGCAGGTGCGGAAGTCAGCGCGAACTGCGGTTCGGAACGGATTGCAAAGGCGTGTGCGAACGGCGATGCGAAGGCCTGAGCGAAGGGCGGCGCGATGGCATGTTCGGAGCGCGATGAGAGGCCCAACTCGGAGGGCAGTCCTAAGGGCTGTGTCAAGGGTGGCGCGTCGGCAGCATCATTCTGAAAAGCTTCGCGGTGCAAGGAGGGAGCGGCGGTTTCTTGGACCGACCTGAATACATTGTCGGGGCCGGCGTGCCAGCGCGCGGTTGGAATGACTGACGGGCCTGGACATTCTGGGACGGGCGGTTGTTTGTGCTCGTCCGCAGCGGAGAGAGAGACGAGGGCGTTCAGGAAACGTGATTGCGCGGGGATCACGGCGGGGCGTGGGCCTGGTGCAAAGCTGGAAGCCGGAGCGAACGGTCGGCTATCGTCAAACTGAAATTCGCTGGCGACTTCTGCAACGAAACGCGCGGGGACTGGCTGGATCTGTTCCGCGCTGGCGTTGATGAGGGCGTGTTCGCAGAGCAGATTCATGACGCGGGGGATGCCACGGGAATAAAAGTGCACAGCGTCCATGGCATCGGAGGCAAAGATCTGCGGGCTGTCGGCGCCGGCGATGTGCAGGCGGGCCTGGACGTACTGGTGGGCTTCGTCGAGTGAAAGAGCGGCGGTTTTGCAGCGCAACGCGATGCGTTGTTTGACCTGGCGCAGTTCCGGCCGTTGGAGGCGCTGTTCGAATTCGGGCTGGCCGGCGAGGACGATCTGCAACAGCTTTTCGTTGGAGGTCTCCAGATTCAGAAGCATGCGAATTTCTTCGAGGACGCGATCGGGGAGGCCTTGCGCTTCGTCCACGATGACGACGGGGGTGTCGCCGGCGCGATAACGTTCCCAGAGCCACTGGTGGAGGCGTAGCAGGGCGTTGTCTTTCAGGCTGGCGTCGAACTTCACGGCAAAATCGGATAGCACGAAATCGAAGAGCTGGCTGATTTCCAGATGAGAATTGAAGATGAAAGCGGTAGGCGCGTGCTGTTGGTGCAGCCAATCGAGCAAGTGGTTGAGCAGCGTGGTCTTGCCGGTGCCGACTTCGCCGGTAAGCACGAGGAGACCTTTGCGGGCCTGGATGCCGTGCTTCAGGCCGTCCCACGCTTCAGCAGTCTGACGAGTGAGAAACAGGTAGCGGGGATCGGGGTTGACGTTGAAAGGGTTTTCGCGCAATCGAAAGAATTGGTTGTACATGTCAGGGTCGCCCCGCCCGGTGTTTATGTAGTTGCCCAAATTTCAAAAACCTGCGCGCGCTAAATCAGTTGAATCAATTGATGAATGGCGGCTTTTCGAGAGGGCCGAGCATTCTGCCCTTCGGCTTTGTTGCGGGCGCGTCGGCGCGGTCGTCCGTCCCGGCGGGTTCGGGACGATCCAGGGCGAGCGCGGCAAGATAAGTGATGCGATCGATCAGGTGAGATTCGAGCATGCTGGGACGGCGTGGATCGCAGCCGAAAATTTCCAGCATGCCGAGGAAACTTTTGTCGGGCGAGAGAATCGCGCTGGAGGAAAAAATCTCGAGGCCGACTTGCAGGGCGCTGTGGGTCAGGGAGCAGAAATGATTTTTGGCCTGGTCCGGCAAGGAGATGATGGAGACCACGTTGCCGATGCGGACGTCTATCATCATACAGAGCTTGTTAAGGATGCCGGGGAGCGGGGCGCCGAGGGAAATCAGTTCGAGGATTTGGCGTTCGCCGACGACCGGGCAGCGCCGATTATCAGTGGATTGGCGATGAAGCTGGAATGCAAGGTGCGGCCGCTTGCTGCGTGATTGCTCGGTCATGTTGGCCACCTAAGTTCGATCAAGCTCCGGGTGATTGCTCGCTTTGCTGCGACGCCCGGAAGCGCGCGCTGGTTTCTTCCCGGCGAATTTTCATTTCCTCTTCGATGATGGCTTGGACGACTCCATTGCTGAAATCGGTGAATTTCTGTTTTAGCTTGGCCACTTTGCGATTCAAGTGAGTGAAAACCTGGCCCAGGTGCGTCATTATTTTCAGCTCCTTGAAGTGTGTTGGGTTGCCGGGGACGCCATTTTTTCCCGGGACGGCTGCAGCGTGAAGAACGTCGCGAGTTGGCGCCTAGCCCTGGCCTGAGCGGTGAGTCGCGATCAGGAGGCTGCGATGTTAGAGGGTGTTACTGCGAGAGGCTGTTCAATTTTGCACACTTTGAATTTCCGCTGGGGCTGCGGATGATTATTGGCGCGTAGCGCGTGTTATTGTTCCGGCGACACTGCCGGGTAGCCGGGTGGGGATGCCCTTCGATCCCGCACCGCGGGATCTCAGGATGAATCGCGCTGCAGCGCGATTCACGGGATGGAGGAGAAAAATGGCCTGGTATGTTTATGTGGCGTACTTTTTTGGTGGAATGTTTTTGGTGAACGCCGTGCCGCATTTTGTTGCCGGAGTGATGGGGAGGAAATTTCCTTCGCCGTTTGCTTCGCCGCCGGGGAAGGGAGAGTCTTCGCCGATCGTGAACGTGTTGTGGGGGGCGTTTAATTTGGTGATTGGCTATTTGTTGGTGTTTCGTGTGGTAGATTTTTTGATTCGCGACATTTGGGGGGTGCTGGCGTTGGGAGTGGGAGGGTTGGTGATGGCGGTGATGTTGGCGTGGAATTTTGGGAAGGTTTATGGGCGGAAATAGAGGGGCGCGTCGTCGGCCCGCGCGCGATTTATTTGTGGGCGTAGGTGTCGGCGCCGGAGAAGTGGAGGGAGACGTAGGGTTCGTCGCCCACCACCCAGCTGTCGTGACCTGGGGGGCCGGGGGGAATGTAGAAGAGGGTGCCGGGGCGGAGTTCGTGGATGGTGCCGTCGTCCATGGCGGCGGTGGCGCAGCCGGAAAGGACGAGGCCGACGTGTTCGACATTGCAGCGCCCGGCGCCGACGGAGGGGCCGACGTGCTTGGACCATCGCCAGCCGGGTTGATAGGTGGCGCGGCCGATGGTCATGGGGCCGAGGTGGACGAGTTCGAATATTCCTTTTTCGAAGGTGCGGATTTCGTCGGGGGCTTCGAAGCGTTTCAGGATTGTTTCGAGAGGTAGCTGCATTGTTCGCCTCGCGGTTTGATGATGCGGCAACGCCCGTGGGTATTTTAGCGCGAACGAGTGGAGGGTGCAGCGGAGGTTGGGACGCGAGTTTCAGCGTTCAAGTCGCGAGGCGGCGACTACGGTGTGATGAGCGCTGGGGTGAAGGCTTGGCGGACGCGGGGGCTGACTAGGTAGGCGAGGGTGGCGACGTAGGCTGCCAGCAGGAGCAGCTGCGCGGCGATCATCGCGGCTGGCGGGTGCAGGACTAGGAGGAATAGGGCGGCGAGGGTTAGGGAGACACCGAGAGAGATGGACGCCATGCAGAGACGGCGGGCGGTTTCGCGCAATTGCAGGACGCCGATGCCGAGTGTGATGTTAATGGCGGCGAGGAGCAGGAGCGAAAAGCCGCCGGCTAGCGTCATACCCGCGATTGCTACGGTGACTGGGTCGCGGGAATCGGCGCCGGTGACGTTCATCACGCCGACGAAAAAGCAGGCTATGGAGCCGAGGACGAGGAGCGTGGCGACCAGGAACATCAGAATCGCGACGACGGTGATGCCGATGGGACGTTTCATGCTGCCGCCTTTGAACCATGACAGCTCAGATGGCGCGAGTGGGAGCCTGGCTGTTTCTGGCTGGGGAGACGTTAGCGGGGTGGTGCAGGGATAGCTGTCCCATTTGGCACAGTGTTGGATGAGGCAGGAGTGTCGGAAAATTTTGGAGACATAAAAGAAGGTCAGAAACCGCGGGGCTGACGCCTCGACAAGTTGGGGCGCAGCTCTTCGATCCCGCACCGCGGGATCTCAGGATGAATCGCGCCGCAGCGCAATTCACAAGCAGCGCCCCTACCGTGGCTCCGCGTGAAGGTGGTGCGGGAAATGAGGCGCGGTGAGTGTGTGCGAGCGGGCGCGACTGGACGTTCGTACAGGTTACCGCGAGGATATCATTGTAGTTCGTACCGTTGACCGCGTGTGGCGGCGCGGCATACCGTGGATTGAAGATCCTGTTCACTGTTCAGCCGGAGGTTTGCCGTGAGCGACTTATTCGAGATGGATTTGCTGCTAAATTCCCTACCCCAGCGCGGAGAAACGTTACTTGTTAGTGCGGCCGTTCATCGTGTCGGGTCGCGACGGGGAAAATTGGCTGGCGCAGGAGTTGGACTTGCTTCCGGCTTGCTTATGGTGGCGTTGAGCGTGGGGGCTTTTGCGCTGACGGCTTTTGGCCAGGGACAGACGGGGGCGGCGACGCAGAGGCAGAATTCGTCGGCTGCGAATTCTGCCGCGAAACCGCCAGCTGGCGCTGCAGCGCAGACATCGGCAGCGAGTGCATCGGATCCAGCCCAGAAATCAGGCGACGCTGCAGCGCAGAACGAGCCGCAGATGCAGGACCAGTCGGCACCCGCGACGGAATCGTTGGGCGAAGCGGCGCGGAAGGCGCGCGCGCAGAAGACCCAGGCCGCGAAGCCGAAAGTGTACACGGATGACTCGGTGACGACTTTGTCGGGACACGGGGTGTCGGTGGTGGGCGACGGGAGTGGCGGAGGCGGCGGGGCGTCTTATTCAGGGAACGCGGAGAACGGCGGTGGCGGCACCAGCGGCGGTGGTGGTGCGCAGGGCGGGGCGGGAAGTCAAGAATCGTATTGGCGCGGCCGAGCGAATGACATACGGAAGCAGATGGCGGCGTGCGATCAGAAAATCAGCGAAATTCAGGACGAGATCGCGAAACATGGAGCGGTGAGCGTGGACCCGATGAGCGGAGCGCAGGCTGGAGTGATTTTTGTAGAGGATCGCAACGGGCAGATCAAGCAGGTGGAACATCAGAAGGACGAGTTGCAGAACCAGCTCGACGCGTTGGCAGAGGAAGGGCGGAAGGCTGGAGCGGATTCGGGGTGGTTCCGGTAGTTGGTCGATCGGAGACTCACAGTGGAAGCCCGCGAGGCAAAGCTCGCGTAGTACGAGCTCACCGAGTAGTAAGACGATGGCAGGTTAACGCAGATAAAACCTTGCTGCGATAAAGACGAACAATTCGATCACGGACTTGGTCGGACTGATCCGCCGGGACGGCGCTGCTGGGGCCCGGACTTTTGTGGTCCGGGCCCTTTTAGCGCTGAAGCTTGGTGTCGCTGCGAGGGCCGGTGTTAGCGGCGGACTACCTCGAAGGTTAGGGTGGTGGTGTGGGTTATGCCGCCGCCGGTGCCCGTGATTGTTATGGGATAAGTGCCGGTTTTGGCTGTGCGCGATACGGTTAGGAGCATGCTGGAGGTGCCGGAGCCGGGGGCGGCAATGCTGGCTGGAGTGAAGGTGATGGTTACGCCAGTGGGTTCGCCGGTGGCCGAGAGGGCGATGGCCGAGTCAAAACCGCCGGAGACTGCGGTTGTGACTGAGGCTGTGCCGCTCTGGCCTTGCCGCAAGGAGCCGGATGTGGGCGAGACGGAAATGGTGAAGGCGCCAGCAGTTGGCGCGGTCACGGTTAGTGCAACCGTCGCGGTATGGGTGATTCCGCCGCCCGTGCCGGACACGGTGATGGTGTAGGTGCCGGCTGCCGTCGTTGAAGCTACGGCCATGGTTAATGTAGAGCTGCCGGAACCGGGAGCGGCGATGGTGCTGCTGCTGAGAGTGAGCGTGACGCCGCTCGGTTGGCCGCTCGCCGTCAGCGCGATTGCAGAATCAAAGCCGCCGGAGACTGTGGTTGTGATTGTGGACGTGCCGCCGCTGCCCTGCACTACGGAGACGGATGCGGGCGAAGCGTTTATGGAGAATGCGGGAGACGTACTGGTGGGAGCTAGCGCGTTGATCAGTCCGACGCCGTTCGGGCTGCCCCAGCCAGTCACCAGGTCGTAGCCTACCTCGGCTGAAAAACTGCCGGAGGTGCCGCTGGTTATGTCGTGGAAGTCCGTGGCGTAGCTGGACGTTATATTTTGCGCGTAGATTGTGGGGTTGATGAAGCCGATCGTGGGATCGCCTTCGTTCGCGAGTTGCTGATTGACCAGCGCGACGTAGCCGGCCCACATCGGCGTGGCGAAGCTGGTGCCGCCGTAATCGTTGGCGGTGCAGGTGGTTTGGTCGGCGCAAACGTAGAAGGTGAAGTTCGCGTTGGCGGCGACGTCTGGGCCGTTGCGCAGTGTGGTGGAACCTTTGTTGGTGGAATTGATCACGCCGGAGAGTTGCTGCCACGACGGGATTGGAATTGAGTCGGGCGAGATGCCGCCACCGCTGTCGGTCCACGCGGTTTCTGATTTCCAGGCGCCGCCGGCGCTGGCAGTGACGAGGTCCGTGCCGCCGACGGAGACGACGTAGGCGTTATCCGCGGGCCAGGCTTCGTTGCTCTTGGACCAGGTGGAAGAGTCGCCGGAAGCCGCGAAGAAATTTTGACCTTGCGCGGCCATTTTCTGGAAGTACGGGTTGAGCGTCGAGGGATCTGCGGGAGTCCAGCCCCAGGAACAGCCGATGGTGGTGGGGAGTGGACTGTGGGTGGTCATGGCGCTGATGATGGCGGTATCGACGGAGCCGATGTACATGACGAGGCTCGAAAGTCCGGGAGCCATGCCGAGGGCTTGCGTCATGTCGAGGGTTTGTTCGGTGTCATCGCAATCGCCCCCGGCGCGGGTGTCAACGCAGGAGGTGCTGGTGCCGTCGGTAGAGAGCAGAGTGATGGGGACATTATTGGTTTGGCCGACATTTTTGTAATAGGTGGTTAGGTCAGCGAGATCGGTGCCTAGAAATTCGAAGAGGCCGAGGTTCTGTCCTGCGCCGGTGAGAGCTGTGCCGCCATAGTAGGCCGCGCGCATGTCGCTGCCGAGGAAAGAGGCGGACGGGCCGGAGCCGGTGGTGGCGTGTGAGACGACGTCTTCCGCATTGATGCCGTGGGCTTTAGCGTAATCACTTCGTTTGACGTACAGGGGATGCGGGATGGAGTAGTTGTCAAGACCGGAAACGTGCCAGAGGGCGAAAGACAAGCCGGTGGTGGGTTCACGATCGGGCGCGTAGAAAGTGCGATCTTCAGTGGGATGTTGATAGGTGCGCATGCTGACGTGGAAGGCAGCTTCGACGGCGGAGACGGGACCTTTAATAAGGACGTCCATGCCATCGCGCGTGCCACCGGCGATTTCGAAGCCGTAGGATTTCAAGTAACGGACGACAGCGTCGTAGTTTTCTTCAGTGGGTCCAAATCTTGCGGTGAATTCCGGCACGCTGAGGAATTGCCGGTAAGAGGGACTGGAGGGATCGTAGAGTTCTTTCAGGAATGAATTCAGTCCCGCGGGATCCCGCAGCGGGAGAACTACGTCGAGGGTCATGGTTTGATCCGGGGGCAGTTGGCCGATGGGCTTGGATGCGCCGGTGCGGGTGACTTCGCGGACGTGACGAGTGGACATGGACTGTGCTTGGGAACAGATTGCCGCCAGGGTTACGAGCGACAACAGCACAGCGATGGATAGCAGAAACCGATTGATTCTAGGAACCATCGTCTCTCCTTTGTGCGGAATTGTTGCTGAGGGGTCCTCGCGGATGCGAGGATGCTGGGGTGCCCCTTTTGTGGGGGTAAGGTACCACCGGAGGGCGTGGACGGCGAAAGAATTTTGATAATTATTTACGGAGATCGAAAGTTGAGGGTCGGTTTACTTGCTGATAAGCGATTCAATTTGAGACGATCTGCGGAATGGATGCGGTTATTTTTCCCTTATTGGTGGGAATTTCATTTTTGTTCGCTTCCAAAATGGAATTGTTCCCGAACTGGCAGAACCAGCTAATTTAGCGCTGAGGTTTGGAGGTGGACGAGGAATTCGGAGCGGGTGTGGCGCTGGAGGCAGAAGTTGTGGTCGCGGTTGGCGGCGTGACGGCTGAGGTGCCGGGGGTGGAGGCGGGCGTGGGCATTGCGGGCTTTGGTGCCAGGGGTTTGGGTGCATCCACGCCGGCGGTGCCCGAGCCGAGGCCCAATTTTTGCAGGCTGGGGGCGTCGATCTTGCCGCTGTTGCTCAGGCCGTTATCGGACTGGAATTTTTGCATGGCGGAGATGGTGTTCGAGTCCCATTTGCCGTTGGGATTGCCTTGGTAGTAGCCATTGCGAGCCAGGGCGGATTGAATTTCTGAGATGCGTTCGGGAGTGGGGGCTTTTTGGGTGGGCTCGCGTTTGGATGCGTGATGCTTCTTGGTGGATTTCTTTTTCTTGGCTGCGGTGGTGGAGCTTGCCGGCGCTGAGGAAGAGCTTGCTTGTTGCGGACTCGGCGCGATAGCGGAAGCTGCGCTTGCGGCGCGCGTAGTTGTGACGCACACGTTTATTGCCAGCGTTAGGAGTAGTGACGCGACGATCGGAAGCTTGGTCATTTTTCTCCGTTGCAGTTCCCTGCCGGGCGCGTACGCTTTAGAGCAACGATGGGTCCGGCCTGGGTGCGTCCTCTTATTATGATGATTTTCGGTGCGGTCTCAAGCTGGGACGCGCGATGCTGCGCGTATCGAGCAACCGGCACTGCACTAGGTTGGATGCCCGGGGGAGGCGCAGGGTTTGTGCGGGCAGCAGGCGAGGGAATCCGAGATGGCCGAATGTTTCAGGTTGACATCTTACCCGAACGCGCTAGTATTCGGGTGATATGACTACCCAAGAGACGAATGAACGATTGGAATTGCTGCAGGGCACGCTGGACCTGCTGATCTTGCGCACACTGATCTTTGGGGCGCAGCACGGCCAAGGCATCGCGCGCGCCATTCAGCAGACATCGGACGAAGAGCTGCTGGTGGAGCATGGAGCGCTTTATCCGGCGCTGCAACGGCTGGAGGAGCGCCGGTGGATTTCGGCGAAATGGGGGATCTCCACGAATAACCGGAAGGCCCGGTTTTATACGCTGACATCGGCGGGCCGCAAACAACTCGCGAAGGAAACCACCAAATGGAACCGGTTGACGGCGGCGATCGGACGGATTCTGGAGAGCGAGGAGGGCTAGGCTATGTGGCGACGCACGCGGAAGGCTAGCGATTTCGGCGCTGAAATCGAAGCCCATATCGCGCTGGAGTCGGAGCGCTTGCAGGAGCAGGGGTTCAGTTATGAGGATGCGCAGACGGAGGCGCGGCGGACGTTTGGAAACGTGACGCGAGTGCAGGAGCGTTTCTACGAAACCAGCCGCTGGCCGGCGTGGGATCACTTCTGGCAGGACATTCGTTACGCCGCGCGCATGCTGCGCAAGTCTCCGGGGTTCACGGCAATCGCGGTGTTGACAATCGCTTTGGGGATCGGCGCGACCACAGCGATTTTCAGCCTGGTCGATGCGACGCTGCTGCATCCGCTTCCCTATCCGCACCCGGAGGAACTGGTACGCATCGAGGACGATCTGCCTGGTGCGGGCGCTACCGACGCGGGCATCTCGATTCCGGAGTTTAAAGATCTGCAGCGTTCGGGAATTTTTCAGTATGTTGTTCTGGAGATTTTCGGGTCGGCGAACCTGACGGGTGTATCGCAGCCATCGCGGATGCAGTATGAGGGGGTGTCGCCGGCATATTTTGCGATGCTGGGGGTGAAACCGGAGCTGGGGCAGACGTTCGATCCGCAGGATCAAACGCCGGGGTTCACGCTGGATGTGGTGATCAGTGACGGGTTGTGGAAGCGGGCTTTCGGGAGCGATCCGCACATCGTGGGAAGAAGTTTGCGGGGGGACAACGATTTGTATCGGGTGATCGGGGTGATGCCGCCGGGTTTTCGCGACCCGGGGCGAACCGTGGGCGAGAGGAATACGGAACAATGGGCGGCGTTGGGTTTTTCGGACGATCCGGCTCGGGGCCCGAACCGCAGTTTGCGGTTGCCCCTGGAAACGGTCGGGCGCCTGAAGCCGGGGCTGACGGTTGCAGCGGCGCAGAGCCAGCTGGACGCGTTGGTTGCTTCGTTGCGGGAGCAATTTCCGGACGATTATCCGGCCGACAGCAAGTGGACGGTGCGGTTGGTGCCGCTGAAGGAAAACGTGGTGGGCAACGTTCGGCAGTCGCTGATCCTGCTGTTGGGCGCAGTGGCGCTGGTGCTAGTGATCGGCTGCGTGAATGTAGCGAATCTGCTGCTGGCGCGGGCCAGCGCGCGATCACGAGAAATGGCGGTGCGCCAGGCGCTGGGAGCGGCACGCAGGCGGCTGGTGCGGCAATTGCTGACGGAGAGCCTGCTGCTGTCGCTGCTGGGCGGAGTGGCGGGGTTGGTGATTCTGTTCTGCATGAAGGGATTCTTGCTGCGGCTGATTCCGGAGAGCCTGCCTCGGCTGAACGACCTGTCGATCAACTGGACCGTGATGCTGATCGCGCTGGCGGCTTCGATCGCAGCCGGGGTAATTTTCGGGCTGGCTCCTGCGAGGCAGGCAGGGCGGTTGAATCTGGCAAGTACGCTGAAGGTGGAGGGGCGTGGGTCGAAGGGTTCCAGGGAGCAGACGCGCACGCGGCGCGTGTTGGTGGTGACGGAGTTTGCGCTGTCGCTGGTACTGATGGTGGCCGCGGGCTTGCTGCTGCGCAGTTTTTGGGATTTGTACAAGGCGCCGCTGGGATTCAATCCGCAGCATGTGATCTCGGTTCAGTTGTGGCTGCCGAGCCCCAACGATCCGAACACGGACATTTATGGAACGGTTGCTCAGGAGCCAGTGTTTGCGCGCGAATTGCTGCGGCGCAGCCGGTTGCTGCCAGGAGTGCAGGAGGCGGCGCTGGGAGCGGAGCCGTCGATTCCGCTGCACCACGACGGCAACCGGAGCGCGCTGATCGTGGAAGGACGCCAGACACAGAGCAAGCAGACTCCCTTGGTGGAGCGGTCGCAAGTTACGCCGGAATATTTTCATTTGCTGGAGATTCCGGTGCTGCGGGGCCGCCTGTTCAACGACGGCGACGACGAGAATGCGCCCCTGGTCGCCGTGATCAACCAGGCGATGGCGGAGACCTACTGGCGGGGCGAGGATCCGCTTGGGAAGCGGCTGAAGCTTGGCGCTGGGAGGGCTGGGGTTGGCCAACGTGCGAGCAAGATCTGGATCACGATCGTGGGGGTGATCGCGGATGCTCGAACCGAGTCGCTGGCGAACGCGAGCGTTCCGCAAATCTATCTGAGCCTATACCAGGAGACGCCCAAGGAGCTGGCCATCTTTCTGCGCGGAGACCTGAATGCGAGTGCGATACCGGAAGAGGTGCGAGCGATGGTGCAGTCCGTAGACCCGGAGCTACCGGTTTACGGGGCGCAAACACTGAACGATGCGGTGACGGCGTCGCTGGAGCAGAGACGATTCTCGATGGATATTGTGGCGGCGTTTGCGGTGACGGCGCTGCTGCTGGCGGCGCTGGGAATTTACGGAGTGATTTCGTACATCGTGAGCGAGCGCACTCACGAGATCGGGATTCGTTTGGCGCTGGGAGCGCAGAGGCATCGCATACTGCGGATGATTCTGAGTCAAGGACTGGGGCTAGCGATTGCCGGAGCTGCGATAGGGTTGGTTGGCGCGGTGATCGTGGCGCATTTGATGGCCGGAGTGCTTTACGGTGTGCGGCCGACGGATCCTGCCACGTTTGTGAGCGTCGCGCTGCTGCTGATAGCTGTCGCTTTGCTGGCGTGTTATATTCCGGCGCGGCGCGCGATACGGGTGGATCCACTGGTGGCGCTGAGATACGAGTAGTTTTTCAGGCGGAGGGCGCGACGGAGTAGGCGGCTGAAGATGCTTACAATTTGAGTAAATGCAAATTGAGGAGAGAGACTGCGATGAAACAAATGCGAATCCCTTTAGTGGTGGTGGCGGTACTCGGTTTTTCTGCGATTGCTTTTAGATCTGGGGTGAAGAGCGCGGCAGCGTCGAGTGCGCCTGCGGCGGCGGTCACGCAACAGGCGGCGCAGCCTGCGCCAACCATCGCCTCCGTGGTGGATGGCGAGATCAGCGGCATCGAAAAAGAAATTGTGGCGGCTGCGGAAGCGATGCCGGAAGACAGATTCAACTTTTCACCGGAGAGTTTGAAGATTCCGGGGAGCGAGTACAAGGGCGTGCGCACGTTTGCCGGGCAAGTGAAGCACGTGGCCGTCGCCAATCATTTTTTTTGGGCTCCGCTTACTGGCGACACAGTCCCGGACGCTTGGGAGCATGAGAACGCTCCTGAGAATTTGAAGAGCAAGGCAGAGATTATTCAATTCCTGAAGGAGTCGTTTGCGCTGGGACATAAGGCCGCGGCTACGTTGACCGCGGAGAACATTTTGCAGAGCCCGGGGCATAGCAAATCGACGCGGCTGTTCCTGGCGACGTTTGCTGTGGCGCATGGTTACGATCATTACGGACAGATGGTGGAGTATTTGCGGATGAATGGGATTGTGCCGCCCGCTAGCCGGGGAGGGTCGAACTGATTGGGAGCTTGAGTTTGCGGCGACAGCGCAGGATTGCGGCAGAGGCGCATAGAAAGGCAAAAGAACTAATACAGAGGGCACAGAGGAAAACCGGAGAGCACAAAGAAATGGGCGGTTAGGCGAGGAAGATGTCCGGTACAACTGCAGTCTTGGCCAGGTGTTCGCCCTCGAGAATACGGACTTCGTAGCAGGACTGAGCCGAGCGAACCTCGAGCACTTTCACTCGCGTGCCTGCCCGCACCATCAATACTTTTTCCGCAGCGAACAGAAGCGACAGCCCCAGATCGTCAGCGGCCGACTCGAGCTTCTGTTTCTCCACCATGGTTTCTTCGTCAACCGGCAGAGTGACAAAATCTTTGCCCGCCACGTCTCGAAGCACGCACACTTTGCCGACCAAGCCTTGCGACAGTTCAGTTGATGATTGCAGTGATGTTGATGGACGGTCCGCGACCGTACCCACAAATCGGTAGCCGCGGCGTGGAAGGGTCTCGACGAATCGGGGTTTGCCGGCTTCGTCACAGAGTGCACGCCGCAGCTTCTTGATTGCGGTGTTCAGGCTATGTTCAAAGTCCACAAAAGTATCCTGGGACCACAGCCTCTGGCGAAGTTCTTCGCGAGTCACGAGCTCGCCGGGATGTTCGAGCAACATGGTGAGGATGCGAAAGGGTTGTTCCTGGAGTTTGATTTTGCGACCACTCTTGAAAAGCTCGCCCGCACGCAGGTCCAGAGCGTAGACGTCGAATCGTAGGATCGCTGCGCCCGGCGCTGGCTGCGGCATGAGTTCCTCGTTCCGCATATATACCACGGTAACGCTCGCGAGGTTCGTAGTCACGCAGGCGCGAACGAACCTTAGGCAGTTCTTCACGACCAAGTGGTTTCATACCTGCGGATTAGCAGTTCATCCCCAGTTCACTCGCAAGTCGCCGCCAGTGCATTGCGGTTCCTCGGATGCAGGGCCAAAGTGTGCGCAGCTCGACAGTGAGGGAATCAGAAAAGCTGCCGGGCAGATGAAAACAAAAAGGAGAAAGTCGATGAAAAAGCAAATTCTCACGGTCGCTGCCGCGCTGGCCTTTACGGCTCTAGCACCGGCACAAATCCACGCTCAGGAAGTCGCACAGGCCAAGGTTCCCTTCGCGTTCCAGGCTGGGGACACAATGATGCCAGCGGGCGAATATCAGATCCGGCGAGCGCTTCCGTCAAACAAGGCAGTGCAGCAGATCCGACGAGTGGATTCGTCTGCCTCATCCTTCGTGTTAACAAATCCGACGGAGAGCAAGAACAAGAATGAAAAGCCAAGACTGATCTTTCACTGCTACAGCAACGAGTGCTTCCTGTCTCAGATTTGGGCGGGAAACGGTGAAGGAATGACACTCACGGTATCGCGTCGCGAGAAAGAAGTGTCACGCGTCGGCGCGGAAAATGAACTGGCGGTGGTATCTCTGCCGCTGACCGTTAAGCCATAAGGATCATCGGTGCGCGGACCCTTTCGCATCTTTAGTCGGAGTGATTTTACGAAACTGAAGTTCAACCTCAACCGAATGACGGACGGGAGGCTCAAGTAAAAAGGTGGGACCTCCCGTTTGCTTCAAAGGAGATTGCAATGGAAACCGTAATTGGAGTGTTCGCTTCGCGCGAACGTGCGGAAGCAGCCGTGAAGGAACTGCTGGAACGGCACGTCCCGCAAGACACGATTATTTTTCTGACGCGCTCTGAAAGTGAAGCCATGACCCTGGGCAAGAGTCTAGGCGCCTATGCAGGAGGACTGGTAGGCGGAGCGGCTGGTCTGATGTCGGGGCTGGTGGCCGCAACGATGTTTTCGATTCCAGGAATCGGGCAAGTGTTCGCGCTGGGAATTGGCGCGACGGCCGCACTCGGACTCGCCGGCTCCGAAGTAGGCAAAATGCTGTCAGCGAAGCCAAATTTGTCATTGGAGACGGCGATGGAAACACCTCAACCGACCCCCGGCGAAAAGGCGTGCGACGACTTGACGTTCTTCGCAGAGGTATTGCAGGAAGGGCGGTCGCTTATCGTGGTGAGGACCGATTCGCAGGAAACCGCAAAAGTGGCGGCCGGGGTCCTGGATCGCATGGGCATTAGCGAGCGATGGCGCTGGAGCATAAAAATGCAAACGGCATCGCGACAGATCGGCGACATTTCGGTGGTGGATGTGCGGGGAAGGATCACGGTGGGCGAAGGCAACATCATGCTTCGCGAGGTGGTGACGGGACTGGTGGAAAATGGAAAGAAACGAATTCTGTTGAACTTGCAGGGAGTGGAGTACGTGGACAGCGGCGGACTGGGCGAACTGGTGAGGACGCACACGACGCTGCAGAAGGAGGGCGGGCAGCTGAAGATGGCAAACGTCAATCAAAGAGTGCAGGAGCTGCTGAAGGTAACGAGCTTGCACAAGGTGTTCGACGTTCACAAGGACGAGGCCAGCGCGGTTCAATCGTTTGAGCTGTTGGCTATGGGAGCCGGCCGATAGCGGAACGATTTTTCGGCGGCGTTCGCGATTAAGGTAGCGGATGGGCAGTAGGGAGTTTAGTCCCAGAAATTGATGGGATCGTTGAACTGGATGCCGATTTGCTTGCGGCCTTCGGCGTCGCGGAGGCTGTAGACGACCTGGGCCTCAGCGCGGGAACCTTTATCTTTGCGACAGAGGACGACCGTGCCGCCTTTTTCCACGGGGCGGCGACAGAGGAGGGCGGCGCCGTGGCGGCTTACGCTTACCGTCCAGGTTTCTTCGTGCCAGGTTTGGTGCGGGTCTTCGCGGCGCAGCCAGACTGAGATGGAGGATGCGGTACGCGGGCTGCGGCGGATGCGTTGGCTGAGTTGCGAGAGCCGGAATAGAAAATCGAGGACTGTGGTTTTCATTTGAGCTCGCGTGAAGCGCGAGTCTGGTGCAGATTGTTCCGCGAGTTTGTCGGCCCGTTGCGCGACCGCGTTTGCGGCTAGTGTTTCGGCTTGCTGGGCGCAGTTGGCGATAAAAGTTTTCAGGGCTTCGGTGGCGGCTGGGTCAAAGGGAAGATTCCTTAGGCGTTCGTTGCGCGATTCGATTTCCGCGATGCTGGCCGGGAGGAAGTGTTCGAGGCAGAGTGAGCGGCCGGCGAAGTCAATCGCGGCGCTAGCGTTGCAGGATGCGGCGGCGCACCAACTGGGCTCGTGGAGGAGCTGTACGTCAGACGACGATGCGATTTCGTGTTGCATCTTTGCGCTCGCGTTTACGGCTTTGAGTCTGTGTTAGAACTCGAAATTCGTGGCCTCAGCGGCTAAGCCGCTGCGAAATTGCGACGCTTACGGCACGGCGGAAACCGCGCCCTGACGAAAACCTGATCCTCAAATTCGCTTCAAATCCACGAACTGCAAAACATTCCGCGTTTTCCGACTGACTCCACTTCCCTTTCAGGATTTGGGGCGTTTGCCTATGCCCTTGGCTAGGTCGGAGATGGAGCTGCTTACGAATTCGAGGTGGCCGCGGCTGTAATTTGTGAGTTCGGCGGCGAATTCGTTGGAGGTGGCGGCGGCCATTTGCTCCAGGGAGTTTTTGGCGTTTTCGGCGATGCGGTCGGACTGCTCACTGAGGCGCGCTTGAATTTCTCTTTCATGCTGTGCGGCCGTAGCGGAAATGTTTTGCGTGGCTGAGGCGGTGGCACCGCGGGCGGTGCGTTCGAGTTCCTCGCGGGCCGCATCGAGGCGGGCGCGCATGACGACTTCGAATTGTTTTTCCAAGCGCTCGCAGGTTTGTTCAATCCTGCCGGAGGATTTTTCCTCCGAAGCGGCTAAAGTTTTTTCGATCTCTTCCTGGCGCTTGGCGAGACCGCCAGCGACTTCGCGGGCATCCTGGAAAGTTGGGGCGAGGCGATCTTTCAGGCGCGTGACGATGCGTTCGACGGCGTCCTGCTGAATCGTTTCCAGAGTTTGGTGCAGGCGGTCGAGGGCGTTGGTGACGAGCGTTGTCGAAAGCATCTCGGCTTCGCGGTGACGATCTTCGATGCGTTGGAAAGAATCGCCTAGTTCGGCTTCGACTCTTTTGGTCCAGCGGGCGTGCAGAGCTTGCGCGCTTTCCTGACTGGCGCGCTGGACTTCTTTTATGCAGGTTTCAGCCCACTCCGCAGCTTGCGAGGCGGCAATTTCGATCAGGGCACGCTTGGCTTCGTCGCGCAGGCCGGAACGAACATCGTTGAGGAGCATCGCAGCTTTGTCGCGCACCGCGGCGACAGCTGCGTCGGCGATCATTTCTTCCATCTGCTGCTGGAAGTCGCCCATCAGGTTGCCGACCGTGCGCTGCGCGGTGGTGGCACGCGATTGCACGGCGAGAGCGTCAGCCGCTGAGGTGATTTTGGCGCGGTCGGACTTGGGTGCGGCGGCTAGTTCGGGACGTATAACCGCGACGGGTTTGGGCTGGACAGGTTCAGGGCCGCG